>Ga0182739_1000108_pt1 | contig 161989 bp, 132 predicted proteins | sample eDN5th30CBELigBY_FD_128873 | JGI IMG/M metagenome (GOLD analysis project Ga0182739, IMG submission 128873) | Enriched backyard soil microbial communities from Emeryville, California, USA - eDNA 5th pass 30_C BE-Lig BY (version 2) (version 2) | ecosystem: Environmental > Terrestrial > Soil >...
CCGTTTTTTCACCTTCGCTTTGCCTTTGGATTGATAGGTAAAATCCTCCGCTTCGATCGAAATCGTGTTTTCAGGAGAAAGGGCGGGTTGTTCGGGCAACCGCTTTATCTTCAATTCCGGTTCGTTCCGGGAGTGGATCAGGGTAGTGAGCCACTGTTGGGCCTTCAAGGCGTCCGCCGGGTTCTGAATCAGAACATAGCGATGGTTGCCTTCATCCGCCATGGCATTGCCGCTGCGGGAGTCCATCGCCGCCAGGGTCTCGCCTTCGGGCAGTTTGATGCCGTCATCCAGTCTCCGGCTGCAATCGACAATCCACCGCCCCTCCGGCGTCTGCTCGAACGCGATGTCACATGGCGTTTCCCCCGCCAGCCGGACACCGGCAAAGTCGAGTTCCCGCGTTCCTGTGGCGATCAGAGAGCGGGCACCGCTTTCCGTGGTGCGGATCGCTACCATCTGAGCCGTGGCATGCAGGCCGGGAATGGAGATTTCGATGGTCGTTCCCGGTTTTCCGCGCTCAATCCGGTCGGTCCAGCCCGGGCCATTGATTTCAATGACTTCCCGACCGTCCTCCGGAACCCGGGCTTCTGCCTTCAGTTTCGGCAATGGAGCACCGCCAAACCCGGGCGTCATCAATGCGATCATCCGGATCGAACGGCCTTTCTCTTTAATAGCGTGGGTGTGGATCTCCTGCGCCAGAACGTCGACCTTGGGCACCGTCGGCTTCCGTGGAGAGAACGGCCTTGCAGGCTGGAGCATTTCGATGCGGAGATTTCCGTTCTCACCGTTGATTTCCAGAGCGTTTCCGGCATGGATCGGTTCCCGGCCAGGCTGGGCCAGCCATTCGAGGGAAATCTCCTCCGGCGCTTGTGCCGAGTCGAGCACCACGATGTATTCGCCCCGCCGGTGGAGGATGCCGCGCCGCAGCGTGCTCACCTTGTGGTAGGCTCCGGTCAGGTCGACTTCGCTCCACATCCAGAGAGGCGCGCTAAAAAAGGCGTCGATGGTTCCCTTCGATCCCATGTCAAAACGCTGGTTCTCTCCATTGACCAGCAAGGTGCAATGGGATTCCGTTGAGGGCGCGAAGAATTCCCACCGTTGATCTTTCCTCTTCCAGTAGGCCGGTTGACTGGCATCCTTGCCATAGCCCGGGGCGGTCAACAGCCATTCGTTGCCAAAGGCGAGTGCCAGCGCACCGATGTCGAGATGGCTGTGGGCGCGGTTGGCAAACCCCGCTTTGAGGGAAAGCAGATAGTCGCCGCCGCCCCACCCGGTGCGGGTGGTCACGATCCCGCCATCGGGAAAATAGTGATCCAGCGCCTGCGGGCCGGAGAGCTTTCCCGTCGGCCGCCGGGTTCCCCAGAGCAGGCTGAAGTGGGCCAGGCCCGTAGGGATCTGTTCGGCGAGCCACCAGGCGGTATCGTCTTGATATTCGTCGGCCACCCGCAGGAGAATCTGACTGGGGCCGGAGTAATCACGCGAAGCGCCGTCGCCCCAAGGCAGGATACTCTGGAAACCGCTGGTGGAGACGTGGAGGCGGTAGGTGGCCGTATTCTTCAGGAAAGGGGCGCGGTAAAGATCGCCGGAGTCGATCACGCCCCGCGTCGCCTCGATATATTGCAAGATAAAGGCCATTCCGTAGCTCCAGTAGGAAACTCCCTCGGGAGAACTGCCGTCTGCCGCCAGAACGCGCGCCACCTTCTGAAAGTTGAGCCGGGCGAACGCCAGCCATTCCGGCGCTTCCGGGATTTCGTTGTAAAAAGCCGCTCCGCAGATGCCTAGCGCGGCGACGCTGACATGGTTGTGATTATGCTCGTAGGTATTGTACCAGTAGACTTTGCCGTAACCGCCCGCCAGCAGCCCGGCGGCCCGTTGGCGGATGGTTCGGAGGATGAGGCTTCGATCGTCGTCCGACCAGAGTTCCGGAAACCAGTCCCACGCCATGGCAACCCCGGTTGCAAGATGCCCGCAGGCGAGGTCGCTATCAGGCACTCCGGAAAGAAAGCCCCAGCTCGGGTAATGGCAAACCTCCCGCACCGTCTGCCGGATCTTTTCCCGATAGGCCGGAGCATCGTCGGCAAGCGCGGCAACGCAAAGGGCGGCGAGATCGTACCCGATCGGACGTTGCCAGTTTTGCAGGGAGGCCGCCAGCCGGGTGATGCCCCGGGCTTCCATCTCCTCTTCGGGGCTGATATAGGGAGGAAGCGGTTTATCGACAATCCGGTCGGCAGAGGCGAGAACCTCGGCAAAAGCTTTCCTGTCGGAATGAAGCTGCCTGCGGACTTCCTTCAGGTCCATTCCGTTGAAATAAAGATGAGGCCGCGGCCCTTCCAACCGTGCCTTCCAGGCAGCGCCGTTCCCGGCGAGCGATTCCAAGACAACTTCCCTCGGGATGGCGTCCGAGGGAACCGGGGTGTCGGATGCGGCGTTGGCCGGTTTTCCCGGAAAAAAAAGGCAGATGGAGAGAATCAACGCACTCCGTCCGCCCGCAAGGCGGCAAAGCCTGCTGCGGAACATGCGCCGGGCCGGGTTCATGCCGGGTTTGCGGAGGGAAGACAACTCGGGGGCTTTGTACATCGCACCATCAATGCCCCGCGGACGAGGCCGGGGCAAGAAAGGGGTTACTCACACAGGAGAGCCGCGGCTTGAAACGGACGCCGTCGCCTCCGTGAATCGACCCCAGCCTCCCTGACGCAGCCTTCCCTTTCATTTCGCCGGGTGAAGGCTTTTGCCTTCGTTCCAAAGCCCCTCCACAAGGAGGCGTTGCGGGCAAAGCGGCAGGCCCCTTCTTCCGTGCTGGATCATGGAAACCAGAAAATCGACGGCGACTGCGCCCATTTTGGCCGATTCTTCGGTAATCCCGCAAAGCTCGGCATTCGGCCCCGGCAGCCCGGGATAGCCGATGCCCACCTTTGGGTAGACAATGCCGGTATTTTTCAATAGCTCCATGATGGAGGGATGACTGGTGATAAAGGCATCCGGCTTGTTCCTGCGGAACCAGGAAGCCAGCATGGAGGAATCGATGGCTTCTTCATAGAGGGGGCGGACCTTGCCGCCATCGGCCGAAAGAAAATCCTCTGCCAGATAGGCGGCGAGGTGGGTATTATCCAGTTTCGAATCATTCCCCCTTAATCCCACAAAGCCGATCCGCCGGTAGCCGCGGCGGCGGACCTCCCTGATCGTCTGCCGGATGGCGCTGTAATGCGCGCCGGCGACGGTATGCAGCTTGGGATCTTCAAGGCTGTAACCGAACGTCACGGCGCAAAAGTCTTCGAAGGGAAAAACGAGCCGCGTGTGCGGTTTCCGTTGCGGGCAGAGCAGGATGCCGACAATGTTTCTCGCCCTCAGAACGGAAGCAAGCCGCCGGGAAGGCATGTCAGGCGTGTTCACATTGAAAACCTCGAGTTCATATCCGTGATAACGCGCCTGCCGGGTCGCCCCCGCAAAGTATTCCTTGAAATGAAGGTTCCGCCGCCAGGTCGGGACCATCAGTTGATCCACCAGCCAGGCCAGCGTCCCGTGAAAGTGGGCAGGCCGGTTGCTGTTGCGATAAACCGCCAGCGCGGAAAGCATCGGGTCCGGCGCATACCCGAGCGCCTCTGCGATTTCCATGATGCGCCGGCGGGTCGCCTCGGGAATGCTGGGATGGCCCTTCATGGCCAGCGACACCGTTGTGCGATGCACGCCCGCCTGCTCCGCAACCATCTGCTGTGTGATACGGCGATTCTCCACTGCTTTCAACGTTAGAAGCGGCGCGCAACCGCGTCAAGGAGCGACTTGCCCTGAGCGGCAATGCCTCCCGGTTGCGGCCTTCCTCACGGCTTGTTCATCCAGAGCCGGGTGTTACCCACGACCTTTTCCCTCGGTAACAGTTCGGCATGCCCATCGAAATAGACGACAGCCGCCTTGCCGCCGAGACGGTAGGCAACCCCTTTGGGGCCGGTCTCAAGGCCATCCCAATATTCGTCCGCCGTGGCCATGGTGACCCACCAGTTGAGCGCCTCGGCAAAGGCAAGGGTCTGGCCCGGTCGAAAGATATGAACCGGTTTGAGCCGGTAAATCTGCTTCGTTTTGGTCCCTTCAAACGCATCTCCATTGTAGCCATAGGAACGGCTCATGAAGCCGATTCCGTCCTTAATGGAAGGCGTCTTCGGGGAAAGAAGATGGGCCGGCCACAAAAGGGAACTGGCACTGCCGTTGGAAGAAAGCTTTCCATAAAACCCGAGATAGTTGCGAAACCGGAGATTGGTGTACCAGGCGGTGTTCGGGTTTTCCGGGTCCCTGCCGGTCAGATCGCTATAGGCCACATACCAGCCGTTATGTTCGGCGGCATATTGCTCGTTGGCCAGTTGAAGACTGCGAATCCGGTTGACGCTCTTGATCGCGTCGATATTCCCGCGCATCCGGGCAAAGACCGGAGAGATCAACCACATAAGGATCGTGATGATCACCAGGCTCAACAGAAGGCTTAACAAGCTGAACGCCGCTCTGTCGGTCGGTCGCAATATCCGCTGTTTCATGGGGGCTGGGGTTGTCGGGAAAGGAAGAGGAAGGCTCCGCTGAGACGATTCACTCTGGAACATCCATTGAGGAAAGAAAAGCAGAAGGTGACTCACACAGGAGAATTTTCCGGGCCATCCAAGGGAAATCGTGCCCGGAAGTTTGCCCAGCCAGCATGGTTGGCCGCCGTCGAAGGAGGCGACTCTCCTGTGTGAGTGGCGTCACCATTGCCCCTGCCGGACCGAAAAGGTAGCGTGATCCCCATTCACCCCTTCATTCCCATGAAATCATTCCACTCCCCCATGAAGCATTTAGTGAAAATCGTAACGCTCCTCTCTGCCGCGCTCCTGTCCGGGATGGCATCCGTCCAGGGCTCCGTTCTGATTCGACATTCCGGCAGTATCGACCCCGCCACGGAAGGATGGACCCTTCAGCAAGGAAACAACCCGAGAATCTCCGCCCACGCGGCGACGGATGGCGGCACGGCGGTCTGGCAGATCAACAACGTCAAGAACACACCTGAAGAAACGGGCAGCACCCACTATCTCTATTACCAGAGCTTCCTCCCACAGGATCTGGACCTCTCCACGGGATGGTCCCTGACGGTTTCCCTGCGGGTGGATGGCGTGTCTCAGGCGACAGGCGCACAAAGTACCATCACTTTCCTGAGCGAGTACGACCTCTCGGGCCAGAGACTTTCCGGCAATGACCGGATTTCCTATACCATGTACTTTGGAACGGCGTCGGGAGGCGGCATCCGCTTTCAGGTGCTGACGAGCGATGGGGCTGTTACGGTGGCCACCGGCTCGACCGCGACCGCAGGCGACTACCATACTTTTTCGCTGGAATGGAACCCGGGGGATACGGCGGTCTCGGCCCTGTTCGATGGCGAGGTTGTCAAGTCCGACTTCGCGGGCGTCACCGCAAGCACGGTCATCAGGTCGAACCTCCAATGGGGAAATGCCGCGACCTCCTCATCCCTGGATCGCACGACGTACTGGAAGCAGGTGGAATTTGCGGTCGTTCCGGAGCCCTCCACCCTTGGCTTTCTCGGCATTTTCGGGGGATTCATGGCGGCCTGTGCCACGCTTTCGCGCAGGGGCCAACAGGGAACGAACCGGTAAGTTTATGTTCAGAGATACCACACTGCCTGTACCGGTGGCGATCGTCGGCCTTGGCCGGGCCGGCTGGAACATGCACCTGAAGGCGCTCGTCAAGCATGGCGGTTTTCAGATCGTCGATGTGGCCGATCCCGTGGCCGAACGCTGCCGGGAAGCGGCCGATTTGACCGGCTGCGGAGCATTCAGCGACATTGATGCCTTGCTGGCAAAGACAAAGGCGGAACTGGTGGTCGTGGCGACTCCCTCTTCGATGCACTATGAAGACGCCGCCAAGGTCTTCCGTTCCGGGCGGCATTGCATTCTCGAAAAACCGATGGCATTCCGCGCCAGCGAGGCGGTGCGGCTGGCGGAGATGGCCGGGGAAAACAACCTGGGGCTGTTTGTGCATCATAACCAGCTTCACCTGCCGGAATACTGGCATCTTAAACAGGCGATGGCAGGCGACGTGCTCGGAAAGCTCTTTCACCTCCGGGTCTTTTGGGGCATGTACCGGCGGCGATGGGACTGGCAGACGCTTAAAAAGAACGGAGGCGGCCAGTTAAGCAACACCTGCTCCCATGTCCTGAGCATCGTTCTTCCCCTGCTGCCGGGGCGGGCGGAGTGTGTCTATTGCGAACTTCGAAACATCAAGGATGCGGGCGACGCCGAAGATCACGTCCACCTGGTCTTGCAAACCGATACCGGGATGACGGTCGATGTCGTGGTCTCCACTGCCATTGAGGCCATGGCACCAAGGTGGATGTTGTGCGGAGAATATGGCACCCTGGTTTCAGATGGAACCCGCGGTTGCCTGCGGTACATCGACCCGGCCGGGCTTCCTCCCCTTTCCGTCATCGATGCGGCGGCCCCCAATCGCGCCTATATGAAAGAAGAGCTTTGCTGGAGGGAGGAGGAAATCCGGGCGGATGCCTCATCGATCCCGCCCTTTCATCAGAACGTCTTTGAAGCCCTCACGCGGCAGGCACCGCTGGTGGTCACGCCGGAGAGCGCCATCGAGGTTGTCCGCGTCATTGAAGAGGCGAGGCTGGCTGCGACACTTCATTCGACGGCCCTTCCCGAGGTTCCCTCCGTGGCCTGAACCGGAAAGCACATCGTGACAAAGATCATGCTTCTCGTCGCGGCGCTCTGTTGGGCGGCGACGTATGACGCGGGCGCCACCGGGTCGAAGATCGAGCTTCGCGTCTCGGCCCTGCCCGACCTGGCCGACGTGGACCCCTCCAGCGTCGCCAAACAGCGGGCGATCAACCGTTTCCTGGAACTCAACCCCGACATCGAACTGAAACCGGCCCGGGGGCTCAGGATCGGGAACATGAATGCCGATGTGACGACGATCATGATGATCGCGGGGGATCTCGCGCCGGATGTGATCGAGATGCGCTTTCGCAGCATCGACACCTTTGTCAGCCAGGGGATGCTGGCGCCGCTGGACGACGACGTGGCGGCCGCCAGGGAGGCGGGCATCGACGTCGGCCAACGGATTCCGCCGCAGCTCCGGGACGTGGTCCACCGGCCCGGACGCGACGGCAGGCGACGGCTCTACGGTCTGCCCAACCAGTTGATGGTGCGGGGGCTCTACTATAATCGGGAGCTGTTTCGCGAGGCGGGCCTGCCGCAGCGGGCTCCTGTGGACTGGGAGGAGATGGCCGCCTTCGCCCGCAGGATCTCCGCGCTGGGACCGGTATACCACGGGCTGCTCCTCGGCTCGGGTTCCAGTGCGAGCTGGGACCTGATGAACTTCGTCTGGTCGGCGGGCGGCGAGGCGGTAAGGGAAATCGCCCCCAACCAGTGGCGGGCCGACTTCAACACGCCGGAGGGCGTGAGCGCCTATCGCTTCTATTATCAACTGACGGAAATCGATCGGCTGGTCCTCCGCCGCAGCGGCGACGGGATCAACCCAGAAGAGCGTTCGCGCATCGGCATGTTCTTTGGATACATCGGCGATACCATCCAGTGGGACCCCGAACTCTTTGCGTTTGGAGCCGTGCCAAAAGGGCCGACCGGCCTTCGCGGTTCCGAGATCAACTCGGCCCTGCTGGGGGTGTACTCGCGAATTGCCGACCCCAGGGTCCGGGAGGCAGCCTGGCGGTACATCCTTTTCATCACCGGGCCGGAGGCGGAGCGGATTCGCATCGACACCATGGTGGAGCTTGGCCAGGCCGGTCAGGTCAATCCCATGGCGTTGCGCCAACATGGATATGACGCCTTTGCAAGTCTTCAGGCACCGGGGCTGGAGCAGGAGATCGCGGAGACGCTGCGGCATGGCAAGCCCGAGCCGTACGGAAAGAACTGCAACCTGATCTATCAGGAGATGACCTATCCCCTCGACCGCATCCTTCTGAGCGAACCAATCCGGCAGGCATGGCTCTCGGGAGACATGGCCGGCGTGGATGCCCGGATCAAGGCGATCCTCGATGCCGCGGCGAAACGTTGCAATGAGCGGATGATTGGCTATATCGCCCCGCAGGCGATGACGTTCCGGCGACAGGTCGCCCTGGCGGTCATCATCATCATCGGCGGTCTCTTTGCGGCCACCGGCTGGCATGTGTCGCGCTTCTTCACCCGGTCCAGCGCCCTGCTTTCGCGCCCGGTCAGCAGCCGCAGTTGGCTGCCATGGCTATGCCTCCTCCCGGCGCTTGGCCTGATCACGCTCTGGAACTATATTCCGCTGATCCGAGGAAGCGTCATGGCGTTTCAGGACTACGAGTTGATCCTGGAATCCTCCTTCGCAGGGGTGGACAATTTCGCAAACACCCTGTTTGATCCGACGTTCTGGAAGGCGCTGCTGGCGACGCTCCATTTCGCGGCTTACACCCTTTCCTTTGGATTCATCGCGCCGATTCTGCTGGCTTACGGCCTCCACCTGATCCCCAGATACAAGGCGCTCTACCGGACGCTCTATTATCTGCCTGCGGTCATGAGCGCGACAGCGACCTTCTTTCTCTGGCGCGAACTCTTCGGCGTCGACGGCCCGCTCAACGAAGCCCTCCGGTTTCTCGGCTTCGCGGCGCGCCGGGCGTGGACGGACGATCCCGCCTTTGCCATGCTTTCCTGCGTGATCCCCGGCATCTGGGCGGCTGCCGGTCCGGGATGCCTGATCTATCTGGCCGCTCTCAAGACGATCCCCGAGGAGCAGTTCGAGGCTTCGGAGATCGACGGTGCGGGCTTTGTTCAAAAAACGCTGAAAATTGTCTACCCCGGCCTGCGGCCCCTGATCTTCATCAACTTCATCGGCGCAGTGGCAGCCGCCTTCCATGGAGCGACGAACATCCTGATCATGACCGGAGGCGGTCCGGACGGGATCACCGAAGTCGCCTCGCTCAAGATCTTCTATGAAGCCTTCACGCGGCTCCGCTTCGGACCGGCGACAGCCATGGCGTGGATCATCGGCAGCATGCTCGTCGGCGTCACCGTTCTACAGCTCAAACAACTCAGCCAGATGGAATTCAAAACCGCCAGGTAAGGAGTCATGTTCTCCCCCATCACCCAACGCTCGCCCAAGGTCCGATTCCTTTACCTTGGCATCTATGCGCTCCTGACTCTGGGCGCGCTGACGATGATCCTGCCGTTCCTGATCATGCTCAGCGGCTCCGTCGAACCGGGAACCCGGACAAAACCCGCCCTTTTTCCCTCCTGGATGGCGACCGACGAGGTGTTCTGGAATCGCTATATCGAAACCAGGTATCACGCCGTCCCCGACCTGCTCCGCATGGCCTGGAGCGATCCGGAGGCGAACTTCCGCAGCGGCCGGCAGGTCACGGAAGAAGCCGCGTCCGTTGCCTCGTGGAAACAATTCCTGAAGGAAACCCGACCGGGGCCGGAGTGGTTTACGCCGGGGTTCCTGCGCCAGAATACGCGGATGCCGTCGTTCACCGCGATCGCGTTCCGGAGGTGGCTGCTTGACCAGTATCAGGGCGACCTGTCGCTTCTGAACGCGACATTGCAGACCCGGTTCCACCGGATCACCGCCATCCAGCCGCCCACCGTTCACCTGATCGGCCCGAAAGTCGCCCGGAATCGGTTGATGCAGAAATACCGGGAATTCTGCGCGACCCTGCCGCCGACCCGCCTGATCCCGTGGAACGTCGGCGGGTACTATCGGGCCGTATACCTTCCGCGCGCGTTGGGGAGCGATGTGGCGGCGTACAACCAAAAATATGGGACGCACCATGCCTCCTACCGGGAGGTTTCATTTCCGGCGCAAGCACCCGCGACCGGTCGGGAAGAGTGGTTTTTCTTTGTCAGCAAGATCCTGCGGCCCGACTTTGTTGAACTGACGGAAAGCGGCAACGCGGCCTGGGCAGCCACCGGCGGCGTCCGGGAAGGCTTCATCCGCCACCGGGCGAAACCGGAGCATCTGCGGGTGATCAGTATCGATCTCCTTTTTGCAGCATGGGCCTCCCGCCACGGCCTTGCCGAGCTGGAAATCCCGCAGCGGGAGCTTGACCGAATCGCGTTCGAAGAGGAGTCAGGCTTCTGGCGATGGCAGTTCCTGACGATCAACTACCGGCAGGTGCTCGATGAAATCCTGTTCCATGGAAGGGCAATCTCCAATACAGCCATCCTGATTGTTCTTTGTGTCGCTGGCGCGCTGATTGTCAACCCGCTGGCGGCCTATGCCCTCTCGCGTTTCAAGTTGAAACAAACCTATTTCATCCTGCTCTTTTGCCTGGCCACGATCTCGTTTCCGGCGGAGGTGACGATGATCCCGGTCTTTTTACAGATGAAGGAGTTCCACCTTCTCAATACCTTTGGTGCGCTCGTTCTCCCGGGGCTTGCCAACGGGTTTTCCATCTTCCTGCTCAAAGGTTTCTTTGACAGCCTGCCCAAGGAACTCTACGAAGCCGCGCAGCTCGACGGAGCGAGCGAATGGATGATGTTCTGGCAGATTACGATGAACCTTTCCAAGCCGATCCTGGCCGTGATCGCGCTGGGTGCCTTTACCTCCGCCTACGGGGCCTTCTTCTATGCCCTGATCCTCGCCCCCGACCCGAAGATGTGGACGGTCATGGTTCATATCTACCAGTTGCGCCTCTCGGTCGATCCGCCCGTTGTCTATGCTTCGCTGATCGTGACGGCTATTCCTACGTTGTTGATGTTTACCTTCTGCCAGAACCTCATCCTCCGCGGCATTGTGGTCCCGTCGGAGAAATAACGAATCCACCTTGATCCCATGAACGCCTTTGATTTCAAGCCCCTTCTCCCTCATCCACGACTTTACGTCCCGCCTGAAGCCTTCTCCCGTTTGCCGGAACGCGTGACCGCGGCGTGGTTCGCGCCATTCTACGCAGTTGCCGCCGGGGAAGCGGAGGCGGCCCTCGACATTGACGGCTTTCCGGATGTCGGCAACGGCCATAACTGGCATCTCCACCGCGCCAAAGTGATGCAGGCCCGCATCGTCAATCTTGCCCTGATGATGCAGTTGACAGGGGAGCCTCGCTACCTTCGCGCTGCGATGAAGCACATCGAGATGATGCGGGACTGGGAGTATTGGTCTTGGATTACCTGGCGGCATGGCAATGCCGATCCCTCGGCCATCTTTGATCTTTCCTATGGCGAAAACTCCGCGACGCTGGCCATTGCCCTTGACTGGCTTCACCCATGGCTGACGCCAGCCGACGTGTCGTTGATCGTCGAAACGGCACGTCGCCCGATCGATTCCATTTTATTTCATACCCGCGGAAAGAACCAGCCGCACTGGGCCGGGGCGGCAGGCAACAACTGGAACGCCGTCTGCGCCGGTGGGATCGGAATGCTGGCGCTCTCTCTTTTCGAGAAGATTCCCGAAGAAGCCGCTGAAATCCTCAGTTTCGTGGAAGACTCCATGGTGCCGTATATGGAGGGACTCGAGGCGTTCAACGGCGCATGGCCGGAGGGCATCGGCTACTGGAACTACGGGATGCGTTATGCCTTCATGTATCTGCTGAGTTGCGAAAACGCGACGGGAAAGCCGCATCGCTGGATCACGCAACCGGCCACGAAGGATTGCCTCTACTTTCCGGCGGACTTCTGCCCGCACGGCATCGGTTGCAGCTTCGGTGACGCCAACAGTTGGTTTCCGCTCCCGATTCATCATGCCATGGCGCGCCGGCTCGAAGCGGACGATCTCGCCGCAGATCTTCGTGCGAGGCATGACGCCTCGGAACGCCGCGGCCGCTGGCCGTTCCATGCGGAAACCCTTCTTCTCGTGCCGGAAAAAGGCCGCGATCCCTCGATTGCCAGCGAAGTCGCACGTCTCTATACAGGGCAGGATTGGGGATTTCTTGCGGACCGGATGCCCGATCCCTCCCTCTATCTCTCCTTCAGGGGCGGAACCACCGATGTGCTGCACGGGCACCATGATCTGACCAGCTTCCACCTGGTGCTCGGCGACGAACGCGCCATCTACAACATCGGCCTCGACCGGTATCTTGACTCCACGTTCAGCCCCCGCCGCCATGAAGTGTACGAGACCATGGCGGCGTCCAAGAATGTGGTTCTCATCAACGGGCTGGGAGGAACCTCGCCTTCCTGTGTCACGACATTGCCGCTCGACCCCGGGCCGGGGCTGCGCGGGTTCCGCCTTGATGCGACAGCGATCCTCGGGGAATCATACGACGGGGCCAGGCCGCTTAACTACCATCACCGGCTTTTTCTGATGATCGAAGGGAGGGCTTTCCTGATCCTCGACAGCCTGGAACTGCCGCAGGTAGGGCTAGGCGAACTGCGTTTCCATACGGAGATGACTCCCACGGCGGGAGAAGCCTCCGTCCTGCTCAACGGCAGGCGGCAAAAAGGGGCGATCTCGCTTGCTTCCAACCAGCCGGGTCGTCTGTTGCAAGGTACGGCGCTGCAAACACTCCCCGGGCTGGAGCCGGTGCATGTGATTCGTTGGCTGACCCACGGATTGCACCACCGCATCGTTTTTGCATCGTTATTCGTTCCGGGTGAAACCCCTACTCCGCTCCGCGTCAATGTTGAGGGCGATCGCGTCGCCGTGACGCTGGAACTCGCGGGAGTCCGCCGAAGTCTTACCTTTTCCCATGATCTGGCCAACCTTTGTTGAAGTCCCCATCATGGGAAGGACGCTCTCGTCAAGCAGGCTACTCTCCCGTGTGAGTGATACCAGGCTTTCCGGGGACGGCACCTGATCGTACTCTCCGGGGATGGCTCACCTAAATCCCCTTGCGTTATCTCCCCATGAAGCGAAACTGGTCGGGAGAGCCAGGCGGCTGTTGACGCCTAGGCAGAAGCTCGCGCAGTTGCTCCATCCCGTCCTGTGGGCGCATTGGGACCCTTCGATGCCGGAAGAGGAGTTGCTCGAAAGAGCCCTGGAGGTTCCCTGCGGTGGCTATTTCATGGGTAAAGGAGGCAGTGATTGGATGCGTCAGATCGTGAGCGAAGCCCAAAAGCGCCTTCCTGTAAAGGCGGTGATCTCCGGGGATCATGAATTTGGTTGTCAATGCGACCATGGGACGGGGCTTGGCCGCGCCATGAACGCGGGCGCGATTCAACCGCTGGAAGATGCCGTGGAGCTTGCCTACCATGCAGGCAGGTGTACGGCACAGGAATGCCGTGCCTCCGGTATCCGTTGGAGCCTGGGGCCGGTGCTGGATCTTAATCTTAATCCGGACAACCCGATTGTGAATACCCGCGCCTTCGGCGGCAGCCACCCAACTTCGGCCGCCGCTGTGGCGATGGCCTATGCGCGTGGAATGCAGGAGCAAGGAATGGCCGCGTGCATGAAGCACTTTCCCGGCGACGGAGCCGACGCGCGCGATCAACATTCCGTGACAAGCATCAATCCCTTGTCGGAACATGATTGGATGGAAACCTATGGAAAGGCGTTTCAGGCGGGAATCGACTCGGGTATTCTGTCGATGATGGTCGGCCATATCGCGTGGCGCACCCGTTCCGGTCGCCATCCCAAGACCGGCTTCCTCCTTCCCGCCACGGTTGACCCACGCATCCAGGTCGATCTTTTGCGCGAAGAACTCGGCTTTCAGGGATTGGTGCTCACTGATGCAATTCCAATGGGCGGACTGCAATCGCATTTTTCCTGCGAAGCCGAGTATGTGGTGGAGACGATCCGATCGGGAGCCGACATGGTACTCTTCCCCGAAGACCTCAAAACCTCCGTTGATGCGCTTGAAAAGGCGCTGTGTGATGGCTACCTGAGCGAAAAGCGTGTGGACGATGCCTTCGGCAGGGTGCTCGCCTTCAAGGCCAAACTCGGCCTGCTTGATTCCGAAGAAGAAACCGGCGATCGCTTCCGGCCTGCGTTGTCGTCGCCCATGGAACCCCGGGAGAAGCTTGAGGTTTCCCGCCGGATTGCCGAACGATCGGTCACCCTGGTCCGCGATCTGGACGGCCTCTATCCGTTGCGCCTGCCGGAGGGGTCAAAGCTCGTGCTTTTCGAGATGCCCTTCGATACGCCTCCCAGGCACTCCCTGCTGGAGGCGGAGGGAGGCGATCGTTTGTCTCCCCTTGAGACGGAGCTGCGAGCGGCCGGCTACCGCACCGTCGTCGTCCGGAATCAGGCCGATGCCGAACGGGAAACGGCCGATGCCTGCGCGCTCTTCCACCTATTCTTTTCCACGCTCAGCCCACGTCGGGGCAGCATCAGGTTGGGCCGCGCCGCGATGGATGCGATCGCCTGGAAGCGGGCTTACTCCGGGTTTCCCGTCTACTTCGTTTCGTTCGGAAATCCCTATATCGTCTGGGAACTGGGGGCCATCCATAACTATGTCTGTTGCTATTCAAGGCAGCCGCAGGTGATCAAGGCTTATGCCCGGGCGCTCCTCGGGCAGATTCCATTCCGGGGGAAACTGCCGGTCGATCTTCCCGAGCAATAACTCCTGGAGCCTTCTCTCCCACAACCTGACCCCCGCGCCGGAGCCGATCACTCCCGGCCCGGAGAAAGCGTTGTCAGCGGCTTTCAAAAAGAAGCACCTCTCCATCTGCAAACCCGACCACGAGCGTCTCCCCCATTCTCTGGAGCGCTGCGACCGGTCGCGAAACGCGTTCGAGTTCCTGAAGTTTCCGGTCCAGGACCAGCAACCCGCATCGCCCGCCCGCAATAATATAGCGCCCGACGGCGTCAATACACTTCACGCCATCTGAAAGATACCGGCTGGAAAGGAGCTTCCCTGTCGTCGGATCATAGCGGTAGAGGAAACCATCCTCCCTCCCTACGATCAATGTCGCTTCGTCCCCGTGCTTCACAAGAGCACTCGCCAGAGTCGGACTATGATGAAAACTCCCCCAGACCCTCTTCAGACCGGGAAGGGTGAAGGCATCCATTCCGCCGGGATTGACGGTCAACAGACGCGGCCCGGTCGCTTCGTCAAAAGCATAGGCCGCATAGTAACGGTCCAACTCCTGGTTGCCAGACCCGTAGCCCGTCATCGCGGCGGACGCCATGACCGGAAGCTTCTCCCTGGCCGCCATCCCGGTCAGGTCGACCAGACCTACCCCGCCCGCTTCATCACCATAAGTCCCGACCAGCGCGATCCAGTTCGGATTCAAATGCTCCAGAGGCACGATGAGCTTCCCTCCAAAACCTTGAAATCGAAGCACCGGCCGTGGATCATTCAGAGGAGTGCTCATGACCGCGAAATGGGGTGTCCAGACGATGCGGGGATTCCGGGAGGAGCCGACAATCCCCACCGCCGCCGGCTTCGTCTGGACGTAAAGACGCTTTGCCGCTTCATCGCCGCCTTCGAGAAAGAAATCGTCCACCCGGGTCCGGCCGTCCGCACGCCTCACATATAGCTGATCATCCAGGGTATAGACAGCGAGATCGACGCCATCTCCTCCCAAAGCTTCCCTGAGATCGACCCGCTTCACCGGCGCAGGGAAGCTCTTTTGCCAGACAAGCTCTCCCTGACGATCAGCCAGAAGGAGGCGCTCGCCTTGCCACGCTGCGACAAACCGCGATTCTCCCCTGCTCGCCCGAAGCTCAAGCCCGGCTTCCGAGGCGGGGTTCTTTCCAAGAAGTTCGACCTCGTGCAACGATAGCGCCGGATGCGCAGAGGCATCTCGCGGGTTCAACTTCAGCCGAAAGGCGTTTCCCTCCGCCTCCGTTTCAATGCCCAGTTTCTGGAAATGGTAGGTATTGGTGTAATGCGCGTTCTCCAACAGATAAGATCCATTGGAGCACCGGATCTCCACCTCCCGCCGATCCTTCTGAAAACCATCCCTGCTGGCCTCGAGCACCATCTCCCACTCTGAAGCTTTGGGAAACTGCCCGCCGGAGCCGATGAGGCGGATCTCATTGACCTTTGTCAACCCGGGGAATTCAAACGTCAAAGCCACCCCGTCGCCGACATCTTTCCAACCCGCCCTCGCATGGCGTGAAATCGTTCGATCCCGAAGTTCCTGCGCATTCCCTGATGTCAATGCAGGTTGCACATTGATCCGAAAATCCTGATAAACGCTCAACGGCGGCAAAAATCCTCCCAGTTTCCCCACCTGTTTGAGTCGCGACAATCCTCCCTCCTGCTGATCCTGCACGGAATCGCTGCGCGTCCGGGGAGTTGAGCGCTCCCACGCCCGGGCCAATGCCTGCTGTGCGTTCTTCAATGGCGACGATGCCTTTGGAAAAGCAAGCTCGGTCCGCCCTGTCATCAACAAGAGTTCTCCCTTGCCTGACAGAGAAGAAGATGACTCCCGATGCAGCTTTCCTGACGGGGCGAGCGAGTAATGAAGTGTTGCCAGATTCCGCTGGCGATCCTCAATAATCATCTTTCCTTCCCGTACCTCAACGGACTCGACGGGGCGGGAAAAGCTGAAAGTCCCCATTCCAGGCAGGTCCAGCGACCGCACATGACACGCCACCCACGATGCCGAACTCAATGCAAAGCTGTCGGCCACGATCTTCCCCTGCCCTCCTCCATCGAACCGTCCGGCTCCGTAGATTGCCACCGCGTCGCGCCCCCCTTCCCTTTTTACCGCGACGACGCCGGGGGCAACGGCCCGCACTTCATAGCGTTTTGAATCGCCCTGCCGGTTGGCGTAAAGCAGATTTGAGAAAAACGTTCGCTCTCCTGCCGCTGCCTTCCAGCTCTTCCGCTGCACGAAGAAATGCGGCGCAACCGCACCATCCCTCCGCCCGGAAACGTTCTCTCCTTCACTGGCGTCCGCCGGCTTGATGAAAAACCCGGTGCCGTTTTGCGCATCCCTTCCGACAAAATTCCCGTGATCGTCGAGGCTCCCGGGCTGAAAACTTCTCCAGCGGCATGTTAAGCGAAAATCATCTGTAAAATGAGCGGTCAAGGCATCAATGACGACAAAGTACTCGCCCCTGCGGCGGAAAACGTGTCGGCTCCAGGCGCAGCCGCCCCCGTTCTCATCAAGCGTCAACGTCGACATCGCCAGGTTTCCGCGGTTGCAGATGGCGTCGGTCCGCGCCGCCACCGACCGAACATCCTCCTTGCCGCGACTGGTTGAAACGCCGCTTTTTGCCCAGGCATCATGTTTCTGGCTGTTCTGAAAAAGAAGCAGGCTCCCGGCTTCCGTCCACCGGACGATGCTGTTCGCGCCGCTGCCCTCCCGCATCTTGAGCCCTCCAAACTCGGCAGCCTCCAATACCAGCGACGCGTCGTCCGCCGTGAAACCGTCCCGGAAATAGAGCAGGTTGTTGAGCCCGGTGGCAGGCCCCTTGTACGCCGCCCAGTGCGGGCCGGGCGTAAAGCGAAGGTAGCCTTTGCGATAAAATGGGTCGAGTTCCACCTTCTGCGCTCCCAGGAAGCGGGCAGGCGGCTTCGCCTGATCGGGCCTTCCACCCCTCCACCAACCGCCGGGAGGAGGGGTGATCCCAAATCCACCCTCCTGCCACCCCGCCATCCTTTCCCTGAGCCACTCCGCGCCCGCGTCTCCACCAAAAAAGGCGAGTGAAATCGCGCCGTCTCCTCCCTTGGTGTTCGAAAACTGATATCCGGGCCGGGCGCTAAGATAGGGACTGCGCCCAATATCAAAGCCCAGATTGTCAACCGAAGCCAGGTAGTAACCGGTCATGCGTTCAAAAATTCCATTCTCCAAAGGCTTTCGACTGCCATACACCCAATACAGCCGCGCCAGAAGGGAAGTGACGTCAAGATCGCCCGGCCCGGTGGTGGACCCTCTGCTGATCCCCTGGGAGATCATCAGGTCGATCTTTTCTTCGAGGTTTGAAAGCCTCTCCTTCACCTTGGAAAGAGACGCATCATCAAGCGTGGAGCAATGGGCCAGATAGTCGCTGGCGAGATACATTCCGATAAAGGCGGTCATCAAATGCCGGTTCAAGCCCTTCAAGATTCCCTCCGGCGATTCCGTCCAGGCCTCAACGGCGAAAGCGTCGACATTTCGCTCAACGTTCACGAAAACGCGTCGGTCGACCTCCCGCCTCAGGTCGGCGTCAGCCACGTTCAACGCCAGAAACTGCCTGAGCGCCCAGTAATAGCGTTCCCATGAGTAGTGATCTCCCATGCGAAAGCCCCACAACCCTTCATCGGCGCTCCGGCTTCCGACCTCCGCCTGAAGAAGCTGGTGCGCCTTGCGGGCGGCGCGTGCATTGCCATACCAGAAGGCGTCATAGACCGCCTCCGGGAAATCACGCCAATGCGTCTTCCCCTCGCTCCTTCCCGGGGAGAGAGGCAATTCCGGCAGGCGATCGCGGCGCCCCGCCTCGCTTTTGATCCAGTCGAGCAACCGCTCCGTCCCTTTCTCCAACCCCTCCGCACCGGAGGCTGAAAGGACAATGACAGGGGTCTCCCGCTGCAAGGGAGCGTGTAGAAACTGGATCAAATACTCCCCCCGTGCCGGAAACTCCGAAGACGCGGGCGCGAGGTGCTTTGCCGCCAGTTGAATAAACGCCTTGTTGGTCCGGACATTTCCCATCAGCACCATGGGAATACGCTGGTACCTGGGTGCGATGCGCCATGTCCCCGGCTCCAGCAGTTCATCGTCGTGCAGGATGCGGGCCTCCGCCAAGCCTGCCTGATTGAGTTGGTTGGCAAGCGTCTGAGCCCTCACCTGATCACCGGGCCCGCTGACAATGAGCATTTCGACTCCTTTCGCCCCAGCCCTTGTGATTGATGTCAAACAGCACAGTATGAGGAGGAAAAAGCTATTGAAGATAGCTCGAGAGTCTTTGCGCATAGTCTTGATATTCCTCGGGGGTCAACGTTTCGACGTGTCCATCAAGAAACCAGAAGTTGGCCTTTCCGGCGTGCCGGTAGCTACTGATCCGATTGGAGACATTGCCCGTGTCGTGGATTCCCTGTTGATCATTGGAACCCCCGAAGGAACTCAACGCAGCGCCATCTCCCATGTAAATGACCTGGGAACGATTCGTAAACTGGTGAACATTCCGGTAGCCGTAGCCCGCCACCGCCCCCGAAGCGTCGCGAACTCCATAGCGGTACCAGTCCGGCCGGCTGTAGCTGGAGGTCGGCGTGGCGCCGTGGGTCACCATCGACAGGTGCTTGGGGCAGAGGTACTGCCGTTGCTCATTGATGCTCCAGTTATAGTAATACCGCAGTGAAGCATTCCAGTTGGAAAAGTTTGCCAGCCGCCTCCCGGGAGGGTCGTCCGGTATCGCCGAATTGTCGACCAGCACCCCGTGGTTCTCGGTCGCAAACTGGAGCACGTAAAGACCGTACTGCCGCAGGATCTGAACGCACCCGATCGTGGCTGCGCGTTCCCTGGTCACCCCGAGCGTCCCCGCGATCAAAACGGCGAGAACCAACAGCACCGCGATCGCCACCACAAGCTCGGTCGTCGTAAATCCCGAACGGGAAGCTTTCGCCCAGCGAACACGAACCTCCAGATCCACCGGAAGCCGGGTGTTCCTGTCGTACCATGGCCTGGAGAAGGGAAGGAAGCGGGGCATTAGGGAGAAGTCGAAAAAGTCGCGTTAACCCTCAACTCTCCCGGGCTGGTTTCCAAGCAATGGACGCACTTTCGTGCAACAGCGGCATGGAGAATGAAGGCTGGAACAATAGGACAGAAAACCAACCGCCCGGCAACCCTATTCCTGCCCTGAAGTGAAACAAACTGTAGGCCTACAGACAAAATCCTCCCACCCCCAAAACACCTTGAATTCGCTCCCCTCCCGCCGCACTCTTGCCGTCATGAAGCGTCTCCACCTGACAGCGCCGCTAGTCTCCCTGGCGCTACCCTTCTTCCTGACGGCGCGCCCGCCCGGCGCCACCGCGCAGATCCCGCTGATGGGAGAGGGGCGTTATCATCAGGATTTCAATACGCTGACACGCTCATCGGCTCCAACGCCATGGGTCGACAATGAAACCGTCGTCGGCTGGTATGCCCGGCAAAGCGTCCCGCCCGATCTATCAGATCGATATGGAACCATCGTCCATTCCGATGGCTCCGGCAAAATGGGCCGAATCTACAGCTTTGGAGCTGCGGATACCGACAATCTCTCCCTGGGAGGACTTGCGTCGGGATCGATCGGAGCCCTCGCGATCGGCGTTCAGTTCCAGAATAGTTCCGATGCTCCGCTTATCCTCGCCAGCCTCTCGTTCAAAGCCAGACAATGGCGGGACGGCGGCGGAAGCAGACAGCTTTTCAGCTTCAGTTACCGCATTTCACCGGAGCCGATTGAAAACATCCTCGGAGAGGAAGCCGAATGGGTTCGGCATCCCTCGCTGGACTTTCTTTCGCCATCCAACGGAGGAACGCCCGCGCCGCTTTCAGATGAACCGGCCAATGGAGAAACGCTCTCTGAAACCGTGAATCTCGTCCTGATGCCGGGCGAGTGTATCGTGTTTCGCTGGAGTTTTCCCCAGGGCGACCAGGAACTGACCGATGCGTATGGCATTGATGACTTTGAGTTAACCTATCACCCCCACCACTAAAACCATGCCTCATCATCATCGTTTCCCATTGTTCATAACCGCTCTGTTGCTCCTTGTGGGGCCGCTTCATGGAGCGAGGGCCTCCATCCTGCTCCCGGGAGGCGGCACCTATACACAAAACTTCAATACCCTTCCGGCGGCGACTACTGCGGATGGTGATCCCTGGGTCAATGATGTCACGCTTCCAGGCTGGTATGCGGAACTGGGCAACCAGAGCCACGAACGCGCCGGGACAATCAGGGCCGGAAATGGCGCCAACGATCATGGGCGCTTGTGGAGTTTTGGCCCCACGGGAAGCTCCGACCGTTCGCTCGGCGGCATAGCCAGCGGTTCAGTAGGCGCCGTGGCGTTCGGGGTTCAGTTTCAGAATACGAGCGGACAGGTGTTGACCTTTGATTCTCTCTCCTTCTGGGCGGAGGAATGGCGCTCCAATCCGGGGCTGGCGGCCACGCTCGACCTTTACTACCAGGTTTCCACGACCGAAATCACCAGCCTGTTGCCGGTGAGCGGATGGACCGCCCTTTCCGACCTGACCTTCACGGCACCCGTCTCCGGCAGCACCTCCGCCATCGATGGAAAGGCAACCGGAAACCGGGAGTTTCTCTCCGCGGACCATCTCTCCCTGTCGTTAAATCCCGGCGAGTATATCCTCTTTCGCTGGGTCAATGGCACCACGGCCACCGGCCGGCAGTTCGGCCTTGCCATTGACGACTTCGAGATCAGCTACCGAACGGTTCCCGAAGCAGGCGCCAATGGTCTTCTCCTGCTTGGATTAGGAGGTTTTGCCTTCCTTCGTCTTTACCGGAGGCGCGTTACATCCAGGCGATGAGTCTCAAAATCTGTCTGATAGGCTGTGGTGAACATGCCTGGAAGGTTCATGGGCCGTCTTTGCGAAAATACCGGCGGCTTCACCCTGAGACGGAGCTCGCCGCCTGTTGTGACATCAACCGGGATGCCGCACTGGGATTTGCCGCCAGGTTCGGGTTCTCCCGTTCGTATGTTGACTATGAACGAATGCTGGACTGCGAGCAGCCCGATGCCGTTTCAGTCCTGCTTCCTCCTGAACTGATCCATCCCGTCGGCCGCGTCATTCTCTCCCGGGGGATACCCGCTTTACTCGAAAAGCCTCCGGGGATGACGCAGGCGGAACTGGAGAATCTGGCCACCGTCGCCGAGGCCGGTGGCACGATCAATCAGGTGGCGTTCAATCGCCGCTATACGGCGATCATCCGGTACACGCACCAGCGCCTCAATGACTTTCTACCCAGCACATCGGCCTTTCAGGTCAACTACGAGATGATCCGCTTCAATCGTTGGGATGCCGACTTCGCCACAACAGCGATTCACGCCCTCGATACCGCGCTCTTTCTCTCCCGAAGCCCCTATGTAAAAGCCTCCTTTGACTATTGCGAAGCTCCGGGCGAGGCAGGAGGTGTCATCGGCGCTACCATTGAAGCTCTGACCCAGTGCGGCACACGCGTTCACATGAACTTCCAGCCCGTCGCCGGGGTGGTGCTCGAAAGGGCATCGATTCATGGGCTCGAACAATCGATGACCCTCGACATCCCGGTATGGGGAGCCTATGACTCCCCGGGCCGCCTGCGCCACTGGCATCAGGATCGCCTGGTACACGAGATTTCAGGCAGCGAACTGATGCCGGGCGAAGAGATGTATGAACAGAGCGGCTTTTACGCCGAAAACGAAGCCTTCTTCGAGTCCGTCCGTCATCACCGGCCGGCGACCCCGGGCCTGCGGGATGCCTGCCAGTCGGTGGCGCTGATGGAAGCCTTTCGCAGGAGATGTCGTGGCATCGAGTTCCCCGATCAGCTCCTCTCCCCGCCGCGTTGATACCGCTCCAGCGTTCCCGCGCGCAGGTAGTCAGCTCTCTGAACCACGCTCCGGTCGGTCACCGAGCCTTCTATCAATCCCTGGAGCTTCTCCATTGCCAGCGCGCCCATGCGATGAAAGTCGATGAACATACAGTCAAGCTTGAGCTTGGAAGTCTGCTTCCCCAGGACCGTTACGACTGAAAGGTCCCCGGGTATCCGCACTCCCAGGCGCTTCAGGGATGGCAGTAAACGCTCAAAGAGATCCACCCGGGTTGCGAGGAGCGCGGTGGGGCGCATTTCGGGAGACTTGAACAACTTCAAAAGGCGACGCGGCACCTGTCGGGAGGCCGGCATCACGAGCTTTTCGAGCGCAATGCCTCCGTTTCCCTTCTCCTCGATCGCAAGGCGGCACCCCTCAAAACGGTCGGTAAAGTAATCAAACGGCTCATCCTGAATCAGGACGGCGATTCGCCGGTGGCCGTGTGAGATAAACCTGCGGGCCACTTCATACCCCAGCGCGACATTGTTGATGGTAACCGACAATACATCGGTCTGGTTGCAGTCATCAAACACCGTCACAACCGGAATCCGGGCTGCCACCAATGGATTGATCATCGGCGAGAGATTTGAGAAAAATCCCCTCCGGAAAACAGCCACGCCGTCAGGAGGATTCCGGAGGATCTGTTCGATCACATACTGGAAACCTTCAGGCTTCTCGTTATGAACGTAAAACTCCACCCGGGAGCCGCTCTCCTGCGCCTTTGCGAAGAACCCCTGGGCGCACTGCGTCTCGGACTCGTCAAAGTAGGTCGGGATCTTTGAAGAGACCTCCATATGGACCTTTCCGCTAAAAATACAGGCAATCCGGTAAACGTTGGTCTGCCCCCGCGCGAGGGAAAACCGTTTGGTACGCCAGGTGGCATCAGCCGGAAGCCCGGAAATGTTACGCTGGTGCAAGAGGAGCAGGGCGCGATGACGAAATCCGCTAAGCAGGAGATTGCCGCTCCGCGCCTTTGCCTCGATCAGATGGTTCCTCTGCAACCAGTGGATGCTCTTTTCGGCCGTAGTGTCCGAGACCTTCCACTGTTGGCAGATCTTGCGATGCGAGAGAAACCGGTCCCCCTGATGATAATACCCGCTTGCCATCTCTGCGAGGAGGGCCTGCGTCAACTGGTCATGCAGATAGACGTTCATGTGTAGGCCCACAGAATAGGCTTCTGAACGGAGTTTTCAAGTCGCAAATAGGCACGACGGCGGTTAATGTCCGCCCACCCTGGGAACAGTCCCTTGTCCGCATCCCCAATGAGCACTACGCGAACTCTTCTTACCCTTTTCGGCGTTCTCCTCGCCCTTTCGGTCATCGCGGCGGTGTGGCGACCACGTTCCACCGATGATCCGCGCACCCCGCTGGTCTGGGTGAGCGACAACAGTCCGGCCAGACAGGCCCAGATCGAAGCCTTCAACCGCCTGCATCCCGAGCTTCGGCTAAGGCTCGACTATGGAAGCCGCGGCACCCAGAAGATCATCCTCCAATGCACGAGCGGGGTCGGCCCCGACCTTTTTGACTACTCCAGCGAAGAGATTGGAGCCTTTGTGGAGGCCGGCATCCTCTGGGACATTACCGAAGTCGCCGAAGGACTTGGGCTTTCCCCAAAAAACGGCTGGCCGGGGGCGGAGCGGAACTACACGCACCAGGGACGCCAGTACGGCTACCCCTGTAACACCGGCGTCCCGATCCTGATCTTCAACCGAAACCTTTTTGATCTTCTGGAAATCGACTACCCCAAACAATTGATGACCATCGGGGAATTTATCGCACTTGCCAAAGCCTTTGGTGAAGCCAGCCAAAGAAAACTTCCACCCGGCGGGCAGGTCTATCCCTGTGCGGGAATGGATTGGAAAATCCTCTTTTCGGCACTGAGAGGGGAATTCTTTGATCCCCTGGGAGCACCGAACCTCGACAACAACCCGGCATTGCTGCAGGCCCTTGAACTCCATCACCAATTCCTCTTCAAGTACCGGTTGATGCCGACCACCATTGAAGCGCGAACCATGAGCGGACAGGGCGGCTGGGGTTCGGGGAATATCAACCAGTTTGCGGCGGGCCGCTTCGGCATGTTTGTCGGAGGCCATTGGACGCTCATCGCCTTCTCTCGAACCTACCACCAGCAGATCGCAGAGCTTCAGCGCCGCGGGGTACATCCGGAAGAAATCAGCACCCCGACCGAACGACCGCTCCATCTTGGCGCTGTCCTGATCCCCCGATTCCCAGGCCGCCAGCCGGGCTACCCCATCAGTAGCCGCGTCGCGGGGATTAACGTCAGGAGCCCCCGGCGCGAAGAAGCCCTCGCCTTTCTGCAATACCTCGCCGGCAACACCTATTCTGAATTACTCAACCAGAGCTGCGACAGCCTGCCGGGAAACCCCGGGTATGCCGACGCCGGGGTCGAAGCGGGTCCCCCCGCGCTTGACCGGGTCGCCATGCAGGCGGTCACGATGGAGGCGATGCGTTACGGCTATTCCTTCCGCGAGAGCCCGTTCCTGCAGCTTGCCGATGTACATCGCGCCATCAGCGCTCAGATTGACCGGATGGAAGCCGATCCCGACCTTCCCGTTCCAGGCTTGCTCCGCCACGCGCAGAAGGAACTGGAGCGCATCATGAGGCGGAACCTCGATCGCAATCCCGCCTTGAAAGCCCGCTATATCGAAACCTTCGGCACTTCCGCCTACCACTCCCTCCCATGATTCAGCCCGTTCAGCGGCGCAACCTCGGAATCGCCCTCCTATTCCTGGCCCCGAACCTGATCGGGTTTCTCCTTTTCACCCTTGGCCCCATTCTGATCAGCCTGGGTGGAAGCTTTACGTCGTGGAGTTTAAAGCCGTCGGTCCCGCTCCGGTTTGTCGGCCTGCAAAACTACGTTGACCTCCTCAGCGATCCCAACTTCTACTTCTATCTCTATAATACGGTTTATCTTCTGACGGGGCTCCCGATCAGCATCGCTGGCTCGCTGGCCCTTGCCGTACTGCTGAGTTCCAGGTTGAACCTTCAAACCTCCCGGGCCGCCCTGATCCTCTCACTAACCGCCGCGCTGGGCTCGCTGCCTGTCAGTGGAATACTCATGATCTCCGGCTCGGGAAGCACGGCGTTTCTGGTCCTCGCCTTGGGTGTCATCACTTCGTTGGGACTCTACTTCAATTCCATCGGATACCGCACGTTCTACTACCTGCCCCACTTCACGGCAGGCGCCAGCACCATCCTGCTCTGGATGCAGCTTTACAATCCTTCCTTCGGGCTGATCAATCAGTCGCTCCTCGCGTTGTGCGAATTCCTTGGCATCCCGTTTTCGCCTCCCGGCTGGCTGACCAGCACCCGCTCGTTGCTAGGGTTTCTTCCCCTGCCCGCACATTTCAATAACGGCGGATTCGGGGTTGGAGCCCGCGAAGCCATCATGATCATGACCATCTGGGCCAGCGTCGGCGGAAATAACATGATCCTCTATCTCGCCGGGATCTCCAATATCCCGCCCGAACTTTACGAAGCCGCAGACATCGATGGGGCAAGCGGCTGGCAGCGTTTTCGGCATATTACCTTTCCGCAGCTCGCCCCTACCACCTTCTTTATCGTGGTCATGGGAGTGATATCAGGGTTGCAAGGCGGTTTTGAACAGGCGAAGCTGATGACCGAAGGCGGCCCGGCCGGGACCACCACCACCCTCAGCTACTACATCTATACCCAAGGCTTCGAACTGTTGGACCTTGGATATGGAGCCGCCGTCTCCTGGGTTCTCTTTCTGCTCATGATGGGGATCACCTTGCTCAACTGGCGTTATGGAAACCGCCATCAAAACCAATAGCCATGAATCCTTCAGGTTCACTCTTCCGTCATTTCGGGTTGGTGATCATCGCCATGATCATGACCCTGCCATTTCTCTGGATGGTCGGCACCAGCATCAAACCGCATCACGAAGTGGAGAGCCTCAGTTTGCTACCCTCCTCACCTCATCCGGAAAATTATGCCATCGTCCTAAGGCAGAGCCCCGATCCCTACACGGGAAAGCTCCTCGACCTCGACTTTCCAAAGTGGTACTTCAACAGCTTCTTCATTGCCGGGTGGGTCACCTTTCTTCAGGTTCTGACCAGCGCATGCGCAGCCTATGCCTTTGCGCGCCTGGAGTGGCCCGGCAGGGACAGGGTCTTCGTCCTCTATCTGGGAACGATGATGGTTCCGGGCATGGTCACCATGCTGCCGGCCTATCAGATCATGGTATCACTGGGCATGGTCAACACCTATCAGGGGTTGATTATTCCTTCCGCATTCTCAGCCTTTGGCACCTTCCTGCTCCGGCAATTCATGATCGGAATCCCCCGCAGCTTTGACGAAGCGGCTTCCATCGATGGGGCCAACCATCTCCAGACCTTTATCGAAGTCATCCTCCCGATGTCCCGCCCCGGCGTGATCGCCCTCTCCATCTTTACCTTCCTGGGAAACTTTCAGTCTTTCGTCTGGCCGCTGGTGATGGTGCGGGACGATCATCTGCGAACCATTCCCGTCGGGATGTTGAGCTTCCAGGGTCTGTATGGGCAACAGACGGAGTTGATCATGGCGGCAACGGTACTGAACGTCATTCCGCTGATCATCCTGTTTGTCGTGATGCAGAAACAACTGATATCAGGCATCCAACTAGGGGGCGTCAAGGGATAGGGGAGAAGCCGAAAGACTCCCTCACGCGCCCGCCAGCCCATCACTGGAAGGTCCAGGCGGGAAGTAGGGCCGATACTCCGGGACCATCCTTTGGAGCAGACACTTCAGTTCATTGGGAGAGAGCCTGCCGACCCCATCGGCCAGGCAGGCAAGCGCCCGCTCCACGTCGCTGCGATCCGGAAGCGGCGATACAAAGCGCATGACCTTCGGGTGATGAGTCGGCGCGGTGTTCTCGGTATTGGCACAGAGTTCTTCATAAAGTTTCTCGCCGGGCCGGAGTCCGACGAACTCGATCTCGATATCCTCGCCAGGCGTCAACCCGCTCAGGCGAATCATTTCGACCGCCAGGTCCCGAATTCGAACCGGTTTGCCCATGTCCAACACGAAAATCTCGCCTCCCTGGCCCTGGGCAAAACTTTGAAGGACAAGGTTGACAGCCTCCGGTATGGTCATGAAATAGCGGGTAATCTCCGGGTGGGTTACCTTGACGGGTCCCCCCTCGGCGATCTGTCTCGAAAAGGTAGGGATCACGCTACCCGAAGATCCCAGCACATTTCCGAAACGGACGCCCATCAGCTTCGTGGAACCCGGGGCATTCCCATGCCATGACTGGACCACCATCTCCGCAAGGCGCTTGGTGGCTCCCATGACGTTGGTTGGATTGATCGCCTTGTCGGTGGAGATCAGGACAAAGCGCTCCACCTGATGCTTGACCGCCAGGCGTGCGACGTTGGCCGTGCCGAAAAGATTGTTCTTGATGGCCTCCCCGGGCTGGCTCTCCATCAGCGGGACATGCTTGTGCGCGGCGGCATGAAACACCGCCTGTGGATGATGCATCCCAAAAAGGTGATCCATCCGCGCATGATCGAGAACATCCGCAATACACGGAAGCAGCACCCCATTGAAGGGGAGCGCAAGGAGCGCCTGCTCCAGTTGAAACATCTGGACTTCCGACTGCTCCACCATCAATAGCTTCTCCGGTCCAAATGCAATGATCTGCCTGCATAGTTCGCTGCCGATGCTCCCTCCCGCCCCCGTCACCATGACAACCTTCCCTTCCAGCAAGGTGCGAATCTGGTTGGTCTCGATCGAGACGGGACTTCGGCCGAGGAGATCGTCGATCTGCACCTTGCGGAGCTGGTTGACCTCAACCGCGCCCGTGACCAGTTGATCAAGGGAGGGCACGGTGCGAAAGGGAACCCCGGCACCCTGTAGGACCTTGACCACTTCCCTTACCCGACGGGCCGGCGCGGATGGCATTGCAATGATCACTTCATCAAGGTGAAGCCGTTCCGGCTTCCGCCCGTTGGTGCGTCGGAACAGCCGGGCGAAGCATGTTGACTTTTCGTCCGGGGCGTCGGCATGACGCGGGGAAAGGAGATCGGGAGAGCCCACCACCGGGACGCCATGGATGCTGGATCGCCATGTATGGCGGCTGTCGTCGAAGAAGGCAACCGGCTTGAGACCGAGGTGACGTTTGGCCAGAAGATCAAGTGCCAGCCTGGAGCCGACATCTCCCGCCCCGACGATGCCTACCCGTCGCTGGCATGGAGTCTTCCGATATCGCGAAATGCGAAATCTCTGCCACGCCAGACGCACGGCGCAACGCCAGCCACCCAGAACCACCAGGGCCAGAATGCAGTCGGCAACAATAATGCCGCGCGGAGGCACTGACAAACCGTGATGCGCGGCGCGCAGGATCAGAATGGATGCCAGGCTGAGCACCAGCGCCAAGAGGAGCCGGCTCAAGTCGAAGAGGCTGAATACCATGAGATGCCCCGAAAACTGGCCCGCCGCCAGCAGGAAGGCGAGCTGGAGCGAAATGATCCAACATGCAGCGACGACGAACTGTCTGTGGTGTTCCACCGGGACCGCGAAGTCGAAGCGGATCAGGTACGCACACCAGAGGCTCAACACCAGTCCCACGATATAGGCAACCGGAGTCACCAGGCGGCGAAGGGCGAGCAGCCAGCCAATAGATCCCATGATGGATGGAAATCTTTCCGATGGTATGAAGTTTCCCCATGATCGAATAAACCGGGGTGGAAATGCCCGCACCAGGGGGCGGTTATTTCCGCAATTGATGATATCCGGAGTCGCAGTCATAATTGGCACAGTAGTTACCGATGATCTACAGTGATAATGAGTGGAGAACAGAAAGGCAAAAGACGCCGGGGCCTCATCCTAGGCAATGAATACCCGGAAGAACGCCTTCAGGGGAAACACCCGGTCGACCTGATGAAAGGAAAACCGGAAAGCGCCATTACTTCCATAGGAACTAGCATGACAACCTGTCGGCAAAGATCATCGTGAATGCTGTATCGCCAAACAAATCAACGCCGGATGCCAGACCAGCCAAAGACGGGATATAATCTTTATTCCATGGCAGAACCTGCATTCACCAAACCCGGAATTGAGGTTGTTTCTACCAGTGAGAAAGGAATTCTGTCATTGATCCGAAGGGTTGATTGCGCAAAGCGATCAATACCGGGCCGCCTTTTCACCGCACCATGAAATCAATTTACTTCGCGGATGTATCCGAATGAACAACTCCGCCCACGGTCAATACGGGCGCCATTGGGGGCACCGAGCGGTCAAGATCTTCCGATCGGTCAAACTTCCCCTGCATCCGGAACCCGCCATGGGTCGGAAGAACCGCCCGATATAGAGGCGGAATGCTTCCGTGGAGTGCCGGCTGCGGAAGAAAAATAACTAAATTCGAGTGCATCTGATCTATTTGACATCCGACTATTTTTTCTGCGGCGATTTGTAGCTGACTTCAGTTGGGAACCATCAAGCACACCATCTTCCTTCCCGTGATATGAAAGTTTCCGGCTTCTATTCAAGATATGGAAAACGTTTCCTGGATGTCATCATTGCCGGCGCGGCACTCTCCATTCTTTCACCGGTGCTTGCGCTGACGGCGGCGCTGGTCCGTTGGAAGCTGGGAAGTCCGATTCTCTTCAAACAGCTCCGCCCGGGAAGGTACGGAGCGCCGTTCGTCCTCCTGAAATTCCGTACCATGCTTGATCAATATGATGCCGGGGGCCACCTGCTTCCCGATCTGAAGCGGCAGACCTCCATTGGAAACTTTCTTAGACGCAGCAGTCTGGATGAACTGCCGGAGCTGCTGAATGTCATCAGGGGGGAAATGAGCCTCGTCGGGCCGCGGCCGCTCCTGATAAAGTATCTTCCACGCTATACGCCCGAACAGATGTGCCGCCATGATGTCCTGCCCGGCATCACCGGCTGGGCACAGGTCAATGGGCGGAACCTGATCTCATGGGAAGAAAAGTTCAGGCTGGACCTTTGGTATGTCAGGCATTGTTCACTCCGGCTTGACTCCAAGATCCTTTTCCAGACCCTTCGAAAAGTGCTTGAACGGGAGGGAATCAGCGCCCCTGCGGAGTTCAGCTCCCGGGAGTTTAACCCCGACGCCGAACCGGTCTCCCCCGAGCAGGCGTAACGCCGCGACACCAACATGATTCCCCTCTCCTGCCGTATGACAACAGCCCCTTCCTCAACTCGCCCGGGATGCCCGGCTCCTCCTTTGACAGGGGATAGGCTGTCGGGGTTCACCCGGCGATATTCTCGGGGCATCTTTCGGCTCGAGGGGTGTCGATATCTCCTTGCGCCAAAATTCAAGATGCTCAGGTTTTCACTCGATCGTTGATTATGATAACGATTCATCTCCCAGTCTGGAGTGCTGCCTGGCTCACCTTGTTATTGGCTGCGGCCATGCCTTGTCAAGGAGTCGAACAGGAAGTTTCTACCCTGTCGGAGCCTGCGCCTACCGAAGGTGACGAAGCTCTTCTTGCCGATGATCCCCTGCCTGAGGCCGATCCTTCCGGGGAGGAATTTTTGCCGCTGGAAAGCGAGGACGATCCGCTCTTCGGGGACCTCCTCCATCCCGGCGGCCCGGAAGATGCAGAACCGGAGCCGGTAGCCGAGGCGGCTGACCCGGCGCCCGCCGATGACAAGATCGTCGATCATGACAAGGAGAGAGGTTGGCTTGGCAATATCCATCCCTATTTTCACCTCGGCGGATACTTCGATGACAATGTCTTTATCGATGACCGCGACCGCCAGGCGGACTTTGTCAGCGTCGTCGGTTTCGGCTTACGTCTGGGCCTTGGAGAGGTGACTCCGCCGCTGGACGAACTGCGGACCCGGCGAAACGTGCCGCTCTTGTACACCACTCTGCCGCGAACGTCGGGAAACTTCCTCTTTGCCGACTATTCCGGGCAGTATGAGTTCTTTGCCGATCACTCGGAGCTTAGCGCCTATGATCAGGATGCGCTGTTGAGCACCGGGTGGACCGACGGAAAGTTATCCCTCGGGCTGACGGCGCGGTTTCGCTCCCTGTCCACGCCTGACATTGATGCGGGAGGGCGGGTCCGCCGCTATATCTTTGATGTGGGGACCAACGTCTATTACGAGTTGAGCGGTAAAACGTCGTTTGAGTCTGACCTGGCCTATCGCAACACGCAGTACCCCGGCCTGGTTGACTCCAGCGAGCTGATCAATGAAAACTGGGTCAATTACCAGATCACGCCAAAGATAAAGATCTCGCCGGGGATCGGCCTCGGCATCCTGATGATTCATGGGTATGGCGAACAGCCGTACGGACGCCTGCTGATACGCGCCCTCTACGAGTACTCCGAAAAGTTATCCTTTCACGGAAGACTCGGCCTGGAGTATCGCGATGTGGAACGCGGGTCAGGGTTCAGGAACAACCCGATCTTCACGTTGGGCGCAACTTATGAGCCGCGGGATGGCACCACGCTCTTTCTGGAGGGCTATCGATATGCGGAGGCATCCGCACTACTGTCGGGAGCGGATTATACAGTCACCGGCGTGGAGGGAAGGATTCGCCAACGTTTTCTCGAGCGCTTCTACCTGACCTTTACGGCGGGTTATCAGAACCTCGACTATCATCTTGTTTCTGACGACGCCTCCCCCGGGCGCGTAGACAACTACTTCTTTGGACGGGCAGCAGTGGCATTTGACATCACCAAATGGTGCAACGCCGAAGTATTCTACCTGCACCAACGAGACGCTTCCACTCATTCAGGAAATTCATTCAATAGCAATCAGGTGGGAGTCGGGCTTGATTTTTCCTTCTAAGAGGCTGTCAAAGAATGGTCTTAACGGCCTCGGAGTGCCTGCTTTAGAGGCAAAAAGAGGCGCTCCATGGTCTCCGAAGGACCTTTTTCACAGCCTCTAAGCCCCGGTGCGAGTGGACCCGGCGGCGGATGACGCCCGGATCTCACGACGGTTAGATGGGAGGTTTCTTATGAATGCAGTATCATCATTCTCTTTAAGGCTGGCACTGAGTGCCGGCATGGTATGGGGCTCCGTACTCGGCAGCGCCGCGGAACCGGCGGCTTCACGCCGGGTAAGCAACTATAACCTGCGGCCCCATGATGTGATTGAGATCAAGGTCTTCCAGGAAGATGACCTTCATTCCGTCCTCCGCATCTCGAAGGACGGGGTGATCAATTTCCCCCTTGTCGGTGCGGTCAGAGTGGCCGGGAAGAGCCCGCAGGCTGCGGCGGAAACGTTGCGCGCGATGCTTTCCAGAGGTTATCTGGTCAATCCCCAGGTGAGCGTAACGGTCAGGGAATTTTTCAAGCTCCGGTTCACCATTCTCGGCGAAGTGCAGAAGCCGGGGGCGTACGAGCTGCCGGACCACGACGGAATCGGGCTGCTTGAAGCGATCGGCATGGCGGGAGGTTACACCCGCATTGCCGAGCCGGCGAAGATCACCCTGAAAAGGGTAATCAACGGCAGGGAATCGGTTGTAAAACTCAATGCCAAGAGAATGGCCCGGGAACAGGGCGGCGGGTCCGTCGATATCAGGCCCGGGGATGTCATTACGGTGGGTGAACGTTTATTCTAGTTATGAAAGCCAAAGATTCATCGCGTTTCGGAGAGAAGATGGGAAGCGACCTTCGCACCATCATGGATACCCTGAGGGAAAATATCCGCCTGGTGATCCTATGTGTGGCAGCCGCACTTTTGCTGGGCACGGTCTACGTGTTGCGTACGCCGCCAAGTTATCGGGCCGAGGCCGTTCTGCAGGTTGAACAGGAGGAGCGGGGAATTACATTGAATGGGTCGGGAGGGGAAGACCTGAGATCGCTGGAAGTGCTGCTGACCATTGAGCAGAGCCTGACCAGCCCCGGCCTGTTAATGAACGTCATCAGGGCAGGCGGCCTGACGCACGACCGGACGTTTCTCCCCGAAGTCACACGGCCCGCCTCCGAAGAAGCCCTGCAGGAGGCTTTGGCCAAAAAGATCCGCGCCAGGGTTCGGTCGGGGTCGCGTCTGATCGATCTATGGGTGGAAGATCGGGACCCCAGGCTGGCAAAAAAGATCGCCTATCTGGTCATCGAACAGTTTGTCCGGCAGGGTTTCAGGGCACGCGTCAAGTTCGCGCAGGGCGAGCACGCCTTCATGATGGAAGAGGCTGGGCGGTTGCGTGAAAAGCTCGAGAAGTCTGAGGAGGCCTTGCAGGAGTACCGCGAACAGACGCACTCGGTTCTGCTTGAAGACAAGGAGAACATCGTCGTTGGGAAACTCAAGGAGATGAACCGCCGCGTCACCGAAGCGAATGCCGCCCGGCTGCGCCTGGAGACCGATCACGCCCTGCTTGAACAGATGTCCCGCAGCAAGCCGGAGCGTTTGCTCACGGTGGCAAGCGTCGCCGCCTCGGCGCCGGTGCTGGAACTTCAAAGGAACATCCAGCTCAAGGAGGCGGAGATCGGCACCCTCGGAAAACGCTACAAGCCGTTGCATCCCAGGTATATCGCTGCAACCAGCGAACTCGCGGAACTTCGGGAAGGGCTCGATCGTGCGGTGATCAAGGGCGCGGAAGGCGTGGAGCAGTCCTACAGGACGGCGCTGGCGACCGAAGCGGAACTGGAAAGGGCATTGAAGGAACAGGAAAAACTCGCCCTGGAACTGAGCCGGAAGACCATTGCCTATACGACCCTCAGTTCGGAAGTCGCTTCGGACCGCGCTCTATATGAGGCCGTTCTCAAACGCCTCAAGGAAACTGATATTACACGCAACATTGTCCGCAATGCCGTCAGAGTCGTGTCGCCGCCGATGGCGCTTGATCACCCGGTGCAACCGCGAAAGGCACGGGTCATGGCGCTCGCGTTGGTGGGCGGCCTCGGCATCGGTTGCGGGCTGGCGTTGCTGGGCCGTTCGATGGACCGCTCGCTGCGAACCGTGGATGAAGCGGAGCAGCTTCTCGACGAAGTCCCGGTGCTCGCCGTGGTGCCGCTCGCCCGGCGGGTTCGTTCCTTCTGGGATGGGGTGCCGCTGGTTTACGATCCCGCGTCGGCCACGGCCGAGTCGTTCCGGACCTTGCGCGCCTCCCTGTTCCTGATGAACCGGGGCGGACGGGGGCGGACGGTTCTCTTTACAAGCGCCGTTCCCAACGACGGGAAGAGCTTCTGCGCCATCAACACCGCAGTCGCCCACGCCCAGCAGGGCGTCTCGACGCTATTGATCGACGCCGACCTCCGCCTCCCTTCGGTCGGGCGCATCTTCTTTGGCGAGAAGGAGATGGCCGGCCTGTCCGAGGTGCTTTCCGAAGGACGTTCGCCCGGGGGGCTGGTGCTCTCCTCCGGGATCGAAAACCTCTCCATTCTTGGAGCCGGCGCCAAGGCGCGCAAGGCGGCGGAACTGCTCGCCCGGGGAGGCATCGAACAGGTCATCCATTGGGCGGCGCGCAACTACCAGTGCGTCGTCATCGATACGGCTCCGGTCAACGCCGTGAGTGATACGCTATTGATGGTCGGGCACGTGGAGACGACCTGTCTGGTGGTCCGGGCCAACAACACTTCCGCCGACGACGTGGCGGTCGCCTATCGTAAACTCTGCAAGGCGGGAGCCGTCATGGGCGGCTTCGTCTTCAATGGCGTCCGGCGTTTCCGCGTCGACGACTATTCCGGATACTACCACGCGTATCGGGGCGACCAGCTTGAATCGACATGCGTGGCGGAGCTTGCCGACGCCGGAGGCCGTAACGGACAGCACCCGCTTTCCTAGTGCCGCCTGCCTACAAGAATGCCGCCACCTATGCAAACCGTCCTTCCCAATCACGCGGAGCGCATGGCATCCGGTTCGCCCGCGCGTCCATCGCATTCCCTTCAGTTCGCCCCTGCGGCGGCGCGATGGGCGCTGCTGGCGCTCCTGCTCGGCATCTATCTGGGGGGTATGCCCTATCTGGTCGTCATCTCTCCGGTCCTGCTCTATGGGGCCTATCTTGTCATGATCAGCGCCAGCGCCATGGTGCTCGTCTCGGACTGGCCGTCGATCCGGGGCCTGCGGTGGGTCGCCCCCTACCTGGCGTGGGCGACCTTCTATTGCTATTGGGGGACGCTGGTGGCCCCTCCGGAGCTTTCGTTGGGCGAAGCCGCCAAGACATGGATGAAGGTGATGCTGGTCACCGGTACGCTGGCGCTGGCGTTAAACAACCGGCGCACCCTTCGCCTCTTTGCCAACCTGGTCCAGGGCGCAGCAATGGTCAACGTCGCCATCGCCCTGTGGGAAGTGAAACACCCTGCCCTGATCGAAAAGCTGGCACGAGCCCACGACTCACTGGCAACCGCGTTCAACGTGGAGCGCCCCGCCGGGATATGGAGCAATCCCGATGCGGCTTCCTTTGGCTATCTCTTCGCCCTTCTGCTTTCCTTCTGGGGCCGCGGCCCGGTCGTATGGGCCGGGCGGCTGGCGTGCTTTGTCGGGATCTATCTTTCGGCATCGCGAACGGGAGCCTACGTGCTGTTGCTAGGCTGCCTCCTTCTCGCCGTGGGAAAGATCGGGAGGATGAAGTGGCGTCCCGGGGTGATCGCGGTCATCATCCTTGGGGCCATGGCGGCTGTCGGCATCGGATTGGCGGCGGTGAAGATGGCCCCCGCCGGCGCTTTTGATCTTTCACAGAACCGGAACGTCCTGCGCTTTGCGGACTTCCTCGAAACCGATGCCACGCGCAGCGGCGACCCCGGGCGCGTCGAGATCGCCCAGGCGGCCGCCGTGCAGGCATTTGAAGGGCCGTGGTATGGATACGGGCTATACACCTTCCAGATGGAGCCGAAAGATCCCCTCGCAGTACTTGATGTCGGCGCTCACAACCTGTTCATCACCGTTTGGGGAGAGACGGGCATCCCCGGAGCCGTCACCTTTTCCGTTCTTCTGGCGATAGGGCTCTGCCGTCTGGCGACCGTGCCGTTGAGCGGGAATGATCGGCTCCTTTTGACCCTCTTCTGGATGGGCTACCTGCTCATCGCATTGACCTGGCACAATCAGATGACTTCATTTGTCGGTATGCTCTACACCGCCGCGCTCTGGCACCTGCCCGGCGTTCTGGGGGAAGCGGGGATGGAACGCCAATGAATACCGAATCTCCAGCCCGTTCCGGGCCGCGACCAGCAGAGGAGAGTACGAACCGGCGGATCTTTACAACGGCTTTCATGCTCGCCGTCCTGACGCTGGCCGTCAAGGTCGTCTCCATGTTCAAGGAGATGGCGGTGGCAGCATGGTTCGGAACCGGCGACGCGATGGACGCCTTTCTGATCGCCTTCCTGCTTCCCGCCTATGTGATCAATGTGGTCGCGGGGTCGTTGAATGCCGCTCTGATACCGATCCAGATCGAAGTACGGGAGAAGTTTGGCGAGCTGGCGGCCCATCACTTGTTTCGGAATGTCTCGGCGTTGAATTCAGGCATCCTGCTTCTGGCGATGCTTCTGCTCGCAATGGCGGCCCCCTATCTGCTGCCACTCCTTTGCTCCGGTTTTGCCCCTGAGAAAGTGGCGCTGACGCAACGGCTCTTTTTTCTCCTGTTGCCGTGCGTACTGATGATGGGGCTGGCAACGAGTTGGGAAGCGCTGTTGAATGCCTGCGAACGCTTCCGGCTCGCCGCCATTGCTCCGGCAGCGGTGTCGGTCGGCGCACTGGGTGCGATCTGGTTCCTTGAAAGTCGTTGGGGCATCTATGCACTGGCGGCGGGCACCATCGGCGGGATGGTCGGTCAGCTTTTCCTGCTGGGCCATTCATTGAAACGGCGGGGCTACCCGATCCTTCCTTCCTGGAACGGCTTGAACGCCAGCGTGCGCCGCGTCATGGGGCAATATGTCCCGATGATCGCAGGCTCGGTCCTTTTTTGCAGCATGATGCTGGTGGACCAGGCATTGGCCGGAACCCTGGCCCCGGGAAGCGTCTCCATGCTCAACTACGGCAACAAGCTGGTCGCGCTGGCGGTGGGAATCGGCACCACCGCGCTGGGAACTGCGGTACTGCCGTACTTTTCAAAAATGACTGCCGCGGCACACTGGCGCGGCATCCGCCATACGTTGAAAATCTATACCTGGCTGATCCTCCTGGTGACGGTCCCGGCCATGATCGCCGCCATCTACCTGTCAAGGCCGATGGTGGAACTTCTTTTCCAACGGGGAAACTTCACTGCCGAAGATACCGTTGCCGTCAGTCGGGTGCAGCAGATGTTCCTTATCCAGATCCCGTTTCACAGCCTGAGCCTGCTTTACGTCAGGATGATCTCCTCGCTGAAAGGGAACCACCTCGTCATGTGGGGCGCAGCGCTAGGGTTCTGCGTCAACCTGCTTCTTGACCTCGTATTGATCCGTCCGATGGGCGTGGCGGGGCTCGCGCTCTCCACCAGCATGGTCTATCTCTTCATGGTATTCTATACGGCGATCATGCTCCGCCGGTGTTTGAAAAAGGCGGAAGGAGCGGCGATATGAGACGGGTGGCCCTCGTCATCCATGCACTGGTTGGGGGCGGCGCGGAACGCGTCATGGCAATGATAGCCAATCATTGGGCAGGGGAGGGCCGCGAGGTGACGCTCCTGACGCTCGATGATGGGTCAACTCCTCCCTTCCACTCCGTCGACTGCCGGGTAGCCTGCCGCCCGCTGGGCATCGCCGGGGTCTCCGGCCATCCGGGACAGTCCATCATCAACAACCTCCTGCGAATCTGTCGTCTCCGCGCCGCCCTGAAAGAGGCTGATCCCGAGGTGGTCATCTCTTTCATGAGCAGTGTCAACGTGATCACCCTGCTCGCAATGGCTGGAACCGGCATTCCGGTGGTCGTCTCCGAACGGGTCGATCCGCGCTTTCACCCCGTTGGCCGGGCCTGGGAAGTGTTGCGACGGCTGACCTATCGATCAGCTTCGCGGATTGTGGTTCAGAGTCATGCGGTGCGGGAGTTCTTTCCGGTGCCCCTCCGGAGGCGGGCGGTCGTCATTCCCAATCCGGTCGCAAAGTGTGCCGTGCAACAGGAATCCCTCCCGCATCGCCCCGGCCGTACCCTGGTAGCAATGGGTCGCCTGGAGGCGCAGAAAGGTTTTGACCTGTTGCTGCGCGCCTTCCGGGCGCTGGCTGTACGCCATCCCCAATGGCGCTTGGAGATCTATGGAGAGGGAAGTCTTCGAAAGGAACTCGAAGCCGGAATTCGCGGATCGGGGCTTCAGGAGCAGGTTTTCCTATGCGGCATGACGCGGCAGCCCATGGCGATCTTTCGCCGCGCCGATCTCTTTGTTCTCCCTTCACGGTATGAAGGGTTTCCCAACGTGCTTTGTGAGGCCATGGCCTGCGGCGTCGCCGTGGTCTCGTTCGACTGTCCCAGCGGCCCGCGCGACATCCTGCGCCATGGCGTCGATGGATTGCTGGTGCCACCGGAAGATGTGGAGGCACTGGGGAATGCCATTGATCGCCTGATGAGAAACGACGCGGAGCGCAGGCGGCTTGCAGCGCGGGGCCGGGAGGTGACGGAACGCTTTTCGCCGGAGAAGATCATGGGACAATGGCTGACATTGACAGATGAAGTGATCGCGGAATACAGATCTGCGGCGGGGAGAAGGCCGGGCAGGCGTTCCGCTACGATGTTTCACTGACTATGCAAAAGGAGAACACTACCTTTCACGAGCATCGGGAGGAAGGAAGGATTGTCGGTCGATGCAGGGTGTTGTTTGTCATTCGCGCTCTCGCCTATGGCGGTGCCGAACGGCAGCTTATAGAGCTGGTGCGGGCCATGGACAAGGAACGTTTCCAGATCACGCTCGCGACGTTCTATAACGCCGGGAAACTGGGAAATGAAGCACGGGCCATTGCCGGCATCCGCGTGGTCTCGTTACATAAGAAAGGCCGATGGGACCTTGCCTCCTTTCTTTTCCGGTTTGTCAGACTGGTGCGGCAGATCCGGCCGGATATCGTCCATGGCTATATGGGAACTTCCAACGAACTCGCCCTGCTGGCGCGCTGGCTCATCGGCGCCCGCGCCGTCTGGGGGATCAGGGGCTCCAAGGCGAATCCCGATGTTTACCACGACTGGGTCCGCCATCTCTCCCAGTGGACGGAGCGGAAACTTTCCCGCTTTGCGGACTGCATCATCGTCAACTCCAGGGCGGGACGGGATGACCACCTCCGGGAAGGCTACGAAGGCAGCCGGATGAAGGTGATCAGCAACGGAATCGACACCGCGCGGTTTATCCCTGATCCCCGTGCGGGGCTTGAGATCCGGCGGGAGTGGGAAGTGCCGATCGGCACTCCGTTGATCGGCCTCGTCGCCCGCGTCGACCCGATGAAAGGGCATACCGTATTCCTGAAGGCCGCAGCCTTGATGGCCAGCCGGAGGCCGGAAGTCCGGTTTGCCTGTATTGGGGACGGTGCGCAATCCTACCGGGATCGCCTGATGGCGCTCTCGGAGGAGCTCGGTTTGCGGGATTGCCTCGCGTGGCATCCGGCGCGGCGCGATATCGAAGCCGTCTACAACGCATTGACGGTGGTCACCTCCAGTTCCACCTTTGGCGAAGGGTTTTCCAATGTGGTCGGGGAGGCGATGGCCTGCGGAAGACCTGTCGCGGCGACCGACGTTGGCGATGCAGCGATGATCGGCGGAGGACTGGCGGTGATCGTCCCGCGCGGCAGTCCGGAAAAGCTGGCCGGCGCGTGGGAACAGTTGCTGGACGAGCCCGCCGACGTTTCACTCGCCCGCACCACCATGGGCAGGGAGCGGATCTCTGCCGAGTATGGCATGGCCCGGCTGGCAGGGAGGACCGAAGCGGCCTTACTGGAGATCTTACCGTGCCAAAAATAGCGCATATCATTTCCAGCCTGCATACCGGTGGAGCGGAGACAATGCTCCTGCGTCTCTTGCGCAGGATGAACCGCTCGTGTTTTCAGCCGGTGGTGGTCTCGCTGGTTCGCGGCGGCTCCCTGGAAGCCGAAATCGGCGCACTGGGCATTCCCCTCTATCATGCCGGGATGCAACAGGGAAGGCTCTCGGTATCAGGCTTTGCACGGATTGTCAGCGTTCTCAGGAAGGAAAAGCCCGACCTCGTTCAGGGGTGGATGGTCCACGGAAACCTCGCTGCACAGGCGGCGAGCCTGCTGGTGTCGCCGCAGCCCCGGCTCTATTGGGCGATTCACCATTCGCTGGACTCGTTCCGGCGCGAGAAGCCGTTGACGGCCTCTCTGATCAGGCTCTCATCCTTTCTGTCGCGCTATCCTGAAAAGATTGTCTATGTTTCCCACGTGAGCCGGGAACAGCATGAGCGGATCGGCTTCCGTCCGGGGCACGGCGTGGTCATCCCGAACGGGATCAACCCCGATCTCTTTGTGCCGCGGGAGGCGCACCGGACCTCCCTGCGGGAGGAACTCGGCCTTCCCGCCGATGCGCTGCTTATCGGCCTGATCGGTCGTTTCCATCCGCAGAAAAACCATGCCGGTTTTCTGGAAGCCATGAAGAAAGTGGTCGCCCTCCATCCAGAGGCAAGGGTCATCTTTGCCGGGAGCGAAATGGAGGCGGATAACGAAGAGGTCTTGGTACTGGTTCGCGCGAGCGGACTTGACAAGGCGGTCTTTCTATTGGGCGAACGGCGGGATATGGAAAGAATCAATGCAGCGCTTGATATTGCGGTATCGGCTTCATCATTTGGGGAGGCGCATTCCCTCGCCATTGGGGAAGCCATGGCATGTGCGGTCCCGTGCGTGGTCACCAATGTCGGAGACAACGGCCTGCTCGTCGGCGATACAGGCATCGTGGTCGCTCCCAACGACACGGAAGGATTGACCCGGGGATGCCTTTCGCTGATCCGGCTCGGCAGCGCCGGTCGGCAGGCGCTCGGCGCACGGGCGCGGGAACGGATCACGGGTCACTTCTCCCTCTCAAAGGCCGTCAGCAACTACGAAAACCTCTATTCAACGTCCCTGTCAGGAAAGGAAGGCAACGGGTTATGTGTGGCATAGCGGGATTATGGCTAAAACGGTGGCTACCCGGTGCGGCCTTGTCGGAACAGGCGCAAAGGATGGCGTCCGTCCTCACGCATCGCGGGCCGGATGACGCCGGTGCCTGGATCGACGAAGGCGCGGCCGTCGGCATGGGTTTCCGCCGCCTCGCCGTGCTCGACCTCTCCTCTGCCGGCCGACAGCCGATGCGATCCCACTCCGGGCGCTATGTCATCACCTTCAACGGCGAGGTCTACAACTTCCGGGAGCTGCGGGCGCAGCTCGAGGGCTCGGGATGCCGCTTCCGGGGTAACTCCGATACGGAGGTGGTCCTTGAAGCCATCGAGGCGTGGGGGTTGAGGACGGCCGTCGGGCGTTTCATCGGAATGTACGCCTTTGCAGTCTGGGATCGCCGCAAATGCAGGCTTTCCCTGGTGCGCGATCGTCTCGGCATCAAACCGCTCTACTATGGATGGAGCGGCGAAGCGTTCCTGTGGGGTTCAGAACTCAAGGCCCTGAAGGCGCACCCTTCGTTCTGCGGAGCCATAGACCGAAACGCCCTTTGCCTGTTCCTGCGGCATAGCGCCGTGCCCGCGCCGTATTCCATCTACCAGGGAGTTCGCAAGCTTCCCCCCGGCTCTCTTTTGACCATCGAAGCTCCCGACCCTGCGGCGGTGCAACAGGTCCCGGAAATCTACTGGTCGGCACGCTCCGTGGTGCAGGCGGGAGCGCGTGATGAGTTTCCAGGGAGCGCGGGAGAGGCGGCCGACCGGCTCGACGCGCTACTCAATAAAGTGGTCTGCCAGCGGATGGTCGCCAATGTACCGGTCGGCGCGTTTCTATCAGGAGGGATTGATTCCTCGCTGGTGGTGGCCCTGATGCAACGGCATGCCGCGCGCCGGGTAAAGACCTTCAGCATCGGGTTTGATGAAACCGGCTATAACGAAGCCCCGGAGGCGCACGAGGTCGCGCTTCATCTTGGCACCGATCACCATGAACTCTATGTGACACCGGAACAGGCGCGGGAAATGATCCCCCTGCTTCCCGAAATCTTCGACGAGCCCTTCTCCGATTCATCGCAGATACCGACCTGCCTGGTTTCGCGTCTGGCACGCGGGCAGGTGACCGTCAGCCTCTCCGGGGATGGCGGCGACGAGTTGTTCGCAGGCTACCCCCGCTACCTGACGACGGCGGGCATTCTGAAGGCAACGGGCTGGATGCCGGTCGTCTTGCGGCGAAGCCTCGCCGGTCGGTTGCCCGGCGTGCGGGGGAAGGTCTGGCGTGAACTGCTTGGCTACCGTTCTGCAGAGGCCCTCTACTTCCGCATGGTTTCGCACTGGAAACATCCGTCGGAAGTCGTGATCGGCGGGAGCGAGCCGCCGACAACACTCTCCACCCTACAGGAAACGCCCGGCGAATTTGACCTGACCCGCCAGATGATGTTCGCCGACCTCGCAGGGTATCTGGCAGACGATATTCTCGTCAAGGTGGACCGCGCGAGCATGGCATATGGCCTTGAGGCGCGCGTGCCGCTGCTTGACCACCGGGTCGTCGCCTTCGCCGCGAGCATCCCTGCCTCCATGAAGATCCGGCAGGGCCGGGGGAAATGGCTGCTTCGCCAGGTGCTCAACAGGTATGTCCCCCCAGGCCTGACGGAGCGGCCGAAGATGGGCTTCGGCGTCCCAATCGGAAAGTGGCTGCGCGGACCGTTGCGTGACTGGGCCGAAGAACTCCTCGCAGAGCACCGCCTGCAACAGGAAGGTTATTTTCATCCTCAACCAATCCGGAGAATCTGGACCGAACACCTCAACAGCACCCGCGACTGGCAATACTATCTGTGGGACATTCTGATGTTCCAGGCGTGGCTTGAGGCCCAAGGGAATCCCCCGATGGCCCCTACGGTTTAATCGTTATGTGTGGAATCTACGGCGAACTGGCATTATCCGGAAAGGCGCGCGACCTCGATCGCCGGGGACAGCGGGGGACGGACCTCCTCAGACACCGCGGACCGGATGAGCGAGGCACAATGGTCAACGGAAAGGTCTTCCTAGGGATGCGCCGCCTGAGCATCATTGACCTGGAGGGCGGCAGCCAGCCGATCCGGAACGAAGACGGGACGCGCTGCCTGGTCTACAATGGGGAACTCTACAACTTCAGGGCGCTGCGGGAAGAGCTGACCGCAAAAGGCTACCCCTTTCGCAGCCGGGGAGACTCCGAAGTCGTGCTGCGCGCCTATGAAGCGTGGGGTCCCGCCGCGCTGACACGGTTCAACGGCATGTTTGCCCTCGCCATCTGGGACTCCAAAGAGGGCCGCCTGTTCCTTGCCCGGGACCGCATTGGGGAAAAACCGCTCTACTACTTCAAGGATGCGGAACGATTCATCTTTGCCTCCGAAATCAAGGCAATCCTGAGCAATCCCGATGTACCGCGCCGTGTCAACCCGCGAGGGCTGATCAACTTTCTGGCTCGCGGACGATCCGCCGCACCCGAGACCATCTATCAGTCGATCTACAAGCTCCTGCCCGGGCACTGGCTCTCCGTCAGCGATCGCGGGATCACGCTATCAAGGTATTGGGATGTGGGAGATGATCCCTACCTTCCCGCTGACAGGGTGGGCAACGACGAGGAACTGGCGCGGGAGATCCTGGCGCTTCTCGATGACTCGGTGAAGTTGAGAATGACGGCCGACGTGCCGGTCGGCGCGTTCCTGAGCGGCGGGGTGGACTCCAGTGCGGTTGTCGCCCTCATGCAGCGGCATGCCAGCGGGTCGTTGAAGACCTTTTCGGCCGGGTTTAAAATCGGCGGGGAATATAACGAACTCTCCGATGCGCGCCGGGTGGCGGCGGCGTTCGGAACGGAGCACCATGAAGTCAACCTCGGGCATTGCGACCTCGTCAAAACCTTGCGAACGCTCGTCTACCATTATGACGAACCCTTTGGCGATCCCGCCGGCTTTCCGCTTTACCTGTTGAGCCGGTTTGCGGGAGAACATGTCAAGGTAGTGCTTGCCGGCGATGGTGGCGACGAACTTTTCGGGGGTTACCGGCGGTATGCCATGGACCGGCTCGCGGCGCACTACCAGCGGCTTCCCACCGGGCTTTCCCTCGGAATCCTCGCCGCCGTTGCGAATCGCCTGCCGAGATGCCGTCGCCTGAAGCGCACGCTTAATACCCTGCCGCTAACGAATCCGGCCCGGCGTTACGCCGCGTGGCTGACCATCTTCACTCCCGAAATGCGCGCCGAACTGCTTCAGGACGATCTGTTCGCCTGCGTGGCCGACTATGACGCCGCCTGGCCGTATATCGATTACTACCCAGCCCTGAAAGGTGAAGCGGCGGACCACCTGAACCGGTTGATGTATATTGACTTGAAGACATTGCTGGTCGATGCCTACCTCGAGAAGACCGACAAGGCCACCATGGCGTGCGGCATTGAGGCGCGGCTCCCGTTGCTCGATCCCCGGCTGGTGGAACTCGCCTTCCAGATCCCGGGACGCTTCAAGATCCGCGGCATGGCGACCAAGTGGATCTTCAAAAAGGCTGTCGGCGGCCTGGTCGACCCGAAGATCGTGCAAAAGCGCAAACACGGGTTCTCGGTTCCGCTCGATCCATGGTTTCGCGGTCATCTCAAGCAGTTCGCCTTCGATGTCCTGCTGGATGGTCGCACCCGTCGGCGCGGCTATTTCAACCCCGCCTTTGTCGAAAAACTTTGGCGCGAACACGCCGAACGCCGTCACGTCTGGGATATGCAACTCTGGCTGCTGATGAACTTCGAGCTATGGCACAGAATCTATATGGACGGGGAAACCGTCTGACTCCTACCGGAATGTCAAAGATCGCACATATCACCACCATCGACGCCTCCCTGCGATTCCTTCTTCTCAACCAGATGTTGAGCCTGCGAAAGGAAGGCTATAGCGTGACCGGGATCTCGCTGCCGGGAGGAGACGTGCCCGCGATCGAGCACGCGGGGATTCGACACATTCCGGTGAACATGACGCGCAACTTCACTCCGCTGGCCGACCTGGTTTCGCTATGGCAGCTCTATAAAGTCTTTCGCAGGGAGCGGTTTACCATTGTCCATACCCACACGCCGAAGGCGGGCCTGTTGGGACAGCTTGCCGCCAGGCTGGCAGGGGTTCCGCTGGTCGTCAATACCTTGCACGGGCTCTACTTTCACGAGCATATGTCGGCGGGCTGGCGATACTTCTACATTGCAATGGAAAAGGTTGCGGCGCAGTGCTCGGACCGCATCCTTTCGCAAAACAGGGAAGATATCCAAACCGTCCTGAGGGAAGGAATCTGCAAGCCGGAGAAAATTCTCCTGCTCGGCAACGGGATCAATATTGATCAGTTTGACCCGGCGCGAGTGAAGGACGAGGAGATGGAGCTTGTCAGGAAAAAGTATCACATCCCGGCCTCTGCACCGGTGGTTGGCTTTGTCGGGAGGCTGTCGGGGAAAAGGAAGGGTTTTCTTGATTTCCTCGCCGCCGCAAGGGAGCTTGCGCGGCGGCTCCCGGAAGCCTGTTTTCTGGTGGTCGGGGAGCCGGACAAGGGCAAGCCCGATGCCGTGGATGCCTCCATAGCGAAAGAGTACGGCATTGCGGACCGCTGTCTCTTCACCGGGCACATCCCTAACGCCGATCTGCCGCCCATCTACAAAATCATGAACGTCCTTGCCCTGCCTTCGCTGTTTGAGGGGCTTCCGAGGGTCGTGATGGAAGCGTCGGCCATGGGCATCCCGGCGGTCGTCACCAACGTAAAGGGAAACCGGGAGGCGGTGGAGGCCGAACGAAACGGGCTCCTGGTCCCGTTGGGGGACGCCCGGGCGCTCGCCGCGGCGATGGAGCGAATCCTCTCCCAGCCGGAACTGGCAAAACGAATGAGCCTTGAGTGCCGACGGATCGCCCTGGAACGTTTCGATGAGGAACGGGTGTTTGAGACCATCAAGACGGAATACCTTGCCTTGCTGCAAGGACGGCGTACCCCGGAGCAGCAGGGAGAGAGGGCGTTCAACCGCTGACAGAATAAAGAATCAGATGAACTACGCCCGCAGGCGGCACCGCCGCCGATTTCTCCTGTCAGAGGCTGTGAAAAAATGATTTTAATGGCCTCGGAGCCCCTATTTTTAGCCTATAACGAAATTCTGACGACCGCCTGTATACAGGGAATACAGAAGGAAGGAGGAATGCAGTTAGAGGCAAAAAGAGGTGCTCCATGGCCGTTGAAGGACTTTTTTCACAGCCTCTCAGTTCCGATCCATTCCGGAGGCAGTCGCAAGTCATCCCCAACGGTTCACAGAAGGACCCCCATGATCTCCAGGATTTCAAGTTCCGTGAACACCGGACAGCCGCATTTGTCGTGGAACGTGTTGAGCCAGCTCGCACGCCGATACGGCGAGAGCTTCTATCTTCTCAATCTCGAGACCTTCGGGCGCAACTATCGGAATTTCACCCGTTGCTTCCGCTCCCTTTATCCCAACAGCACGATCGCCTATTCCTACAAGACAAACTATACGCCGCGACTCTGCCGGGAGGTCAACCTTGCCGGCGGATACGCCGAAGTGGTTTCCGACCTGGAATATCAACTGGCCCTCAAGGTCGGCGTGCCGCCCGAACGCATCATCTATAACGGGCCGTGCAAGCGTCATGAAGATCTAAAAAAGGCGCTGCTGGCGGGGTCGATCGTCAATCTCGACTCCTTTGCCGAGGTCGATGCGGTGGAGGCGGTAGCCCGGAGTGCGCCGCGCACTACGTTGCGGATCGGCATCCGGTGCAATTTTCCCATCGAAGGGGAAAAGCGCTCACGTTTCGGCTTTGATGTTGCTGAAGGAGACCCCGACCTCGTGGTCCACCGCCTCCGAAAACTTCCCGACTGCGAACTCGTCGGTCTTCACTGCCACTTTTCCACCGGCAGAAAAAGCCTGGAATCGTATCGGATGCGGACTGCCGCAATGCTGGAGCTTTGCCAGCGGCACTTCGGGCCTTCCGGCCCGCGAATGATCGACATCGGCGGAGGGTTCTTCAGTCCGATGGATGACCGGCTTCAAGCCTTGTTTGGGGTCGCGGCTCCGGGCTTCGGGGAGTATGCGGCGGCGACAGCCTCCCAGGTTGCCGCCGCCTACCCTTCCCACGGCCCGGAACTGGTCCTCGAACCGGGTTCCGCCCTGGTCGCCAATGCGATGCAGTTTGTGGCGCGGGTGGTCGAAATCAAGAACATCGGCGCCCGCCGGATGGCGGTGGTTGCCGGAAGCATTCACAACATCAAGCCGACATTGCACAAGAAAAACATGCCCGTCCGGCTCTTCGGCGCTTGCGAGACTTCCAGCAGCCACCCTCCCGGCAGGGAAATCGACCTCGTTGGCTATACCTGCATGGAACATGATTGCCTTCATGCCGGCTGCACACAGAATGTCTCCGTGGGCGATTACGCTGTATTTGAGAACGTCGGCGCTTATACGACGGTGATGAAGCCTCCCTTCATACGCCCTTCCCCTCCCATTATAGCCATCGAAACAGGCGGCGGAGGCTTCCGATTGGTCAAACATGGGGAAACGTTTGATGAACTCTTCTCCACCTATCTCTTCTAGCGCCGACAACCACCTTTCTACTATGAATATTCTTCTGACATGCGCGGGTCGCCGCAATTATCTGGTGCAGTTCTTTGCCGAAGCTCTCGGGAAGGAGGGACACGTCTTTGCGGTCGACTCATGCCCGAACGCCCCGGCGCTTCAGGAGGCGAGCGCCGGGTTCCTCGTCCCCTCCGTGGATGCTCCCGGCTACGTCGCGCGGCTGGTGGGGATCTGTCGCGACCACGGAATTTCCCTGCTGATACCGCTCAATGATCTCGAGCTGCCGTTGCTGAGCGCCCAGCACGAGCGGTTCCGGAACATTGGAACGACCGTGTTGCTCTCCTCATCCGGCGTCATCAACACCTGTTTTGACAAATGGGAAACGGCGAAATTCCTTGCCCGTTCAGGCATTTCCGGACCGGCAACCTACCTCAACCCTGTGGATGCGGAGGAGGCGATCTGCCGGGGAGAGGTGGCGATTCCGTTGATCATGAAACCGAGGTGGGGCTCGGCTTCGATCGGCATCGAGATCATCGAACACCGGGATGATATCGTTCCCGCCGCCCGGATCGCCCTGAAGCGCATCCGCCGGAGCATCCTGGGCAACGTCAGCCGACAGGACCCGCGCGCATCGCTTCTGTTTCAGGAACGGCTGCACGGCCAGGAGTATGGGCTTGATGTCGTCAATGACCTCTCCGGGAATTACCTGCATACCTTTGTGCGCCGGAAGCTGGGAATGAGAGCGGGCGAAACGGATCGGGCCGTCGCCGTCCGAAGCGGGGAACTCGAGGCGTTGGGGAAAGCGATCGGAAAGGCGCTGGGGCATGTCGGGACGCTGGATTGCGATGTCTTCGATAGCGAGGGAAGGTTGAGCGTCCTTGAGATGAACCCCCGCTTTGGCGGTGGCTACCCCTTCTCTCACATGGCGGGAGCCGATCTTCCCGCCGCCATCGTCGCGATGGCGAAGGGGGAGCGCCCCGATGTCAGGTCGTTTATCATCAATCCCGACACCGTCGTCAGCAAATGCGACCGCCTGGTGGCGGTTACGGAGGAGAAGATTTCCCGCTATTAAGCCCGCCTTCCCCGTTGCCGGCTTGTTTCTTCAAGAAAATACAAAAGGATGACGCCATGGAAGTTTATAAGGTAAACCACTACGACGAATGGAAAAACACAAGAATGGAAGCCTACCAGAGCGACTTCTATCACTCCCATCCCTACCATGCCCTTGCCGAAGAGCGGGGCGAGGGAGTTGCCCAGATGTGGGTCTATCGGGAGGGCGGTTATATGATCGCCCTGCCGCTCCTCGTCCGGTCGCTGGCGGATGTGGACGGTTTTGAGGAGGAGGGTTCCGCCTGGTACGATGCCGTTTCAGTTTATGGCTACGTCGGTCCGATCGCCTCGCACCAGGTCATCCCCCCGGCGATCGTCCGGAACTTTCAGGCAGCTCTCGCGACAAAGCTTCGCGAGCAGCGGGTGATCTCCGTCTTCTCCCGGCTACACCCCCTGATCCCGACCGGGCAACTCATCGACGGCCTGGGTGAACAGATTGAACACGGAAGCACGATTGCCATTGACCTTTCCGTGACGCCGGACGAGCAATGGAGACAATTCCGGCTCAACCACCGAAGACAGATCAGCAGGTTGAGACGCCATGGCTATACCTTCTTTCATGACGACGAAAGAGAGGCGCTTGGAGAGTTTGTCTCCATCTATACCGAAACCATGACGCGGGTCGACGCGGAGGAAAAATACTTTTTCGACGACGCCTACTTTTCCAGTCTCCTCGATGGCCGCCTGAGGAACTCCCATCTCTTTTTCCTTCTTGATCAAGGTACGCCGGTCTGCGGCGGCGTCTTTGTCGAGTGTGGCGGCATTCTGGAGTTTCACCTCGGAGGCACGCGAAACCATGCGCTCGCACGCTCGCCGATGAAGTTGCTGGTGGATGAGGTCCGCCTGTGGGCCACGGCCCGATGCTTCAGGAGCCTTCACCTCGGCGGCGGGAAGGATTCGCTGTTTCACTTCAAGGCGGGGTTCTCCGATCGTTCCCACCCGTTTACGACGTGGCAATGGGTCACCAACCACGCCGTTCATGACGAAGCCTGTCGGCGCAGGGCGGCCTTTGACCGGCAACACGGGCGGGAACCCGCCCCGGGAAGGTTCTTTCCGCCGTACCGGAGTCCGTTGAAACCTGGCGCAAGCCCGAACTGTTGCGTCGCCGCAGCCGGCGCGCTGTCGTGAAAAGGCGCAGCGCTCCAAGCCGTTCCGCAGATTACGATCTCCACCATGAAACCGATCTATCTTTCCCCGCCGCACCTCGGAGGCGCCGAGGTCGATTTTGTCCTTGATGCGTTGGCCTCCAACTGGATTGCCCCACTGGGCCCGCATGTCGATGCGTTTGAATGCGAAGTCGGGCAATGGGCGGGCGGACTTCATGCTGCGGCGCTCGCCTCCGGCACGGCAGCCATTCACCTCGCCCTGCGGTTGCTCGGCGTCGGCCCCGGGGATGAAGTCCTCTGCCCCACCTTCACCTTCTGCGCCAGCGCCAATCCGATGGTCTATCAGGGAGCGCAACCGGTCTTTATCGATGCGGGACCGGAAAGCTGGAATATCGATCCCGACCTGCTCGAACAGGAACTGCGAGCGTGTGCGTCGCGCGGAAGGCTGCCGCGGGCGGCCGTGATGGTCGATCTTTATGGCGAGTGCGCCGACTATGAGCGGATCATCCCCATCTGTGAAGAATATGGCGTGCCCGTGGTTGAAGATGCCGCCGAGGCGCTCGGGGCCTTTCATCAAGGGAAACCGGCGGGGCAGTTTGGGCGTTGCGGCATCTTTTCCTTCAACGGAAACAAGATCATCACCGCCTCCGGCGGCGGCATGCTGGTATCGCGGGATGAATCGCTGGTCCGGCGGGCGCGACACCTCGCCAGCCAGGCGCGCGACGCAGCCCCGCACTACCAACATTCCGCCATCGGGTACAATTACCGGATGAGCAACATGGTCGCGGCGATCGGTCGGGGCCAGCTCCGCGTCCTCAAACAACACCTTGCCGCGCGCAGGCGAAACTATCTTGCCTACAGGACCGCCCTGGAGGGGCTTCCCGGGATCGGCTGGATGCCGGGAGGCGGCGAATCCAACCACTGGTTGACCTGCATCACCATTGATCCAAAGGCATTTGGCGCAGACAGGGAAAAGGTGCGCAGGCAGTTGAAGGCCGGCAACATCGAATCCCGCCCGGTATGGAAGCCGCTCCATCTTCAGCCCGTTTTTGCGGGGTGCCGGGCAAGAGGCGGCCAGGTTGCCGAAGCGATCTTTGAACGGGGGCTCTGCCTGCCGAGCGGTTCGTCCTTGAGTGAAACGGATCTTGAACGGATCAGCGGGATCATCCGCGGGATGTGCTGTTGTTAGACGGGGTGCGTAAGGTAAAGAAAAAGAGAGTGCCCGGGGTCGGGCACTCTCTATCTCTACCGTCTTTGAAGCGTGCTGGCGATCAGCTCAACGCCCGCTCGGGTTCAGGTATTCCTCCAGGTTGGTGTACCCGCTTCCGTTCCGGTGGGGGCGCGCCGCATCCGAAGCATCCTTGGGATTGAGGTTCTGGGCCTTTTCCCAGCTATCCGGCATCCCGTCCCTGTCCGCATCAGCGGGTGCATTGGTCGACTGAGACAGATTTGTAAGCTTGTTGAGCTTCATCGACGCCTGTCCCTTGTTGATCTCGTTGACGGCAGCCGCATCCACCGCGCTCCTGGAGGGCCTCGTCGCCCCCGCCTGGTTGAGCACGGTCGTTTTCGCCGCATTGGACGAAAGCGGCACGACCGGAACCGGGGAGTTGGCCCATGCGGTCGTTCTACGGAGCGACGGCGAAGCAGGCTGTGTCCAGTACTGGTTACCGGAGAGGTAGCCTGAACCGACAATCGCCCATTCCGCATAGTTCAACGTTGGCCTGAACGGACCAATGTTGTCGTGAACGTAGACATAACCTGCGGGGTTGACGGTTCCTTCCATCCCGACCGCATACCGGTTCCTGTTCGTCGTGGGGCCGACGATGTACTGGTTTCCGATCAGGTTGACCCGGGTCCCCGCTCCATGGTTCTGGATGGCTGTGCCGAAGTTCTTCCAGTCGTAAATGACGTTATTGACGACATGGAAGGGGCCATCGGCAAACAGCGACGGACTGGCCTGAACACAATGTGCGATGATCGAGTTCCTGAGCGTGATGTTGCTGAGGTGGGCCGCCTTTCCGGAGTCGGTGGCCGCCTCCAGCCCCTTGGCCGTTTCAAGACCGTTGATCAGCGACCACTGGAACGTGGCATTCTCCACATATCCATAGAGCATCACCGTTGCATTGCTCGACCAATAGATCGAGCAATGGTCAATGACGATGTTTTCAGCCTTGTCCTTTGCGGAACTGCCCGAGATGAGCAGCCCGTAGCCGCTCTTGGTATTGCCCGGGTAGATGCGAAGATGCTGAATGGCAACGTCCTGAACCCCGTTGAGCTGGAAGCCCTGTCCCTTGAGGAGAATGCCTCCTCCGGGTGCGGTCTGCCCGGCGATGGTCACGCCGGAGTGCGCACGCTTCATCTCGATCGGTGTCGAAAGGTTGATCGTACCTCCGATCCGGAACACGATGGTTCGCGGTCCGGTGGCCAGACATGCCGCGCGCAGGCTTCCCGCTCCGCTATCCTTCAGGTTCGTGACTTCGATGACGCGGCCTTCCGCACCGGCCGGGGTATCGACCCCAAACCCCTGGGCGTTCGGGAATACCGGCAACACCACATCAGGTTCAGGCGTCGGCGTAGCCGTCGGCTTCGGCGTCGGGGTGGCGGTCGGCTTCGGCGTCGGGGTGGCGGTCGGCTTCGGCGTCGGGGTAGCTGTCGGCTTCGGCGTCGGGGTAGCTGTCGGCTTCGGCGTCGGGGTGGCCGTCGGCTTTGGCGTCGGGGTAGCCGTCGGCTTCGGCGTCGGGGTAGCCGTCGGCTTCGGCGTCGGGGTGGCCGTCGGCTTCGGCGTCGGGGTAGCCGTCGGCTTTGGCGTCGGGGTAGCCGTCGGCTTTGGCGTCGGCGTCGGCGTCGGCGTTGGGGCCGGAGCCGGGGGCGTTCCGTTCAGATACTCTTCCAGGTTGGTATAGCCGCTTCCGCTGGCAGACAACCGGGCGCCGTCTGCGGCATTGTTCGGGTTCAGGCCATACCGGGTTTCCCATTCATCAGGAATCCCGTCGCGATCGCTATCCACCGGCGCAGGCTTGGAAGCCAGGGTCGGCCACCAGCTCGTAGTCTGGGAGGTGGCGCGGCGGAGGCTGCCGGTGCCGCTGTGGAAGTTGTTGACCGTTGCCTGGTCGAGCGAATCGCGGCGTGGCAGCGAGGCCCCCACTTCCGCGAGAACCTTCTCCACCACCGTGCCGGAGGAGGAGACCGTGATCGGAATCGGAGCGGAGGGCCAGGGGTTCGAACGCTGAAGCGTTTTCGGCGCGGCCACCGTCCAGTAGCTGTTTCCGCCGCCATATCCCGAGCCAACGATGGCCCATTCGTCGTAGGAGGAGTTTGGACGATAGGGTCCAATGTTATCCTTCACATAGACATAGCTATTGGGATTCATCTTCCCGTCCATACCGACGGCATAGCGGTTACCGGAAAGCGGGCCCTTCTTATAGAAGTTCCCGATCAGATTAACCGCCGTACCGCTGCCGCGGTTCTGGATATTCGTCCCGAAGTCTCTCCAGTTGTAGACCACGTTGTTGACCACTTCATGCGGTCCGTCGGCCCCGAGCAGCGGATTGCGCTGGGCGGAGTTGGCCATATAGTTATGGTGAATGGAGATGTTCTTCATGCGCGAACCGTTTCCTTCATCGGTTGCGATCAGGAAGCCCTTGCTGGTTTCGTTCGTTGCGCCCGCATGGTTGAACTCCATCCCTTCAGTGATGCACCACTGCCAGGTCACGTCGCGCACATAATCCCAGGAACTGGCCGTTTCATCGGGCCCCCAGTAGAGCGAGCAGTGATCGATCATGATGTTATAGCAGGCATTGGAGCTGCTGCTTCCATACATTTCCAGGCTGCTCTTTCCGGCATCGCTCGCCCGCATGCCCGTCGGGCGAAAGCGAAGGTAGCGGATCACGACATCATGCACGCTGTTGAGGAAAACGTCCGCCCCCGTGATCTGGATACCATCCCCCGGCGCTGTTTGTCCGGCGATCGTAAGGTAGGAGTTGGCCTTGTTGAGCGTGAGGCGACTATTGAGAACGATGTTCCCGCTGACGCGGAAAACAATCGTCCTCGCGCCCGTGGCCAGGCAGGCTTCGCGGAAACTGCCCGGGCCACTGTCGTTGAGGTTGGTCACCTCGATCACCCTCCCCCCTCGTCCGCCGAGGGAGGCTGCGCCATACCCCTCGGCTCCGGGGAAGGCTGGTTGCGGTGCGGCGTGGAGGTTGGCGGCGGATAGGAGGATACTCAGAAACAGTGAGAGAAGGAATGTAATTTTGGAAACTGACTTATTCATGGAATGGTCTTGGAGTAGGGTCATCTACAACCATCCGTGGTAGATTGGGTTGGGGGTGAACGGAACCGCTCGCCCCGGGGGGTCATGCTGCAACAGGGGGCCTTTCGGTCGCGACGCCGCAGGGCGAAGCTGCCGTTGGGACTTTTCAGGTCACGCGAAAGCTGTGACCCTTTACCATGCTGGAGGATGGTGGCGCGTCTTGGTTCGACGCCGAACCATCTGTCGATTGTTGGAGGAAAGCCGTTTTCGGCGAACAGGGAAGGCTAGGGAGACATGGCGGGAATGGCGATGGCAGAGTCGTCTGGTGTTGGGGGATGAACAGAATGCTTAAAGGGAACGCCGCACTGCGAGGCAACAGGAAGAGGAAAGGTACGGGGAAGCGGTGTCGGTCGATCTCTTCAAGTCAATCTGTCGTGAAATCTATGTGGTGAGCGTACGACGAATTAACAAATAGGCAAAGCTGTTTTTTTAAAAAAGGTAAAACAAACGTGATGCAATAGAAACACATTGTATATTCATTTTATCGGTTGATTTCACATTCAGGGCGGTTTGAGCGGTCAATGATTTTGATTCCCCGCGAAAGAGGGGGTTCCGTTGAAAAAACAGGGAGGTTTTGACGAAAAACAGGCCGTTCTGCAAATGCGCCTGGAGACTGGAAGAGGCGATGTGTCCCCTTTTCTCCGGGGGGACCTGAAGAGGGCTGCGAACGGGCCGCGAACGGTTTTGGAAAACACTACCTTTTGCTTGATTTAAGTAAGGGCTTTGAACAACCTCGCACCATGAGCAAAGGGCAGACTTCCCCGCATACGGCGCTGGCGGCGATGGGTTTTACGGCAACAGGTTTGTTTGCTTTCGGCCTCGCCTGTGCAGCCCTGCTGATACGCCCGGACGTTCTCGCAGGGAGCGAAACGCATGGGGTGACCCGCGCGTTGACTCATATGGCAACCCTGGGATGGATCGGGTCGCTGCTGTTCGCCGGGGCTTATCTGATCGGTCCAAAGCTCTCCGGGAGCGCCTTGTGGAACACCCGGCTTCCGCTGGTCCACTTCTTCTGTCATCTCGTGGGGCTTGTCTTTTTATCGGGCGGATTGTTGCTGACCCACGCGCTTTCCACCGCGATCGGAGCCTGGTTGATTTTCATCGGGCTGGTGATGCTGGTCTACAATCTCCTCCGCACCGGTTCGCGGCGTTCGCTCTGGACACCGTCCCACATGGCGCTTCAGTCGGCCCTTTTCTGGCTGACGATCACCGGCGGCGTCGCGCTCTTCCTGTTGCGACTGCGTTCGATGGAGAAACCGCCGATCCCGCTGGAGGTGGCGACCACCCTTCATGCCCACTTTGCGCTGTTCGGCTTTCTGAGCCAGATGCTGCTCGGCGTTTCCCTGCGCGTCGCGCCCGAACTGCTGGGCGATCATCACCATTCCAAGGCGGGAGAAAAAGCGGCGTGGGCCGGGTTGATCGGGCTCAACGGCGGCCTGCTGATCTTTTTCTCAATGGCCCTGAGCGGCATGCACGGCGCGATGTTCGGCGCAGGCATCGTGATCGCGTTCGGCGTGGCCGCGTTTGCCGTGGCCATCGTGCGGGCGCTCTGGGCCACGCACGTCCGGCTGACCTGGGGCGTGCTCTCCCACATCACCGGAGTGGTGCTGCTGGTCATCATCACGGTGGGCGCCCTGGTGACGTTCCCGAGCATCGGTGACGGCGGTGCAGACGCCCTGCGTCAATGGATGCGCACCTACATATCGCTCGCACTTCTCGGGCCGTTCGCCTTTGCGGCGTTCGGCGCCGGGCAACATCTTGCTCCCCGCCTGGTCTGGTATCTCCGTTACGAACCGTGGAAGGAGCGGACCCATGTACCGCCGATCTCCGCGCTCCGGCGTGAATCCGCCGGGGGGCCGGTCTACTTCTCCCTGCTGATGGCATGGATCTATCTCCTGATCGGGCAGATCTGGCAGCAACCCGACAGCATCCGGATTGCCGCGGCGCTGCTCCTGGTCGGCTTTATCTGGTTTTTGACGGCGATCTCCCCCGCCCTGCTACGCTTTATTTTCGGAGTGGTCCCGGAGGATCTCCACGACGACGCCACCCCTTCACAGAATCTTAAAAAACCGTAACATGATGATGAAAAAGACGTTCACCCTCCCACGTGTCGCCCTGGGCGTTGTGATGGGCATCGCCCTGGCCGCCGGCAACCTGATGGCGTGTGACTCCTGTAACATCGCTTTTGGCAAACAACTTGAGAACGAACGGGCCAACAGCCTCCTCGCCCGCGACTTTCACAAGGCCGTCAGCAACCAGGGAGACCTGTTAAGGGGGAGCGGTCTCGGCTCCGAAGCCTTTCAGCCGCAGTTGGTACGCAACGATACAGTGGTCGCCACCTCTGCCGACACACCGGCAGCCCCGGCGGAGACTCCTCAAACCTCCGCTGCGGAGACCGCCGCACCCGCTGCACCGGCCGTCCCCGTCTCTCCGACCGCCGGTCTCGTGAGCGGGCTGGCGCGCTTTGGCGGCAGCTATGGAAAGCCGTACGATACCGTCCCCGAAGCCTGGAAGGACGATCCGTCGATTGAAATCATCCAGCGCGATTACAGCCTTCCCTTCCCCGCGACTTCCTACGTTCCCCAGGATACCAAGCCGGACAAGTCGTTCACCCTCACCCTGTCGGAAGGCAAGACCTATATCGGCAACGGGGTCGTCTACGACGGCTTCCTCACCAACGGAAAGGTTCCCGGCCCGCTGATCGTCGTTGAGGAGGGGGATATCGTCGAGGTGATCGTGGAAAACAAGGGAACCGTGCCGCATGGCGCGTCGATCCACTCCGCCTACACGCAGACTTCCAAATACCTCGGCAAGATCAATCCCGGCCAGAGCGGGCGGGTGGTCTTCCGCTGCACGCAGCCCGGTGTCTACATGTATCACTGCGCCCCGGGCGGGCACGCCATCCCGATGCACGTCCTTTTCGGTCAGTACGGCATGATGGTCGTCAAGCCCAAGCGCGACAAGTACGAGATGGAGAAAGCGATGGGCAAGAAGCCCGACGTTGAGATTTACCTCATCCAGCACGAGTTTTACGCCAACGGCAAGGACTCCGTCGAAGGGAAGCCGCTTTACACCACCTTCAACGGAAAACTCTTCCGTTATGTCGAAGACCCGATCAAGGTCCGCCCGGGCGACTACGTGCGGGTCTACTTCCTCAATATCGGACCCAACCTGATCTCGACCCTGCACATCGTCGGCATCGCGTGGGACTTTGCCTACTGGCAGGGAAACCCGGCGATGACCTTCCCCGGGGGACAAAGCGTCCTCGCGGGCCCGACCGACTCGTGGGTGATTGATTTCCGCATCCCGCCTGACGAAGGGGCCTACACCCTGCTGACCCACGCCGTCGGCTCCGCCTCGCGCGGCGCGATCGGCCTGCTCGTCGCCGAGAAAGATGTGGAGCGCCCGGCGGTGGTGACGCCTGAGTCCCCGGATCTCTCTCCGGAAGAGTTCGCCGAAATCGAGAAGAAGGCGGTTCGTACGATCTCCCCCTTCAAACCGACATCGTTTGACAAACCGGTCCGTTACACCCCGGGAACGAAGGACGTGGAGGTAAAAATCATCGGCAACTCCTACTGGCCGAAGATCATCGAGGTCGAACCTGGTACCACGGTCACCTGGGTTAATGAGGATACCTTCACCTACCTGGCCGGGGAATTTGCGGGTATTCACAACGCCGCGGGCAACGACGGCGGCGACGAATTCTTTGCCACGCCCCTGCTGGCACACGGTGAAAGCGGCTCCTACAAATTCGAAAAGGAAGGGACTTACGAATACACCTGCCACCCGCACCCGTACATGCACGGAACCGTGATCGTCAAACAGCCCGAAGGGCAGACGGCCGAGGCCGCACCCGCCGCAGGGGGAAGCGCAACGGCCGCTCCCGGCTACCTGTTACCTCTGGTCTTTGGAGCCTTCCTGGTTTCATTGCTCAGCCTGTTTACGCGCTCGCGCAAAGAAGAGGCCCCGTAAGGAGATTCACCCGGGGCGGGCCTTGGAGCATTTTAACTTGTCTTATTTGCCGCAAAGAAGTCCGGGCGGAGTCAGTTAAAGTGCTCTACGTGCCGACGCCTTCACCTCGTCTTCGCCATGGCAGCCGCCTCCGAAGAGTTCGGGGCACCGGCCCACGAAACAGGCATCCTCGTCGCTCCACTCGACCAGCTTCACGAAAGGAACCCTTTTACACCTGATCAGGTCCCGCCGGGAGACTATCCGGAAAACTCGCGCTGAAACAGCGTCCGGAGCCCCGGCTGGAGCATCTTCAACCCATCGCACGGAGTCCGGGTGGTCACGCTGGCTCCTTCGTAATACTGGAAGCCATCGTAGCCATGGTTTCTCGCCCGGTGAATCCAGTTTTCGACCACCTCCTCCCCTCCGGGACGCCGCCAGAGAAGATTGGCGTAGGGAGCAAAGATGGTTGCGATGCCACGGGGGCGGGTGAGGGAAAGGATCTCTTGCGCAAAGCGGGTGCCGGGCCAGATTTCCTTCATCGTCACGCTATCGGCCAGCCCTTCCAGCAGCCAGGCGCGCCAGTCCCAGTGAATCTCCATGGCGGCCCCCTGGTCCGGCTCCATGTTCAGCGTGGGGCTGAGGTGAAGACCCATCGGCTTGCCGTAGGAGAGCGCCAGCGCCCTCGCCTCCCGCAGGAACTGCGTGTACCCCTCCCCCCGCAGGCGACGCCACGCCTCCTTGTCAAAATCGTCGGTTTCCCAGAGGTCGACCCCGTGCCGTCTCAAAAACTCATCGCGAACCGGCTTTTCAAACCCGAACTCGCCCCATGTCAGCGGGCCGTGATGATTGCGAACCCGCAGTTCAATCCCATCCGCCCCGGCATCCAGACTCTCTTTGAGCCACCCGAGCCACCACGCTCTTACCTCCGGAAAGGCCGGGGAAAAAACCGCGACCGGACCGGTCTCCTTCCCCCGCGCCACGGCCAGGAACCGTTCGCGGGAGTCGAGCGCCCACCGCGCCCGAATCCCGTCAAACCCGGGAAAAATCGCGCTCGCCGTGCCGGGCCAGACATCGAACTCCACCCCGGCGGAGCGAAAATCAGGCCGTTCGGTTGCCGACGATCCGGGAACCCGCGCCTTCAAGCCGTAGGTCAACCTTCGTTCCTCACCCTTTTCCCCGAACAGATGCACGAGATTGAGAAGATCGTTGGCAAACGAACCGTCCGCCCCGTCAACACCAAGGGCAATATAGCGGCTCGCAATGGCAAGACCGTGCATTCGCAGGACGCTCGCCTTCCGCAGACGGCCTGTCGGCCTTCCCCCTGATGCGGTGTGCTCCCAGACGGGATATTCCTCGACCACCTCTTCGCGCACCATCGGCCCGTCGTACAGACGGTAGCCCACATTGTCGTCGCTGACATAAAGGCGCACCTCCCCGACGTGAAAGGAAGCCTCCTTTTCGTCCTCCTTGACGAGATCAATCCGCTGAATCAACCCCACGGTCGATTCACCTGCGAGCGCCGGTTTCCGCGCCGTGATCCACTGCCGGTTGCGGGCGGCGAAATCGGCGATCCAGTAGATCCACCCTCCGTTGTACCGAAGCTTTCCCTCCGCAGCCGCTTCGGCGGTTCCTTCGCCGTGAGTCGGCCAGAAGCCCATGTCAAACGGTTTGAGAAGGGCGTAAATCTCGATCCCGTACCGATGGGCGGACCGGACAGCCTGCGCAAAGATGTCGCCCACGTTTTCAAAGGTGAGCCGGGCATGGTGACCCGCAACGCCCCGCGCGCCATACCACCAGCCATCCCGGCTCCCGCCATAACAGATCCAGTGGCAACGCTTCACCCCCCAGCTCTCAAACTCCCGGAAGAGTTGGTCGAAGGTTTCCGCCGTCCACGGCCCCGCCCGCAGGTCGTCGATAAAATCGACGCAAACCTCCAGGTAAAACCCATCCTCCTTTTTCACGCCGCACGGCACGCCTGGTGCCGGGCGCTCGCCCAGAAGGCGAACCCGGTGCAAAAGGCACCCGCCCCAGAGTTGCAGTTCAACCCAGCGAAAGGGCTGAGACGGCCCCGGATGGGGCGCGGCGACGGCCTCCACGCCCTCGACAAAGCCCCGCACGTGCGCCTCGTCCAACTCAAACGCAATACGGCAGCGGCGGCCCCCCGGCGGGAGCGTCAACGGCTGCCGCGCCACCTCCGCCATCTCGTAAACGGCCACGCGGGAAATGCCCGACTTCAGGTCAACCCAGACCGAAAGCGCCCCTTCCCCGCAACCAACGATCGCCCCGGCATCCGATTCCACCTCGACTTCCACCCGCACCCTCTCCCATCCGTCGCCGGGCAATGGCAGGTGGAAATGCGCTGCCTTGCCCACGCGGATCGCCCCCTCCTCAAACGACCAGTCCCGTTTGCTTTCCGTCCACCCCTCGGGCAATGCGCCTTTCGAAAAAACGATATCATCAAGTTTAATCACGACTAAAAAGCTTCCGTCCGGATCAGGTGCCGCCCCGGGGTCTCCAGCCTGATCGTCAGCTTTTCAGCCTCGAGACCGTCGGCGGTGCGATGGAGATGCGCCGAAAAAGCCGCCCAACCCCTGGCTTCAGATGCCAATTGCCCGTTGTGCCAGAGGCGCTGGTCGCCCCAGCCAAGTTTCGGCAGAGCCACCGCCGCCGTCATGCCGGGCGGAAGCTCGACCTGCAATTCCCACGAAAGCGCCTCCCGCCGCCAGGTGATGCCGAGGTCCCCCTGCGGCGTCGGAACGCGACCCGAAGCGCTTTCCAGGCCGAGATGCCGCGGTTCGATGGCAGCCTCCCCCCACCCCGGCGAAAGGGGCCGCGCACCCAGGAGATACCCCGGGAGAAGCCACGCCGGAGCCACCCCGTAGGCGTGGCAGCGGGAGAAATCCCCCCAATACCGGGCTCCGTTGACCCCGGCGGACCAGAACTCGGGCATGGTCGGTTCGCCCGCGCGCACGATCCCCTCGAAGTACGACTCCAGCAGGTCGCGAAAATGAAGGTCGAGATCAAGCTCCGCAAACGCCTCCAGCAACAGCGAGGCGTCGAGCGGGGAAACCGGCGGCAACACCGCGATATCCCGTCGGAGCCGATCCGCCCACGCGCCGCGCAATGCAGGCTCCACCGCCCCGGCCAGCGCCGCAAGGGCGTTCGGAGTGATGGAGACGGCGCGCGACGGCTCCCCTTCGCTCGCCTCGCCATCCACAAAGAGACACCGCCCGGCGTCCCAGAACGCGGCCATGGCCGCCGCCCGGCCTCGCTCCGCCCGGTCCGACCAGAGCCGGGCCAGAGCGGACTCGCCGCACGCCCCGGCGAGCCGGGCCGCCGCCTGCAAGGAAAGAAGGTACTCGAAGTGAAAGCCCGCTGCGGTTCCCGTCTTCTGCATCGGGTTCCAGCCGCCAAAAGGCTGAAGCGCCGGAAGCCCGTCGACATCGGTACGGAGCAGGCCGCGTCCATCCTCGTACCGGGCGAAAAAACGGTAAAGTTTCTCCAGCCGCGGAAGCGCCCATACGGGGAGTTCCCGCCTGCCGGTGTAGCTATAAATGCGCCAAAGGATCAGGCTGACATGCAGCGCCTGCCCGGACCACGGCAGCCGTTCTTCATCCCCGCCGTAACCAAGACCCGAAGGGCCGGGAATCGGGATGACGCCATCCTCCCGCTGGGTGCGGAGCGCCTGTCTGACCGCCTTTTCCATCGGGCGCGTGTCGCCAAAGCAGGCCGCAAGCGCGCTGCCGTGCATTGTCAGGTCGGCCAGCCAGAGCGCCTGTTCCCGCCCGCAATCCAGCGGGTGGTCCTTGCAGGCGGTCCAGGCCGTTTCGCGGCAGATGCGCCAGAGTTTGCCGAAGGCCGGGTGGGAACAGTCAAAATCGCCCCGCTCCTTAAACGGGTAGACCATCTCGCGAAACGCCACGCGCCGGATCGTCACGGGGCCGCCGAGGTTCCGGAAGTGAAGCGCCACGTAGCGCGCCCCCCGCCAGTCAAGCGATTCATACCGCTGGCACCCCCCTCCCGGGAGGATGAGCGACTCTTCGAGCAACCAGTTGAGGCTCTCGCCCGCATAAAGATGGACCTCGCCGCGCGCTGCCGAGTCGAGTTCCAGAATGGGAAAGCCGCCCATGGTCTTCCCGAAATCGTAAACGAGCCAGCTTCCCTCCCGCGTGGGATGGACCACCGTCTCCAGCGGGAAGAAAAAGGTGCCCCGGCGCGGGTCCGCCCCTTCAAACGCCCCCATCCCCGGCCGGATGCTGCCGCTATGCACCGGCCGCCGCTCGACCGGAACCAGACGCGGCGTCCCTGGGGCAAAGAGGATGCCGGGGCCGTTGGCGCGGACCTCCGCAGGGGACCACGCCGCGTCGTCGTACTCCGGGGCCAGCGCGGCTTCGACCTGGGCAAACTCCCCGAGATCGACCCGCTGCAACGGACCGCGAAACCGGGTGGGCCGCTCCTGCGTCGGCTGCCACGCGGCGGCGCGGGTCATTTTCCAGTCCGCCCCGGTCCGGACCCGCTTCCCATCAACCTGTAAATCGACCGTCAGGCCGCCCGGCCCGTCGTAGATGGACCAGCTTCGCCCCGCCGCCTGGCAATGATAGACCAGCGCCACGATGATGTTGCGGCCCTTGCTGAGATGGGGCGCGACTTCGTAGGTATCAAAAAAAGGAAACCTCGGGTCGGCGCGATCCGGCCCCCGGCCAAGCAGGACGCCATTAAGATAAAGGCGGTAGATCTGCCCGGCCGAAATCCGGAGGATCGCCCCGCCCGGAAGCGTCGAAAGCTCGAAAACCTTTCTGGCAAGGAGCGCGCACGAGGTCTCGCCGTCGTAACGACTTAGCCAGATCCAGTCGGCATTCCACTTGATGGCGTCGGGGTCGTTCATGGCTTGGCAGCTACCGGGGAAAACCGCTAAGGAACCAGCGCGATGCAGTCGATTTCGATATCCATCCCCCCGGCCAGTTGGCACCCGATCGTGGTGCGTGCGGGCCACTTGGCGGGATCAGGGAACCACTTCTTGAATTCTTCGGTCATCAGAGCCCAGTTCTGCTGATCGTTCGCACTCAGGAAGATGCGGATATGGACAATGTTCTCCACCGAAGAACCGGCCGCTTCGAGGTGAAGCTGGACATTTTTCATCGTGAGGTTGAACTGCTGCGCCAGCGAGCCCCGGGTCGGCTTGATTTCATCGAGACCCGGTTCGATCGGAGCCTGGCCCGAGACAAAGGCGAATTTGCCTTCAGCAACAACGACGGGGGCAAAGGGAATGACCGGAGCGGTGAACCCCTTGGTTTTGAGGATGGGAGTTTTCATAAACGTATAAGAATTAAGTCGCCATCTATACCGCAGGCCATCCGGAGCGTCGATGGGTATCAAAGTGCTCGCGAATTTTTTGGATCTCCGTGTCGGAAGCTTCGATAAAAGGGGCCGTGACATGCCGCCGGATGATGCCCCGTGTCTCCAGAAGCGCCTTGATTTCGCCATGCACTTCCCTGTTTTTCAGATCAGGAAGAGCACCCATTGATTCGATGAGGCGGAGTTGCCACCTCCTCGCCCCGGTCCAGTCCCCCTTCCGGAAACTCCGGTAAAGGTGAAAGGCCAGTTCCGGAAAGCCCGAGAAAGGAGCCGCCATATGGCCCGCGACCCCCATCGCCAGGCAGGCGAGCATCTGCCCCGCCCCGGCGGTGAAAACCGAAAAGTCGCTGTCACAAAAAAGCGCAAGCCGCTGCAATTCGGCGAGGTTGGAGCCGCCTGCTTTCATCCCTGCAATGTTCGGGTGCCGACTCAGCCGGATCATCGTCGACAGGGAGAGCGCAGCCCCCCGCCCCCCATTATGGTAGAGGTAAAGAGGCAGGGGCGACCGGTCGGCGATCGTTTCCAGCGCCCGCAGGTAGTGATCCTGCGAAAGCCCTTTCTGCTGGGGATGCACGATCGCCAGATCGATCCCGAGATCGGCGAATTCCCGCGTCCGTTCGATGGTTTCCCGGGTTCCCGGTTCGCTGGTTTTGACCAGAAGGGGGACCTTGCCGCCAAACTGCGCCACCAGCAGCCTCGCCACCTGCTTGCGCGTCTCCACCGGCAGGTTTTCGTCCTCCCCGGCCGTTGCCAGCGCCCAGATGCCACAAAAAGGAAACCCGAGCAGGAAGCCCGCAAGCCGCTCGATCCCCGCCTCGTCCACGGACTCGTCCTCCAAAAGGGGCGTGGGCAGAACCGGCATCAAACCGGTCAGCTTTTCCGGTCCGCGGTAGGTGGGAGTGGTATTCATCGGCATCGGGGTTTACCAGGGTGGGTTGCGGTGTGCGTTGTCGCGGGACCAGAGGAGCGTGTTCTCCTTGAAGCGTCGCTTGGCTTCTGCGGAAGTGAGCGCTTCGACGTGGCCGTCAGCCAGCAGGAAATTGGCCCTTGAGCCGGCATGGAGGTCAAAGGCGACGTGGGCGTCGATGAACGTCGGGTCAAAGGTATCCTTCGACGAGTAGCGGACGATCACGGGAGGCCCGAGGGTGGGCGACTGGGACAAAGCCTTCCGGATACCGGCATCGCTTAGCATCACCACCCGCCCGGGCTGGTCGAGCGAGGTCACCTTGATCGTGTACGATCCGACAGGATCGGCGGGGTCGATGAACCCGAGCCGCACGTTGTAGGCATAGCTCGCCCCGTTCCAGTGACCGGTCCGGTAAGGATTGGCGGGACAGTTGTAAACGGTCAACGTCCGGGGATGGTTGGGGATGTAGTTCGCGTTGGGCAGCGGCCCCCGGTTCGAACCGACCGGCCCGTCGCCATCGGCCAGTTGGTTGTACCAGACGCGCCCGCTGGAATACGATTGGGGCAGGGTGCCGTTGTGGTCTGCGGCATAAAGCATCACCCCGGCGTGCAACTGGCGCAGGTTGTGAACGCAGATGGTGTTCTCCCGCATCTTCTGCGTCGATTGCAGCGCCGGAAGAAGAATGGCGAGGAGGATGCCGACAACGGCGATCACCAACAGCAGCGAAAGCAGGTTGAACCCGGACCGGAGGGTTGAAGCGGAGCGTTTCATTGGGGGGCCATCATTATGGGAGGAGGAGCCGGTTGTTTTCGCGGGTGATGTCGGGAACGTCGCCGGCGGGGTCGATCACGACTTCGGCGGCTTCGCGGGGGAGCCGGAGGGAGAGGCTCGTCCGGCGCGGCAACAGATCCAGCGGCGCTTCCAGCGGCGGGACGGCCGCGGTGGAAAGCACGTTTCCGTGCCGGTCCCGCACCACCAGCGTCGTCGCGGGAGCACCGCGGCCGCCGATGTTGTGGACGCTCACCCGGAGGCGACCTTCCGCAGCAGAGAGATCTTCCGCCGAGAGCGCGAGGTCCGCCCGGTCGTAAAGGTCGTCGAGTTTCTCAAGCTGCCGGAACTCATGGATCACCACCCGGCGCGGCGGCAGCGAGACCGGCACCTTCGCCCCCCGTTCCAGTTCCACGGTTTGCGTGCCTTCCACCCGGTCGGGCGTGCCATCGTCGTTTTCGTCCGGGCCGGTGGTCACTTCATACCGGCCGTGTTCGAGTTGCCAGATGCGGAGCTTTCCCGTTTTCGGGGTCTCCGAGAGGTTCACGAGCGCCACCTTGAGGCGCTTTCTCCCCTGCTCGAGCACCAGTCCGGCGAAATCCTTCTCCAGACCTTCGTAGCTGATCGCGTAGGAAGGCCATGGCTTGTTGCGGAGGGTGTAGCCGCCCAGCATCACCTGCCCCACGACCCCGGCCGGCAAAAAGACGCGATCGGTGAACATCTCCGCTTGCGTCCAGATGTATTCGTACCGTTTGGCTCCCCCGGCATGGGAGATCGGGTTGCCGTAAAGGGCGTATTGAAGCGCCTTGACCAGCGTTTCGCGGTCTTTTCCAGCGGCCCAGGCCCTGTCGCCGTTTTGCCACCGCAAGGCTGCCGCCTTCTGGTAACCGCCCCACCACGGCGTGTTGCGGGCTTCGGCGGCGTGCTCTGCGAGATCCGCCTGAAAACGCCCCCAAAGCTGGCCGTTCGACTCCTTGCTCCCTCCCTTTGACGGCAGGCGGAGATACGCCGCGTCGCCGGTCGTCCAGTAAAGCGCGAAGTTGATGTTGGCCCCCGCCCCGTAGGCCCCGGGGATCAGGTGGTCAAAACCATCCGCGTAGGCCTTGAGGGTTTCAATGGCATGAGGGTTGCGGTTGTACCAGGCCAGCATCAGGTGGGGGTGAAACATGAGGCTCGCGTTCAGGTTCCCCTTTTCGGGAGGCGTCGGGGGCGGTTCGTTCGCCGTCCGCCAGCCAAACTCCTCCACCTTGAACTTGAGGATATTTTCCGGCGTCCGGTAAGTCCATTTCTCGACCGTCCGCGCCGATTCCATGAGCCATTCAACCGCCTGCGGGTCGCCGTAAAAAAGAAGCGGCATCGTCGCCAGCAGGTTCATCCCCTCTTCGTAGGCGTGCAGCGGGTCGGTAACGGTGATATTGACTCCTTCCTTGAGTTTGTGTTTGAGGATCAGCGCGCGCTGCCGTTGCGCAATGTCGCGGATTTTCGGGCCAAGATTCACCGAGTCGAGCATCGCCGTGACTGTCCACCACCCGAGCATGTCGGTATCGTCCTGGAGCGACCCTCCCAGCTCGCCGTCAGGAGTCATCCGGTTGGCGATCCACCACGCCGGGATGTTGCGCAACTGGGCGGCGCAACGGTCGAGGAGCACCGCCCATGGCGGGACGCCGGGAATCGGCTCGACCGGCTCGCAGTCGGCGGGGTCGAGCAGCGGCTTGCCCTCGCGGGTGAGCCATTGGAAATACTGGCTCACGACCGGGTCTTCGGGAGCGAGGAAGTGGAGATTCTCGAGCGTTGTGAAAAGGTCGATGAGCTGCGGCCGGACACGCTCGGCGGGCCACTTCGATAAGTTCCCGCCTTCGCGCAACGACTGTGCGGTAAAGCTCTTCTGCGTCCAGGGGCGGCCTTCGGAAAGGATCTGGAAATACCCTTTGAGCATCCCCTTGCGATAGGCGAGGTACTCGGCGCGCGCCTTCTGTGGTGAAGCCTGAAGGAGAGCGATGCGCGAGCCCGCTTCCAGGCTGCCGCCGTGCTCGCTGGCGATCGTGATCCAGAAGCGGCGACCCGGACCGATGATCTGGTCCGGGAAATCGAGCAGGCAGCGGACGCGGTGCGAGGCATCCATCCGAACGTCGATGCGGAGCAGTTCCTGGTTGCCGATCAACGGGTCCTGCACGGTCAGGTTGACGAGGTTGCCTTCCGGCACGCCTTTGAGGATCAGGTCGACCCGCACGGCTCCGATCGCCTCCTCTCCGGCGAATCCGGGCGTGAGAAAATGGACCTGCCGCCTTGCCTCCAGCGGGATCGCCCGGGCCCCGGCGACGGGGGAAAGCACGCGGACCGTCCGGTCGCCCGTCTCGAAGCGCCGGTGAAAGTTGGAGGGTCTCGCAGTCCGGGCATCGTCCGTGGGCAACGGCTGGAAATCAGGGCCAAGCGAACCGGCATCCGGGATGGCGTCGCCGGGAAACCAGACGGTTCCGCCCTCCTCTTCCACGGGAGCGGCCATCGCACCAATCCGGAAAAATGCCACGTCCGAGAGCAGCCGCTCCCGGCGGAAAAAGCTGACGCGGTTCGAGGCGACCGGCTCCCCGAATGCCAGCCGGGCGAACCGGAAGTGATCGGGTCCCTCCGGCCCCGAAGAGGTCTCGACCCGGGCGATGCGCGTGCCGCGCCCCGGGCCGTCCACCGCGTCGACGCCGGTATAGATCTCTCCGACGAACCCGCCCCGCAGGTAAAGATAGTTGAAGCCGCCCTCGGGCAGGGTGATATGGATGCCCGGGTCTTTGATGTATTCGTAGAGGAGATTCTGCCAGTGATGTCCGCCGTAGTTCTGCGAATTGTCGTATTCGTTGACCACGCCGTTGTACCCCCAGCTATCGACCCGGCCATCCACCACCGCGTGCGTAAACCCGAGGACCAGCCGGGAGTCGAGCGGCATCAGTTTTTGCACGACGAGTTCCTTCTCGCCGTCGAGTTGCGGGACCACCCCGGGTGCGTCCCACCCGAGAAGATCGCCGGAGGGGCGGGGCAGAAGCCCGAGTTCCCTCGCGCCGAACTTCCGGTCGCCAATCTGCACGGCCTGCGCGCTGAAAAGGGAAAGGCAGAGGGTTGCCGCCGCGAGCGGAAAAGCGCGGTTCAATGAAAGGAAAGAAGACATGTCCGGAGTTGTTCGGCCTGGGGTGACGAGGAGCGGATCAGGCGCGGCGGCGACCCCAGGCAAAGGCAACGGTGCAGAACGCGCCCAAGCCGAGCAGGAGGCAGCTTCCCACGGAAGCTTCGGGGATCGAAGCCGCGACGATGAAGTCGTACGTACCGTCGTAACCGTCGATGGTCTGGTTGGTCGCGCCGATCATGGCGCCGGTGCCGTATCCTTCAAAGACGATACCGCCAAGGAAGCCGCTGCTGAGCACTGTCCCGGAAGCGACCGCGAAGATGTCGCTCCCGTCGGTCCAGTTGGCAATGGTCAGCGTGCCGGAGAAGGCCCCTTCGCCGCTGATGAGAAACGCCTGCGAGCTTCCCGCCGCGCCGAAGTCGAGCGTGCCATCGTCATACGAAAGGAGGCCGACCTTTTCCGAGCGCGTGCCGTTGAGGTCAAACATCCCGGAAAGGTCGAGACCGGCGGTATCGACGATCTGGTCGGATTGATCCAGGCGGACGGCGGCCCCCTCTTCGATCTTCAGCGCCGTCCCGCTGATGGCGGTGAACCCCGGGTTCTTGGCCAGCGCCAGGGTTCCTTGCGTGACGGTTGTCACGCCGGTGTAGCTGTTGGAAGCGCTGCCGGAAAGGATCACCGTTCCCGCCCCTTTCTTGGTCACGTTGGAGAGGCTGGTCCCGCCGCTTCCCCCGTGGGAGATGACGCCGGAAAAGGTCACCTTGCCGTCGGCATGGCCCGCCGAGACGGTCAGTTCGCGGAGTTGGGTCGTGATCGTGCTAAAGCCGATGGCGATATCGCCGGAAAAGGCAGCCGCTCCGTCCATGTTTGAGCTGCTTCCCAGAACCACTTCGCTGGTGGTATCGTTCATCCCGCGGATCGTCTGGCCTGAAGCAACGGTGAGGCCGTCGGCATCGATCAGGATTTTTGCCGTCCGGTTGGAACCGCCGCCCGAGCTCATCATATAGCCACTGGAGGCGGTGCCAAGGGCTCCTCCCAGCAGGACCGTCCCGTCGGTGACTTCGAGCGCCTTGTTGCCGGTGCCAGCCCAGGTATTGGCGCTGTTGGTAAAGGCGAGGGTCCCTCCGCTCTTGAGTTGCAGGTTTTCGCTACCCGTCGCAATCCCCTTGAACGTGGCGGTTTTTCCCGGGTTGATCAGGAAACTGGTGAGCGTATTGAAAGTGACGGTATGGCCCGCCCCGAACTCAAGATCGCCGTTGGCGAGATAAATCTGAAAGATGGCGGAGGAACTGTTCTGCAACTTGACGTCGACGTTGAACGTCTGAAGGGCGGTGGAGGTATTGACGATCACGTTTGCCGTGGCGGTGGAGGCGCTGTCGATGGTGAGCACCCCTCCGCCGGAAGCGCCCAGGGAGAACGCTGCGGCCGTGGCATCAAAGGTAACGGTCTGGGCTGTGAACGCCTGGTTGAGAAAGGGGGAAGTGCGGACATCACCGGCGAAGACCAGCGCGTCGCCATCGGAAACCGTCGGGTTGGAAACCCAGTTGGCCGGATCAAGCAGGTTGTCGTCGGTGCCGTCGCCGCTCCAGGTCACGGTGGCCGCCTGAACGGAGCCCGACGCCAGGGAGAGGGCCAGAAGCGCCGCGACGAAAAAATGTCGGCGACGACGGGATGCTGCGAGGGGAAGTTGGTGAAGCATGGACCGGAGATTGATGGAAGCGAAAGCGGTTGTCGAGTAAAAAACTTACTCGAGTAAGTAATTAAGTTTCAACGTGCGGAACGATTCCATGAAACCAAGGGTTACTAGTCGACGACCCTGGCGGTCGATTGGCCCGGAACCATCCGGCCGCGGACGACGAGATGCTGCGGTGTCATGGCGCGGGAAGCCCGCCGGTCCTCGATCTGCGTAAGAAGGAGTTGCGCGGCCTTGCGTCCCATCTCCTCGGTGGACCATTGGGCGACGCTGAAGCGGAAACGCATCAGGTGGGGATAGGGGACCTCCACCTTCAGCCCGGCGGCGCAGAAGGCAACATCCTCCGGACAACGGTAGCCGGCCTCTTCCACCACGGCCAGCGCGGACGGGATGACCGCCGTGGAGTTCCCGATCACGCCGAAAGGAGGGGGATGGATCGCCAGGATGCGCCGCATCTGTTCGGCATAATATCCGGCATAAGAGTCCGGGTCGGTGTGATCGACGGGAGAGGGCGGGAAGCATTCCGGCTTGAGCCGGTGCCGGCGCATCTGCTTCTCGTATCCCGTGGCCCTCGCCAGATTGCCGGAATGGTCGTGCGGGCTGCGGATGTAAAAAATACGCCGGTGTCCCAGTCCGATCAGGTGCTCGGTGAGCATCGCCCCGAGCCCTTCGTTGTCCGCCTCCACGACGCTGGTCTGAAGCTCGGAAAAGTAGCGGTCGATCTGCACGAGCGGCAATCCCTTGGCAACGAGCGCCCGGAGGGTCGGCAGGTTTTCCCGGCTCCCGGTCCCGAGGAGAAGGATGCCTTCCACGCGGTATTCGTCAAAGGAGTCGAGCACCCGCCTCTCCCGCGCCACGTCGTAGTGGGACGCGCCGAAAAGAAGCGTAAAATCCTCCCCGAGAACCGACTCGATCCCCCTGAAAAGGATATGGCTCTCGGTCCCGAGCCCGACCAGAACGATCCCGATGGCCCGGGTCTTCTGCGTCCGCAGGCTGGTGGCGATCCGGTTGCGCCGGTAGCCGAGTTCCCCGGCCTTCTCCAGAACCATCTGCCGGGTCGCCTCGGAAATCCTGCGCCGCTCCTCCCAGTCTCCGCTCAAGGCATAGGAGACTGCGGCACGGGAGAGGTTAAGCTCCGCAGCCAGCGTGCTCATGGTGACGCCGTTGGGATAGGAATGAGGAGACGGGGCCGGCTTCGGCTTTGCGTTTTTTTTCGTCCGTGCTGGCGAAGCGGCTTTGCGGGGCATTGGAAGGAAAGGCGTCGGGAAAGGAAGTTACTCGAGTAAGCAGAATTAAAAAGATAACCGCCCCCCTTCCGTTTTTCAAGAAGGAATGAGGGCGGCCCGAAAGATCGCGCGACCGGCCGGGCCTCCGCGCAGGAAGAGGGCGGCGTCGGCCAACGGAACGTTTACTCCCTCCCCAACAGCCTCTTGAGGCGCGAGATCACCCGATCCGCCGTCAGCCCGACCCCCTGCCGGGTATACGTCCAGTCGCCCAGGTTTTCCACGTATTGGTCCGGGATCGCCATTCGCTGGAAGCGCGCGGCGATACCTGATTCCGCGATCGTCTCGGCCACGGCGCTCCCCAATCCTCCGTTCGGGTTCTGCTCCTCGACGGAGAGGATCACCCGGGAGATGGAGAGCGCTTCAAGAACCGCCCCCGAGTCGAACGGCTTGAGCGAGCACATGTTCACGACTCCTACAGAGATCCCCTCCGCATCGAGCCGCCCGGCGGCATCCAGCGCGTAGTGCAGCGCGGAACCGACGGCGAAAACGGTCGCCGCCTCCCCCCGGCGGAGCCATTCGGCCCTGCCGATGGTGAACGTTCCATGGGAGAGGGTCCGCTCCAGGTAACGGGCGTCGGCCCCCGGCGCGTAGAGTTCAGGCGGCCCCATCACCACCACCGGGCCTTCGTGCGCCATCGCAGCATGAAACGCCGCACGGAACTGCGCATCGTCCATCGCCGCAAGAACCACCAGATTGGGGACCGTCCGGTAAAGCGCGATGCTCTCCAGGTCGTGGTGGGTCGTCCCATGCGAGCAGTTGGCCAGCCCCAAAGTGGTGGTCACGATCTTGACGTTGGACTGATGGCGACAGAGGTAGGTGCGGAGTTGGTCAAAATTTCGCAAAGGCGTGAACGGCGACCACCCCTGAACCACCGGCAGCAGGCCGACCTTTGCCAGACCGGTCGCCAGCCCGAGTTCGTTCTGTTCGGCAATGCCGACATCAAAAGCCCTTTCCGGGAAACGCTTCTGAAAAGCCGCGTCCATCGTATCCACGCCGACGTAGCAGAGGCGCGGGTCGCGCTCGCCATATTCCAGCAGCAGTTCGCTCAGGGAGTTGGCGGCTTTGCCGAGGGCGATCTCGCGAATCGCGCCGTGGGTTTTATGGGGGTCAAGGTTCAACGATTTAAGGGTATTCATGAGTTTTCCAGTTCCTGGAGTGCCTGGACAAGCAGCTCCGGTTCATAGTCGCGGCCAAAACGCCCGCAATGGACGTGGCCATTTTCGAGGAAGGAGACCCCCTTCCCCTTGATGGTATCGGCAATGATCGCCGTCGGCTGGTTCGGGACCAGCGGAAGCTCCGAAAACGCTTCCAGCAACGCGGGGATGTCATGACCGTCGATCCGCCGCGTCGCAAACCCGAAGCTGGCGAACTTCTCTTCCAGCGGCTCAAGACGCATGACCGTTTCCGTGCCGCGATCATTCGACTGGAAGCCGTTCCGGTCGACCACCACCGTCAGGCGATCAAGCCGATAGTGGCCCGCAGCCATTGCCGCTTCCCAGAACATCCCTTCCTGAAGCTCGCCATCTCCCGTCACGATGATCACGCGGCCCGGGCGCTTCTGCACCCGCAGCCCGAGGGCGGCCCCCACGGCGAGGGAGAGCCCTGCGCCGAGGGAGCCGAGGGAAAACTCAATGCCGGGGGTTGTCGTGGCGGAAAGACCGTGGAGATGGGAGCCTTCATCCTCAATCGTCTCGAGATCGCTCCACGGAAAGAAGCCGAGTTCCGCCATCGCGACATAGATCGGCTCGCAGGCATGCCCGCGGGAGTTGATGAAGAGATCGCGGTCGGGCCATGTAGGATTCTTCGGATCAAGCCGGAGCGTCTCGTAGAAGAGAACCGCGATGATCTCCGCCGAGGAGAGCGCCCCGCCGGCGTGCAGGGTCCGGTTGTTGAGAGCGAGGCTGTTCTTTCTAAGAAAGCGGGCCTTCTCCTGAAGCTGTCGAATCCGCTCCTGCGATGGAGGGCTTGTCTTTGGGGTTGGATCGGTCATGGGCAGTTGGGTATTTATTGGAAATAATCCATTTAATAATGAAAAAATTAATATTATGTGTTACACCACACTAGGCATTAAAAAACGACTCGAGCACCAGAGCCGCCGAACCGAGCAGGGCCGCGTCTTCACCCAGACGGCCCGTGGAGAGATGCAGATGACGGTGAAAGAGCGGGACGACGTACCGCTTCAGCGAAGCCTCGAGGGCTGCCGTAAAGAGAGGACCCATCCCGACCGCTTCTCCGGTGATCAGGAGGTGTTGCGGGTTCATGACATGAACAAAATTGGCCAATGCCAGCCCGAGCGCATCGGCCGCCGTTTCCATCGCCGCCAAAGCCGCCGGGTCGCCGCTGGCAAGAAGATCGGCAATCCGCCCGACGCCCACCTGCTTCACCCCTTTCGGGGGAGTGAGCCCGGCGCGGATCGCCTTGAGCGATGCCACGGTCTCGAGGCACCCTCTTCTTCCGCAGGAACAAGGCGCTCCTTTGGGGTCGATGATGGTATGACCGATTTCTCCTGCAATCCGGGAAGCGCCGACCTGGAGCCGCCCCTGGTCCACGAGGACACAACCGATCCCCTCCCCGATGCTGACCAGCAGAAAGTCGCTCCACTCCTTTGCCGTGCCGAACCATTGCTCGCCCAGAGCCTCGGTGCGGGTGTTGGACTCGATGCTGACACGGCCTTCGAAAACCCCTCCGAAGACCTTGTCCAACTGGACACCCTCCCAGGCCGGAAGCCGATGGCATTGCAGGACAATCCGGCGGTCGGGATCAAAGACGCCGGGAAAAGTGAAACCAAGGCCGGGCAGGCGCGCCTGCCCCCGCCGGAGGAGCGACCGGGCCACGGTGCGGATCTTCCTGAGCAGTTCGCGTTGGCTCTCCTTTCCGCTCAAAGCCGCGGAGTTCCGGTGAAGCACCCCGCCATCGAGGTTGACGATCGCACCGACCACCTTCCCCTCTTCCAACTGCACCGCCGCCGCCAGCAGATCGCCGCTCCGGACCCGCAACATCTGCCGGGGCCGCCCCCGCCCCTGCGACGCGATGCCGGTCTCTTCGACAACGTTCTGCTCCAGCAACTCCCGGGTGAGGTTGGTCACCGTCTTGGCGTCGAGTTGCAGCAGTTGCGCAAGCTCCACGCGCGACATCGGTCCCTTGAGGTGAAGAGAGCGCAAAACCTCCGTCCGGTTGATCCGGCGCATCCGGCGATGATTGCAGCCATGGTTTTTTTCCATACTCAGTTTCGCAGCTTCTCAGAGGCTGTGAAGGAATGCAGTTAGAGGCAAAAAGAGGTGCTCCATGGCCGTTGAAGGACTTTTTTCACAGCCTCTCAGGTGATGGTGATGCCGCCGTCGGCCACCAGAATGGCCCCATTCATATAGGAAGCGTCGTCGGAGGCGAGGAAAAGCGCGATTTTCGCAATCTCCTCCGGCATTCCCCAGCGGCGCAACGGCGTGGTCGCAAGGAACCGCCGCTCGTCAAAAGAGGGATCGCGAAGATTACTCTCGTGGATCATGTCGGTCCGGATCGCCGCCGGGGCGATGCAGTTGACCCGGATGTTCTCAGGACCATACTCTACGGCCATCGAACGGGTAAGGGCCACCGTCGCCCCTTTCGAAGCGGTATAGGCATCGCACCCGGGAATGCCGATAACCCCGGCGCTCGAGGCGGTCGTGATGATCGAGCCGCCCTTCCCTCTCATGAGCGGAATCCCGAACCTGCAACCGTGATAGATCCCCGAAAGGTTGACATCGAGCACCTTCTTCCAGACCGCCTCGTCAAGATCGCTCACCCGGCCATCCCGCCCGCCCAGAAAGATCGAAGCATTGTTATAGAGGACATCGAGCCTGCCGCACCGCGTCCCGATTTCAGCAAAGGCGGCCCTCGTGCTCTCAAGATCGGCGACATCCACCCCGATCCACTCCGCCTTGCCGCCCTGCGCGCGGATTTCCCCCTCCACCTCGCGCCCGGCCCGGGGGTCGAGTTCCAGGATCATCACCCTCGCCCCTTCCCGCGCGAAGAGGAGCGCCGCCGCCCTGCCGATTCCCCGCCCCGCTCCGGTGATGGCTGTGATCTTATGCTGAAGTCTCATTTATGGAATATTTCCATTAAACATCGCTCCACTCCCTTCCGGCAAGCGAAAACCTGAAAATCTTTTGAAGTCCCGGAGGTTCAAAAAAATCACAAACATCGCTTGACCCCTTTATTTACTCGTGTAAACTGACCGACGTGTCCAAGAATTTCGGCGTCACCCAGAAAGATATTGCCGAGGCGCTCAACGTCTCGCGGGTCTGCGTGGCGATTGCGCTCAACCCCAAAAGCAAAAGCCGCGAAAAGCTGCGTCCCGATACCATTGCGCGGATCGAAGCCAAGGCGCGGGAACTCAACTACCGTCCCCAGCGGCTGGCGCGCGTCCTCCGCAGCGGCCGCAGCCATACCATCGGGGTCGTCTGCCAGACGGGGATCTACCATGCGCCGCAGGAGCGGGTCCGGCATCTGGCGAGGGGCGCGATCCGGGCCGGCTACCAGCTTGTTTCGCTCGATATGGACTGGTTTGAGCGGGATATCGACGCCGCCCAGGAATACCTGCTCGGCGTGGCTGTCGAGGGGATTGTCTTCTGCAACATCTCCAATCAGGACCAACTCGGGTGGCAGAAATTCATCGAGGAACGTTCCCTGCCGGTCATTTCGATCAATAGCGGACCGGATGCGGTCGACCAGGCGCGCGCGGATATGTACTCCGCCTTTCGCGACATGACGCTCCATCATCTCGAGCAGGGAAGCCGGCAGGTCCATCTGCTCCTCCCGTTTCACTGGAAGTCACCCGGCAAGGATGTCCCCCCGCTCACTCCCAACCAGGCGGCGCGGCTCAAGGGCTATGCCGACGCCATCCGCTCGGTGGGCGGCGAGGTGGTGGCGGACCCGATCTACCGCCAGTATATCGGCCGGGCCACCGCTTCCGGCCCGCGATCGGCGATCCGGGGGGAAGTACACCACCCTCTCCGCACGGAGCTTTGCGAAGATGTCGTCGACCTCGGGTACTATGAAACCAAACGGCTGCTTCAGGCTCCCCGCAACGTTCCCGACTCCATCATCTGTTCCAACGATCACATTGCCGCCGGGGCGCTGGCCGCGTGTGGCGAACTCGGCATCCCCGTACCTGAAACCGTCCGGATCTCCGGCGCGGATAACGCCCCCGTCTCCCGCTATCGCGGCGTCCAGTTGACCACCATCGAGCAACCCGCCCAGCGCATGGCGCAATGGAGCATCGAGCGCATGGTGGACCTGATCGAAAATCCCGGCAAGCGCCGTTCCCCAAAAGTGGAGTTCTTTCCCTGCAATCTCATTTTTCGCAGTTCAACGATGCCCGACCCCTTCACCCCTCCATCGCAGCCTCCCCTATGAAAACCCGGAAAACCGCCCTGCTCCCCCTCCCCTTCAAAACCGCCGCCATGGCGTTCGCCGCGGCCAGCGCCTCCCTCTTCATCACCCCGGCCTCCGCCGCCACCCTTTCCCTCCATGACTGGTACGCGGTCAACAGCAACGTCAACGCGCTGGTTGCCGACGGCGACACCTCCTCCCCGACCTACCAGAACGTCGCCGCGCAGGGGATCAACCGGATCTATAGCTACTTCGACCCGACCACCCTCGCCGACGGCCAAAGCCTGACCCTGAGCTTCACGCTCACGTTCCACCTCCCCGAACCGGCAACGACCAAGACCTTCAGCGACATCCGCTTCGGGCTCTTCCACAGCAGCACCCCCCACGCCACCACCGCCCCGACCTCCTTTGGCGAAGACCGCGTCTCCAGCGCATCCACAACCACCAACGCCTGGAGCGGCTTTCTGGTTCGTGATCCCGGGTCGGCGTCCGGCCCGCTCCGGCTTTATCGCAAGACGGGAGGAGCCGCCGACAGCTTCGCGGTCACCGGCGATTCCAATCTGACCTCGAACCTCACTACCACCGGCGGCTATAGCTTTATCTTTCAGGATGGCGTGGCCCGCACGTTCACCCTCACCCTGCAAAGAACCGGGGCCGATCTCGGCATTTCGGGTTCCTACGGCACCGGCACCTTTGAGGAGACGGTCGTCGGAGCCTTCAGCGGCGGCGCATACGACCTGTTTGACGCCTTTGGTTTCTATTCCGTCTCCTCTGACGGCGTTCTGATCGACAGCCTCCAGTTGACCAATGTCACCCTTCAGGTCATCCCGGAGCCGTTCTCGGTCACCTTCCTGCTGCTGACCGGAGGACCGCTGATCCTCGCGGGCACCGGAAGCAGAAGCCGCCTGAAAAAATCACTCCGGTAAAGCCCCCCTTTCGTCATGAGCATGACCGCCCCTCTCACGCCCGGGAGAGACCGCCGGGGCGTGACCTTGCCGGAGCTATTGATCGCGATCACCATCATCGCCGTTCTGATCGCCCTGGCGCTTCCCACCGTCGGCCTGATCACCGGACACCTTCAGAACGCGAAGTGCATCCAGAATCTGCGACAGATCGGCGTCGCCCTCTCCGGCTATGCAGGGGATCACCAGCAAACCATCCCGACGCCTTACAACGATCTTCAACCCGGCGACCATCCCAACCAAAGCTGGGCCACCCGCCTCCTTCTCGGCGGCTATATCGGCGACCCCAACACCCTTTTCTGCCCCTCCTTTTATCCCCGAAACCAGGCCCAGGCGATTCGCAAACCGGGCAATGACGGAGCCGTCCAATGTTACGGAATGCGCAAATGGGTCCCGCCGGGCACCTTGTGGCTCAACGACGAAATCGCCATCGGAAGCCGACCGCTCGCCTCCATCCCCACCCCCGCAACCTTTTTCCTGATCGCCGATAGCTATTGGACTCCGGACAACTGGAAATCCCAGGGTTACGCCATCTCCCCCGCTCTCAAGGAACATCGCGTCCACCTCCGACATGGAAAGAAGGCAAACGCCTTGTTCATGGATGGTCACGTCGAGGCGAAAACGGACGACTACTTCAAATCACTCAGCAAACCCGATGCCGAGGGCGGCCAGCGCCTCTATACCGGCGGAAGGGAAAAGGAAATTTATACCATCGAATAGTGACAGCCTTACCCATGAATCGCGGAAGATTTTTCATCCCGGGCCTGCTTCTTGTGCTGGCCTCCCTTTCAGCCGGTTTCGCCCGGGAGACCCACGATACCCCGTCGCCCGTCCCGATCTTCTCCCGGGCACAACTGAAATACGGGCTGGAGCGTACCGACTATTACAACCGGTGGATTGACCGTCCGCTCTTTGCAGACCCATCGCTGGCCGACCTCCCCAATCCTCCGCCGAGCCATCTCTCCAGGCCCGCCTTTATCCGCACGCAAAAAATCGTCGTCGAATCGGGCTTGAGCGGACTCGCCTTTTTTCCGGAGAGGTCGGACGTGCTCAAACTGACGGCAGAAAACGGGATCGCCGGTTTCCAACTCCTTACCGATCTCCACCCCAACGTCACCATCGAAAAGATGATCGCAGCCGCAGGTCAGGCGCTGGCAAATCCCGCGTCGTTCCGGATGGATGGCAAGGTCGTGATGACTTCGTACCTGCCACAGAACAAGCCGCTGGAATTCTGGGCCGAAGCCCTGCAAAAAGTCCGCGAAACCCATGGCGACCATTTCATCTTTCTGCCGGGCATCATCAACTATGGCGGAAAATCGACCAATGCCTGGATACCTCTTTTCGATGAAGGAAAGATCACGCCCGACGACGTGGCAGCCATCAAGGAAGACTTAAGAAAATGGGCCCGGGTGACCGACGGCCTCTACACCACCAACCGGCCGAAGACGAAAAACCGCACGTTCCACACCGCTTTCTATCGCGACTTCATCATTCGCTATATGAAGGAGGTGCTTGCGGAGCCGGAATTCGCCGGAAAGAAATATCTTGGGCTTTCCGCATTGATCGGGCACGAGAACAATACCCGCTTTGGCTATACCCTGAGTTGTGAAGGAACGGCCACCCTGCGCGAATCGCTGGAAGCCTCCCTGGAGGCGCGACCGGCCCTGATCGCCATGCCCGAATGGGATGAACAGAACGAAAACACCAGCCTCCGCCCCACCGTCTACAATGGCCGGACGGCGATGCGGCTTCTCCGCCACTACACCGCTGGCGAGCGGGGACAGCTTCAGGAGCCCCTGCCCGGAGATGACACCCGCATTCCGAACTTCATTCTCAGCTACCGGAAAAGGCTCGTCCTCGGCGAAGAACTTCACCTCGAACTGCTCCATATTCCCGAACACGGCCTTGACCGGAAACTGACGGCGCAGATCGAGCTTCGCGACGAAAAAGGAGCCGTGGTCCACACATCCGCTCCATTGGAGGTGACGCCGGGAAAACTCTGGGTGCATACCGAAATGATTCCGAGCGAACGCCTTGCCGGACATCGCTACCTCTCCCCGGTGCTCACAGTGAGCGACCCCGCAGGGCAGCGCACCTTCTCCGACGGCCTTCAGGTCATCGATCTCCGCGCAACCTGGAACTGGGACTACAAGTGGGCGATGCAACCGCTGCGCGAACTCCTGCTCCCCACCCGGTGCGACTTTGAAGTGACCCCGCCTGCCAGTGCGGAGCGCGGCGGGAATGGATGGCTGGAAAAGATCCTCCAACGGTTTCGCACCCCCGAAGAGACCCAAAAATCCTCTCATTTGCCTCTGTACACGGTCTCCGCCCGGTTCGAGGCGGACGAGCCGCTGGCGTATGTCGAACTTCTCGATAACGACGACGTGGTTTACAGCCACGCGATCACCGATCCCCAACCCCGCGAAGACCGGCAAACAGCGGTCTTCCGCCTCGACTGGCAATCGCTGGAATATCTCAACAGCGCCCGGCCGCTCAAAGGCAGCATCACGCTGAAAGGAGCCCAAGGAAGCTGGGTGCCTGCCGACCGGATGAAAGTGGAAGGTCAGCGGATCATTCTGGATGGCCTGGTCTCCAGCATCTGGGTACAGCGCGCCCTCCTGTCGCTACCGCAGTCTCAACTCGACGCCGCCAGCCTGGAGATCGATCTCCCCGGCATCTGGAAGGGGGAGCTTTCCCTGCGCCAGGTCTCCGAAAACGAAATCTATGGCCTGCCCGGCCCGGTCGGGTTCAACCTGGTCATCAGCCGTTTCCTGAGACAGGACCGGATGCCGTATCATCTCAATGCCAAAGCGGTTTCGTTCTCGGTCCCGGTCGCGGCTGACCTCCCGCGCTCCCGGCTCCAGTTGCAGGCGATCTCGGTTTCCGGAAAAGTCTATCGGAGCCGCCCCGTCATGGTCGGCACTTCGTCAGCCCCCCGGAAGGTGATGGTCTTTTCCGAGCATGCCGGACAGCCCGTCTCCATCCAGGTCGAGGGGACCACCGTCCCGGATATCATCTATCAATTCACACCTGAAAGAAACGGGGCCATCCTTCGCGCTTCGGCCGGTCGCCCGTTCTGGGGCATCCTCGGCGGCTTCTCCTCTCAGGCCACCGGCAGGGGCGGCGGCGAAAGCCGCGACGGCACCCCCTTCCTGAGACCGGAAGATTATCCCGGAAAAATCACCAATGGAAAATCTGCCCGAGACGCTGCAAACCGGGCTGATGCTCCTTCCGACACCACCCCCTCGGCGCCGCAATGGGTCGAAATCTCACCCGGCGTCCACGCACTGGCTTTCAATGGAAAAAGCACCTTCATCACGCTACCCCAAGGAGCGATCCCGCGCCGGGCAGGCTATGAAATCACCATGGAGCTGATGCCTGACCACGTGAATGGAAGCCAACTGCTCATCGCCAACCGTTCCTATACTCATGGCTCCCTGTCGCTGTTTCTCGACCAGGGGAGGCTCAAAGCCACGTTCCTGAATGAATCCGCCGATCTGGCAACGCTCGATTCCGGCCTGAAGATCGAGCCCGGCCAATGGAGCTTCCTGCGCGTGCGCTGCGACCAGAAGAGTCTCGTCTTTCAGGTCAACGATCAGGCAAGTCAACCGATCCCGCTGACCGGCCCGGGTTGTTACGACACCCCGACCGTCGTGGGAGGATACGGCAAGGAATGGTTTGCCGGAAAGATCAAGTCGCTGCGAATCCGCCATGGATCGCCGGAGTCAACCCGCCGTCACCTTTATTGACCATGCCCGACACCCCATCTCAAAAAACCCGTTACGCCCTTTGCGGCCTGAGCATCCGTGCCATCTACCACTTCGTCCTGCCTCTGCTCGGAAAGCGGGATCAACCCGGTGCCAACGACTTCAGCGATACCAGCGAATTTGCCGCCATCTACGATGTCGACCGCGATCGCGTGTTACGATTTCTGGAAAAATTCCAGCTACAGATCCCCGTCTACACCCCCGCGGAAGGTCTCGAGCGGATGATCTGCGAAACCAATCCGGAAGTCCTCCTCATCGCAAGCCCGGATCATGCGCATTGCGAACAGATCCTCTGCGGCCTCAAGCATGGTTTGAAGGTCATCGTCGAAAAACCGATGGTCATCAATGGCAAACAGGCCGAGGCGGTCCTCAAGGCGGAAGCGGCGGGCGCAGGCTCGCTCATTGTCGCCCATAATTACCGCTATGCCACCATCGCGCGCCGCGTCAAGGAACTGCTTTGCGCGGACAAGGTCGGGCGCGTCACCAATGTCGAGTTCGTCTACAATCTCGATACCCGTCACGGCTCCAGCTATTTTTACCGCTGGAACCGCCTCCGCAAAAACTCCGGTGGCCTGTGCATTCACAAATCCGTCCACCACCTTGATCTCGTCAACTGGCTGCTCGACTCCGTGCCGGAAACCGTCTTCGCCTTCGGCGCCTTGAACTATTACGGCGAACAGGGAGCCCACCGTCCCCGCAGCGCCTCGGGCGCTCCGCTTGATCTCGCGGAAACCCGCGCACAATGCCCTTACTTCCAAAAGAACCTCCTCCCCAAAGGGGTTTCGCCCGGAAACCCGATCACGCCGGGCTGGAACTACCTTGGGCTACCCTACTCCGTCCAATACCCGGGCGATGCCTATATCTATGATGCCGAAATCGACATCGAAGATACCTATGGCGCATTGCTGCATTACCGCAATGGGGCGATCCTCTCCTATTCCTGCAACTTTTCCACTCCATGGGAAGGCTTTACCCTTGCCTTCAACGGAACCAGGGGGCGACTGGAAGTCACCCACCGAACCGAGCCCGGCCCGGCCGGCTCAAACCCCGCGCCGGTCTTCACGGACAAGATCGTCCATTTTCCGCTCTTTGGCGGGAGGGAGGAATTCAAGGTAGAGACCGAGGAAGGCGGGCATGGAGGGGCCGACCGCCACATCCAGCGCGATCTCTTCGGCCAGGGCAGCGGTATCTCCCTCGGCCTGCCTGCCGATGCCTATGCCGGAGCGATTGCGATTGCCGCCGGGGAAGCGATCTGGCGTTCCTCAAAAGAGGGGCGACCCTACTCAATGCGGGAACTTCTGGGAGAAGCCTACCGCCCGGGCCGTTGAACTTCGGGGCGGATGCCCTTCATCCCATGGGCTATCGCTGCCCCTCTCCTGTCAACTTCCGCTTCGGGTTGACTTCAAACGAATCGCACCCTCCCTATGCCTCCAGCGCCTCGATCTGAAGGATCAGGCTGCGGGGAAGATGGAACGGGTCCTTGACCGGAAGTGCCACGACGTCGGTGATCGGCGTCCCATCGCGGTTGAGCTTCTGCCGCCATTCGCCATGCTCCCAATCGACATAATGGCGCAGGCAATAGCCCCAGACCTTTTCGTACCAGTCGAGAAAAACCGGGGCACCGCCATGCTGCCAGCCGAGGAGCGCCGAATAAAGCGCCTCCGTGTGGGGCCACCAGAGCTTGGTATCGGCGAAATTCCAGCCGACCGGCTCGTTTCCGTCCGCATCGACGGCGAGCAGAAGGCCGCCCCCGTGTTCGCGGTCCCAGCCGAGGTCGAGATGGCGCAGGAGAAGGCGGAACATCTCGTCGGTTCGGGCATCCGGCGCTTCCCCCAGAAGCCGCCGCACATGGACCTGAAACCAGAGGTCTTCGATCACATGGCCCGGGACGACCGCCGTCCCTTTCGGCGCGGGGAACTCTCCACCATCGAGCCGGACGATTTCGAGCACGAGATCGCGGTCGGGGCGGTAGAAGTCGCGGAAAATCTCATCGGAGAGCCGCCGGGCCGCTTCGAGGTAACGCGCCTCTCCGGAAACCGCGCCGAGTTCCGCCAGCTTGAGCGACCAGAGCATCGGGATGCCGTGCGGTTTGGCCCCCGGCGGGATCGGGTACGGAAAATGGGGAATGCGGTCATACGGTTGCGCAAGGTCGGCCAACGCGGCATCCGCCGTGCGGCGGGCAAGTGCGAGCAGTTCCCCATCGCCGTTCGCCTGGAAAAGCTCCGTCAGGCCATAGATCGCAAAGGCATCGACGTAAGTGCTCTCGTGTCCCCGGAGAATCTTCCCCGACCGGTCGAGCAGCAGGGCCCAGCCGTTCCCGGCCTCATCCCAGCCGCTGCGGATGGCAAACGCGGCGAGATGCTCGGCCAGCCTCAACCAGCGCGGATCGCGGTCCAGCCGGTTGTAAATCCGGCTGAAAACCCAGACGGCGCGCCACTGGCTCCAGAGCCACTTGTCGGTGCTGATCACCTTCCCGGCGTCGGTAATGCAGGTGAGCAGCCCCCCCTGGTCGTCCACCGCGTGGCGTTCCCAGAACGGGAGCAGATGCCCGAAGAGATGCTCACGAAGCCACCCGGCCATCGGCGCGTTCACCCCGCAGCGCAACGATGCCACCGCGTCCAAACACGATTGGGCAAGCCTGCCCGCATCACCGGTCTGCGCCAAATTCATCAGTGGGCGTTGTTCTGCCGCTGAAGAACAGCGTGGCCGTTCAATTTCGCCGCAGGGGCGGCATTACCGTTGGGCGCGGCGGAGAGCGGAGCGTTGATCTCCTGCTTGTAATAGACGGCCACCACCATCGGCGGAAAGTTCGGCAGAAAATATTCCGACTGGGTCCGGGGGAACATCGTGGCGTGCTGCTTTAACTCATTGGTGCACTGGTAAATGATAAAAGCCGAAGAAGGAGCCGGGGCGAGCGACTCGTAGACCGCGCGCAGGATGCTCCGCTTCTTACCGATTTCGAGAATCGAGAACGGGATGCCCGAAACCACATAGTCGCAATACTCGATCCCCCGGGCGGCGAGTTCCGCCTTGAGGCTGGCGGCGTCGGCGTTGAGGACTTCGACGCGCGGATCGTCGGCGAACTGTTTTTCAAGGTGGGCCGCCAGTTCGGGGTCGAGTTCGAAAAGAAGCATCCGGGAGTCCGGATGCATCCTCCGCACCAGTTCGCGGGTATGGCATCCCTCGCCCGGGCCAAACTCCACGATCGTGCGCGGTCGGGAAAAATCGAGCTTGCTGGCGACCCGCTTGATGAGCGCTTTGGAACTGGGGAGAATGTAGGCCACCTGAAGCGGCCGGGCGAGAAAGCGCTTAAACAAAAGGGAACTCATAAGCAGGTGGGAGAAAGCAGTGAAAGGCTACGCCTGGAGTGGGCGGCCTGTCCAGTCCTTCATTTCGCATCCGCCGGTTTCATTGCGTGTCCGGGAGGTATGGGAACGACGAAAAAAAAGGGAAACCTCCCCCCGGCGATCACGCGATCGCACGGGCAAGGTGCCATGAAGTGCTCTGCTCATAGGCATGGGCTATCTTCAGCAATTCCTGTTCCTGAAACGGCTTGCCGATCAACTGCATCCCGACGGGCAGTTTCACCCCCTGCGTCTCCACCGCTCCGCACGGCAGGCTGAGTGCGCACGTCCCCGAAAGGTTGACCGCGATCGTGAACACGTCGGCGAGGTACATCTTGAGCAGGTCGTCGGAACATTCGCCGAGGCGGAAGGCGAGGTCGGGCGTGGTGGGGCAGATCAGCGCATCCACCTTCTCAAAAGCGGCGTCAAAGTCGCGCCGGATCAGCGTCCGCACCTTCTGCGCTTTCAGGTAGTAGGCATCGTAATACCCCGAACTCAACACATAAGTACCGAGAATGATGCGCCGCTTGACTTCCTGGCCGAACCCTTCCTCCCGCGTCCGGGCATACTGGTCGAGGATGTTCTGCGCCCCCTCCGCCCGGCGGCCATAGCGAACGCCGTCAAACCGCGCCAGGTTGGCCGAAGCCTCCGCGTTGGCGATGACGTAGTAGACGCTTACGGCGTATTCCGTGTGAGGCATCGAAACTTCCACGATCTCCGCGCCGAGCGATTCGTACTGGGCAATGGCAGCCCGCACCGCCTGCTCAACCTGCGGGTCGATCCCGGCCACAAAGTACTCCTTCGGCACGCCAAGGCGCACCCCCTTCAGGTCTTCCCCGAGGCGGGCGGTAAAATCGGGCACCGGCTGGTCGAGGCTGGTCGAGTCGTGCGGATCAGGCCCCGCGAGCGCATTGAGGATCAACCCGGCGTCGCGAACATTCTTGGTCAGCGGTCCGATCTGATCGAGCGAAGAAGCAAAGGCGACCAGCCCGTAACGCGACACCCGGCCATAGCTCGGCTTCAGGCCGACGCAGCCGCACAACGCCGCCGGTTGCCGGATGGAGCCGCCGGTGTCGGAGCCAAGCGAGGCAAATGCTTCGTCCGCCGCGACCACCGCCGCCGAGCCGCCGGAGGAACCGCCGGGAATCCGGCTCGTGTCCCACGGGTTGTGCGTCTTTCCGTAGGCGGAACTCTCCGTCGTGGACCCCATGGCAAACTCGTCCAGGTTGGTCCGGCCAAAGGGGATCGCGCCCGCCGCCCGGAGCCGGGTGATGACCGTCGCATCGTACGGGGCGACATACCCTTCGAGAATTTTGGAGGAGCAGGTCAGCGACTCGCCCTTGACGTTGATATTGTCCTTGATCGCGATCGGCACCCCGCCCAGCGGAAGGGTGACATCGGCCCGCGCCGCCTGTTCGCGTGCGCTTTCCAACTGGCGTGAAAGGTAACCGCCGACGGAGCCGTCGACTTCGGTGATTCGCGCCTCCAGGGCATCGACCGCCTCAAGGGGAGAACATTCACCGGCGCGCAGCCGCGCCTGAAGATCGGATACGGAAAGAGAGTAAAGCGACATGGAAAAAGCGTTATTCGATCACTTTGGCTACAATGAACAACCCGTTCCCCTGCCGGGGAGCATTGGAGAGCGCCTCAGCCGCCGTGAAACTCTTCTGCGCCACGTCGTCGCGCACCACGTTGAAGACCGGGGTGGCGTGTGCGGTCGGTTCAATGCCGGTGACATCCACCGAATTGAGCTTTTCCACGTAACCGAGGATCTGGGAGAGCTGGGCCTGAAACTTGGAGATTTCCCCCTCGCTTAAGTTCAACCGGGCCAGGCCCGCCGTGTAGCGCACATCGAAGTCGGCATTCATGAGTAGCAAAAGAAAAACAGGAAATAAATCAGGTCGAAAGCAGATTCTTTCGCGAATCTTGTCGGCACAGGGAAAACCCCCGAGCACCCGCCTGTCTCGAAAGTTCTGACACGGGAAGCGCCCTAAAAGGGCAGCCCTCCGCGTCCGCCGGGGGTTGCCCTTAGAATGGAATATCGTCGTCCTCGACATCGAGGTCGGGATCGGCGGGCGGCTTGGGCGGCGGCGTCGGGCGACCCTGGGGGCGCTGGCTGTAACGGGGGGCTTCCGAACGGGGTTCGTACTCTTCGCCGCCTCCACCACCGCGCGGGGCACCGCCGGATTCGCCGTCGCGTCCACCCAGAAACTGCATTTCATCGCCGATCACACGGAGCTTGCTCCGCTTCTGGCCGGTCTGCTTGTCGTCCCAGGTGTCAAACTGGAGGCGACCTTCAATATAGATCGACCGCCCCTTGCGAAGGTATTGCCCGGCCAGTTCCGCCGTACGTCCCCACAAGGTGATGTCGACAAACGTCGTTTCCTCCCGCTTCTCGCCATCGACGGTATAGCGCCGATTGACCGCGAGACCGAGTTCGGCCACGGCCGTTCCTTTCGGGGTGTAGCGCACATCCGGGTCACGGGTCAGGTTCCCGATCAACATCACTTTATTAAGATTGGCCATGGGTCTACCTCTTCTTTCTGGATAAGGGAATCGTTAAGGGACTGGATACAGAGGATGAAAACATTGACGCCCCTCCCGGAATGAACCGGCAAAACGTCGGCACGAGCCAACGCTCATTCGCCTCCGGTTTCATGCGGAGGCGAACACTCTGGGCGGCTTCTCGCGGGCTTCCTGAAAAAAAATCAGGCAGCGGCGGCTTCAGCCTTTTTCGGGGCCAGCTTCTTATAGTTCTGGCGATAGACTTCTTTGTCGAGCCTGAACTTGCCGCGCAGTTTTTCAATGGCGCTCGGCTCGGCCGAAAAGATGAAATTGGCGTAATACCCGCTTTCCAGGTGACCCTTGACATAGGAAAACTGGCGGCGGTCCATCTTCTGGATCGATTCGATGGTGGCGCCTTCCTTGACGAACTCGCCTTCGAGCCGGTCAATGGATTCCTTGATGCTGTCGTCGCCACCTTTGATGTCGAGGACCAGGAGTGCTTCGTAACGGTTGCTCATAGATTTTTTTAGTTAAACTGATTCATCGCGGCTTCCAGGCCGCGTTGCTGTGCCACGTCGAGAGCCTGGACTGCCAGCCCAAGGCTCTCTTCAAGTTGTGGAAGTTCCCTCGCCGAAAAGCGACCCAAAACGTGCGAAACCATTCCCTCGCGGGCGGCTTCGCCGATGCCGATCCGCAGCCGGGCAACCTGGTTGGTCCCGAGTTGCCCGATGATCGACGCCATGCCGTTGTGTCCGCCTGCCGACCCGCCGGGCCGCAGCCGGAGCTTGCCGAGCGGCAGCGCCAGGTCGTCATAGATGACCACCATCTCCGCCGGCGGGATCTTGTAAAATCGCGCCACGGCGGAGACCGGCTGCCCGCTCAGGTTCATATAACTGGTCGGCTTGCAGAGAAGCGCGCCTTCGTACTCCGAAAGCTGCGCCTTCCATTCCTTGCTGCGGCTCCAGGTGGAACCGGCAATGGAAGCGAGCCGATCAAGCAACATGAACCCGACGTTGTGCCGCGTCCGCTCGTACTCCGCCCCCGGGTTACCGAGCCCGATGACCAGGCGATAACAAGGCGGGTTCGGGGGAGCCATGCTTCAAAACAGAAGACGGGGAGCGGAGCGGCTTTTTGGGAAAAAGGACGGGAAGAAAAAGGGTTACTTCGACTCCCCTTCCGCTGCCGCTGCGGCGGAAACCCTCGGCGCTGCAATCTGGAAGACGGCGATATCGCCATCCTCCACGATGGAAATCCCCTCGGGAAGCGGAATATCCTTGATGTGCAGCAGATCGCCGATGTTCATCGCGCTGACGTCGACCTGGACCAACGCCGGGAGATCCTTGGGCAGCGCCCGGACGGTGACCTGGCGGATCAACTGGTCGAGCAGGCCGCCAAAGCTCTTGACGCCAACAGCTTCGCCGGTCGGTTCGAGCGGGATGGCCGTTTCGATCGGCTTGTCGTCGGAGACAACCTGGAAATCGACGTGCAACGTGCGCCGCGAGACGGGGTCGGTCTGGATATCCTGCACGATCGTGGTGCGGGGCTTGGTTTCGCCGTCGATCGTGAGTTCGACAAGGAAGTGCTCCCCGGCGGCATGCGCCAGGATGATGTCGAGTTCGTGCTCCACCACCTGAAGGGAAGCGGGGCTTCCACCGTTACCGTAGATCACCGCAGGAACAAACCCTGCACTTTTGATTTTCTTGACCGCGTTGCGGCCCACGGCTGTGCGGGGCTGGGCGGCTAGCTTGACTTGTTTGGCCATAACTTACTGTTTTCCGTTGATTTCAAATAGCGAACTGACGGATTCGTCGTTGTGAATCCGTTTGATTCCTTCGCCGAGGAGTTCTGCAATGCACAAGACCGTGAGGGGGATATCGTCGCTCGTCTGGACGGGGACGCTATTGGTGGTAATGAGTTCGCTGATCGCAGATTTCTTGAGCCTCTCGAAGGCCATGGGGGAGAGTACGGCATGGGACACCCCGGCGCGGATCGACTTCGCGCCGTGCTTCTTGAGCAGGGCGGCGGCGCTGGTGAGCGTCCCGGCGGTTTCGGTCAGGTCGTCGATGAGGAGCACGTCGCGCCCCTCCACGTCGCCGATGACGTAGAGCGACTCGATCTCCGTCGCGCTTTTGCGCCGCTTGGCGACGATGGCGAGCCCGGCTCCGAGCGCCTGGGAATAAGCGCTGGCCATCTTGAGGCCGCCGACATCGGGTGAAACGACCACCAGCCCCTCGGGCTTGGTGCCGCTCAGGTACTTGTGCAGGACCGGAAGCGCAAAGAGGTGGTCGACCGGAATATCGAAGAACCCGGCGACCTGCTGGGCGTGAAGATCGACGGTCAGCACGCGGTCGACCCCCGCCGCCGTCAGAAGATTGGCAACGAGCTTCGCGGTAATCGGGACGCGGGGCTGGTCCTTGCGATCCTGCCGCGCGTAGCCGAAAAAGGGAATGACGGCGGTAATCCGGGCGGCGCTGGCCCGGCGGGCGGCGTCGACCATGATGAGCAGCTCCATCAAATTCTGGTTGCTCGGAGGTGAAGTCGGCTGGACGATGAAGACATCACGCCCCCGCACATTTTCGTTGAACTTGACGAAGGTTTCCCCGTCGGGAAACGAATCGACCGTGGCATCCCCGAGGGGAACGCCAACGCAATGGGCAATTCGCCGAGCCAACTCGCGATGGGAAGAACCGCTGAAAATCTTTAACTCAGGAGATCGGCGAAGCATGGGTAAAAACGTGGCGTAGGGACAAAAAGGAGTGCCGACTCTATGCGGCTGGGAAAGAATTTCAATCGTAAATTGCCGCTTAAGAAACGAAAGTTTGGAAACCGGGCTTTTTCAGGGATCGGGCGGGTGCGGCGACTGTGCGACCCAATGGTTGGCCAGCCAGCCGCCGACGATCAGTTGCAGCGTGTGGTAGAGAATGAGCGGCAGGAGGATGAGCCCGATCCCCGGGTGCGTCCCGAAGATGAGTTGCGCCATCGGGACCCCGGAGGCAAGCGTCTTCTTCGAACCGCAGAAAACAGCGGCTGTCCGGTCGGCGAACGGAAACCCGAGACGGCGGCTGATCGCCCCGGTGGTCCACAACGCCGCCGCAAGGAGCAGCACCACGCCCAGGAAACTCGTGCCGAGCACCTTCATGCTCTGGCCCGACCAGATCCCCTGCCGGGTCGATTCACAAAACGACGTATAGACCAGCAGCAGGATCGTGCCGCGATCGACCCGGCCGATCAAACGATGGTTGCGCGCCGCCCAATGCCGCGCCCACGGGCGCAGCGACTGCCCGAGCGCCAGCGGAACCATCAGCCAGCAGATCAGGTCGACCACGATCTCGCCCAATGGAAAGGTCACCCCGCCCGTTTCCAGAAATGCCCCGACCCAGAGCGGCGTGAGAAACACCCCGAGCACGCTCGAAAGCGTCGCATTGAAAACGGCGGCGGCGACATTGCCCCGGGCCGCGGCCGTCATCGCCACCGAAGAGGAGACCGTCGAGGGGAGCGCGCAGAGAAAAAAGAACCCGAATTGAAGCTCCTGCGAAAACCAGCCGGAACTCCCCCAGAGAAACGCCACCCCCATCAGCGGAAAAAGGAGAAACGTGCAACTCTGGATCACCAGGTGCAGCCGCCAGTTGAAGAGCCCGGCACGGAGCCTTTCCACGGAGAGCGCCATCCCGTGCAGCAGGAAAATCAGGGCAACCCCGCCCTTGGTCAGGAGTTCGGGATGGAGAAAGCCCCCCTTCGCCCCCGGCCCGGGGAATAACAGCGCGAGCACGATCGCCGCGAACATCCCGGTCAGAAACCAATCGGGTTTCCACTTCATGACACAACCGGGTTCATCAACGCTTCGCCGGTTGAGCCGCCTCCCCCACGCCGGGGCGGGGCGACGGCCTGCCATAACGACGCCCCCAAAGGATGAAACCGACCCCGATCAACACCATGAACGTGGAGAGAAACTGCCCCCGCGTCAGCCCGAACGTGAAGGCGATCCCGACATCCGGCTCGCGAAACTGTTCCCCGAAGATCCGGACCACCGCATAGGCGATAAAGAAAATCCCGGTCAATACCCCCTGGCGAAGCCGCACCCGAGTCCGCAGCCAGAAGCAAAGCGCAAAGAGCAACGCCCCCTCCAGAAAAGCGGCGTAAAGCTGGGAAGGATGGCGCGCATGGAGGATGCCCTCCAGGATCGCCCGGACCTGCGGCCCGGTTTCCGGCGACGAAAGGGCGTCGATGATCGCGCCGGGCGTGTTGAGGGCGGGGTCGACCTTCGTCATGCAGGCGATCGTCGCCCGGTCGGCGAGCGCAGGGTCGTCGAGCAGTTCCCCCGGAAACTTCAACGCCCACGGGACGGAGGTGATCCGCCCGTAAAGCTCGCCATTGATGAAGTTGGCGATGCGCCCGAAGAAAATGCCGATCGGCGCGACAACCACGATATTGTCCCCCAGCCCGCACCATGGCACCCGGTGCCGCCGGGAATACCATAGACAATAGAGCGCCACGCCGAGCAGCCCGCCGTGGCTCGACATCCCCCCTTCCCAGACGCGGAGGAGATGAAACGGATGGGCGAGAAGATCGGAAAAATCGTAAAAGAGAAAATAACCGAGCCGCCCGCCCAGCAGGACGCCAAAGAGCGCCACGCCAAAGACAAAATCGCCCACCTGTTCCGGAGTGATCACCGAATAGCCGCGCCGCGCCAGCCACGCAAGCAGCAGGAACCCGAGCCAGAACCCCATGACATACGCCAGCCCGTACCAGCGGATGCCGAAGCCGGAGGAAAACTCGATCAGAAAAGGGTTCCAGTGGTGGATGGCGGCGAACATGAAAAAAGAAGGAAGAGTAACCTACGATGCTAAAACTTCTCGCGCCACGCCCGGGTGGCATATTTTTCCGCAGCGCTCAAGAGCGCCCGTCGCTCCCGCAACGCATCCGGCGCGGGAGCCGCAACCACCTTCCGCGCCAGCCGCGCCGCCCATTGCTCCGCAAACCCCTCCGGAAGCTCGACCCCCAGGACGCTCCCCTGGTGCAACAACCCGTAACGCGAACGCCGTTGGGCCGCGCCGCCGATCTTGCGACCGCCGAGCGTCAGGTCGTCGCGCACCACGTTCTCAAAACAGGCGGCGGAGACCTTGGCGTCGGCCACCAGGCTTACCTCCACCTTCGCGCCGCAACCTGAAGATTCCCCCAAAGCCGAAGCAAGGCTGCGGTGAACCGCACAGTACGAATCCGCCGGGCGGCTTTGTGAAAACGGGTGGCTCCTCGGCACGATGAGCGAGTAGGTCCAATCCTCCCCATGCAGCACCACCCCGCCCCCGGTCCAGCGGCGGACCAGTTCGCGCTGGGGATGCGCCGCCGCCACCGGAGCCCAGGGCTCGAAATAACCGATCGAAACCGCTGGCCCCGCCCAGCGATAAACCCGCAGCAGCGGCACGCCTCCCTGCATCGCCCCATCCTGAAGCCAGACCTCGTCCCACGCCATGTTCAACGGCGCGGCATGAGGCTCGGGATCAACCAGCAAAGCAAGCGTTTCAAACAACACGCTCCCCTTTTAACCCGTCGCGCCCGCCAAAGACGACCCCTTTTTCTTTTTGAGAAAAATCTTGCAGATAAGTCTTTGAAATGCGTCAGGGGATCTCCAACGGGGAAGCTGCGTCCGGAACCGAACTCCGCATCCAGACCCTCCCCTCCTACCCGGAAGGAAAGGAAACCGCCCTGCCCGGGTTCAGCGATACCTCTTCACTGCTTGAAGTCAGCTTTCAGTTTCGCTACCTCCAAACGCCCACTCAGGGAGCGACCGGTACATCAAGCGTCATTAATTTTGGGTATACCGCTGCCGGAAACGCCGTCCGCTTTGGCATTCAGAACGACGGGACGATCACTTACAGCGCCAGTCCCACCGCCTCCTCAAGGGTAGCCACCGGCTACAAGGCCTCCGACACCACCGCGTGGACCACGATCCCCTGGCTTCAGCCTTGTTGAACTACTGGCAGTGGCGACCCTCATCGGCCTCCTCCTCGCGCTGCTCCATCCGGTCTATCAAACGGCGCGCCAGCAGACGGCTTCCCTGAAATGCGTTCGCCACCTCAAGCAATGGAGTACCGCGATCACCGCCTATCTTCAGGATCACGACGGCCGCTTCCCCGACCCGGCCCCATGGAAGGACGGGAGAAGGTGGAACCACTCACAGGCCAATTTCGCCGCCAACATCGGCTACAAACACAATGGAGCGGCCAATGTCCTGTTTGTCGACGGGCACATGGAGCCGCTCACCCGGTTCCACAAAGAGCAGGTGCTCCCGAAATAGCGCTCATCAAAACCGCCCCCTCCTTCCCGCACGGGTGCGATTTCAATGATTGGCTTTTGACCCGGGCGCTGCCATACTCCGCTCTTATGTCGAAAGTTGCCCTTGGCAAAGGTCTCGGAGCCTTGATCGCCCCCCGCATAGCCGCCCCCCAGCCGGTACTCGAAGCCGGGGAAAAGGTCCGGCAGGTACCGATCGACTCCGTCGTGGCCAGCCCCCTCCAGCCCCGGTCCGACTTCCGCGGGGAACGTCTCGAAGAATTGATGGAGTCGATCCGCGAGCACGGCATCATCCAGCCGCTGATCGTCCGGCAGCGCGGCGGACGGCTCGAACTGATCGCGGGGGAACGCCGGTGGCGGGCCGCGCGGCGCGTCGGGCTCACGGAGGTCCCCGTCATCACCCGTGAAGCCGGGGATCAGGAAGTGCTCGAACTCGCGCTCATCGAAAACATCCAGCGCGAAGACCTCAACCCGATTGAAGAAGCGCTCGCCTACCAGCGGCTGACCAGGGAATTTTCGTTGCGGCAGGAAGACATCGCGCAGAAAGTCGGCAAAAGCCGCGCCTCCATCGCCAACTGCATCCGGCTGCTGGAACTCGCCCCGGAAGTCCGCGAATGGCTGGCGCAGGGAAGGCTTACCGTCGGGCATGCCAAGGTGCTGCTGGGAGCCCGCAACCCCGCCGACCAGAAGTTACTGGCCGAAGCCATCCTGCGGGAGGGGCTGACCGTCCGCGCTACCGAACGCCTTCTGGCAAGCCACCTGGAACGCTTGCGCGAACCGGCCGTTTCCGCCAACCCCGGCGACGAAACCGGCAGGGGCCAGCTTCTTCTTTCACCCGCGCTCGTCACGCTCCAGAAACGGCTCGCCCACCATTTCAACACCCCGGTCACCCTGCGCCATGGCGAAAAAAAAGGAAAAATTGAGGTCGAGTATCGGGGAGATGCCGAATTAAAAAGGTTGATCGCCCTGCTGGGTCTCCAAGATGAATAGACGCTCGCTTCTTCCGCTCACGCTTTCACTTCTCCTTGCCCTCGGGCTCGGGGCCTGCAACCGCCAACCTGAAGCCACCTCCCCCGACGGCACGCCCACGGCCGCCGCCCCGGGGGAAACCGACGCCACCGCGCGCACCACGGCGACCCCGCTCCCGACGCCCCCGCCTCCGGAGAAAATCTGGGAGGAATTTTCCGGCGACAAAGCGTTTGCACACACCGAAGCGCAGGTCGCCCTCGGGCCGCGCCCTTCCGGTTCGCAGGCGCTTGAAGTCACCCGCGCCCTCATCACCGCCGAGCTGGAACGCAACGGCTGGGAAGTCGAGCGCCAGGCCTTTCGCGACGACACCCCCAACGGCCCGGTCGCGTTCATCAACCTGATCGCCCGCTACGGCGGGTCCGACAAGACGCAGAAGTGGATCATCTGCTCCCACTTCGACACCAAGATATTTTCGACCATCAAGTTTGTCGGCGCGAGCGACGGCGCTTCGAGCACCGGCGCGTTGATGGAACTTTCCCGGGTTCTCGCGCTCGATCCCGAACTCGCCAAACAGGTGGAACTCGTCTTTTTCGACGGTGAAGAAGCCGTGGTCGAGTTCAGCCCCACCGACGGCACCTACGGCAGCCGGCATTACGCCCGCGAGCTGCGCAACAGCGGCCGCAGCAAACAGTTCAAGGCCGGCGTCCTGTGGGACATGATCGGCGACCGCGACCTGACCATCACCCTCCCGCCCGATTCTCCCAAGGAACTCTCCCAGGGCATCCTGGCCGCCGCCGACCAGCTCGGCCTCCGCAAACACTTCGGCTTTCACCGTTACCCGGTTTGGGACGACCACGTCCCCCTCAACCAGATCAAGATCCCGACGATCGACCTGATCGACTTCGACTACCCCTACTGGCACACGGCGGACGACACGCTCGACAAACTCAGCCCCGAAAGCCTGAGAATCGTCGGAGCCGTCACCCTGCGCTGGCTGAAAACCGAGGTCGACCCCGCCTCCGCTCCCGTTTCCCCGCAATCCTCCCCCGCTGAAACCGGTGCCGACGCGGCTCAAAAATAAAAAATCACTTTTTTCACGAAAAACAGTTGCCTAAACGCCGCACCGTTGCTTTATTACACGTCCCTTCGCGAGAAGGACGCCAAACGGCTTCAAAAAGGCCACCGGCAAAAGCGCTCGTAGCTCAATTGGATAGAGCATCTGACTACGGATCAGAAGGTTTCAGGTTCGACTCCTGACGGGCGCACCATTTTCCCAGATTCCCTCAACTACATCGGGTTGAGGGTTTTTTGCTTTCAGGGAAACTGCTCTGCCTCCCCGTGCACCCCGGCGCTCAACCCCCGTCCCGTCACCAACGACCAGACTTAAAGGCTGCGCCCGCTCTATTAATGAACGACTCACAGGGTCAACTGTGTGAATTCCGGTGATATTGTGCGTTGGCAAGGACATGGCAAGGTAATCGCCATTCGCTAAACTTTGAAGAAGAGATGATTGGCGGCCGATGAGCGGCCTCGGCACCCCGGATTTCCTTCCCGAAAAATGACAACGAAGTATCTGAACGAGTCTCCCCCGCCGGTCTCCCGCTCAACCCACAACGTGTCACCGGGAGATTCACCAACGCGCCTGCCCGGCATGGGAACTCGCGACCGTCGCAGCGATGGCGCGTTCACCGTCGTCGAAGCTCTTGTCGTGCTGGTCATCACCGCCCTGCTCATCGGCGGAGTCTTTGTCGCCCTCGGCTTCATCAGCGAGGAAGCCAAGCTCATAAAATGCACCCAAAACCTCCGCCAACTCGGCATCGGGCTAAACATGTATGCCAACGAAAACAGCGATCTCTACCCCCTCACCTATGGCCGCTCCGGCCGGCAGCGAACCTGGTGCGACGCACTGAATCCCTATATTAACCTGCCTCCCCTTGATCCCGCAAACAAGAGCAAGACGCGATACTGGAATTCGCCGTTGTGGTGGTGTCCGAGCGCCAGGATCATTGATAACGACAAAAACTATCGCCATTACGGACTCAACAGCCAGATCACTGAAACTCAGTGGGACTTCCGGCGCGCCAATGTCCCCCGGCTTTCGCGTTATATTCTCGTCGGCGAGATCAATGCCAATAACGAAGCGGCCTACGGAAAGTCGCCGCCCGCCTACGATGAAGAGACGATCTCGACCCACCGGATTTCCCACCGGAAGGGCCGGGGAGCCAACTATCTTTTCTGCGATGGGCATGTCGAGTACCGCGAAGGCCCGCAGACCGATTACCAATCGCTCACTTCCCCATGGAAATGGTGGTAGGGAATTCCCCACCGCTCCATGGCTTCTCAAAACGTCTCCCGATCCGAACCATGCCAACGAGTTGCCGCATCGCCTCTCCCCTCAAAACCGTCATCCTCGGCCTCGGCCGCGCAGGCTGGCGTCTTCATCTGTTGCCGATGCAACAGCATGGCGGATTTGAGATCATCGGCGTCGTCGATCCCGAGGAAGATCGCTGCCAGGAAGCGGCTCAGGCGTGCGGAGCGGTTCGCTATGCCTCGCTGGATGAAGCCCTGAAACGGAGCGACGCGGTCCTCTACGTCGTCGCCACCCCCTCCTTCTCCCATTTTGAGGAAGCCGGCAAAATCCTCCGCGCGGGCCGCCACTGTATCCTCGAAAAACCGATGGCCCTTTGTCTGGAGGAAGCTGCAACGCTGGTCTCTCTGGCGCACCGCAATCACGCCAGGCTCTTTGTCCATCACAGCCTTCTGCACCAGCCGGAATTTCATCGTCTCAAGGCAGTAAAAGAGAGCCGGGTGCTCGGGCCATTGTTCCACATCCGGGCCTTCTGGGGAGGCTACCGTCGACGATGGGATTGGCAGACCCTGAAGAAGAATGGCGGCGGACAGATCAACAACTCCTGTTCACATCTCTTCAGCATGCTCCTGCCGCTCCTTGATTCCCCGGTCGTCAGCCTTTGGGCCGATTGCAGGAACATTAAAGATGCCGGGGATGCTGAGGACCACGTCGAAATCAACCTGAAGACCGAATCCGGACTGACCGCCGTCCTGCTGATCTCATCCGCCATGGTCCAGAAGGGACCCCGCTGGATTCTTGCAGGCAAGCACGGCACGCTTTCGAGCGACGGAAAGAAAAGTCAACTCACCTATTATCATGGAGCCGGCCTGCCGATCCCTCCCGTGATTGATGGCGCGGCGCCCGGCCGACGATATTCATGCGAGGTGCTCGATTGGCAGAAAGAAGAAACGCTCCTGTCAGACCAGCCTCTCCCCCCTTCGTTTCACCAGAATGTCGTGGATGTCCTGTGCCATGGAAGCGAACCCTTCATCACGCCGGAATGCGCCATGGAGGTCGTCCGCCTTACCGAATGGGTTCACCGTGCCACCAACCAACCCACACATCCATCCATAACATGAATGCTTATCCTGTCACCCCAGTGACCCATCAAACCGATGCTGACCCTATGAAAAAACACCTCGCCCCCCTTTTTGGAGCCATGCTTCTCGCCACGGGAATCTTCGCCGGTCCCGTCAGTCAGGCTGGCGCCGCTCCGCTTTATCGTGACGGCTTCGAAGTGAGCGACTTTCAGGACTACGCCATCACTCCCCCCGAAACCCGCCGGAACCTCGCTACAAAGAACAACCCGAAATGGTGGAACCGATCGAGCACGGACGCGAGCAAGCTCATAGAAATAGAAATTGATGAGGAGAACCGTTTTGGAAGCGGGACCAAAAACCAGGTCCTGAGGCTGGAACGCAAAAGTAATGCCACGGGGGCATTCAACCTACACTCAATGGATTTCACCCCCATCACAACCGGCGTGATTGAGTTTGACTTTCATGTTGAAGGCATCTCCGGAGAGCGGGGCTTCCTGTTCTCCTTCATCACAGGCGCGGAACCTCAGAACTTCGATGCCTATGACTTAAACAACATGACGGGCAGCATCTTCATTACTGACGATCAAATCCATCATGGCAAAAGCAACACGATGTACACGGGAAGCGGGCAGTTCTTCTCCTTTGATGCGGACCAAAAGAACACCCTCTCCATTATCTTCAACAACTCGGCATCCCTTTATACCTACCAGGGGCAGGAGGTCGCGTCGGCCACGATGCACCTGCTGTTGAATGGGGAGTTCAAGGCTTCCTGGGCGATCAGCGAAGTTTCGGGGAGCAACGTCGGCGATCCCGTCAACGCCCTTTGGCTGAACTTCCCGGCTGATGCAAATGGGGTCATCCGGCTCGATAACATCACTGTGATTCCGGAGCCTCACCTGGCAGTGACGGTCCTCCCGGCACTCGGCGTCCTGTGTTTCCTTCATCGAAGGAGAACCGCCCGGCGGGAAGATTGATCTTAAATCCCGTCGCGCTTTAGGGGCGGCCTCCTTGCCCCACCGCGGAACTCTTTCAGATTGAAAAGCAAGGGGCTCCCGTTTATGGTCCCGGCGACGAACAGGCCCAGCCATGAAGCGGCCTGCCAGTAGAGAACCACGCTTCCCCTCTCATGAATAAAAATGACCGGGTGTCCCCCGCCAGGGTCACGCAAAAACAGATTGCCGCCTTGGCTGCGGTTCATCGGACGACCGTCTGCCTTGCCTTGAGCGACAGCCCTCGCATTCCGGCGGCGACCAAGAAGCGGGTGTTAAAAATCGCCAGAGAGCTGGGCTATCGTCCCGATCCCATGCTCTCCGCCCTGGCGGTCTATCGAAAGAGCAATTCCCCGGTCAGCTACCGGGCCACCATCGGCTGGATTTCGCACAAGGAGGGGACCTATGACTTCAGGAAGCGTCCCCAGTATCTTCACTATTATCAGGGAGCAAAGCGACGCGCGGCATCCCTCGGATACAACCTCGAGGTATTCGAATTCGGCTCCGAACTCACAACGCCCAAACGCCTCAGCCAGATTTTACGCGCCCGTGGCATTGCGGGCCTCCTCGTCGCACCACCCGCAGGAATGTCGATTGAGCTGCCTCTGGACTGGCAGCACTTCAGCGCGGTAACCTTTGGCTACGCCTTACAGAAGCCTGCATTGCATACCGTCGCCGCAGCGCACTACCGGGATACGAAGAGAGCGACGCAGGAGCTTCTCAAACGAGGCTACAGAAGACTGGGGCTGGTGATCAGGATCAGAACGGACGAACGCTGCGACAACAACATTCATGCTGCCTTTCTGGTTGAGTGTGTGCGGGCAGGGGTCGATATCAGCATTCCTCCCTTGTTCGACTTCGAGTTTGAGGAGTGTTCGGCCTTGAAACAATGGATACAAGACCATCGTCCCGACGGCATCGTGACTGCCTCCCCCGGTCTGGTCGGGGCGCTCAGGAGGCTGGGGGTCAACACTCCGGCAGAAGTCGGAGTGGCCTGTCTCTCCCAGATTCAGGAGCCGGGCGCACCCGCCGGCATCAGCGGGATTGTCGAAAACGGTGAGCAGATCGGGGTCAAGGCCGTCGATACTCTGGTGAGCCTGATGCATCATAATGAACGGGGCATTCCGGAAGTCGCCATGCGCATTCACCTGGAAGGAAACTGGCAGGAGGGAAAGACGGTGCGTTCGCCATCCGAACCCAGGAAGAAAGTTCTTTCGACGAGCCCGTCAAAAGAAGTATAGCGAGTTCAACTGAGTGACCTCCGGTTGATTTGCGTGACTGGAAGGCATCAAATTAGCTACTTGGTTCATGAGATTGCTCACCGCCCTCCCCCGGAGATTGAAGCCGGCTTTCGTCATTGGAATCTTGCTCTTCTGTCTATCGGTTTCCCTTGGAACGGCGGAGGGAGCATCGATTCCCGATGCAAAGGTTCCCGAGTACCGGAAGCTGAAGGAACTCTATCTCCAGACGCCGCTTGTCCGCGCAGGACAACCGCAGGCCGTCATCGTCACCGGAGGCAAACGCTACAGGGAAGAGGCCCGGCGATTGCAGTCCGCCATCGAGAAAGAGACACAGGTCCTTATTCCCATTCTCGCGGATGGGGAGGTTCAAACGCCGTTCACCCGGCATATGATTCTTCTGGGAAATCGCTCGACCAACAAGGTTCTCAGCTTTCTTTACGATCGGTTTTACGCCATGACCGATCTCAAATACCCGGGCGCGGGAGGTTTTGAACTGCGCAGCGTTCACAACCCCCTCGGCAATGGTTGCAATGGCATCATCGTCGGAGGAAGCGATGAGGCGGGCGTCTCGGCCGCCACGGAACGCCTGATCGGAGCGATCGAAAGATCAAACCGGAGAAAGAATTCGTTAACCCTCGGGTGGCTCCTGCAAGTGAAGCAGGGGAAGGAATTGCCCACCCCCACCTCCATCAACGACCTGCCGACCTGGCAGGCATCAATGCGCTATCCCGACACCCGCTTCTTCGGCTGGAATGGGATCAGCCGGCGGATGGCTCTCTACTACATGACAGGGGATGAATCGCACCTCACGGAAATGCTTCGCCTGAGCTTTCCCGATGCTGCCGCGAAAGCCGACCTGGCCCGGGACGACGGCGAGTCGTTTGAGAATCGCAACGATCCCCTTGCCTTCCCCTATCATTACTGCGCAACGCGGATGATTCTTTACTGGGATCTGATCGAAGAAAGCCCCTTTTTTAGCCACGACGACCGCCTGCGGATCACCAACGCCTTTGCCCGACAGCTTGCCCATCGCCTGCCGGAGAAGGTTTATGAACTCGACCGGCCTGCGGAGAATCTAGGCACGCGACATGACAACTACTCCGCCCTTTCGCTTTACACCCTCGCAAGGTACTTTGAAAAGGATTACGCCGACCCCGCCTGGAAACAGGCGCTTCTCGCCAGCAGCGAATACTACTTTGCCCCGCTCTCCAAGCCCTCGCCCTGGCTGCATGGCGAGCGCGACAACCTCTACTGGTACGGCACCTCGCTCGCTCCAGTTCTAGACTACCTGCTCCTTGGCGGCGATCCCCATGGGTACAGGAATGGCGAGGGCTTCAGGAGGCTTCTGCGCGAGCAGGAAGTCTTGTGGAACGGAGCTTCCGACGACCCCAACCTCGGTTACTGCGCGCTCGATTACTTCAACAAAGCCGCCTACCTGACGGGCGACGGTCGCTGGCTGCACTATCGCAAGCGCCTGCTGCTGGATGTCGACATCCCCCGGGCCGACCAGTCGTTCTGGCCTGCGGAGCCCCTTCAGCCGAAGACTCCCGCCGATCTTCCCGGGCGATGGAGCATCAACACGATGCCTCCCGCGCAGTACAGTTCCCGTCATCCCGGCTTTCCCGCCAGCGAGGCTTTTTCAACCATGTCATATCGATCGACAGCCGACTCCGGCGGCGACTATGTCCTGCTCGACGGAATGAACGCCGTTGCGAGAAACGAGTTTCATAACTTCGCGATCCTCGACCTCCGCGTCGGCGGAAAAACGCTGTTAAAAGGCTATCTCAACCAGGTGCGTACCACGGTCGACGGGATGGTGGAGCCCGCCATGCCGTTGAACGCCGCCCTGAAGCATCACAGCGCCACGGGAGAGAGTGTCTTTGCGACAGCGACCGTCCCCGGGATGCCAGCAGGAACATGGACCCGGCGGTTCTACATGAGAAAGGGTAAGTACGGCATCACAGCGGATACCCTTTCGTTTTCCCGGAAGAGCGATAAAGTCACCGCGGCTTTCCATTGGCAAAACGGGCGTACAGCGTGGCGCGTCAACCAGCATAGCCTGAGCACCCGGGAGAGCCGCATCACTCCTGCCGACTCCCTGCGGGCCATCGAGACCGACGGCAAACCGGTGCTGACATGGTATGGTTCCGCGCAGGCGGGTAAGGAGCAGACGTTCTTCTCGCTCATCAGCCCCGCTGCCGGGAGTGAAGGCGCAACGGGAAGCAGGGTGGCCCCCAATGCGGCTCTCTTCCTTCTTCCGGAGCCGGTTCTCGTCTCGTCCGGAGCCTATGCCGGGGTTCAGGCCCGTTTGGCAGTCCGGGAGGAGGGCCACTTTTCCGCAACAGGCTTCCTGGGGGGCTGCGGGATCACCACGACCGCCCCGGTAGATCTCGACTGGGATCTCGAGCATGGCCGCCTTCAGCTCTTCACGCCGACAAAGGTAAAAGTAACGATCGCTGGAAACCCGACCACCCTTGACCTGACGCCGGGACACCACGAACTCCCGGCTGTTCCCATCCCCGCTTCCCTGCGGGAAATGCCGGACAGAAATCTGACCCGCGCAAACCCGGCGGAAATCGAAAAGGGATTCCCACATCATGATCTGCCCGCCCATCTTCCGGCACTCAAGCCAACCTTTCAACTCAACGTGGGAGGACCGTTCAACAAGGCCATCACGGTGAACGAAGGAGGAAAGGGCATCATCTACGTGGCAGCCGGGGAGCGGGTTCTCAAGCTAGGTAAAGAGGGTAACATCCTCGACGAACTGAAAGTTCCATCACCGATTCAGGCCATGCACTGGTGGGCCGATGTGGGCCTGCTCGTAGTCGGCACGGCGGATCAGAAATGCCTGGCCTATCAGCGCGACGGCTCGCTGAAATGGACCTTCCAGTCGGAAATGGCCCCGGAAATCGCCCGCAGCGGCAAAGTCTATTGGTATAATACAGCCAAAGGGCAAAATGGCGTTCGCGGTTTGGGCGACGGAATTTTTATTCGGGACCAGCCGCAGCTTTTCGTGGGCAGCGCCTGCACCCTGGAAATCCTGGATGCGGAAGGGCGGCTTCTCAGACGCCTTCCGCAGCGCTGGGGAATACCTACGCAGTTTCAGACGCTCAGGCGTCCCGACGGCAGCATCGATCTGATCGCCGGGCGCATCTATACAAGCCGCCCCATCCCGAAGGTCATCAACAACCGGACACTCGACCCCGGTCGAACCGTCTTCCATGCCGTCCCTTCCGGGCATACGCTGACCTGGGGCTGGATGGTCGAAAGGACGCTGCATGTTTTTGCCGCCGATCTCGATGGCGACGGCGAGGAGGAAGTCATCAGCGACATCACAGGCGCATGGAACCGCATCTCCACATGGAAAGCCGACGGGACGCCGCTCCACACCGTAAACTTCGGCCCGGGGCCATCAGCCTATGCCGGGCAGGGAGTGGTCATCCCGCTTCTGATCCGCGACAGCGCCGTTGTAACATGGAAAGGGGAAGACCGCGCAGGGATCGTCACGGCGCTCTCCAGCGGCCTTGTCGTTCTCCTCGATGGCTCGTGCAAGGTACTCTGGTCCCGGCAGCTCCCTTCCCCGCCCCTTCATCTGTTGGTGCAAGACGAAACAATAGTGGTCGCGCTCGAAAATGGATCAATCCTAAGCCTGGACCGCACGGGACGCTTCCTCTCACACACCAAGGCCGAAGGAAAGATCACGGCGCTCGCGGCGGGCCCGAACGGCTCCTTCCTGGCAGGAACGGAACATTCAGTGGCACGGTATGAACTCGCGGATCACTGAAAACAAGCCGCTCTACAGAGACGACGTTTGGAATCGCAAGAGCCCGGGATCGCAGCCTCCCGCGGGACATCCCTCTGTGCATAAGGAAAACAACGTCCTTTTCCCGAAAGCCCTGGCTGCCTTATAGCCGCGGCATTTTCGCCCCGCCGGATGCCCGGCCACCTTCAGCGCAACATCGCAAAGGAACCGGCGGCAGCCCCTCCTCGGGGCATGAAACCCCGGCGGTACGGTTCTTCAAGCTCCCACTTTTTATTTACGCGGGCAAAGGGTTGTGTTTACGTATCCAGAAGACCCATGCCGCGCCTCCTCGTCATCGGTGATATTCATGGACACCACGCCGCTCTCGCTTCCCTGCTGGACTGGATCGCCGTGGCGGCCGACGATACCATCGTGACGCTCGGCGATCATATCTCCGGCGGTCCCAATTCCAAGGGGGTCATCGACGAGTTGCTCAGCCTCAAAAGGCGAACGCGGGTGATCTCGCTCCTCGGCAATCACGAGCTTCTCATGCAGAAGGCGCTCCAATCACAGGAGTTCCACCGCGACTGGTTGACGCGGGGCGGAGCGTCGATCCTCGCTTCCTACGGCAACTGCCCGCTGGTCGGCGTTCCGGCCGCCCACTGGAGTTTCATCAGGTCGTGTCGACGTTTCTATGAAAACAGTCGCTATATCTTCGTCCACGGGATTGTCGATCCCCGCCTGCCGATGAAGGAGCAGTCCGACGAAAAGCTCTTCTGGCAGAAACTGACCGGCAACCTCAACCACTGCTCGGGAAAAACGATCATCTGCGGCCACACCCCGCAACGGACCGGCCACCCCCTTCGACGCAAGGGCGTCATCTGTATTGATACCGACATCAAAGGCAACGGCTGGCTGACCTGCCTTGAACCGGCCACCGGTCGCTACTGGCAGATCAACTCGAAAGGGAAGCGACGCAAGGCTAGCCTCTAGCCAGCCAGGCATTGCTGTACTCCCTGCGCCCCGTCACCTCGGCGCCAAAAAAGGGCGGCTTAACAAAGCGCTCGCTCTGTTCACGACTGCCAAACTCGACTTCCGCCACACGAAGGGGAGCGAGATCGCCCTCATAGATATCGACCTCCACCGTCAACCCCTCCCACGGGAGAAGGTAGCGTATCTTCTCGACGCGACGGCCGCTGGTCAACGGCCAGAGAAGATCAAACTGCGCCTGCGCCAGGGAGACCTCCGTTTCGCTTCTCTCAAGACCGGAACCGTCCTTGACCGTCAGAAAACAGTCATCATCGCGCCTTCGCAGGCGAACTTCACGCTGGGGCGTCGTGACAAGATACCCTTGCCGGATGTGGTGGCTGGGAGCCTGGAACAGCCCCGGGGGTTCCCCGACGAGAAGAAATTTCCGTTCAATTTCCATAACAGATCAGGGCGTGTTTACGAATTTAAGTGAGAGGCGACTAAAAGCCGCTTTTTGGCCCAAAATGGGTTTTCTCGGGCGTCCGAATCTCGATTCGGCCGTCCTCGAAAGCCCCATTTTTGCCTCAAAAATCGTTCTTTTATTCATCCTTCAAAATTCGTAAACACGCCCTTGGGCGTAAGACCCGCAACCACTTCCATGCAAAGCGCGCGATAGGCCCTTGCAGCGGCGGAACTACCCTTCCCCGCAAGCAGGGGCGCGCGCCGGGTTCCCATCGCTTCGACCTCGGCCGCAAACGGGATCTCGGCATTCAAAAAACCGACCGCCGCCTGACGCATTTCCTCCATGGTCTCGCGGTGAAGACGCTTGTTCTTCTGAACCATGGAAAAAAACGGGCGGACCTTGATCCCCTCCAGCCCTTCGGCCTGAAGAAAACCGGTCAATTGCTGAAAAGTCCTGACGGACAACGGCGTGGGAATGACCGGAACGAGGACCACCGAGGAGGCGCGAAAGATATTCTCCGCCAGAAGGGTGATATTGGGCGGGCAGTCGAGGACGAGGGCATCATAACCATCCTCCAGTCGCCCCAGGGCCTTGTCGAGCTGCCTGCGCGGTTTCTTCATCCCGGAGAGCAGGACATCGAGATGCCGGTAATTCAGATTCGAAGGCAAAATATCAAGGCCGGGGAAGTCGGATTCCCTGACATTCCGCAGCGCCCACTTTCCCTCAAGTTTCTTTTTGGAACCGGGAGAAAACTGCCCGGCCGGGGCGACGCGGAAGCAAAACCCCGCCGCCCCCTGCGGGTCGAGATCGACAAGCAACGTCCGCCGGCCCGTCTCCCTCAAAAAATAGGCGAGATTGACCGCGAGAGCGGTTTTCCCCACGCCTCCTTTTATACTGTAACATGAAAAAATCTCCATGGCTCCCTCTACCGGCTCTGATATCTGGCGATCATCTTCCTGAAGTTCTCCACATCAGCCGATGAACTCAACTGGTCGAGCTTTTCGCCCACCTTGCGCTTCAGCGACTGGTGCTTCCTGGCAATCACCGCGATCAACCCGCCCAGGGACATGGCGATCCGCGGCTCCTGAATGCGAGCCTCCGCCGCCGCATACTTCAAAAGATAGGCTTGTTGCACGGAAGTATCATTGAACTCGCCAAGCTGGCGTTGCAGTTTGCCGAGGCTGCGCGTCAAGGCCGCCACCTCCCTGTCGGGAAAAAGCTTCCCGAAAAACTCCAGCAGGTAGCGAAGCTTCTTCCCGGCGATCCGAATCTCATGAATGGCATCGTCGGGGGCATCCACCTCCAGCTCTTTCGCCAGGCGCGTCAACTGCCGGAGCCGCTTGGCGAGGCGGTTGGCCGCCTGCTGGCGAATCGGCGCCATGCCATGCTTCATCTCCGGCAGCTTTCCGGGATTCGAGAATGCCTGCTCCAGATACTGCATCTTCTCCCGGTACTTCGCAGACTTGAGATAGGCGCGAAGTTTACGAAAGGCAGTTTTTCGCTGATGACTCAGATCATCGAAAAAGCGGTCGAGTCCATCCTGCAACTCTGCGGGAAGCAACTCCGTCATTTCATGGCGTGAAAGAAGATAGACATCCAGATCCCTCACCTGATTGGTGTGGCGGCTGATCGTTCCAAGAACCTCCTTCCATTCCTGAAGCTCCCTTTCAGGAAAAACTTCCTTGATTGAGCCAAGCACCGAACGGATGCGCCGAAGCGAGATTCGAAGATCATGAAGAAACTCCGTGTCCCAGTCCTGAACGGTTCCCCTTTCATTGAAACGCGCGATGCCCAGCGTCTTCAGCGCGACTTCGCAAAGAACGGCCCGCGTCTCCGCCGTGGGTGAAAACTCGAACTCCGGCTTGAGCATATAAGGCACGGGATCGGGCTCCTCAGACGAAAAAGCCCCCTGCAGCGGCCCGGCCGCCTCCGGTTCCGAGACGGCGGCGAGCAGTTCGCCCGCGGCGTGCGCTTCCCGATCGTAACCGGTCAACGGCACCACTTCCACAAAGAGCAGATTGACTTTCGGCTGCGGCGATTCGCTGATACGCAGGCGCACCACCACCTTTTGCGAGGAATCCCGCAAGTCCCATTCGATATGATGGGTGTAAAGTTTGCCAACCTTGTGCAGGGCGCGATACCCGAGCCGCTTGCAAAGTACCCTTTGCAATTCAGACGGCGGAAAATCACGGGCGAGGTGCGGACAGGTGCCCTTGAGCGGGAGAGAGGCCACCGCTTCCCCATCCGGCCAGTCGCCCGCCCGCTTTTGAAGCGTGAGGCGCGATCGCGATTGAACCAAAAGAAGCCCCTCGTGCCAGAGCGTCCAGACGTGCGTGTCATAAAGCGCCAGCGTTTCCCGTTTGATGAAGCGACAAACCGTATTAAAGGAGGCCGAAAGGTGATCGGCCAACCCGTCCAGGCTTGTCTCTCCCTTCAGGACAAAATGCTTCTTGAGAACTCCAGTTGAAGGCTCCGTCGCGGCATCGGGCACGGGACTTCCGGTAAGCTCCGGGTCAGGACGGGAGATGGGCATCTGATCGCACATATTCCTCGGGTTGATGTTCAAAGAAAGCCATCGGAACAGCGGCCTTCGCCGCTGGCAACAATATGAAGTGGCAAGGTCAAATCCAATGCACCCCATCGTGATCTCAAACCGGATCACGGCGCAACCTTCCAAATGTGACAATTTGGTGACAAGCCCGCCAACAGGGCTATTGCCAGAGCGCGCAGAAAGGCGTCGGGCAAGTCCTTCTCGCCTCTCGCCCGTGATCCGGCCGCCGTCGGGCACAACTTCAATAATCCGTCGAATGCCGCCGCTCTATAGGCAACGGGGTTTACTCACCTTTATCTATGCAACGGGTTGATCGGTTAAACTTGGCCATCCTGACGAAGGCCGCCCTGTCGTCGATACCGATGCCTTCCCCCCGCTGAATCTGTCCGGCCCCGAGCGCGATCTCCTCCCGAAGACGCGCCAGCATCCTCTCGCGCTGTGCCAAACCGCAGGGGCGCACCTCTTGTTTCGGGGAGCACCCGGTCCATTGCGGCGAATCCTTCCCCGCCATCCCCCCTACTCCTCTTCATCCAGCAGCCGGTACCAGTTGTCCCGCAGGCGCGGTTCAAACCCGGTATCGCGGATCAGGCTGGCGATCTCCTCTTTTTGCAGGCGGAAGCTCGCCCCGGCCTTGCTGACGACGTTTTCCTCCATCATCACGGAGCCGAAATCGTTCGCTCCATAGCGGAGCGCGATCTGGCCGACCTTCGGCCCCTGCGTCACCCACGAGCTTTGCACGTTCTCGAAGTTATCGAGGTAAATGCGGGAGAGCGCCTGCATCCGCAGGTACTCGGCGGAGCCGACCGGCTTCGCTTTGAGCACCGTGTTTTCCGCCTGAAAGGTCCAGCAGATGAACGCGGTGAACCCGCCGGAGCGGTCCTGCTGCACGCGGAGCCGGTCGAGGTGCTCCAGCCGCTCCTCCACCGTCTCGACGTGGCCGAACATCATCGTCGCGCTCGAGTTGAGCCCGAGTTCATGGGCGATCTCCATCACCTCGAGCCATTGGTCGGAGTTGCACTTGAGCGGCGAAATCCTGTTGCGCACCCGGTCCACCAGAATTTCCCCGCCCCCGCCCGGGATCGAGCCCAGGCCCGCCTCCTTGAAACGGCTGATCACCTCCCGCAGCGGCATCTTGAACACCTCGGCGAAATGGTTGAACTCCGGCGGGCTGAACCCGTGGACGTTGATATGCGGAAACTTCTGCCGGATGCCTCCCAGCATGTTGAGGTAAAAGTCGATCCCGAGCTTCGGGTGGTGCCCCCCTTGCAGGAGAACCTGCACCCCGCCGTTGTCGGTCAGTTCCTGGAGCTTCTGGTGCAGTTCCTCTTCGGAAAGGACGTAGTGATCGTCGTGCCGCTCGGTCCGGTAAAAAGCGCAGAACTTGCAGTAGACGTTGCAGACGTTGGTGTAGTTGACGTTGCGGTCGATGATATAGGTGACCACCTCGTTGCCTTTGCCCCCGTACGCCGCCGCCTTGGCGAGTTTTCGGCGATGGTGCGCCAGTTCTCCCAACTCTTCGAGCGGGAAACGGTAAAGCTCCCTCGCATCGGCCAGCGTGATCCGCTCTCCGGCGAGGACTTTTTCAACAACAGCATCATCCAGGGTGGGTGCAACCATCACATCGGTTCTTTTAACGGCAACCGCGCCAAATGTCCAACCAGCAGTCGGTTTCAGTTACCGGCAAGCACGGCGCGCCCCTTCTCAAGCGCCTCGCCGATCCGTCCCGCATCCTTCCCGGCTCCCCGGGCAAAATCAGGCCGCCCGCCTCCCTTGCCGCCGACGACCGGCGCAATCTGCCCGATCAGTTTCCCGGCGGGAAAACGTTTCGCAACCTCCGGCGAAGCCACCACGGCCAGCGCCACCTGCCCCTCGCCGGTCCGGGCTGCGAGGATCGCGATCCCCTCCAGCCGCGCCTTGACCCCTTCGGCAACCGCCTGAAAACTTTCCGCATCGAGTTCGCCCAGATCGGCCAATACCGCCGGGGTCTCCCCGATCACCTCCATCTTTTCGAGCAACCCGCCGACGCTTTCCGCCGCCTGCCGCTGGCGCACCGCCTTCAACTCCTTGTGCAATTCCTTCTGTTCGGCCAGCAGCGCGTCAATCTTCCGCTCCAGTTCACCGAGCGGCGTGTTGAGCCGCCCCGCCAGCGTGGCAAGCCGGTCGGCCAGTTCGCGCCCCTGCCGGATCGCCTCCAGCCCCGCCACCGCTTCGATCCGGCGAATCCCCGCCGCCACCGCGCTTTCCGCGATGACCCGGAACCACCCGATCTCCCCGGTCGCCAGCGTGTGCGTCCCGCCGCAAAGCTCCATGGAGTAACCGTTGAAACCGCCGCGCTCGCCGCCGATCTGCACCACCCGGACGACATCGCCATACTTGTCGCCAAAAAACTGCTGGATCGCCGCATTCCGGCGCACCTCGGCATACGGCACTTCGGTCCACGAAATCGGCGCGTTTTCCACGATCCGTTCGTTGACCAGCCGCTCCACCTCCCGCACCTGCCCGGCCGAAAGCGCGCCGCTGCTGAAGTCAAACGTCAGCTTTTCCGCGCCGACGTACGACCCCTTCTGCACCGCCTCGTTGCCGACCACCTGGTGCAACGCCCAGTGCAGCAGGTGCGTCACCGAATGGTGCCGTTCGATCGCACGCCGCCGTTCCACGTCGACGCCCGCCGTGACTTCGCTCCCGACCTCCGGCGCTTCGCCCCCCTCCAGAACATGGAGCCAGACCGCGCCGACCTTCCGCGTATCGACCACAGCATACGCCTCCGCACCGTCCGAAATCACCCCGCTGTCGCCGACCTGCCCCCCCATCTCCGCGTAAAACGGGGTATGGTCGAGGATCACCGCCGTCTTCCCCTTCAGCTCCACCACATCGAGCACGCGGGCCGCCGTCGAGGTCATTTCAAACCCGAGAAAACTGGTCGGCGCGGCGTCGATGTTTGCCACCGAGATCACCTCGCGCTTCTGCGCCTTGCGAGCCCGCTCACGCTGCGCCTCCATCAATCTCTCAAACCCCGCAGTATCGACCGAAAGCCCCCGCTCCCGCGCCATCAGTTCCGTCAGGTCGAGGGGAAACCCCTGCTCGTCGTAAAGCCGGAAGACAAACGCCCCGTCGAGCCGGTCGCCCGGCTTCAGCCCCGCCGTTTCGTGTTCAAAAAGGGCGAGCCCCTTGTCGAGCGTCCGGTTGAACGCCAGTTCCTCGCGCCGGATCGTCTCGGTCACCACCGCATGCTGGCGGCGGATCTCCGGAAACACATCGCCCATCGTCCGCTCCAGCACATCGGTCAGCCGGTAGAAAAACGGCTCGGTCAACCCGAGGGTGCGCCCGTAGCGGACCGCCCGGCGCAGGATCCGCCGCAACACGTAATGCCGGTCGCTATTTCCCGGCTGGATGCCGTCGGCAATCGCAAAAGCGAGGGTGCGGATATGGTCGGCAATGACGCGGAAGGCGACATCGATCTTCTCCTGTTCGTTCTCCCCCGTGCTCCCGGCTGCGGGAAGCGTCGAGCCGTACCGCTGGCCGCACATCGTCTCGATCACGTCAAAGATCGGGCGGAAAATATCGGTCTCGTAGTTGGAAATCACCCGGTCAAAACGGGTGAAGTTCTCCGTACACTGAAGGATCGAGGCAACCCGCTCAAACCCCATCCCGGTATCAACATGGCGGGCGGGCAACGGCGAAAAGGTGCCATCCTCGTTCGCGTTGAATTGAATGAAAACGAGGTTCCAGATCTCGATGCACTCGGGCCGCCCGGCGTTGACCAGCTTCCCGCCGGTATCGCCCGCCGGGGTGAGGTCGACATGCAGTTCCGAACACGGCCCGCATGGCCCCGTGTCGCCCATCATCCAGAAATTGTCCGCCTTGTTGCCATTGACCACGTGCACCGCCGGGTCGAGCCCGACGGAACGGAACCGCTCCGCCCAGAGGTCGTGCGCCTCCTGGTCAAACGCCGCAGGGTCGCCGGGCCCCGGCTGGTAAACCGTCGCATAAAGCCGCGCAGGCGGGATGCCCCACCGCTCCACAATCAACTCCCACGCCCAGCCGATCGCCTCGGCCTTGAAATAGTCGCCAAACGACCAGTTGCCGAGCATCTCGAAAAACGTGTGGTGGTAGGTGTCGAGCCCCACATCGTCGAGGTCGTTGTGCTTGCCCCCCGCGCGGATGCACTTCTGCGTGTCGGCCGCGCGCTTCGGGCTGCCGGGAAGCGCCCCGGGCCAGCGATCGACATCCGCCGTGCTTTCGCCCAGGAAAATCGGCACAAACTGGTTCATCCCGGCGTTGGTGAAAAGGAGGTTGGGCGAACCGGGCATCAGGCTGGCTGAGGGAACCACGGTATGCTCCTTTTCACGGAAGAAATCGAGAAACGACTGGCGGAGTTGTGAACTGGTCATGAAAAACAAAAAACGAGGCGGCCTTCTGATTTAGAACGTCGCCCCGCCCTTGGCAAGGCGAAGCTCGCGGGAGAGGATCGCGAAAAACGATTGAAAAACCTTGCCCTCTGCACGAAGTTCCCCGCTTTCCCGGGCGCAAGAAAAGTCTCGAAGGGGTCCCCTGCCTCCGCTACAACCGGGGACCACGGATACCAAGCATGTTTGTCGACCAGATTAAAATTTACGCAAAAGCCGGGAACGGCGGCGACGGAAGTTGCAGCTTCCGCCGGGCAAAGTTTGTCCCCAAAGGCGGCCCCGACGGGGGCGACGGAGGGCGGGGCGGCAGCATCATCCTGCGGGCCGACCCTCACATCGACACCTTGAGCCCGTTCCTTTTTGAGCCGATCATCCGCGCCAAGAATGGCGAAGGCGGGCGCGGCAAACAATGTTACGGCAAGGGAGCCAAGGACAAAATCGTCAAGGTGCCGATCGGCACCCTCATCCACCGCCTTCCCGAAGGGGTCAACCCGTTCGCGCCCAAGATGCAGGAGTGGGAACTCGAAGGCGACGAAGAGGCGATGGCGCAGGAGGCGATCCGGACCCGCGAAATCAACCCCGGGGAACTCGAACTGCTGGCCGACCTAAGCCGCGAGGGCGACGAATACCGCCTCTGCAAAGGGGGCAAGGGCGGCAAGGGCAACCTTCACTTCAAGAGCGCCACCAACCAGGCTCCCAAGGAATTCACCCCGGGGGAAAAGGGCGAGGAAGGCTACTTCCTGTTTGAACTCCGGAGCATCGCCGAAGCCGGGCTCGTCGGCTACCCCAACGCCGGTAAATCGACCCTTCTGGGCCAGCTCTCCGCCGCCCGGCCAAAGGTCGCCGCCTACCCGTTCACCACGCTTCACCCGATGATCGGCATCGTCGATTTCGGCGGCTTCCGCAAGGCGCCGATCGCCGACATCCCGGGCCTGATCGAAGGCGCTCACCAGAACATCGGTCTCGGCCACGAATTTCTGCGCCACATCATGCGCTGCCGCGTGCTCCTCTTCGTGGTCGACCTCTCCGGCAACGACGAGCGCGACCCGATCGAAGACCTCGCCAGCCTGCGCAAGGAACTCAAGCTCTACAACGAGGAACTGAGCACCCGCCCGTGGCTCGTCGCCGCCAACAAAATGGACGACCCGCGCGCCGTGGAAAACCTCGGCCCCTTCCGGCAACGGTTTCCCAGGGTCGGGATCATCCCGATCTCCGCGGGCCTGGGCGAAGGGATCGACGAACTCAAAGCCGCCCTGGAGGTCCATCTCTTCCCTGACGAACCGGAAAGCCAGCCCGCAGGGACCGCAGCCGACGCGCCGCAGGAAAATATCTGACAACCGGAAGCCGTCATTCATCCGATTGAAATAGTATTCTTTTTTCACCGTGACCCAGCCCCCCATCGTTGCCAGCTACTGCACCACCTTTCTCAAACCGGAGATGCTCCACATCTACCGGCAGGTCACCGGTCTGCAACGTTACCGGACGTTCATCATGGGCAAACAGCGGCTCTGCGAAGACCGCTACCCGTTTGACGACATTGAACTCCTCCCCAAACGTCGGCACAACCTCCTGCGCCACGGCTGGCTCAAGTACGTCAAACACGCGCCGCCGTTCCATTACCGGGGCCATATGGAACCGTTCCTCGGCATCCTCAACCGGCGCTCCCCCGCCCTGATGCATATCTACTTCGGGCACACCGGCGCGCACCTCCTCCCGTTCATCGAACTCTGGGAGCGCCCGTGCATCGTCTCCTTTCACGGGGCCGACGTCATGGCGCGCGAGGATCGCCCCCGCTACTTCGAAGAGCTTAACCGGCTTTTTGCCGCCGTCCCGCTCATCCTCGCCCGCTCCCATTCGCTCGCCAAACGGCTCAAGAGCCTCGGCTGCCCCTCGGACAAACTCCGGATCAACCGGACCGGCATCCCGCTGGATGATTTTCCGTTCACCCACCGGCAGGCCCCGGACGACGGCGCGTGGCGTATCGTCCAGAGCTGCCGTTTCATTCCCAAGAAGGGAATCCGGACCGCGCTCCAGGCGTTCGCCATCTTCCACCGCACCTTCCCGAACGCCACCTACACCCTCGCGGGCGACGGGCCGATGCGCGATGAACTCCGGCAACTCGCCGCCGAACTCGGGATCGCCCAAGCCGTCCACTTCGCCGGGTTCCTCGACCAGCGGCAGCTCAACGCCCTCTACGCCGCTTCCCACCTCTTTCTGCACCCGAGCGAAACCACCGCCAACCACGACCAGGAGGGAGTCCCCAACGCCATGCTCGAAGCGATGGCGACCGGCCTCCCCGTCGTCGCAACCCTCCACGGCGGCATCCCCGAAGCGGTCCAGCACGACGCCAGCGGCCTGCTCGTCGCCGAACGCGACCACGAAGCGCTCGCCGCCGCACTGCTCGGGATCACCCGCGACCCGGAAGCGCTCTTTACCATGGGCGAGCACGCCTCGCGCTCCATCCACGCCGAGTTCGAGCAACAATGCGCCGTCGCCCGGCTCGAAAGTTTCTACGACGAAGCCGTCGCCACCCACACCCCGGTTGCCTGATTGATGAGCCGCGTCGATCCGGAACGCTTCGGCGGCATCGCCCGCCTCTACGGGGCAGCCGCCCTCCCCCGCCTCGCCATGGCCCATGTCGTCGTGGTCGGCGTCGGCGGCGTCGGCGCGTGGACCGTGGAAGCGCTCGCCCGCTCGGGCATCGGCCGGTTGACGCTGATCGACGGCGACGATGTCTGCGTCACCAACACCAACCGCCAGCTCCCGGCGCTGGAGGGGGAGATCGGGCGGCCCAAGGTCGTCGTCCTCGCCGAACGGATGCGGCGGATCAACCCGTGCCTCGAAATCCACCCGGTCACGGAGTTTTTCCTCGAAAGCAACAGCGAACGCCTTCTGGCCGGGCGGTGCGACTGGATCGTCGACGCCGTCGACCGGATGTCGATCAAAAGCCTCCTGCTGGCCCGCGCCCGGGAACGCGCGCTCCCGGTGCTGACCGTCGGCGGAGCCGGTGGGCGGCTCGACCCGACGCAGGTCCGCTGCGCCCCGCTCTCCCGCTCCGGCGGCGATGCGCTGCTGCGACAGGTGCGGCGCAAGCTGCGGCGCGACTTCGGCTGGACGGCGGACGATCTCGACGCCGTCCCGGCCATCTTCTCCGCCGAGCCGCAACGTTTTCCCACCCCCGAAGGGGGCGTCTGCCTGAACCGTGGGGAAGCAACCGACCACCTCAGGATGGATTGCGCCAGCGGCTACGGCGCGGCCACCTTTGTGACCGGCACCTTCGGGTTTGTCGCCGCGGCGGAAATCGTCCGCCGGCTGGCCGGAATGAGCGGCACCGTTACATAAGCACAGGTCCCCTCCCCGGGGCGGCTCTCCACCTCCACCCCCCCGCCGATCGACCGCGCCAGCTCAAGGCAAAGCCCCAGCCCGATGCCGGTCCCCTGCTCGCCAAACGTCCCCGCCGTACTCCGAACGCCGCCCTGCCTCAACTGCTCCAGGCGCTCCGGCGAAATCCCGACCCCCGTGTCCTTCACCGCGAAACGCGCCTTCGTCCCCGAGAGCGCCTCCGCCTCCAGGACGATCCGCCCTCCGGGAGAGGTAAACTTCACCGCATTGCTCAACAGGTTGCGCAAGATCGTCTCCAGCGCCTGCCGATCGGCGTAAACCACCAGATCCGTTGGCACCCGGGTGCTCAACACCAGCTTCTTCGCCTCGATCACCCCTTCCTGAAGCTCGCAGACCGAAGCCACCACCTCGCCCGCCGGGCAGGGTTGCGGGTCGGTGATCCACTTCCCGTTCTTGGCGCTCCCCCACATCAGGAGATTATTGAGCAGTTCGAGCTGCCGCTCGCACGATTGCGCGATTTCCCCGGTCAGTTCCTTGAGTTGCTCTCCCGAAAGAGCCGCTGCGTCGGAACGGAGAATGCGGGTCAACGAAAAGAGCGTCGCTGCCGGTCCCCGCAGGTCGTGCCCGATCAGGGCGATCACCCGGTCGCGATCGGCGATCGCCAGCCGCAGGTCGGCTCCCGCCGTCTTGAGTTCCTGCGTCTGTTCGTCGACCTGCCGTTGCAATTCATCCGCAGAATCGTTCTGAAGCGCCAGATGTTTTTCCAGCGTCATCCGGTGCCGGTAGGCCGAGGCAAAGGAAAGGAAAAGAAACGTCAACGCGTTGGCAATCATCAGGCAGACCCGCTGTTCGTCATCGCGGATCAAATCGTCCCGGGCATAAACCAGCCAGTAAATGAGCACGATCAGGTACGGGCTGAACGCCAGAACGAAAAGGGGAGCCTGTGAAAACCCCGCGCGCCACCGGATCACCGCCGCCCCGAGCAGAGAGGCGACCACCAGCGCGGTCATCAGGATGAACCCCTGGAGATAATAGAACCCCGCCGGAGGCCAGAACGCAAACGGCGAGAGCAGCAGGCTCCACCAGACCAGTTTTTCGAGCCGGTGCAATCGGCGATCGAGCAGCGGGTGGCTCCCTTTGGTCTCCAGGTAATGCCGCGCAAAACCGCTGAGCGAGACGACCACCACCGTCCCGCAGACCACCGCCAACGCCTCCACAGCGGGCAGGTCAACCGGCATCCACGCCGAAAGAATGCCGTTGGCGGTCAACCCGAGCAACCCGAGCCCCCCCATGTACTGAAGGTAATACTCCTGCGACTTTTCCCGCAGCACCGCGTAAAGAAAAATCCCGTAGGCGAGCGCCGCAAACCAGATGCTGTAATAACCGGCCAGCCGCATGTAGAGCGCCTCCTCCCACCGGATGAATGCGTCGGGATCGCTCCAGAGCTGAAATTGCGTCGGCAGCCGGTAAAGATCCTTGACGTAAAGGTAGACGCGCACCGTCTCCCCTGGCGGGAGCGTCAGCCCGAACGCCCGCCAGCGGGGAGAAAACCGGGGATGGGTCGGCGGCACGTTCTGCCCGGTCACCTCCTCGCGCCAGGTCCCGTCGGGCCGTTGTTCGTAAAGCGCGGCGAAATCATAAATGCGCCAGATCAGGTCGAGCACCTTGCGCGTTTCGTGCGGCTCGGAGGAGTGAAAATCGAGCCGGTACCACCGTTGCCCGCCCATTTTGAGGTTGAGCACCTCCGCCTCCTCGGGCGGCGGCATCGGGACGAACCCGGCATCGCGCCGGACCACTTCGTCGATCGTCAGCCGCTCGTCCGAACCGGTGGAAGGCAGAAACGCCGCCCCGATCCCGGGCGTTCCGGGAATCTGCTGCTGGGGCAGCCCGTTCCGGAACGGCATGGCCGACCAGTAAACCGCCGCCCCCGCCCCGAAGAGCATGAAGACGAGCAGGATCAAAAGCCGTCGGGAAGGGCCGGGAAGCGTCGGAACCGGTTTGGGTGGAGGCACGAAAGTCACGGCGGAAAGGTTCTAGAAAAAGCAGGCAAGAGATGACAGGAGGCACAATACCCCCCTTTGAGAAGAGTCAGACGCGCTCTCCCCGCGATTCATTCACCGGGAACAAAATCGGCTTTTTGCAATCCAACGCAGAAAAAGAGCAAGGGGAAGAAAGCAGGGACACCTCAAGCATGGCAGAGTAAGGTTGTCGATCAAAGAACCTGCGAGGGATGCCGCACCCACGGCCTCCTTCCGCCCCGTACCTTGCACTTCTTCATGAGCCAGTCGTTGTTAATTCTCTACGCCACCCTCACCGGCGATGCCGAACAGATCGCCAAAGCCGTCGCGACAGCCGCCAGCCAGCGCGACTACGACCCGACCGTGACCAACCTCCGGGATTACGCCTTTGAACTCCACGCGCTGGAAGGCCGCATCCTGTTGATCGCGGGCTCCAACCACAACGGCAACCCGCCGCCCGACGCGGAAGCCTTCTATACCTGGTTGCGGAGCCGCTCCACCCCGCTCCTGCGGGTCCACTACTCGGTGTTTGCCGTGGGCGAGGCGGATCACGGCGACCTCCACGGGTTTGGCCGGGCGCTCGACGCCGAGTTTGAACGCCTCGGCGCCACCCCGATCGCCAAGCGGGCCGAAGCCGCCGCAGGCGATCCGACCAGCCTCGAAGCGTGGCTCGACTCCGTTTTTAACGGACTTTCAGCCCCTGAAGAACGCCTTGCCGCCGCGTGAAAGGATGCCTTTCAAGGGCAGACCGCCGCCCTCTTCCGGCCTTAACCGTAAAACCCGCCCCCTTCCGCCACTGATTTTCCCAGACCATGAGACGACCCCGTTTTTTATCCCACCGCGCCGACTCCTTTGCCTTCCCGCCGGGGCACTCGATCTGCCGCAGCCACCACCACCAGCTTTTCCGGGCGGAGGGCGGCGAAGTCTGCGCCGCGCTTTCGTGCGACTGGGACGCGCTCCTTTCCGGAATGTCGGAACTCGGCCCCGTCGCCCTGATCACACACAACCGTTCGGTCCGGCTGGCGATGCTGGTCGAGCAGGTCGACTTCGCCCACGAACCGTTGAGCGATTCATACATCGAACTTCAGAGCGGGCTCATCGCCGACCCGCAGGAGTGGACCTACGCGCTCGCCGTGCAGGAAAACCTCCCCTCCGGGGCCATCTTCGGCTTCCAGTTCTTTGACCGGACCGGGCAGGGCCAGCTCAAGGTGGTGCTAACCCGCGAGGCACAGCTCGAACACTTCTTCGCAATGGTCGAAGAACACGGCGTCGGCGGTTACCCGCCCGCGTGCGCGGAGGAACCGCCCTCCCGCACCAGCGACGCGACCCCGCCCCTGCTTCCGGGGCGCACCCTCCTGCGCGGGCTCTGGAAGCGGACCCGGCACGAAACCGGCGGCCGCTTCTTCCCGGGGCTTCCCGGCATCACCCGGCTCGCAGCGCTTCAAAACGTCGGCGACGACCTGGCGCGCCCGATCACCCTCAACCACTTTCTGGCCACGCTCATGGCGCTGCGCCGCAAACGGCTCCCGGCCCGCTTCACCCTCTTCAACCGGCACCTCACCCACGGGGTCAACCTGCGCGCCCGCCAACTGGAGCGCTGCCCGCAGGGGGTGCACCTTTTCGATTCGGAGGGGGAATTTCACCTCTCCACCGAAAGCCCCCTCCTCTACTGGCTGATCCGCGACGGCGGGCAGACCTCCTTCGAAATCATCGCCCCATGCGGCGAACGGGTCGCCCTCGTCTCCGGCGCACCGGGCCGCGAAATCGGCTGGGAACACCTCCTCGCCAAAAACCAGCTTTCGCAGGGGTAAGAAGAGGGGATTTGGTCTGAGGAGCGGGCACCAGGTGCGCACCGGTCGTCAATCACGGGAAACCTCAGCGCTCTCCATCCTCGTCAAATGATGGGTAAGCTTCATCAATAGCGCGTAAAACCCGGTCTGACTAAACGACGCACACCGGGTCTTATGCGATACAGCTTCATCGAGAAAAGATGCCGGCACACTGCATATCATATCAAGACGTACAAGCGCGCCGTCAGCAAACCCACGGAGTGCCGGAATGAAGAGCAACTCGCTGATCTGATTCTTACGAAGATCCTTTTCAAAGTTGGCCAGACCTTGAGCTTTGCGATTCCTTGCCACGTATTCCAAAAATTTCGCGAGACCGAAAACGGGAGCCACGCTGACAAAAGGAGAGCGTCCTGATGGCAGGTCACAGGTGTTGTTGACGACCATGACCGTCCGCCATTGGGATTTCGGTTTACTCGAAGAATCGAGGTAAATCACAGGAAACTCTTCGAAAAAATCGCCTTGCAGGCGGTCACAAAAGCGATTGGGAACACCGACCAGCCAATGAAAATCAGGCTTGTTACGCAGGTCGGAAATGAGATTTTCCCGGTGCGACTCACGAATGACACTCGATCGCCGAACCGTCTCCTCCCAACTCATGACTGCAACTGCGCCCAAGTAAATTCGTCCAGCGCCTTTCGCTCCGCGTCGGTCATCGAACGGGAATCACCAAAGACTTCCTGGGATAGCGCCATCCAGTCCGCCCCGTCTGCGACCCCTGCGGCAAAAGGCTCAACATCGGACAGATGGGCGTCCGTCATCACTGAAGTCATACCCGTCGGGGTGACGACAACCGAGCATTGCTGAATGGATGCCACCGTATCACCCTGAAGAGTAAGGCTGCGTCCCCACGAATTTGCAGCCAGACCGGAAGCGTAAGGCAAAAGCATTGCGGCTGCGGCGATGGTCAGAGGTTCTGGCATAATAAAAAAATATCACACATTATAGGCACCGAACAACTCCTTGGATCGGGAAGTCAGAAAATCGTTGAAAATCTGCGGATGCGGTTCATGAACCCGCTCCAGAAGCGTCGGGCACTCATCCAGGGAAGCGCTGCCACGCCAGGCAATCGTACAGTCCAGAATGACCGACGTGTTGTCTTCGTCTGCGGACGGTATCGAGACAAGATGAAGCACCAACCCCAACCCTTCCGGCAAATTCTGCTCAAAGTGAAACTGAAGGGTTCCCCCCACGGAAGGGATGATGGAGGGAACAGGCAGGGTAAAATCGAACCACTCTGACCAGGTGAGCGGCGTTTCGGGAAAATCAAGCCGGTCGATGTAACGGAGGTTGATCTGTTTGACCCGCTGGACAGGCAAATGCGCCTGCACCTCTTCCAACCGCTCTTTGATGTGAGCGCGAAAGCCTTCAGCCCAGCCGGAATAAGGTTTGAGCTGGTTGACGGCAAGAAAATGCCCGCCGAGTTGGGCAATCCTGCTGCTGTCTGCCGCACGGGCCACAAGCCGATGGCCTCCAGGCTGCTCTTTGGTTTGCACACCGTTCAAACCTATCGTCACCTCCAGCCCCTTCTCCTCGTTGATGCGCACGTCGGGAAGCGAAGGCTGCCATACCGCCTCCATCACAGCGATCTGGTCGCGCGTCAGCGGAGCGGGTAAATCAAAATGAATTTCGCAGACCGCTTCGAGAATCGGCGGGTTGCGGTAGCGCTTTTTCATGATTCCAAAGAACGGTAACAGGGAGGGCGGCGTTTGGCGAGAATTGTAAGGTTTTCTGCGTCGTTTTCTCTGTTGATGCGTAGAATCGCTTTACCCCCCCGCCGCCACCCGCAGGATCTCCAGCCGGTCGCCGTCATGGACGCCCTGCCGCTCCCACTCGCTGCGATGCAGCGCCACGCCGTTGTGCTCGACCAGCAACAACGCCACCGGGAGGCCGAGCCGGTCGACCACTTCGCGGATGGTGGAAACCTCCTCGAGGGTCTGGCGTTCGCCGTTGATGAAAAGCTCCTTCATGCGGTGAGAATCGCCTGATCCCAATCCTTCCAGACCGCTTCGTACCCGAGCGAGCCGAGCAGCGCCGCAATCTGCGCGGGGGAGCGGGCGTCGGAAATTTCAAACTGACTGGTCGCCGCGTCGGTCTCGCGGCAGGTTTCCAGCGCGATCTGCCGCCCCCGCACCGTCTGGTGAAGCGCCTCCCTCCCCTGGCCGGTGTAACCGCCCGGTTCGGTATGGCTTCCGGCGCTCATCATCGTGATCCCGAGCGGGATCAGCGCATCGCGCATCGCCGGGGTCTCCCGCGTGCTCAGGACGATCGCAACCTGCGGAAAACAGATGCGGGTGGCGCAGATCAACTGGACAAACTCGCGGTCGGGCAAGTGGAATCTCGGCTGAAATCCCCCCGCCGCCGGGCGCATGCGCGGGAAGGAGACGCTGAACTGCGCCTTCCAGCAATGCCGCAGGAGGTAATCAAGGTGTGAAGCGAGCGAAAGCGCCTCCTCCTTCCACTCCCACAACCCGAAGAGCGCGCCGATGCCGATCCGGCGAAACCCGGCGGCATACGCCCGTTCCGGACACGCCAGTCGCCAGAGGAAATTCTTTTTCGGCCCGCTGACATGCAGGTCGGCATAGGTCGGCTGGTGGTAGGTCTCCTGGTAGACGATCAACCCCTCCGCCCCGGCCTCGACCATCGGAACGTATTCGTCGGTCTCCATCGGGCCGACTTCCAGCGAGACGGCGGGCACCTCCGGGACGAGCGCGCGGATGCACGCTTCCAGATAACCGTTGGAGACAAACTTCGGGTGCTCCCCGGCGACCAGAAGGAGGTTGCGGAACCCCTGCGCCGTCAAATGGCGCGCCTCCTTCTTCAACTGCTCGACTTCCAGCGTGACGCGCAGGATCGGGTTATCCCGTGAAAAACCGCAATACTTGCAGGTGTTGATGCACTCGTTGGAGAGGTAGATCGGCGCAAAAAGCCGCATCGCCCGCCCGAAATGGGCCAGCGTGATCGCGTGCGCCTCCTGCGCCATCGCCTCCAGTTCAGCGTCCGTTTTCGGGGCGAGCAACGCCTCGAACCGGCGCAGGACGGGCGAAGGTTCCAGCGTGGAAAAAACGTCGCTGTAAGTGGTCATCCTCCCAAAAAACCGACCCTACCGGAAACCGTAGGAAAGCGCCCAGTGGGTCCGCTCTTCCGGCGAGGAGTGGACTTCCACCACGAGGTAATAGGAGCCGGTCGCCTTCGGGACGATCCGCGCCGCCGCCATGTGCGGCTTGTGGTGCCACGCCTCCGCCTCGGCGAGTTTTCCTTCCGAGTCGTAGATATGGACGGAGATCTTCGCGCTCGCAATGTCGGTCCCCATCCAGAACCAATACTCGTTCCCCTTGAAAAGCTGGTGGACGATCGTCTTCTTCTGTTTCACGGCGAGATCGCCGCCCCAGTAATCCTCCCGGACGGTGAACCCTTCCTTCACATAAGGAGTGGCCGCCTCCAGGGCGAAGGAGAGCGCGTCGTCGATCGTCGCGTAAGCCGGCGCGGAAAGCGGCAGGAAACAAACGAGGGCCAGAAGGTAACAGGTGAAAATTTTCACGGGTAGGTTCATCAGGATTCCTGGGCTGAAATGGCTTTCACCAGATCACGGGTGATGGCGTGGACCTTGTCGACGTTTTCCTTCGAAAGTTCCTCACGTTTCTCGATCAGCGGGCGGATGTCGGGAAGCGTCTTGCGGATCTCGGCCACCAGCGTGTTGCGCTTGAGCCGGGAGTTCATCCCGTCCAACTGGCTCTGGAAATGGTCGAGCAATACCGGCTGGTGGAGCAGTTCCGCCCCGTCGCGGGTGTAATTTTTCTGGACGACCTCCGTCACCGCCTCCGTCCCCCGCAGCCACCCCCCGAGGCTGACGAGCTGGGCGAGCTGTTCGTCCTGAAGCTCGATCATCGCCTGCCGGACATCCTGCGCCGCACCGTCGAGTTCCACGCGGATGCGCCCCCAATCCTTCTTGTCGGCCGAGTCGATGATGCTGCTCGTCCGGCTGATGACCGACTTGCGCACCCCGATCGCCTCCGCGAGGCTCAGGACGCGGCGGCCGATTTCCTTGACCTCCTCGGGCTCCTGCGCTTCAACGGCGATGAACCCTTCCGCGATCACGCTCCCGAGCAGGAGCGCCACCTGCGGGCGTTCCCCGGTGCCGCTGTGTTCGATCTTGCGCAGGACGTGGTGCCAGTTCGGCGCGCCGAGCTTGTCGAGCACGCCAAAGACTTCCGTCGGCACCGGCACGACCACTTCATCGACGATCTTGGCCGGAAGGGAACTGACATCGATCTGCTTTGGCGGGTCATCCTGTGCGTGGAGCGTCGCTCCGTGGCTCCAGGCAAGCGCCGCAAGCCCGATCGCCACGCCGGTACGCACCAGGGCGCGCCCTCCGGCGTGCACCGTGCGGGCGGGCGTCTGCCTGCGGAAAAAGGGAATCAATTTCATCGTTTGGAAAAAACAAAGTTCAGGTCGGCGGGGCGGAAACCTCTTATCAACCACTCGAGCCTGCACACCGTACCCCGAGTGTAACTACGGCCGGGCCGGTTGCCAATCAAGGATTCTTTTATTTGGCATGCCGGTCTGCGCACCTCTCCGTCCCGGTGAACCGGGCCGTTTCCAAAAAGGATTACGCCTCCGCTTCCTCGTCGGCGGGTCGGGCGGGGGATTCGGTCTCCTCAAAGGAGAGGGGCCGCCAGGTCGTCGCGGTTTTGGCACGGCGGTCGAGCAACGCCACTTCCACCGCCGCCTTTCCGCCGAGCACCTTCTCCCGGTGGCGGGCGATCGCCGCCTCGTCCGGCAGGGGGGCCGCTTCCTCCGCTCCCCTGTTTTCGGCGGCGACCAGCGAGCCGATCATCCATGCGTCGAGCGCGATCGCCTTCGCCTCCTCCAGCGTGGCCGAGGAGCAATCGCGCCCCCGCAGGTATTCTTCCATCGCCGCGGCGCTGCGCGGCTGCCCGGCGACGACGGCAAACGGCTCCACCTTGCCCGAAAGCACCCCGCCGTTGGCCTTGAACGAGCCGTCGTAATCGAGCCGCACCAGCAGGTCCGGCGCATCGTCGCGCCCCAGTTCGGCAAAAAGCAGGCGGACCAGGAACGGCGCGCCATAAACCTGCTCAAACGCTTCCTTGAGCATGCTGCTCAACGAATAATGGACCAGACGGCGCAGCGAGACATCGAGCGACGAGCGGGTAAACCCCTCCACGCTGGTCACCTCGATCGCCTTCATCCGGAGCCGCTCCAGGTCGCCCGGGTGGCCGATGCCCCCCATGGCGATCCGGTCGTAGATTTCAAACAACTTCTGGCGATCGCTGCCGACCGTCAGAAGCAGCACCCCGTCGGGACAACTGAGCGCCACGATGGCGCTCCCGGTCGCCAGTTGAAGGTCGATGTACTCGCGACGATTCTGGATCGCCTCCATCCAGCGATAAGGTTCTTCAATCATTCGAGTTCCGAGAATTTCGGTGTGTGTTTGGGAAGTGAAACGAGATTGCGCTGGTACGCCTTGATGAGAATCCGTTCCGGCAGCGTGACCACGCCCGACTGGCTGACAATCTTGACCACCGGGTAGACCCGCCCGTGGCGATCGACCCCCCCGGTGGCGGTGTCGCTTTCAGCGGCGGTATCGAGCGCGCGCAGGGCGAGGAGGAGCGCATCCTCCTCGTTCATCCGGACCAGCGGTCGCGGCCCGTAGGTATTGGCGTAATAGAGGACGGAACGAACCGCCGGGGAGCCCGAGCCGGAGACCGCGTAATCGGTCGCCTCGAACTGCGCCCCCATCGCGTCATAAAAATAGAGACGCGGCTGGCGCTTCGCCTCGTCGTAAGTCGCAAAGAGCGGGATGACCGCGCCGATCCCCTGGACGACGTTGCCGAAATTGTCGCGAAGGAGCTTGGAAAGCGCGCGCACCTTGCCGTCGAGGCTCATCTCCTGAAGCTGGCTGCGGCGGTAAAACTGGAACGAATGCTCCAGCATCCGCGCCATCTCCCACGCCGTCGCCGGAACGCCCGCGATCGCCATCACCGAAAGGCGGTCGATCTCCAGCACCTTGTCCGCCCGGTCGTAGACGACGACGTTGCCCGCCGTTGCCCGCCGGTCGCCCGCCATCAGGACGCCCCCCTTGAACTTGAAGGCAAGGATCGTCGTCGCCTCGGTCTGCGGGAGCCCCGGCCCGCGGGTCGGCCCGCCGTCGTACGTCAATGGCTCGCCGAGCGCGCCGTGTCTTTTGAGAAGACCGGTGAAATCCTCGGTCGCCATCCCCTCCCGGTTGCCGGAAATTTCCATCATAAGGTGGTGGACCTCCTTTATTGTCCGGTTCGCTGGCGGTAACGTTTCGACTGGTCGGGATCAACCCTCCTCATCCGCTTGAGAAGATCCTTCGTGTCGGGCTTGGTGATGTCGGGGGCCTTGGGGCCGCCGCCACCTCCCTGTTTCGGCTCCCACGGGACGGGAACCGTCGGTTTTTGGGTCCGTTCAGGCATAAGTCAAAATAATCGGTCAGGCTTGAAGTAAAAGGTGAGTGTTTCCTTCCGGACGAGCTTGCTTCCGGCCTTCAGGCGTGAGAAACGTGAAGCATGCATCGTAGGTTTCGTATTTGCGCCACCATCGCGCTTATCGGTTTTGGAGGGTGGGAAAGCCACCTCGCGGCACAGCAGGAAGCGGCCCCGCAGGCTCCGCCACCGCTGACCACGCCGACGCCGGGCAAGCACCAGCTCCGCGCCTCCCCTCTGGAAGTTGTCCAGCACCACCTCCACCAACAAAACGAACGAATGGTCGCTCAAGGTCGTCTTATTGAGGCGTTGACCGAAAAAATCGACGCCCAGAACCAGCAGATTGAAAAACTCATCACCCGCAGCGAGACCAACGCCACCGAGCTGGCGACCCTCCACGGCCACATCATCGCCCTGAGCGAACAGGTGGAAGTCGCCGCGGCCGCCCAGCGCCCGGATGCGACCAGCGGAGCGGAAGGAGCCCCTTCGGTTTCCACCACGCCGCCGACGGCCGATAACACCAGCAACCCGTTCCTGGAGCGCCAGGCGCTCGAAGGCCGGGGCGGGGCACAGACAACCGCCCCCTCTTCTTCCGGCGAACTTACGGGAGGAAGCACTCCCGCCGAAGATGCCGACACCGTTCCCGGCGGGCGCATCCATACCGTCGCGCAGGGCGAAACCTTGACCGACATCGCACGCCGTTACAACACTTCCGTTGCAGAATTGACAAAACTAAACCAGATTAAGGACGCGAGGAAACTTCAGATCGGCCAGACCCTTTTCATCCCCTGAACAGGGAGCACGCTGCCGCCGGTTCCAGGTTTCTCCCTCCCCCCACCCCAACCCTTAAAAAAACCCGCCTGAACATGGAAACAAGACAATGGTTTCTGATGAAACACGACGACGGCACCCTCTTCGGCCCGGTCGGTTTCGACCAACTCCGCCAATGGGCGGTCGACGCCTACATCGCCCCGCACGACAAGGTCTCGTGCGACGACCGGCAGACGTGGGTCAAGGCGCCGATGGTGCCTGAACTCCAGATGGATTACCTCCTCGAACTCGACAACGGCTACTACTACGGGCCGACCACCGTCGGCGCCGTCCGCGAGTTCCTGGCGAAGGAGGAGATCACCGTCGAGACGCTCGTCACCAACTGCCGCACGGCGGAAACCAAGCCGCTGGGCGAGTTTGGCGTCTTCCAGCCGCCGGGAGACGGCGACGGAGCGATCGGCAAAACGCCGATCCGGGAATACCTCCAGGAACGGATTCGCAAACTGGAGGAAGCGCTCCTTGAAGAGCGGCGGTTGCGCCAGTGTGCCGAGGAAAAGCACGCCAAGGCCGAAGCCCGCTTCGCCGAACTCAAAGCGTTGCTCCCATAAAGACGAGGCCCGGGACCGGGCCGGGGAGAGAAAAAATCGCTGCTGACAACCGCCCGTCCTTTGGAATAGCATTGCGCCCTCTACCTATGTCACCACGCCTTTCCGTCGCCACCCTGTTGCTTCTCGCAGCGCTCGGGGCTCCGTTGGCGGCTCAGGAATCGTCTTCTTCGGCTCCGTCGTCCGCGACGCCGGCCTCCGCCCAGCCGCCGGAGCCGGAACCTTCCGCCGAAACGCCCGATACCGAACCGACCGCCCCTGCCGCTCCCCTGACTTCCGCCGAACTCGGCAACGCTTTCCGGATCGACACGCTCACCATCCCCGGCCCCGGGGAACTGATGGCCGCGCTCAACAAGGGAAGCCGCCCGAACTGGCAGAACGAATACCGCGAGCCGATCCCGACCACCTTTTCGAGCCGGGCGCAGATCGCCCTCAACGTCGGGGGCCTGATCGCCGACGGCTACATCGCGCTGGAGGCGGAAGACAGCCAGCAGGTCAAGAACATCGGCAAGGATATCATCACGCTCGCCAAAAGCCTCGCCGTCAGCGACAGCGTCATCGCCCGGGGCAACAGCATCATCGACTTTGCCGAAAACAACGAATGGTCGGCGCTGAAGGAGGAACTGGAGGCAACGCAGAACGAGGTCAAGCTCGCCCTTGAGCAGCAGCACGACGGCGATCTCGTCTGGCTCGTCTCGCTCGGCGGCTGGATTCGCGGCACCGACGCCGTGAGCGGCTGGATTGCCAACAACTACACCCCGGACGCCGCCCGCCTCCTGCGCCAGCCCGCCATCATCAGCCTGATGCGTGAGCGGATGAAGACCCTTCCCGACAAGGTGCAGGCCGACCCACTGGTCGAAAACGTCACCCGCAAGCTCGACAACCTCGAGACGCTCGTCTCCTTTCCGCCCGATGCCGCGCCGACGCTCGACGACGTGAAAAAACTCAAGGAAGCGACGAGCGACCTGGTCGAAGAAATTTCAAAGAAGGAGGCGAAATGAGAAACGCCGCCCTCTTCACCGCCGCCGCCTTCCTCCTCACCGCCCCGCTCCCGCCGGGCGTCGCCAAGGAACCGGCTCCCACGGGAAGCGCCGCCGAGCCGGGTGACGCCGAAGTCGCCGCCCGTTCCGAAGCCCTCGAAGTCGCGGGAGCCTTCTCCAACGACGGCTTCAAGATCCGCGACGGCCACTGGGTGGACGGAATCGCCGTCAACAAGCCGAAAATCATCCAGGTCAATCTTTTCGCCGGCAACCAGTACTGGTTCATCGCCGCCGCATCGGAAAAAGCCAAAAAAATCGCTGTTTCCATCTTTAACGAAAAAGGGGAGCCGCTCCTCTCCGAGCCGTATTCCAACGCGCGGCAGTCGGCGGCCGGTTTCGCACCGGAAACCAGCGGCCCCTACTATGTCCAGGTCGAGGAAACCGAGGGAGAACCGGCGACCTTCTGTTTTCTCTACAGCTACAAATAAGTTATGGACCCTTTCCTTCGAACCACTGAGAAAAACGACAGCCTCAACGTCAAACAGTTCTCGGTCTTTCTGCCGAACAAGGTCGGGGCGCTCTCGGAGATCGTCAAAAGCCTCTACGAAAACTCGGTTCACGTCCTCGCCGTCAATGTGCAGGATTCGGCGGACTCCGCCATTGTCCGGATCGTTGTCAGCGATCCCGAACAGGTCCAGGAAGTCTTCATCCTGCGCGACATCCCGTTTTCGATGTCGGAGATCGTCGTCGTCGAACTTCGCGGCGGGGCGAACGAACTCCCGAAGCTGCTCGCGGCGCTCCTGATGGCCGAAGTCAACATCCACGGCATCTACGGCCTCCTCTCCCGTCCGCATGGCAACACCGCCCTGGCGGTCCACGTGGAGGACAACGACTGCGCCGCCGCCGTCCTGCGCAGCCACGGCTTCCGGCTCCTGACGCAGGGCGACATCTCGCGCTGAGCCGGTACGAAGGCGCAAAAGCGGGAAAGGAACGTTTCGGAGTCGAGCTGTGGCATCCTGCCGCTGAGGGTTGGCGGAGGAGGCCGCAGACACGCCCTAATCCCGCCGGAAAAAGTCGCGGAACGAACGGAAAACCCGTTCCGGCAGCGGGTCGACCGGAGTTGCCCGGCGCACCGGCTTCTCCTCCGGGAGCTTCCCGGCGTCGTACGACTCGCCGAGGCTCGCCTGCATGACCTCGCTCCAGATCGGCAGGGCAAGCGTCGCCCCGTAGCCGCGGTCCATGATCTTCTGCGGCTTGTCGAAGCCGACCCAGACGCCGCACGTCAGCGACCGGCTGTAGCCGACAAACCAGGCGTCGCGGTAGTCGTTGGTCGTCCCCGTCTTCCCGGCGGCGGCCCCCTTGAAGCTCGAACCCGACCCCGTTCCCCGCTGAAATGCCTTGGTCAACCCGCCCGTCACCATCCCGGCCACCCGCGCGTCGAGCACCCGGGTCTCGATCCGCGCCGACCGGTAGACCACCCGCCCTGCCGGATTGACCACCTGGTCGATCAGGAACGTCTGCCGCCGGATGCCGCGATTGGGAAAAATGGTGTAGGCCGCCGTCAGGTTCTTCAACGTCGCCTCAAAAGCGCCAAGGTAGATCGATGGAAACTGAGGGACGCTCCCGAGCCCGACCCGTTCCGCCAACGCCCGCACATTCTCCAGCCCGGCGCGGCTCCCGACCCGCACGCTCATCGTATTGCGCGAAAGGACCAATCCTTCTTCAGCGGCCATCACCCCGCGAAACCGGCCGTCGGAATTTCCGGGAGACCAGTTTCCGGCCCCGGGGATCTCGCCCCGGCCGATCCGCCCGTCGCTGATCGGGCTCCCCGGCGAGACCCTTCCCGCAGCATACGCGGCGGCGTAGACAAACGGCTTGAAGGTCGAGCCGACCTGGCGCGGCGAAAGAAACGCGCGGTTGAACCGGCTCTGCACAAAATCGCGCCCGCCGACCACGGCGCGAATCCCGCCCGTGGCGTTGTCGAGCACCACCACCGACCCCTGAAGGTACGGCGTCGCCCCGTCGGCGGGGTTGGTCGTGTAGTCGGCCCGTTTCATCTTCCCGTAACCCGGGCGGGCCTCGATTTCGGTAAGATGTTCATCGACCGCCTTCTGCGCCGCCTTCTGCAATGCCGGGTCGATGCTCGTATGGACGCGCAACCCTCCCTGCGCCAACTGGTCGTCGTCGAGGATGAGCGAAAGCTCCTGCTCGACCAGATCCATCGCGTAACTCTGCTCGGCGGAAGGGGGGCGTACCTTCGCCACCACCAGTTCCTCCTTGAGCGCCTGCGCCTCCTGCGCGGGGGTGATGTAGCCGAGTTCGGCCATCCGGCCCAGCACCGTGTCGCGTTGCGCGATCGCCCCCTCGGGATTGCGGAAGGGGGAAAACCGGTTGGGACTCCGGATCAACCCCGCCATCACCGCCGCTTCCGAGAGGGTCAACTCCGCGCTGCTCTTGTTGAAATAGGCGCGGCTGGCGGTCTCGATCCCCCAATAGCCCGAGCCGTAGAAGATCCGATTGACGTAGCTCTCCAGAATCTCCTTCTTGGTCAAATGCCGCTCGATCCGTAGCGCCAGAAACGCCTCGAGCAGCTTGCGGTGGAGGTTCTTGCCGCCGAGGCTGAACGAATTGCGGGCGAGCTGCTGGGTGAGCGTGCTGGCCCCCTCCCGCGCGCTGAAGTGGATCAGGTTGCGGACGATCGCCCGCGCGATCCCGATCGGGTCGACCCCGTAGTGCCGGTAAAAGCGGGTATCCTCGCGCACCAGCAGCGCGTTGATAAAATGAGGCGAGACACGATCGACCGAAACCATGATCCGGTCCTCCCCCGAAAGACGGCTGAACGGCTTGCCGCGATAGTCGTAAACCAGCGTCCGCTGCGGCATCACCTTGAGCTGTTCCAGATCATAAAAACCGGCCCAGATCGAATAAACCGCGCAAACCGCCAGCCCGAGAACCGCCCCCACCCCGGCCAGACGCCAGAACCAGAAGCGCCTCAGCAGGCCGGGGCTCCGCCGTCGCGATCGGGAGCCGCCGGAACGACCTTTCGCGTTCCCGGCCTTGGATGAAGTCGGTTTGGATTTGGACACAGGTTTGGGGCGTAGGCGAAAAAACTACGGCAACCCATCGCGAGAGACAACTTCTTAAAATGACCGGCAACTCCGACAAAAAAACAGGCTGTCGTTTCCTTCATAAACCCCTATGAAGAAAGGGTGCGCATCGACATCCTGACCCTCTTCCCCGAAATCTGCGAAGGCCCGCTCAACCAGAGCATGATGAAACGCGCCCAGGCCAAGGGGCTCGCCTCCTTCCACGTCCACAACCTGCGCCAGTGGGCCCCCGGCAAGCACGCCGTCACCGACGACATGCCGTACGGCGGCGGGCAGGGGATGGTGATGAAGTGCGAACCGATCTTTGCCGCCATCGAAGCGCTCCGCACCCCGCAAGCGCGCGTCGTCCTGATGTCGCCGGGCGGCCGCCGCCTCGACCAGGCGATCGCCCGCGAATACGCCGCGCGCGACCGGCACCTGATCCTGCTGTGCGGTCATTACGAAGGGGTCGACCAGCGCGTGATCGACCAACTCGTCGACGAGGAACTCTCCATCGGCGACTACGTCCTGACCAACGGAGCGATCGCCGCCGTCGTCTTCACCGATGCCGTCGTCCGGCTCATCCCCGGCGTACTGGGGGACGATGTCTCCGCCGCCCAGGACTCCTTTTCCGGCAACGGCCTGCTCGAATACCCCCAATACACCCGGCCCGTCGAGTTCCGCGGCCTGCGCGTCCCGGAAATCCTCCTGAGCGGGCACCATGCCGCGATCGCCAAATGGCGGGAGGAGCAATCGCTCGAAAAAACCCGCCGGGTACGGCCCGACCTGCTTTAATCTTTGCCAAAACCGCCGTTTTTCTCCACCAATCCTTAAACCGATGTTTTCCTTAAAAGACAAAACCGCCCTGATCACCGGTGCCGCCTCGGGCATCGGCGCCGCCATCGCCACCACCTTCGGCAAGGCGCAAGCCACCGTCTATATTGCCGACCGCGACGAGGCCGGTGCGGCGCGCCAGGCCGACGAAGTCGCCAAGGCAACCGGGGCGACCGCCCACCCGCTCGCGCTCGATGTCACCGACGAAGCAGCGATCGCCCGGGCCGAGGCGCTGATCCGCGAACGGCACGGCGCACTCGATCTTCTGGTCAACAACGCGGGGGTCGGCGCCGTCGGGACGCTCCTGACGACCACCGGCGAGGAACTCGACCGCCTCTACGCCGTCAACGTACGGGGCGTCTTCAACGTCACCAAAGCCTTTCTGCCCGGGATGGTGGAGCGCAAGTCGGGCAACGTGATCCACCTCGCCTCAATCGGCGGCGTCGTCGGCATCCGCGACCGGCTCGCCTATTGCGCGACGAAGTTTGCCGTCGTCGGGATCACCAAAAGCATGGCGCTCGACCATGCGGCCGACCGGATTCGCGTCAACTGCATCTGCCCCGGCCGGGTGGAGACGCCGTTTGTCACCGCGCGGCTCAAGGAATACCCCGACCCGGAGGCCGCCTACCGCGAGATGTCGTCCACGCAGCTTTTCGAGCGGATGATCCGCCCCGAGGAAATCGCCGCCGCCGCGCTTTACCTCGCCAGCGACGAGGCCGAGATGGTCACCGGAACGGCGTTTTTGATCGACTCCGGCTGGACGGCGGGTCAATAAGAAGGGGAAGAAACCTTTAACCTCGCATTTTTAGCTCTCTTTTATCGTGAAAATCGTTCGTTATCAAAACGCGCAGAACGCCATCGAATACGGCAGCCTCAACCCCGACGGAAGCGTCGAGCGTCTTGAGGGCGATCTCTACGGCGGCCTGAAAAAGACCGGCCAGACCGGGGAAGTGGCCAAACTGCTTGCACCGCTGGTGCCGACCTCGATCCTCTGCATCGGCCTCAACTACAAGCACCACGCCGCCGAAAGCGGGGCCAAGGTTCCCGAAATCCCAATCCTCTTCGTCAAGGGGATCAACGCGCTTCAAAACCCGGGCGACCCGATCGAAATCCCGACACAGATGGCGAGCGACGAGGTCGACTACGAGTGCGAACTGGCGGTCGTCATCGGCAAGCCGTGCAAGAACGTCAGCCGGGAAAACGCGCTCGACTACGTTCTCGGCTACACCTGCGCCAACGACGTGAGCGCCCGCGACTGGCAGATCAGGAAAGGGGGCGGCCAGTGGTGCCGCGGCAAGTTCTTCGACACCTTTGCCCCGCTCGGGCCATGCCTGGTGACGACCGACGACATCCCCAACCCGAACGAACTGGCGATCAAGACCGTCATCAACGGTGAAACGTTGCAGGACTGGAATACCAACGACATGATCTTCGACGTGCCGACCCTCATCGAGTTTTTGAGCGGAAGCACGACGCTCCTGCCCGGCACGGTGATCCTGACCGGCACGCCCCACGGCGTCGGCATGGCCCGCAAGCCGCCGCGCTGGCTCAAGGAAGGCGATTCGGTGACGATCGAGATCGAAAAGATCGGCGCGCTGACCAACCCCGTCGTCAATGAAAAGAAAGCCTGAAACAAAAATGAGCACCAACACGGTTCATGAACTGAAGTACGGGCAGAGCTGGCTGGGAGCCGACGAAAAGCCGCTGCGCAACCCCGGCACCGTCCGCCTCGAACGCCGGGGCGACACCCTCTTTGTGGAAGCCCGCCTGCGGGACGAAAACATCTCCGACCCGGAAGCGAAGTTCAACGACGAAGCGTACAAGCACGGCGATGTCTTCGAGCTTTTCATCAAGGGCGAAGGCGACAACCACTACCACGAGATCCACGTCACCCCCTCCAACGTCCTGCTCCAGCTTCGCTTCGAAGTCGGTGAAAAGCGGCCGTTCAACCTGGAAAAGGCGCGGGTCTGGGAGCCGATCCTCAAAAGCTCGACCGAAAAGGTCGACGGCGGCTGGATCGCCCGGTACGAAGTGCCGCTGGCCAACCTCTCCGACCAGAAGCCGCTGCCGACCCGCTGGCAGGTCGGGTGCGGTCGCTACGACTACCAGCCGGGCCTCGAAAAACCGGTGATGACCAACACCGCGCCGCTGACGGTGTGCGATTTCCACCGCCACGCCGAGTGGCCGGTTTACGAACTGGTGTAAAAGGAAACCCGGAGGGTTCCTTACGGGGGTAAGCGCGGCAGCGCGCCGCCCCCGGAAAAATCGCTGAAAGAAGAATCGACCCCGAAGGGGGTCGCAGAGGTACGGCACTTCGTTTTCTGCGACCGCCTCCGGGGTCGATGGTGGGTGGGCTTCGTAAACCGGGGGTATCGCCAAGGCTCAACCCCCGGCTGCCCCGCTGGCAACCTTTCAGGTTGCTTCTTGTGGAACCGATCGGTTTTCCAGTTGCCGGGGGTCAGGGAAACCGCTAAAGATGGACCGTCGGTTTCACTGAGGAAAACCGCCTCTTCCCGGCTTTTTCTCCAGCGGAAAACCTTCTCTCCGTCATGACCTCACCTTCCCACCCTGTCGCACCTGTTCCCAACGCCAAACTGCTGCTCGACGGCGCGGCGATCGACCGCATTTTACGCCGGATCGCGAGCGAAATCATCGAACGTCACAACGACGCGCTGGAACGGCTGGTTCTGGTCGGCATCCCGTCGCGCGGCGTGGAAATCTCCCGCCGTCTGGTGGAACAGATCCGCAACGCCGAGGGGAAAACGGTGGAGAGCGGGATCATCGATGTCTCCATGCACCGCGACGACCTGCAACTGCGCCCCCGCCTCTCCCCGCTCGTCGCCTCGCACCTGCCGCCCGACCTGAGCGACCGCACGCTCGTCCTGGTCGACGACGTACTCTTTTCAGGCCGCACCTGCCGCGCCGCCATGGATGCGATCTCCTCCTTCGGCCGTCCGGCCCGCATCGAATACGCGGTGCTGATCGACCGGGGCCACCGGGAACTGCCGATCCGGGCCGACTACATCGGCAAGAAGGTCTCCACCCGCGCCGGTGAACGTGTCTTTGTCCGCTTCCACGCCGTCGACCAGGTGGGCGATGCCGTCTGGGTCAGCCAATCCCTCGAATAGAACGCCTCTTTTTTATGCTCTGGACCCGCAAAGACCTTGTCTCCATCCAGGAACTTTCCACCGACGAAGTTTCCCTGCTTCTCGACACCGCCTCGGCCTTCAAACAGGTCGGCACGCGCGACATCAAGAAAGTCCCCGCCCTGCGTGGGAAAACGTTGGTCAATTTCTTTGCCGAACCGAGCACCCGCACCCGAATTTCCTTTGAACTGGCGGCGTTCCGGCTGAGCGCCGACGTGGTCAACATGGCCGCCGACACCTCCAGCCTCACCAAGGGGGAGACGCTGAAAGATACCGCCCGCAACCTCGAAGCGCTGCTCGCCGACATCATCGTGCTGCGCCACTCCTCGGCGGGAGCGGCAAAGTTTCTGGCCGACCGGCTCCAGGCGAGCGTCATCAACGCGGGCGACGGCGCGCACGAACACCCGACGCAGGCGCTGCTCGATACCTTCACCATCTGGGAGAGGCGCGGGACGCTCGAAGGGCTTCACGTGGCGATCATCGGCGACATCCTTTTCTCCCGCGTCGCCCGCTCCAACATTCACGCGCTCCAGAAACTCGGCGCACGGGTGACGCTGGTCGGCCCGAGCACGCTCGTTCCCCGCTGGTTTGAGGAGATGGGGGTGACCGTCAGCCACAAGCTCGACGAAGTGCTCGAAGATGCCGATGTCGTCAACCTCCTGCGCATCCAGCAGGAACGCCAGCGCAAGGAATACTTCCCGAGCCTGGGGGAATACACCTCGCTCTTCGGCCTGACCAAGGAACGCGCCAAGCTCCTCAAGCCCGACGCGCTGATCATCCACCCCGGGCCGATCAATCGCGGCGTGGAGATCGACAGCGGCGTGGCCGACTGCGCGCAGAGCCTCGTGATGGACCAGGTGACCAACGGGCTCGCCGTCCGGATGGCCGCGCTTTTCCTCTGCGCCCGGGCCAGGGGCGCGGGAGCCGGGGATGTCCCGACTGTCTGACCGGTTTTTTTCTTTCTTATGAGCAACCACTTTCTTCTACGCAACGGTCGCGTGATCGACCCGGCCAACCGGCGCGACGAGATCGCCGATATCGCCATCGTCGACGGCCGCATTGCCGATCCCGCCACCCTGGAGGGGAAGCCGGGGGTGGAAACGCTCGATTGCACCGGGCTGGTCGTCGCCCCGGGCCTGATCGACCTCCATGTCCATTTTCGCGAGCCGGGGCAGTCGGCCAAGGAGACGATCGCCACCGGGGCGAGCGCGGCGGCGGCGGGCGGCTTTACCAGCGTCGTCTGCATGCCGAACACCACGCCGACCATCGACAACGCGAGCGTCGTCGGCTGGGTGGAGGACAAGGCGCGCAAGGAGGCGTGTGTCAATGTCTACGTCACCGGCGCGATCACCAAGGGGATCGCCGGGGAGGAACTCGCCCCGATCGGCGCGATGTTCAAGGCGGGGATCGTCGCCCTGACCGACGACGGCCACTGCATCCAGAACCACGAACTGATGCGCCGGGCGCTGGAATATGCGCGGATGTTCGAGCTTCCGGTCATGGACCATTGCCAGGACTACAATCTCGTCGGCAAGGGGGTGATGAACGAAGGGTACTGGAGCACCGTGCTCGGGCTGCCCGGCTGGCCGTCGCTGGGAGAGGAACTGATCGTCCAGCGCAACGCGCAGCTCGCCGAATCGTCGGGAACGCCGATCCATTGCCAGCATCTCTCCGCCGGGGGAAGCGTGCGCATCCTGCGCGAAGCGCGCGGGCGCGGGATTGCGATCACCGGTGAGGTCTGCCCGCACCATATCGCGCTGACCGACGCGGCGATCGAGTCGTTTGACACCAATTTCAAGATGAACCCGCCGCTGCGCACCCAGCGCGATGTCGACCAGTTGATCGAGGGAATTGCCGACGGGACGATCACCATCCTCGCCAGCGACCACGCACCGCACTGCGACTTCGAGAAGGAGATGGAGTTTGACCGCGCTCCCTTCGGCATCCTCGGGCTGGAGACCGAACTCGGGCTCTTCCTCGACCTTCTCGTCCACAAGAAAAAGGCCATTTCGCTCCCCCGGCTGATCGAGCTTTACACCATCAACCCGGCCCGGCTGATCAAGATCGACCGCGGGACCCTCTCGCCCGGAGCCGTGGCGGATGTGACCGTGATCAACCCCGACCTGGAATGGACCGTCGACAAGGAGGCTTCGTTCTCCCGCTCGCGCAATACGCCTTTCCACGGATGGGAGTTGCGGGGTCGCGCCGTCCGGACCATCGTGGCGGGCAAAACCGTCTGGGCGCTCTGATGGCAGCCTTCTCTTTTCATGCGGGAGTTGCCAATCCGGCGCGCCCGCCTTACAGATGCGGTTTGAAATGATGCCCGTTTCCACCTCTTCCGCCCCCACGACAACCACCCCGCTGGAGCGCATTTCCGTGCGCGCCAAGTTTTTCTTCGAGGGCGACACCAAGTTTTTCCTCAAGGGGGTGACTTACGGGCCGTTCAGCCCGAATGCGGACGGGGATTACCTCGCCTCCCCCGAAAAGACCGCGCGCGATTTTTCGCTGATGCGGGAACTCGGGGTCAACGTCATCCGCATCTATCACGTGCCGCCGCGCTGGTTGCTTGATCTCTGCCGCGAGTATGGCCTGCGCGCCATTATTTCGATCCCGTGGGCCGAGCATGTCGAGTTTCTCAACAACCGGAAAGTCCGCAAGGAGATCCTGCGCACCATCCGCGACGCCGTTGCCCGCAATAAGGGGCACGACGCGATCTTCGCCTACCTCGTCGGCAACGAAATCCCGACGACCATGGTCCGCTGGCTCGGCACGCGCCGGGTCATCGACTTTGTGGAGCGCCTCGTCCACATCGCCCGCGAGACCGACCCCGGGCCGCTCTACTCCTACGCCAGCTATCCGCCGACCGAGTACCTCCTGCCGCAGAACGTCGATTTTTACACCTTCAACGTCTACCTGGAACGACGCGACGACTTCGAGCGCTACCTCGCCCGGCTCCAGAACCTGACCGACGAAAAACCGCTCATCATGGGCGAGTTCGGCCTCGACACGATGCGCAAGGGCGAAGAGGCGCAGGCCGAAGTGCTCGACTGGCACTTTGACTGCGTGGTCCGCGGCGGAACCGCTGGAACGATCTTCTTTTCATGGACCGACGAATGGTTCACCGGGGGACAGGAGATTCTCGACTGGGAATTCGGGCTGGTCCGCCGCGACCGGACGCCCAAGAAAGCGTTCCATCTCCTCAAGAAGAAACTTTCCGGCAATGAGCCGGTGACCAGCAAGGTCCGGCTCGACCACTACCCGTCGGTCTCGATCATCGTCTGTTCGTACAACGGGGCCAAGACGCTCAAGGATTGCCTGGAGTCGCTCGACCTCCTCAACTACCCGAACTACCAGATCGTGCTGGTCGACGACGGCTCCAGGGACAACACCCAGCAACTGGTCGCCGATTTCGAAAAAGCGCGCAACGCCCGGCTGGCCGCCACCGGGTGCAAGCTCCCCGATTTCCTGAACATCGTCCAGCCGAACATGGGGTTGAGCTACGCGCGCAACGCCGGGGCGCGGGCTTCGAGCGGGGAGATCATCACCTACACCGACTCGGACTGCATGCCCGATCCGGACTGGCTCTACTTCATGGTCGGCACGCTCCTGAGCGGCGACTACTGCGGCGTCGGCGGCCCGAACATCTCGCCCCCCGCCGTCAACTGGGTGCAGGCGGCGGTCGCAGCCGCTCCCGGCGGCCCGAGCCATGTGCTCCTCTCCGACGTCGTGGCCGAACACATCCCCGGGTGCAACATGATGTTCCACCGCTGGGCGTTTGAGGGGATCGGCGGGTTCGATGTCGATTACCGCAAGGCAGGGGATGATGTCGACTTCTGCTGGCGGCTGCAAAACAACGGCGGCGTGATCGCCTTCAGCCCGGCGGCGATCGTCTGGCACTACCGCCGTTTCACGTTGCAGGCGTTCCGCAAACAGCAGGAAGGGTATGGCGAAGCCGAGTCGCAGCTCCGCTTCAAACACCTGATCTTTTTCGGCCCGACCGGGACCGCCAAGTGGAAGGGGCAGATCTACGGCGCACCCCGGTTCACGTGGCTCCTCAACCGGCCGGTCATCTACCATGGCGTCTTCGGCCAGGGGCTCTTCCAGTCGATCTACCCGACGCCGCAGTCGGAAATCGCCGCGTACGTCAGTTGCATCGAATGGGTGGCGCTGACGGTCGTGATCTTCATCGTCTCGATCGCCTTCCCGGTCCTGCGAATCGTCCCGTACCTGATGTTCGGCGCGACCTTCCTGGTCGCCCTCTCGTTCATGATCCATGCGCGGATCGAACCACGCTACGACACCGTTTTCGCGCGCCTGCTCGTCGCCTTTCTGGCGTTCCGCCAGCCGCTGGTGCGCGGCTGGGCCCGCTATTTTACCTGGCTCAAATTCAAGCAGACCCCCAAGGCGGTCATCGCGCGCCAGGAGGAACGCCTCCCGGGGGGGCGGACCAGCGGCTCGATCAGCAAACTCAACTTCTGGAGCGAAGAAGGCGCCGGGCGCGAGAAACTGCTCGAAGAAATCTTCGCGCAGATGGAGGAGGAAGACTGGCGCTACTCCGCCGATACCGGCTGGAAGGGGTGGGACATCCAGATCTACGGCAACCGGTTCTGGAGCATCAACTTAAAGAGCGTAACCGAGTACCACGGCGGGCCGAAATGCCTGACGCGCGTCCGTCTGAGCTACACGCCGGTCGTGACCACGCTCCTGCTCGCCCTTCCCGCGCCGCTCGTGCTGCTCTACCCGTTCCAGAAACCGGGCATCGGGTCGTTTCTCCTGCTCGGGGTCTACCTCCTCTTCCTATTGGTGCTTTTCTTCCGCGGCTACCGGCTCAAGCGGCGGGTGGCGGCGCTGGTGACGGTGGCGGCCCACCGTGCCGGGCTGCACCGGATGCACCGCAAACAGGGGCTCGCCGACGCCCCGGTACCGGAATCAAAGGAAAGCGAACCGGCTGCGGAATGAGCCTCCTGACCGCCGACTACGACTACCCCCTTCCCGAGGCGCTGATCGCCCGCTACCCCCTTCCGGAGCGGGCGGCTTCGCGGATGATGGTGATCCACCGCGAAGAGGGGCGAATCGAGCACGCCTCCTTCCGCGATTTTCCGCGTTACCTCCGGGGCGACGACCTCGTCGTGCTCAACAACACCAAGGTGATCCCCGCGCGGGTTTATTCCGACGATGGGAAGATCGAACTTTTCTTCCTTGAAGTCGTCGGCGAACGACGCTGGAAATGCCTGGTCAAACCGGGCCGGAAGATGCGCCTCGGCCGGACCGTGCCGGTCGGCGGCGTGACCGGCACGGTCGTCGAAGTGCTCGAAACCGGCGAACGGGTGGTGGAGTTTGAAACACCGGTCGATCTCCATGCCGTCGGCCACCTGCCGCTCCCCCCCTACTTTGAACGCGAAAGCGAAACGCTCGACGAAGAGCGTTACCAGACCGTCTACGCCGCCGCCCCCGGGGCGGTCGCCGCGCCGACGGCAGGTCTGCACTTCACGCCGGAACTGCTCGCCTCCCTCCCCCATGCTTTTGTGACGCTCCACGTCGGGGCAGGCACCTTCAAGCCGGTGCAGAGCGAAAAGATCACCGACCACCCGATGCACACCGAGCGTTTTCTGCTCCCGCCGGAAACCGTCGAAGCCGCCAACCGTGCCGGGCGGATCATCGCCGTCGGCACCACGACCATGCGCGTTCTCGAAGCGCGGATGCGCGATGCCGGCGCGCTCCTCCCGGGCGAAGGAAGCACCGATATTTTCATCTACCCGCCTTACCAGTTTCAGGCCGTCGGGGCACTCCTGACCAACTTCCACCTCCCGAAATCGACCCTCCTGATGCTGGTCAGCGCCTTTGCGGGGCGCGAACTGATCCGCCAGGCGTATGAGGAAGCGATCCGCGAACGCTACCGTTTCTACAGCTACGGCGATTGCATGTTGATCCTTTAACGCCCGTACCATTCCCGGGCGTTGCGATCAAAGATATTCGCCATCTCCTCCTCCGAGAAGTTGTCCCTGATCCGTTGCACATCGCGATCGGAAAACGGAACCTTCGCACGGGTGGAGGGGAGGTCCGTTCCAAACATGAGCGCCTTCGGATTGATCCGGTAAATCGCTTTCATGGCAGGCACCGGATCAAAGTCGATCCTTCCGAAACCGGTCGCCTTGACCTTCACGCCCCGTTCCACCCAATAGAGCAAATCATCAAATCCCTCCTGCGAGAGGCCGAGATGGTCGATGGAAAACCGGGGAATATTCTTCAAAACCGACCTGAAATCCCCCAGGTTTCGGCTGTCGATATAAAGCTCGGTATGCCAGCCGTACTGATCGAAAAGCCGGTTGGATAATCTTTCGAGATGCTCCATCTTCTCCGATCCCCCTCTTTTGACATTGAAGCGAACCGCCACCACGTTGGCGGCATTCAACCGCTCCAGTTCCGCGCCGGTGATGTTGACAGGAATATTGGCGACGCCGCAGAACCCTTCCCCCAGGGTTTGCAGGGCGTCGATCAGGTACTCCTGGTCAAAGGCCTGAAAGGAACCGGAAACGACCGCGCCGCCCGTGATCCGATAGCTTGCCGTGGCATGAAGATAATCCGCCGTGGTGAATTGCGGAGGCAGGTAGCCGTTGTTCGCCACGAGGGGGTATTTCGGGTTGATGATATGGAAATGCGCGTCAAAAATTTTCATGTTCTTCCACCTACCGTCGGATGTTCGCAGGTGATGACAAGCCAAAACGGCCGCCCCGTGGTGCAGGGCGGCCGTTGGAGTTTAGGGTGAACTTGGGGGGGTTACAGTTGTTCAGCCGGGGCATCCGCCGGTTTGACGGTGATGTAGCCTTGCATCTCCTGGTGGAGCGCCGAGCAGAAGTTGGTGCAGTAGTACGGGAAGACCCCCGGTTTATCGAGCTTCACCTGGATCGTGCGGGTTTCGCCCGGGTCCATGATGACGTTCATGTTATGTTCGCTGACCGCGAAGCCATGAATCATGTCGGTGGTCTGTTCCACGTTGGTGATGTGGATCGTCAGGGTGTCGCCGACCTTGGCTTCGATCTTGTCCGGCACGAAGCGGCTCCGGACGGCGATCAGCTTGACTTCGACATCGTTGTCGCCGGTGCGGGTGGCGCTGTTGGCGGCGGCCTTCATGTCCCAGATCGCGCCCGGGTGCTTGTTTTCCTCCTGCGGGTAGACTTCGATCGGCTGGATCGCGTCGGCCTTGAGGATCTGCGCAAAGTGCGGTTCCGGTTCGGTGAAGGCTTCATAGACCATCTTCATCTTTTCCCCGCTGATGTCGATCAACTGGCTGCTTTCCGGCTGGCTCGGGCCGACGGAGATATGCCGCCCCTTCGACATCTTGTTCATGGCGATGAGCCACTTGCCGTACGGCTGCCTGGTGTCGCTACCCCCGACCACCAGGTGGCCGATCGCATAGTGAACCGGGATCTTGTCGATGACCACCTTGTTCAGGTCAGCCTTTTCCTCGGCGGTCCACGGCGGGAGCTTCCACTTGGTCACCGCCGAGTCGATGTAAAGCGAAGTATAGCCATACCCCTTGCCGTCGAACTGCGTATGGAGCGGCCCGATGCCGACGGGGACTTCCCCTTCGAGGATCGACTCATACTTCAGCACGGGCACTCCGCGGAACTCCCCTTCGAAGTCCTTGGCTTCGATCGCGGCGAGCACCTTTTCGAAGTCAAACACCGTGGTGGTCGGCTGGAGCTTGCCCGAGGCGCTGATCCAGCGTCCGCTCGGGTCGGTGTCGATCCCGTGGGGCGATTTGCCGATGGCGACGTAGTAGATCACGCCGGGCACCTTGACCGGGTCGATCATCGGCACGCCTTCGAGCATCTCGGCCTTTCCTTCGGCGACCGCCTTTTCCGCCGCCTTCCAGTTGACGAAGGCGGCATAGTCGCGGTCGCGCTGGGAAGCGTTGACCTCCATCAGGTCATGCGCCATTTCCGTGTTGTAGCTGGTCCAGAAAGCCCAGCCGCTGCTCGGCCCCTTCCCGGTGGAGCCCAGGTCGAAGTTGATCGGCGGCGTCATGATCTGCCAGCCGACCGACATCTTGCCGCTCTCCGGGTCGACCTTGATGCCGCTGACCATGCCGGTATATTCCTTTTCATACTCGGTCAACGGGGCATAGCGACCCTTGGGAAGCGGCACGGAGAAACGGGTGGCGACCAGGATGTACTCCGTATTTTCGGTAATGAAGGAGGAGCCGTGGTTGCCGCTCGAGTTCGGGATCGGTCCGAGGATTTCCTTCGTCTTGAAATCGCGCAGGGAGATCCGGGCGATCCGGTTGTTGCCGTTGTCGTTGACGAAGAGCCAGCGCCCGTCATAGAGGCCGTCGGTCTGTGAAAGGCCGGGGTGGTGGACATCGCCCCAGGTATAGTCTCCAAGCAGTTCCTTGGTTTCGATGTCATACCCGTAGCCGGTGCCCGGGTAGGGAGCAAAAACCGGGATCGTGGCGATGTGCCTCATCGAAGGAAGCCCTGCGACAAAGACCTGTCCGGAGTGCCCGCCCGAGTAGAAGAGGTAGTATTCACCCATCTGCCCGGGGGCGACATAGGTGGCCTGTGCCGCCTCTGCGATCTCGGCCGTGGCCGAGCCGGTGTTTTCCCGCTTGCACGCGGAAGTTCCAAGAAGAGCGCCGAGCGCGACTGCGGTGAGTAGGGACGGTGTTTTCATGACGGGAGCGTAAAGGTACGTTTCGGTTCTGGTTTAGTTGACAAGTTTAGTTGACAACGATCTTCCCCTTCATGCCGAGACCGGCGTGGGGATCGCAGACAAAGTTATATTCGCCTCTGGGCATGGTTTTGGTGAACTCGACCTCGGTTGCCTGCCCGGGAGCCTGCAACAGCACCCCGAGAAGCTTGCCATCCTTTTCGAGCATGGCGGCCGCACCGGCGGGGATGCGCTGATCCTTGAAGTTCACGTTGTGCGGACCTCCGTCGACCATCACGAAGCGAACCTTGTCACCCGACTTGATGATCAGCATGGCCGGTTCATAGAAGTAGGCATCCGCGGTTCCCCGCATCTTCACTTCATGAACCTCCCCGGTGAAAGGCGCAGGAGTGCCGGGCGCCGCCCCCTGCTCGGTTGACTTGCCGCATCCGCCGAGGAAAAGAGGCAAGGCTGCACCGAGCAACAGCGGTAATCCGGCGGCGAGTGATGGGATGACTTTCATTTTCATATGGAGGATCGTCCTCCATTTTGAGATTAGATTCCTTGATACTGGTCAAGTTTTTGAGGATTTATCGACAGTTAGAGGCTGTGAAAAAATGATTTTAATGGCCTCTTAATCAGGATCGACAAACCGCACCTTCGGCAACACCTTCCATCCCCAGAGAACGGCTCCGGCAGCCCAGAGCAGCGAACCGATATTCAACGCCCCGTTGCGCCAGAGCAGCGTAAAGTCGCCGCCGCTGCGGAAAACCATCGCGCTGATAAAGAGCAGCGCGGTGGCCCCCAGGAAGGGTAGCTTCCGGGCAAGCAGGGAGCCGAACCCGCCGTGGCTAAGAACCACCCGGGTCGCCACGGTCAGCGTCATCAGCGCAAAGCCGCCGATAAAGATGACATGCAACCCGCCGACCCGCTGGAACGGCCAGCCGAGCGGAAAGAGCAGCCCGAGAAGGATCAACCCGACGGCGGCGTAAAGGCAGCGCGGCAGGGTCAGCTTCGGGGTCGCCCCCTTGAGGAGGCGCACCTGCACGAGAAGATAACCGGCGGCGACCATGAACCGGGCCAGCCCGGTCCAGCGCGGCTGGTCGATCACCCCCTCCAGCAGGCTTAAAGCGACGATCGCCGCCCCCGCGGCAATCGACCAGAGCGCCCGCCGCCGCCAGGTCTTCGCCGGGTTCGGGCCGGGAAGCGCGGGTGCGATCTTCAGGAGCCGGGGAAGCAGAAAGCTACCCACCCCGAGCACCAGAAAGAGAATCCAGATTTCATTGAGCAACCGCCCGCCAAGGATCGCCCAGCGCGGCCCACCCAGACCGTTTTCGGTAATGACCAGCCCGGCCACCCCGGCCACCGCACAGAGAAAGCCGAAGCCGACCAGCACAAACCCGGGAGGCGGCTTCCCGAACTCGCCCCCGCCCTTGGCAATGAAAAACCGCCGGATGAGAAACGAAAGATAAACGATCAGCAGGAGCAGGAAGAGCGCATCCCCCGCGCCGTGCTTCCCGGTCAGGTGAGCGCCGAGCGTTCCAAAGTAAAGCGCGAGGACGGAGAGCAACTCGCGCGAGGAAAAGGGAGGCGTCCCGGTCAGGCGGGGGGCCGCCGTCCCCAGAAACCCGAGGACATACCCTCCCATGAACCCTTCGATCATGAAACGCGCATGAAGCACGCCGGGATAGACCGGGTAGAAGCCGGTAAAATAGAGCGGCCAGAGGAGCACGCCGAAGATTCCGGCCAGCAGCCCGAGCGGAAAGAGGATGCGGTACGGTTCATCGGACGCCATCCGGAAAAAGGAAGGGTGCGCGTTCATTTCCGGGAAGCCTCCACTGCCTGCCAGACTTCATCGACGCTCCAGTCGTTGCCGCGCCAGAGTTTCGCAACGGTCCCATCCGGCGTGACCAACGCGGTGCAGAGCCCGTGGGAAAAGGAGCCGCCATCCTCGGCCCGGACATAGACCGAAAAAGCATGCGTCAGCTTGCGCGTCTCCTCCTTCGTACCGCTGGCGTGGTGCCAGAGGGCGGGATCGGCCCCGATGTTCGTTCCATATTTGGCAAGCCGTTCGGGCGTGTCCTCCGGGTCAAACGAAATGCTCAGGAGCCCGACCTGCCCCGCCAGCGAGGGATCGGCTTCCAGCTTCTTCTGCAACTCCAGGAAGTTGCTCGACATCAACGGGCAGAAGTTGGGAATCGGGCACCGGGTAAAGATGAAAGTCACGACCGTCGTCTTCCCCAGGAGGCTTTCCCGGGTGAGCGGCCGGTCGGCCTCGTCCACCAGCGCAAACTCCGGCAGCGGATCGCCTTCCTTGAGACGCGGCACGTTGGGCGCTTCGACCTTCGCCTCGCTTTCCGGGAGCTTGAGCGTGGCGGCGTCGATCGGACGCAGATTGCCGATCCACGCGTCGCTATCCCCAACAAAAAAGCGGAACACCACGCCGTCCCCCGCTGAAAACCGCTTGAGTTCTTCGGGGTCCTTCACCGTGAAGGGCATCGTCATGGAAGGCATGAACCCGGGGATGTCCTCGTGCTCAATCATCGCCCCCGTACCGTCGCTGTCGATGCTCCGCACGACTCCCCTGACCTCGAAAACCTTTTCGTTCGAAACGGCGTTGGGCGGCGGGGCCGGCTCCGGGGCTCTGGAGCAGGAGGAAAAGGCAACCCCGAAAAGAAACGGCGTCAGCAAAACCGGGCGCAGCCGTTGGCAGTAGCGATGTGCAAAATTTCCCATAAGCTGATTGATCTCATCGGTTTTCAAATGTTTCCTTGATAGAGGTCAAGGAAATGCCACCGTGCTTGCGGGAGGCTACACGCACCCCCTGCCTCTCTTACTGACCCCGGTCGGTTGCAAAACACGTTTTCACTTCCTGTTTTTCCCTCATGACTTCCCGTTCCACTCGCAAGTTCCGGAAACTCGATGTCCGCCCCGTTCTTCAGAAGGGGGGCTCGCCCTTTCCCGTCATCATGGCCAAGGTCGATACCCTCCGCCCCGCCGAGGGCCTGGAACTGACGGCCCCCTTCATGCCCGCGCCGCTCGTCGAACTGCTCGGGAGCCGCGGTTTCGAGTCAAAAATGGAGCGCGGGGACGACGGGAGCTGGATTTGCTGGTTCTGGAAGGAAAAATAAGATAGCTCAGGTGACATGGAGCGGCGTCACCACCTCAGAACAGCAGCACTGGTTTATTCCCTGCGAAGTGCCTCGATCTTCGCCGGTTTGCCGGAGGAAGACCTGGAAAAGATCGCGGCGTTTGCCGTGAGCAAAAGCGTGGCCAAGGGCGAATACCTCTTCCGCGAACACGAACCGGCGGTCGGTTTCTATGTCGTCCGCAAGGGGATCATCAACGTTCACCGGGTCGCCTCCGACGGGCGCGAACAGGTGATCCACCTCTTCCGTCCCGGCGAATCACTCGCAGAGGCGGCGGTGGTCAGCGAAACCGGCTACCCGGCGGATGCGCGCGCGATCGAGGAGAGCGAAGTGATCCTGATCCCGAAACGCGATTTTCTCGCCCGGTTGCATGAAGATACCAACCTCGCGCTCCGGATGCTCGCCTCCATGAGCCAACACCTGCGGGTGCTGGTCGCTTCGATCGAAAGCCTTAAACTCAAAGATACCGAGACCCGCCTGCTCCACTGGCTTTTAAGCCGCTGCCCCCGCCCGCTCACCAGCGAACCGGCGGAGATCGCGATCGGCACCACCAAGGCGATCCTTGCCAGCGAACTGACCACCCGGCAGGAGACCCTTTCGCGCATCTTCGCGAAACTGCGCGACGCAGGGCATTTGATCGTCAAGGGGCGGACGATCACCGTCAACAATCCCCTCGCCTTCCAAGCCGTCTTCGAGGCCAACCTCGGCGGCGTTTCGTGACGGTTTCCGGTTGACATCTCGTTTCCTGTTAAGATACAAGGTTTCCCAACAGGAATGGATGAGAAAACCATCGGCGCCAATATCCGTGCAATCCGACAGGCCGCGAAAGTGACCCTGACGGAAGTCGCCACGCGTGCCGGGATCACCAAAAGCACCCTCTCGAAGATCGAGACCGGGCAGATTTCGACGCCGATCTCGACCCTCCTGACGATTGCCTCCACGCTCGGCGTGCGGCTGGCCGATTTTGTCCGCGAAGAAAACCCGGAAAAACGGTGGACCTTCACCCCGAAGGGCAAAGGACGGCTGCTGGTCCGCAACGGCTCCCGATTCGGCTACGCCTACGAAGGGTTGGCGGTCGATTTTCCCGACCGGCTCGTCGAACCGTTCCTTTTGACGATCAACCCCTCCGATCAGGCGGGAGTCTTCCGGCACGAAGGGCACGAGTTTGTCTACATGCTCTCGGGCCATGTGGAGTTCACCGTCGGCTCCGAACGTTTCGAGATGAAGGAGGGCGACTTTCTCTACTTCGACTCAACGCTGGAACACCAGACCCGCCTGATCGGCGCCGAACCGGCCCGTTTCCTCTGCTGCTTTATCGAACAACGCAACTAAGCTCCTCTCATGAACACCAAACCGACCATTTTCGTTGCCGGAGCCGGGCTGATGGGGCACGGCATCGCGCAGACCGCAGCCACGGCAGGCCACCCCGTGCTGCTCTACGACCTTTCGCCCGAAGCGGTCGAACGCGGCCTGCGGCAAATCGCCTGGTCCCTCGAAAAATTCCATGCCAAGGCACCGGAAAAAGCGCCCGATCCGCAGGAAGTGCTGGCACGGATCACCCCGACCACCGAACTCGAACGGCTCGCCGAAGCCGGGGTGGTGATTGAGGCGATCATCGAAAAGGCCGCTCAGAAAGAGGCGTTCTTTTCGCGTGCCGAGGAGGTTTCCTCACAGGAAACCGTGTTTTGTTCCAACACCTCGGCCATCCCGATCAGCCAGCTCGCAGCAGCGACCCGTCGGCCCGACCGTTTTTGCGGGATGCACTTTTTCAACCCGGTCCCGCTGATGAAACTGGTCGAGGTGATCCGCGGCATCGACACCAGCGCGGAAACCGTGGAGCGGGTCGTCACCCTGGCGCGCGATTTCGGCAAGGAACCGGTCGTTGTCGAACGCGACACCGCGGGGTTCATCGTCAACCGCATCCTGATCGCCTCGCTCCTCGAAGCCGTCCGCGTGCTGGAAGCGGGTCTCGCCGACGCGGAGCAGATCGACGCTGCGATGCGCCTCGGTTGCGGCCACCGGATGGGACCGCTGGAGACCGCCGACCTTTCCGGCCTCGATGTCTTCCTCCATGCCGCCAACGCGATCCACGAAGATACCGGCGACCCCAAATTCAAGGCCCCGCCGCTCCTCGCGCGGCTGGTCGCCGCCGGGCACCTTGGCCGGAAAACGGGACGCGGCTTCTACCGCTACCCCCGGGAGGGAGCACGATGATCGCGATCGACCTCACCGGCAAAAACGCCCTCGTCACCGGTGCGAGCCAGGGGTTGGGAGCGGCGATCGCCGCCCGGCTCCATGAAGCGGGCGCTTCGGTCGCCCTCAACTACTTTCCCGACGACGCCGGTGAAAACCAGCGCAGGGCGGAGCAACTCGTCGAGCGCCTCGGCCCCCGTAGCGCCGCCTTCCCCGCCGATGTCCGCGATTCGCAAGCCGTCGCGCAACTCTGCCAGGCGGTGGTCGACCGGTTCGGCCCGCTCGATCTCCTCGTCAACAATGCCGGGATCGTCCGCGACCGCACCGTCGCCAAAATGAGCGACGACGAGTGGTCCGCCGTGATCGACACCAATCTAAGCGGCGTTTTCCGTGTCTGCCGCGCCGGGGCCGCGCTCCTTCGCGACGGCGGGCGGATCGTGAACCTCGCCTCGGTCTCCGCTTCGGTCGGGCTTTTCGGCCAGGGCAACTACGCCGCCGCCAAGGCCGGGGTGCTCGGGCTGACCCGCACCTTGAGCCGCGAACTCGCCCGGCAAAACATCACCGTCAACGCCGTCGCCCCCGGCCTGGTCCTGACCGAAATGGGCCAAACCGTCCCCGAAGCGATCCGCGACCGGTGGTGTTCGGAAATCCCGCTCGGCCGGTTTGCCGAGCCGCAGGAAATCGCCGACGCCGTCCTCTTTCTTTGCAGCGACCTCGCCAGCTACGTGACCGGCCAGACCCTCCACCTCAACGGCGGGTGGTACGCCTGACCTCCAACACCCCACCCACTTGCTTATGTCTTCACCTGACCCGATCGTCATCGTCGGCGCCCGCCGCACCCCGCAGGGGCGCTTTCTCGGGAGCCTCGCCGCCTGTACCGCGCTTGATCTCGCCGTGGCCGCCGCCAAGGGAGCGCTCGGGGAGATCCCCGCCTCCGCCATCGACCGCTGCATCGTCGGCAACTGCCTGCCGCCGATCCTCAACGTCAGCCGGCAGATGAGCCTCGCCCTCGGCATTCCGCAAAGCGCCGATGCTTTTACCGTCAACATGGCGTGTGCCTCCGGCTTGAAGGCGATCACCCTTGCCGCCGATGCCCTGCGGCTTGGCGACGCCGAGGTGGTCTTGTGCGGCGGCACGGAATCGATGTCGAACGCCCCGCATTTCCTCCCCCGCTCCCGCACCGGCTACCGGCTCAGCGATGGCACGCTGGTCGATTCCCTGCTGCTCGGGTTGAAAGATCCCGCCATCGGCAAAACCATGCCGGAAACCGCCCAGCTTCTCGCCGAACGCTTCTGCGTGAGCCGCGAAGAGCAGGACCGCTTCGCCTTGGCCAGCCACCAAAAGGCGCTGGCAGCGCAGAAGGAAGGCGGCTTCGACGCGGAACTGATTCCCCTTGCCGGGCTAGAACACGACGAACACCCGCGCGCGGACACCACGCTCGAACGGCTCGCCACCCTCAAGCCAACCCTCGGCGCAGGGACCACGATCACCGCCGGAAACGCTTCCGGCATCAACGACGGCGCGGCAATGGTCGTCCTGACCACGCTCTCCACCGCGAAACGGAACGGCTGGCAGCCGCTCGCGCAGTTTTCCGCGTATGCCACCACCGGGTGCGCCCCCGAAGTGATGGGCGAAGGCCCGGTCCACGCCATCCGCAAGCTCCACGCCCGCACCGGCCATACGCTGGCCGACTACGACGCGATCGAAATCAACGAAGCCTTTGCCGCGCAGGCGCTTGCCTGCCTCAAACAACTCGACCTCGCGCCCGACGACCCCCGGTTCAACCGGTGCGGCAGCGGCATCGCGCTCGGTCACCCGATCGGGGCAAGCGGCGCGCGGCTGGTGGTCCACCTCGCCCACCAGCTCGCCCACGGCAACGGACGGCGCGCCCTTGCTTCGCTCTGCGTGGGCGGAGGAATGGGGATCGCCGCCACTCTCGAAGCTCTTTAACGCCTTTTTTCCCCTCTATGTCACACCTCCCGCCCAACCGCCCCCTTCTCATGACGCCGCAGGAAGCGGCCGCCCTGATCCCCGACCGCGCCCGCCTCGCCTTTTCCGGTTTTGCCACCGTCGGCATCGCCCAGGCGGTGATGGATGCGATGATCGCCCGCTTCAAACAGTGTGGCTCCCCCGGTGAACTGACCGCCTACCACGCCGCCGGGCATGGCGGCGGGTGGGGTTGCGACCGGCTCGCCGAAGGGGGGCTGCTGGCCAGGGTGGTCGGCGCACACTGGGGGTTGATGGATCACCTCCGGCGCGGCATGACTGAAAACCGGATCGAGGCGCACAACTGGCCGCAGGGGATGATCGTCCGCGCCTTCCGCGAAATGGCGCACGGCAGCCAATGGGGCTTCATCAGCCCGGTCGGCCTCGGGACCTTCATCGACCCGCGCGACTGGGGCGGCTGCATGAACGCCAAGGCGCGGGAGACCGGGAGCATGATCTCGCTGGAAACCGCTCCGGACGGCTCCGAAGTGCTCCGCTACAGCCACCTGCCGATTGACTTCGGCGTCATTCGCGGCTGGCGCGCCGACGCGCACGGCAATGTCAGCCTCGGCATGGAAGCGTTGAGCCTCACCCAGCTTGAAATCGCGCTGGCGACCCGGGCACAGGGCGGCAAGGTGATCTGTCAGGTCCGCTACCACGACCGCGACCATGTTTTCCCGGCGGATGAAATCTCCATCCCCGGCATCCTGATCGACCACCTGGTCGTCGCCGACGATCCAAGCCGCAACCATCGCCAGTGCGAGGCGTACGACGAAGATCCCTACCTGCTCGTGGCCGGCGGCGCGGCCGATGCCGTCAAACTGCCGCCGGTGCCGGAGGGGCCGCGCGGCTGGATCGGGCGGCGCGCGGCGCAGGAAATCCACCCCGGCGACTGCTTCAACCTCGGCATCGGCATCCCGGGCGAAACCGTCACCGCCGCGCTCGCGGAAGCGGGGCGCCTGGGCGAAGTGACGCCGACGCTGGAATCGGGCGTCATCGGCGGCGTCGGCATCGGGCTCAACAACTTCGGCATCGCCGTCTGCCCGCAATCGCGGATGGACCAAGGGGCGATGTTTGACTTCTACTACGGTGGCGGCCTCGACATCACCGTCATGGGCGCGGCGGAAGTCGGCGAAAACGGCGACATCAACGTCAGCCTTTTCGACGGAAAACCGACCGGCTGCGGCGGGTTTATCGACATTACCCAGAACGCCCGGAGGATCGTCTTTTGCAGCACGCTCACCGCAGGCGGCGTGAAGCTGGCCTACGAGGAAGGCCGGGTGCGCGTCCTTCAGGAGGGGCGCTTCCGCAAATTCGTCAGGAAAGTCGAGCAGGTGACCTTCAGCGCCGCCCAGGCGCTCTCCAAGGGGCTCGCCGTCCGGCTGGTGACCGAGCGGTGCGTCTTCGAACTCGACGCCGAAGGCTGGACGATGATCGAAATCGCCCCCGGGATCGACCTCGAACGCGAAATCCTCGCCCATCTCGACTTCCGCCCGCGCGTCTCGCCCAACCTGCGCGAAATGGCGCGGAGCTGCTTCGTCCCCGGGTGTTAAAGAGTTCATTTTTCATTGAACTTCCCGGCGTCGTGGTTCAGGTTACCGTGCCATGACCCTGGAAGCCTCGCCCCCGGCCGCGCCTTCGCTGACCCCGCTGGAAACGGAAGTCATCGACTTTTTTGTGGCCCTCGCGGGGTTGATCGGCCAGCCGCGCTCCATTGCCGAGATCTACGGGCTGCTCTTCATCTCCCGCGAACCGCTCTCCATGAGCGACCTGATCGACCGCCTCGCCTTGAGCAAAGGGTCCGCCAGCCAGGGGTTGAAGTTCCTGCGGGAACTCGGCGCGGTCCAGGCAGTCCGGACCGAGGGCGAGCGGCGCGATTACTACCAGGCCGAAATCAGCCTGAAACGGATCGTCAACGGCTATCTGGAGCGCGAGCTCGAAGGCCACATCGCCAGCGGGCGCGAGCGGATCGACGCGCTGCGCAAACAGCAGGAAGCGATGGAAGACCGCGACGGCTTTTACCGCAACCGCGTCAGCCAGCTCGAACAATGGTACAGCCGGGGAAGCCGCGCCGTGCCGCTCCTGCGAACCTTTCTCTCCCTGTAATGCGCATCCTCGTCACCGGCGGTTGTGGTTTCATCGGCTCCCATCTGGTTCGCCTGCTGATCGCGCGCGGACACTCCGTGCTCAACGTCGACAAACTGACCTATGCCGGGAACCGCGCCTCCCTGCGCGACGTGGAGCCGCACCCGGCCTACGAATGGCTCGCCGCCGATATTGCCGACGCCCCGGCCATGGAAGCAGCCTTCCACCGCTTCCAGCCGCAGGCGGTGATGCACCTCGCCGCGGAATCGCATGTCGACCGCTCCATTGACTCCCCGGGCGCCTTCATCCAAACCAACATCGTCGGCACCTACACCCTGCTCCAGGCCGCGCAACGCCACGCCGCCACGCTCGCGCCCTACGCCGTTTTCCGTTTCCTGCACGTCTCCACCGATGAAGTCTACGGCTCGCTCGGAGAGACGGGAACGTTCGAAGAGACCACGCCGTACGATCCCCGCTCCCCCTACTCCGCCAGCAAGGCCGCTTCCGATCATCTCGCCCGCGCCTGGAAAACAACCTACGACCTGCCGGTGATCGTCACCAACTGTTCCAACAACTACGGCCCGTGCCAGTTCCCGGAAAAGCTGATCCCGGTCGTCATCCTCAAGGCGCTCGCGGGCGAGCCGATCCCGATTTACGGTCGCGGCGACCAGGTGCGGGACTGGCTCTACGTGGAAGACCACGCCGACGCCCTCCTCACCGTGCTGGAACAGGGCACCCCGGGGGAAACCTACAACATCGGCGGGGAAAACGAACGGCGGAACCTCGACCTCGTACAGACCCTCTGCGCCCAGCTCGACGAGCTTTCACCCCGCAACGACGGGCGTTCGTACTGCGAACAGATCACCTTCGTCGCCGACCGCCCGGGGCACGACTGGCGCTACGCGGTGAACATCTCCAAGATCCGCCGGGAACTCGGCTGGACCCCGCGGCAGGATCACGAAACCGGCTTCCGCAAGACGGTCCGCTGGTATCTGGAAAACCGCCCATGGTGGGAGGCGATCCTCTCCGGCGAATACCAGGTCGACAGGCAGGGAGCGCCGGCGAGAGCGACCTGACCTTTCACGACACGGCTTCCTTTTCGCGAAGCTCCTGCAAAATCGGTAGATATTTTGACTCCGCCCGCGAAAGGCACTCCGCCGTGATGGCGGGATCGACCGGCGCGGTTCCCCTGAACGGAATCAGGGCCAGCACCCCCAGCCAGGGCAGCCTTCTGGTCCCGGTTGAAAAAAGAGCGCACGGCGCAGGCTCAATCCGGTTATACCCGGGCGAGAACCAGCCCGCCCTGGGCGACTGCTCGCCGCAGTGGATGCTGACCTGCGCCCAGTCGCCCCGCCGTCCCTGAATCAGGAGATTGGCATCAGGAAAAGCGGTCTGCACCTGAGAGGGACCGGCATTCAAAACCCCGGGAGCAAACTGAAACCGCGACTCCATCAAATGCTCTCCCTCGCCCTCGATGGCGTCGACCACCGCCCAGGCCTGCAAATCGGAAAAAAAGAAGATGATGCGAAAATGAGTGACCGCCATCTGCGTCGCTCCATAACCGAGGTTGTAAAAGGCTCCCGCCTCGCAGGTTCCATCAGGGTATTTTTTCCAGACCAGCGGTTGAGGCGCCAGAGGCCGCCAGGCGCCGGGTCTTTCCCTTGCCGCCAGCGAATTCTGCCCCTGCCCGTCAATTGTCATGGTGGAGTGTGCCGCCGTGGAGGCAAGGAACGAGCGGAAGGAAGCTTCCGAAGCATCATAGAGATGACGCCCCGGATCGACCACCAGCGAGCGGCCAAACGCGCTCAACCAAAAGCCTAGTTTATCTTCATGTTGATGGCTGACCCCAAACGACCCGGCATCGAAGGCAAGATAAAGCTCCTCCCGACCGCGGGCAGTTCCTTCACGCATAAAGATCATTCCCGCCCATGGGAAACACTCGCTCTCCAGCGCCCGGCCATCGCTCTTCAAAAGCCCGGAGGCCAGGGGGATGGCGAGCGTCCGGCGGACCAACCTTGTGCAGTCCGGGTCGGACTCGTTGAAAGCGACCTGCAAACCGTCGGGAGTCAACGTCTGTTCAAGATAATGGAGCATTGCCCCCACCCGGGAACGGATCGCCGGCGAAGGAGGCGTCGGCGTCCATTCGGCGTAAGCGAGGCTTTTCAAAACGCACGATACCACGGTGAGATGGTAATGAGGTGTCATCTCGTCGTGAACGCCATCGGGCAGCACCTGTCTTGCCAGGGCTTCCTCAATCCGGCTCCACGATCTTGCGCTGATTTCCGTGCTGCCCGGCAGCCCCGGAAGAAAGGCCACCGTGGTGAGCGCTCCCATGCAGCCGATGAAAACCCAGTTGTTGCGTGCTCGCGGGACGGCGTGATCCAGCCACTCAAGCTGGCGACCGATGCTCGTACAAATCGTCTTAAAGGCTGCGTCGTCAAGCAGTTCGGAGTTCAAGGCGTCAATGGCAGCCAGGCATTCCACCCACGCCTTGAGGTGAATGGCTATATTCAGGTAGCTCTTGAACATAAAGCGGGTGCCTGAAAACCCGAGCCGTTCGCTTTGCGCGATCCAGGAAAGGATCAGCTCAATGCACTTGCCCGCATAACGCTCCTCGCCGGTCTCCCGGAAGGCCGCCACCAGAGGGTCCAGAAACAGGAACCGGTTCAGATCATGCACCCAGTGACCGGTACCGGGGTTGGCATCCCAGTCGATGGCGCAATCCAGGCAATGGCGTTCCCCATAGAACGAAAATTGATGACGAAGGATTTCATCCGCGGTGGCGGTGATCATGTCCGGACGACTTTGGCTAAAGGCGAGGGCCTGAGCATGAAAACGATCGGTTCTCTTTGAAAGGAAATCCATTTATATAAAATTGACTTACATCTAATTTTATTCAATCTTAAAAATCAACCCTCCCGTTTTTCTCAAAAAACCACCCGCCACCCGCACCACGAGCGATCCCGGCAGCTCCCTTGACTCAAGTCGACCGATTCCGTAGTTTCCCACGTGATTTGTAAACACCGATGAACGCCGTTGACCCCAAAGCCCCCAGCGCAGATTCCTTGCCCACCCGGTTGCGCGCGTCGGACCGGGTTCGCCATTATCTGGAGAACCAACTTTCCTCCTCCCGCGGGAACCACGAGATCAAACTCCCCCCGGTGCGGGATCTTTCGCGCCATCTGAGAGTCAGCACCGCGACGATTTACCATATCTTCAAGGATTTTGCGAAGGAAGGGCGACTGCATACCGCCGCCGGCGGCGGGAGCTACCTTCTTGCCAAACCGGCAAAGCCCGATCAGCGCCCGCTTTGCATTGGAGTCAGTTGGCCCATTGTCGCCAACCCCACAAGCTGGGGCCATCTGATCAACCACGCCATCATTCAGGCGGCCATGCAGTGGCGCTCCCGCCTGAACCTGCGGCCCATCCCCGTCGAAGCGTTCGAAACCAAAACCCATCAGGATCTTCTGGCCAACGAAGTCGACGAAATCGACGCGCTCATCTTCATATCGAGAACCCGCGAATTCGCCGAAAGCGAGGATGACCTGATCAACCTCTATGAATCCCGGGGCAAGCCGGTGGTACGGTTCGGCTCTCCAGGCATCACGGCAGCCACCAATTTTGTGGCAATTGACAACTTTACCGCTGCGTCCCAGGTCGCCTTTGCCTGGGCTAAGAACGGTCGCAGGCGGATTGCGTTTTTGATGCGCGAATCGCTCAACGCGACGACTTCCACGCTTTTCGCCCACATCGGGCTCCAGTCGGGAGCGGCGCGGGGCGGGCTGGAAACCGGCTTCGTGCGGCCGATCTTTGCGCCCGGCGTCGAGGAGGAAAGCGGGTATCAAAAGATCAGACAACTCCTCAAAAGCGGCGGGGAAAAGCCCGATGCGATCTACTGCTTTGGCGGCTTTCTCGCTCTGGGCGCGGTTCGCGCGTTGAAAGAAGCGGGCCTGCGGGTGCCCGGCGACGTCAGCGTGGTCGGGGGCGGCGGACGCGATCTCACGGGAACGCATTTTCCCGACCTGACCCGGCTTGCGGTTTCCTACGAAGCCATTGGCGAGAGCATGATTGAAATGATGATTGAAAGACTCGATCACCCCCAACGCTCCGTACCCGGTGTTTACATCCCGCTCAAGGGGACCGGCGGCGGCTCGACCACCCCGGCGGAGAATACCTGCTTGCGGGCGGTTGGCCTGCTCCCGTAACACCTCCGGGCGCTTCCCAAAAATCAGAAACAAATCACTTCATTCATCCAAAATCACGCAATCTCTGTCTATTCTTTCTTAAAATGACTTGACTCATTTTAAGAAAATTGCATGATTACCCTCATGAGTGTTCCCCTTTCCGCACGTCGGGCTTCGCGCCTCTGGTTTCTTCTGCTTTTCGCCGGATCAGGCTCCATGGCCCCCTTGTCGGCTGAGGTGACCGGAAGATCGTGGCTCGGAGACCATGGCGACGGTGGGAACGGAAGCTGGTCCACCCCGGGCAACTGGAACCCCGTCGGCGTACCGGTCAATACTGGTTCCGATAACCATATCGCCAATTTTTATCTCGATAACAACCTCCTTGATGCACCAACGGCAAAGGTGACGCTGGCAGGAGCTACCGCAGCGCGCGGCATCGTCATTGGGGTTGGCAAGGCAGTGACGATGGAACTCGATGCCGGGACCGCTCTCTCCCTGGGAACGAAGTCCATTGCCGTTGGCACCGATCTTGAAACCGGAGTTGCCAATGCACCCGCGAGCCTGACCATGAAAGGCTCCGCAGGAGGCAACAGCACGGTAAGCCTTGGAGGTCTCCTCGAATTCCGAAACGCAAGCACGCTCACCTTCTCCGGGCCCAACCTTGCCGTGACAAGCACAGTGACCAACAACGGCCAAAGCAGAATGATCGGGGTCGACAATCACCTCAACGTCGAAGCAGGCGCATCGGTCGAACTCTATTCGCTCTGGGCAGGCAATGGAACCGCGACTACCACCAATGGTCACGGCAACGCCGTCGTGGTCAAAGGCGCGCAATCAAAACTGGTCATCAGTGGAGGAAACGGAAATATCGGCTTACGAATCGGAAGCTTCGGCGGAACCTCCACTATCGCGGCCGCCTATGGAAACTCGCTCAGCGTTGAAAGCGGGGCCACTGTCGAGGTCACGACAGGAACCGGCGGGACCAACCAGAATAATCTTTCCATCGGCACCGGCGAATGGGCACGCTCCAATTCGGTGATCGTGACAGGCGCCGACTCGACCCTGGCCCTCAAGGACGGCAGCGCCATCCACATCGGCAACACGAGCCAGAACAACCGGGGGGACAATCGCCTGGAGGTTCGCGACGGAGCCAAAGTTGTCACCAACGGTCAAACGACGATCTATGACTACATCAACACACTGGGGGTCGGAGCCAACCGGCTCACCATCGCAAACGGCGGGACGTTCCGCTCCTCCTCCACGATTGAAAACCGCTCCCTGTTGCAACTGGCCGCCGGGGGCGTGCTGGAGGGAGCCGACGCCCTGGGCGACCCGCAGGCGCTTGGCGTCAGCGTGACCTCGACAGGCCGCTTCGAGGTGGCTGGAACCGGCCTCGGGCAGACGGTAACCACCAGCGTCGCCGCCAACGGAACCTTCGCGATCGGACTGACCGATGGCGTCACAGGGAATACGACTGCAAGTCTGTTGACGCTCCAATCGACCGTCGCCTTTACCGCGGGGAGTCTCCTTGAGATGTCGATCTTCAATGGGAACACCAGCGATCAGATCAATTTTGCACCGGAAGGGGGGCTATTGACGGGAAATGTGACGCTCCGTCTCGTGTTCGAAAATGGCTACACGCCCGAGTCGGGAGGATCGTGGACGTTGTTTACAGGAGAGACCGGCGGCATCACGGCCACGTTCGACCTGAGCCAACTTGATCCCCTCCTCTGGAATACCGATCAATTCAATGAACAAGGCCAATGGAAACTCGTCGCGATACCCGAGTCTTCAAGTGTCGCGCTGAGTCTGGCCGGGCTCCTTACCGCAGCAATCGTGTTGCGTCGTCGCACGCTGTCATGAATACCGGGCGAAAGCGTGGGTGCTCCGGCTCCTCTTTGGTCGAGATCCTCGTGGTAGCTACCGTTCTGGGAATCGTGATCGCGTTGCTTCTCCCTGCGATCTCTCAAGCCATCGAGACCTCCCGCTCGACAAAATGTATTGGAAAACTCCGCCAGCTTGGGGTGAATATCCGCGTCTGGCGCACCGAGAACAATGAGCGGCTGATGCCTCCCCTTGAGACAGCCTCCCGGCGGCCCAGCCGTTACTTCTTTGACGGCGGAGTCATCCAACTGGCGGAGGAGATGCAATGTCCGACGTCCACAACAGCCAGCCGCGGTGCCTGGCTCGACGGTGGAAACGGCAGCGCTAAATATCGGGCTCAATTTGACCATCACTTCATCTCCTACGGTGTGAACCCCTACGCTTTTTACCAAACCAGCCACTACGGAATGACCACCTCCTTCCGTGTGTTCCAGGGTCGCGAAAGCAAGGTGCCGCAGGTGATGGACGCCACCGCCTGGCAGATCAACCTGAAGGCCTGGAGTGATCCGTTGAGCAGGATCGCCCCCCGGCATCAGAAGAAGGCCAACGTGCTCTTTCTCGACGGACACGTCGACTCCCTGGGATCGGACGCCATCCTTAATCTGAGCCCCATTGGCGGTCCCGGCTAAAGTCAGGGGCTGTTAACACTACGGGAAATGAGGATCAAAGAGCGGCCTTTGCCACTAATCCACCAACCTATGAAGCGCTACATCGTCTCTATTACCACCCTGGCATGGTTTGCCTGTCATGCCCTCCCTTTATCGGCAGCCGAAAGGATCGCCCCCATCCTCAACAGCGCTCCAACGCTCGACGGAAAGATCGATACGGAAGAATGGGCCGACGCCCTGCCCCTTGGCGAGCTGGTCGGCACCGATGGAAACCTGCCTAAGTACAAAACCCAGGCATGGCTGGGGATCCACGACTCCGTCTTCTACCTCGCCATACGGTGTGAAGAGCCTACACCCGGTCGCATGCGGACCAAAACCATCCGCGACGAACGCGACGGCGACGTCTATGCGGACGACTCGGTCGACTTCTTCATTGATGTGGGAAGAACCGGCAAGTCGTTCTATCATCTCACTGTCAATTCAGAGGGAACCCTCTACGATGCGGAGGTCATCGGCGATCGCCGGTCGGCTGAGATGTGGGACTCCGATGCCGTCGTGCGCGCGCACGTCGGCGCTTCCTCGTGGGCAGTGGAGATGGCCCTACCGATGCAGTCCCTTGGACATCAGTTTGTCGCAGGAGAAGTCTTCGCGATCAACGTCGCAAGGACGCGTCGTGCAGAAACCCCCAGGCAAATCAGCAGCCTGGCAAAAGGAAGATACTCCGAACCCGCGAACTTCATCCCTCTCCTTGTGAAGGGGAGGATCGCCTCCGAAAATCTGTCTCTGGTCTCCACCCAACGCGGTCCCTTCTATCAAAAGGCGGTCGGGAAATGGTTCGGGAAATGGGAGTTTGACATCGAAAACAAGGGAACCGGGGCGGTGACACTGGAAGCCCGCTTTGGAAAGGAGACTGCGGAGTCGCGACGCGAGACGATCAAGCCCGGACATCATACCCTCTCTTTTCCCATTTCTCCCGAAGACGTTGAGGCCATGAACCGCTGTACGCTGGTTCTGGAAGGCAGCGAAATCTACCATTCCGAGTATTCGGTACGAAGCGGCGACATGCCCGGCCCCGTTCAAAAGACAAAGGCTCCACTCTTTGAAGAACTGATCGAGGATCGTCCCGACGGACTTTCCAGAGCGGGAGCGCTCATATGGGGCTCCGCCGTAACCCAGGTCGACGAGATGAGCCGTCTGGCGCTTCGTACAGGCACGGAGTATTCCATGGATGCCGTCTTCCAGGAGTTGAAGAAGGATTACGCGATTCGCCCTATCAAGACCCAAGGTTGGGGCCTCCCATCCCGGGTGGGCTATTCAAAAAAATATAAAGTTCCAGTGGTGGTCGAGCTAGACAATCGCCCGGCATTCAGAAAGGGTGTACCGAAATGGACCCGATCCGGCCGTGAAATGCCATGGGCGCCTGATCCCCGAAGCATCAAGGCGGAACTCGACGACACTCGAAAGGCGATCGCCATTTCGCGGGAAAATCCCGGTCTGGTCTGGGGAGTGATGGCGGGCGACGAGGCGTTCGGTCACATGGACAAAATCTTGCGCCTCATGCTCGACCGAAAGGGAGAATATCCTGCGCTGGCACAAACCGAGCAGGAGATCAGAACCAACTACGGGTTCGGGAAGTTCGGCCTGCCCGAGTCAAGCGCCGATACCAATCCCTACCGCTGGATCGCCACACAGCGTTGGCTCAACGATCAGATGCTCGCCAATGCAAGGCAGGTGCGCGCCCTGCTCCGGGAGGAAGCGCCCGGGCTGAAGTACATCTCCTGGGTCAATCAC
>Ga0182739_1000110_pt1 | contig 159322 bp, 122 predicted proteins | sample eDN5th30CBELigBY_FD_128873 | JGI IMG/M metagenome (GOLD analysis project Ga0182739, IMG submission 128873) | Enriched backyard soil microbial communities from Emeryville, California, USA - eDNA 5th pass 30_C BE-Lig BY (version 2) (version 2) | ecosystem: Environmental > Terrestrial > Soil >...
TACTTAAGGCCACGCCGTTGATCACGTGGCCCGACCCCGCCGCCATCACCTACGGCACGGCCCTGGGCGATACGCAACTGAACGCGGAAGCTGACGTTGATGGGCAATTGATCTATACCCCTGCGGCGGGCACGGTGCTGGAATCCGGCACCGGCCACCCGCTTGCGGTCGCATTCACACCGGAAGATACGGATAACTACGAATCGGTAACGGCGGAAGTAACAATCGATGTACGGAAGGCCACGCCGTTGATCACGTGGGCCGACCCAGCGGCCATCACGTACGGCACGGCCCTGGACGAAAAGCAACTAAACGCAACAGCCGATGTAGCCGGGCTGTTTACCTATTCCTCCGCAGCGGGCACGGTGCTGGAATCCGGCACCGGCCACCCGCTTACGGTCGCATTCACACCGGAAGATACGGACAACTACGAGCCGGTGACAGCCGAAGTGACCATCGATGTGTTAAAGGCAGCGCCCGTCATCACATGGACGAACCCAGCGGCCATCACCTACGGTACGGCTTTAGATGATACCCAATTGAACGCAACAGCCAATGTAGCTGGGCTGTTTACCTATTCCCCCGCGGCGGGCACGGTGCTGGAAGCTGGCACCGGCCACCCGCTTACGGTCACATTCACACCGGCCGATACGGACAACTACGAGCAGGTGACCGCCGAGGTAACGATAGACGTCAAGAAAGCCAAACCGGTGATCATGTGGGCCACGCCCGCAGCCATCACCTACGGCACGGCCCTGGACGATACGCAACTGAACGCGGAAGCTGACGTTGATGGGCAATTGACCTATGCCCCTGCGGCGGGCACGGTGCTGGAAGCCGGCACCGGCCACCCGCTCACGGTAACCTTCACGCCGGACGATACGGACAATTACGAGCCAGTTACGATTCACCAAGCATTGGTAGTACATCCCCGTCCAATCACGTTAACGGTTGAAGCACAAAGCAAGGTGTACGGTGACGACAACCCAACCAATTACCTATATTCGCTTGGTGAAGGCACTGTACTAGCAGCGACCGATAACCTCGGCGATATCGTTTCGAATACCGCCCGCGAAGTAGGTGAAGGTGCGGGGACTTACTCGGTCGTTCTTGAATTCGAGGGTGCTAAAGCAAGTAATTACGAAATCACTTTTGACGGTGATAACAATGCCTTTACGATCAGGCCAAAGCCCCTCACTGTATCGTTGAGCGCCGTTCCGGAAATCAGGAAAACCTATGATAGTGTGCCCTATGCCGAACTTTCAGCTGGAAACTATCTGTTGCACGGCGTGTTGGGGGATGATGACGTTTATGTTTCCGGTTCGGCAAGCTACGAACAAACGGAGGCTGGCGAAAATATTCCCGTGCGGGTTAAGGACTTTGTATTGCATGGAGCGGATGCCATTCATTACGTGGTAGAAACGGCAAGTGCTGAGACCGTTGGTCGCATCGTATGGGGAGCCATAGAGGCACCGACCAACCTTTCCGCCTCAGCGGGGGATAAGCAGGTCGCCCTAAACTGGCAATCACCGCCCGACAATGGACAGCCAGTAATGGAATACGTTATCCAGTTTTCACCTGACAATGGCCAGACTTGGGTAGTGGCCGACCAGATACCCGCTACGGTTACCCAAGCTGTGGTAATTGGCTTGCAGAATAATCGTCCTTATGATTTCCGCGTGGCTGCTGCGAATGACGCGGGCGCTGGCCCGTTCAGTGAAAGCGTTTCGGATGTCATACCCACTGCGCCTGTTCTCGATGAAGGGAAACTGCCTAATCCACCGCTAGGCGAAGCTGCGGTCATCACCAATGGTGAGGTAGAGACGGTAACACTCGAGGTTGTGGATTCGGAATATTTGAGGTTAAGCAGCGGAGATTTTGAGTTTAAGTTGGCCACAATAGGTGTCAACGGCAACCGGATATCTATTTCGGAAATAGATGCCATCATTCGCATGGTCCGTGGGACAAATACAAGTGTGTACGTTAGCGGCAGCGGTTTCGAACCAGGGACGGTAATTACGGTATATGTGTTTTCCGATCCGCAAGTGCTGGGATATATCGATGTGCGCCCGGATGGATCTTTTGAAGGCAGCTTGTTACTTCCAAACAACCTGGCGATCGGTAGGCACACTATCCAGGCAAACGGAATTGTTGCCGGCGGCGGGGTTGAGCGTTCCGTGTCACTAGGTATGCTGGTGGTAGCTAATAAGCCTCAAGACATTTATTTCGATACCTTGGGTGAAGTGTCTTATGGGCAAAATCCGATTTTATTGAATGCAACGAGCAGCAGCGGATTGGAGGTTACCTATGCCGTTACTGACCCCGAAGGGAAACCTACAGCACTCGCAACCATCGAGCATGGCAACGAACTGCATATCCACGGTGCCGGAGAGGTATTGGTCACGGCAACGCAATATGGCAACGAGGAATACGCGGCCACAGTGCCGGTTGCCCGTCCGCTCCACGTTTCGCGGGCGATGCTGGATGTTTCCGTTGCCGACGCGAGCCGTGTCTATGGCGAGGACGACCCCGTGTTTGAGTTATTGTATAGCGGTTTTGTAAACAACGACGATGTCTCATCATTGACACGCCAGCCTGAAGCGAGGAGTGAAGCTACATCGGCAAGCACGCCGGGAACGTACGCTGTTTCGATTGAAGGGGGCATATCGGATAATTACCTGTTCAGGTACCATGCAGCTACCTTGACCATTATGAAGGCCCATCAGGTCATAAACTTCAACGCGCCTACCGCGGAAATAAATCGAACCATCGGTAGCATCCCGTTGGACGTTGCCGCAACCAGTGGGCTTCCGGTTACCCTAGCGGTGGATAATACGTTGGCCGCCACGTTGACGGGAACCACCCTCAATATCCATCGTTTGGGCACTGTCCAAATCACTGCGACACAGGCGGGCGATTCGAATTACCTGCCGGCGGATCCGGTTACGGTAACAGTACGCATTGTCGATGCATCGGTCGATTTTCCCGTCCGTGTACACAAAGCCGTGTCGCCAAATGGTGATGGAATCAACGAATGGTTAATTATAGAAGGTATCCGCGATTACCCGGAGAACCGGGTTACCGTAGTGAATCGCAATGGCACAGTATTATGGGAGGCTAGCGGCTATGACAACGACAAAGTCGCATTCCGCGGCATCAGCACCGGTCAGTTGAAACTACCTGCAGGCACCTATTTTTATATTGTTGAAGTGAAAGTCCATGGGAAATGGGAACATCAAATGGGATATTTCGTCTCGCGGTATTAGCGAACAAGAGAGGGGCTAATATGAAACGTAATCTATTGATAACGGCGGTGGCGATACTAGGAGTATCCATTACCGCATCCGGTCAACACGCGTTGACCCATACTCAGCATGGCGCGTTGCGTACGGTGATGAACCCCGCGTCGAGTTTGATGCACATGGATGGTGAAGTGAATGTAGTGGGTAGGCGCCAATGGCTGGGTATGGAGGGCGCCCCACAGGTTTTCTGGGGCAGCGGGCATCTGGGGATTCAGCATTTCGGTGCCACAGCAGGATTCCAAGTGCGGCACGAAAGCCTCGCCCTGGAGCGCCTCACCGAAGCAAGTGCATTCTTCGCAAAGCGCGTCCGCATCTCAGCGATAGAATACGTAGGGCTGTCGCTCAATGCGGGCATCGGCTACCTCGATGGACGCTTTTCCCAGTTGGATCCGATGGACCCCGCATTCAGGGAGGATGTTAAGGAGACCGACGCACTGATCGGTTTCGGTGTGATGCTTTATCGGCCGAACCGCTATTATGTTGGACTTTCGCTTCCGCGGTTAATGCTAGGCAGTCTGGGGGTCGGTAGTGAGCACCGCTATAACTTCCGCAATCAGTACCATTTGACCGCCGGAGCGCTATTCGCGTTGAGCACGGATTTTCAGTTCCGCCCCTCGTTATTGGTAACTTATGCAGACAACCTGAGACCACAGGTAGATATCTCGGCACTGGTTTTCATCAAAGACGTATTCGGAATCGGAATGAACCTACGGAGCTATGGTGACATCGCAGCTATGGCACAAGTTAACTTCGGTGGGGTAGGCTTGGGTTATTCCTACCAGTTCAATCCGAGCGACGAACCATTGAACCGGCGCATCGGAAACAACACGCACGAGATTGGAATCAACTACCGTTTTGGAGGTGTCTCCGATTTGTTATAACTCCCTTTGTGCGGCCTGAGTAGCAGGTATATGCCCAACGCAACAAAGGGAAGGCTTAGCAACTGGCCCATATTATACCTCATTCCCTCCTCAAATGCTTCCTGATTCTCTTTCAAAAATTCCAACGCAAACCGGGCACCAAAAAGGAGTATCAAGAATATACCGAAAAGAAAGCCGGGCTTGAGTTGTGGCTTGCGGTGGTAAATATTCCACAAGATAATGAAGATGATGATGTAGCATATCGCCTCGTACAGTTGGGCGGGGTGGCGGGGTATTGTATCCACGCGTTCAAATACGACGGCCCAAGGGAGGTCCGACGGCAAACCAATAATTTCGGAATTGAAGAAATTACCGATGCGCACGAATGCACCCGCTAAGGGGATGACGATGACCAGCCGGTCCGTAATCCAAAGGAAGCCGGTTTTCGTTTTGCGGCAGAAGAGAAAAATACCGGCCAATATGCCGAGTGCGCCGCCGTGGCTGGCCAACCCATGGAATCCAGTGAGCATGAAGTTGCCGTTGGCATCAAAGGTATACGGCAATATCATTTCCAAAGGGTGGTCTTTATAGTAGTCAAATTCGTAGAACAAGCAGTGGCCCAGCCGAGCACCAAGCAATGTACCCACGAAAATATAGATGCTTAGCTGATCCAGTAACTCCTGCGACTTATTTTCGCGCTTGAAAATGCGAAGCATCAGAATGTAGCTACTGATGAAAGCTAACAAGAAGCACAAGGTATAATACCGGACTTCAAAGCTGCCAATACTAAAAATCTCTGGACTGGTATTCCAATGGATTGCACCTAATATACTGTCTATCATGGTTATGATATGTTTAGGTCGGTAAATATAGTGTTATCCCTCGACAATCGCCAATCAACCTTGAAATAGTCGGGCCAAGTACCGGTTAGCAGGTAATCCGTGACTTACTAGCCGCCATTCAGTTCACTACCTATTTCTTAAGTAAATAAGATAAATTTAGGATACAAATAAACTACAGCTACTACGCTATTAAGTATAATATTCGATTATATATGCTATTTTCATCGTATTAAATACGATAAAAATACGATAGATTTACGATGAAAATACGATAAAATACACTATAAAGTACGATACTATATCAGCTGTTTTAAATAGCTAATAGGAAAACAGGGACGTGAGAGTGACCTGACGTTTAGCTACAGTTTCTGCCCTGCTTTCACTTTCCGCTCTTTCTTTGCCTGCTGTTTGAGGATATATTCCTTTTCGAGGAAAGCGATGATGGTGCCGGCAATATCTTTGTTGGTCGCCTTTTCGATGCCCTCTAATCCGGGCGATGAGTTGACCTCAAGCACCAGCGGTCCGCGATCTGAGGGCAGCATGTCCACGCCGCAAACGGTAAGTCCTAGTTCCCTTGCTGCACGGATGGCGGTTTCGCGTTCTGCTTTGTTCAATTTCATCACCTCGGCGGTACCTCCACGGTGTAGATTAGACCGGAATTCGCCCTCTTTGGCGGTGCGGCGCATGGCACCTACCACCTTGCCGTCTACCACAAATGCACGGATATCCGTACCACGCGACTCCTTGATGTATTCCTGTATGAGGATGTTGTTGCCCAGCCCATAGAATGCTTCGATGACCGATGATGCAGCCTTTTTGGTTTCGGCTAGAACGACTCCAATGCCTTGTGTACCTTCGAGCAGTTTGATGACCAGCGGTGGGCCACCCACCATTTTAATCAGGTCGTCCACGTCGTGCGTGCGCCGTGCGAAACCGGTAATGGGCATGCCAAGGCCAGCGCCGGAGAGGATTTGCATGCAGCGAAGCTTGTCGCGTGAGCGGGTAATGGCTTGGCTGGGATTGGCTGATATCACGCCCATCACTTCAAACTGTCGCACGATGGCTGATCCATAGAAGGTAACGGAGGCACCGATGCGCGGAATGATCGCATCGATATCCGTGAGGTGCTGACCTTTGTAATGGATGCTGGGTTGCCCTTGGCGAATACCCACATAGCATTGGCCATGGTCGATCACGACGCATTCGTGGCCGCGCGACACGGCGGCATCCACCAGCCTGCGTGTGGAATACAGGCTTTTGATTGTCGATAATACTGCTATTTTCACGTGTGCTATATAACTTGCTTTCGCTTATTCCTTATGGCTAATGGCTTTGCCGGATAAATTTGACCGCGATACGTCTACAATGAATTTCTTGCGGAGGAAACTGCGGCCGAGCAGCATTGGAAATTCCATGCCCGACCGGTCGCGCAACGAAATTTCAATAGGGTGCGGCTCACCGAAGAGGGAAACGGTCGTATTGATAATGTACCGGTTTTCTTCCTGCCCAAACGAATTCTTTATCTTCCGTTCGCTATGAAATGGTAGGGTATAGGTGCCGGAGGGCGGCAGGCGATGACCGTCCAACGGTCGGAATTCGACAAATTGTTTACGTCCTTTTTTTATCAATTGGATATGGCTACAGTGTAATACGGATGTCCGTGCACCGGTGTCTACTTTCGCCGGCACGCCGTAGATGTCTAAATCGGGCAAGTCGACGACCTCTTTCCAACCGATGGTTTTGGGCTTATTTGCCATTAATAATAATGATATTCGCCAACTTGCGATTTTACGGTAACCTGCTTGGTAGGAGCAGCTTCTACGCGACCGATGACCTGTGCGGCGATGCCGAATCCACCTGCAATGCGGATAATGTCGGCTGCTATGGTCTCCGGTACATAGAGCTCCATGCGGTGCCCCATGTTGAATACTTTATACATCTCCTGCCAGTCCGTACCCGATTCTTCTTGGATGAGCCGGAAGAGGGGGGGGATGTCGAACAGGTTATCTTTAATTATATGGAGGTTATCGATGAAGTGCAAGACCTTGGTTTGGGCACCTCCGCTGCAATGCACCATCCCGTGTATCTGCGGGCGGTAATTGTCGAGTACCTGCTTAACGACGGGGGCGTATGTGCGGGTGGGGGAGAGCACCAACTTACCCACGGTAGTCGAGCCGTGGCCGGGGATTTCGATGGTGTCCGTAAGCCCCTTGCTGCCGGCGAATACCAGTTCGTAGGGTACCGCGGGGTCGTAGCTTTCGGGAAACCGCTCTGCGATGGTTTTGTTGAATACATCGTGCCGTGCGGAGGTCAGCCCATTGGAACCCATACCCCCGTTATAAGCTTGTTCGTAGGTAGCTTGGCCGTACGAAGCTAGCCCAACGATGACGTCGCCTGCTTCTATGCGGTGGTTTGAAACCACGTCGGCGCGTTTCATCCGGCAAGTAACGGTGCTGTCTACGATGATGGTTCGTACGAGGTCGCCTACATCGGCGGTTTCCCCACCGGTAGCATGGATATCGATACCTAGTTTGCGGAGTTCGGCCAAAATTTCTTCGGTGCCGTTAATAATGGAAGCGATAACCTCACCGGGGATGAGGTTCTTGTTGCGGCCAATGGTGGAGGACAGCAGGATGTTATCGGTGGCACCCACGCAAAGTAAATCATCGAGGTTCATCACAACCGCGTCCTGGGCGATACCTCGCCACACGGAATGGTCACCCGTTTCTTTCCAGTACACATAGGCGAGCGATGACTTGGTTCCTGCACCGTCTGCGTGCATAATGTTGCACCACGTATCGTCATCCCCTAATATATCGGGTATGATTTTGCAGAAGGCGCTCGGAAACAATCCCTTATCGAGGTCTTTTATGGCATTGTGAACGTCTTCTTTGCCAGCGGATACGCCACGCTGGTTATATTTCAGTTCTGACATCCCCTCAATTCACGTGCTTGATTTCTACCCTTCGATTCTGTGCGCGCCCGGTTTCAGTGTCGTTCGATGCGGTTGGCCGTGTAGCTCCGTAGCCCTTTACGGTGAGGTTATCTGCCGGGATGCCCGAATTGACGAGGTAAAGCTTCACGGCGTTGGCACGGTCGATAGATAGTTCCATGTTATATTCGGCAGTACCTTCGATAGAGGCGTGGCCGTCAATGATGAACTTCGCTTTGGTGTCTTTGCGCATTTCCCTGGAAATGTGGTCGAGAATGGCATAGGAGTTTGTTTTCAATACGTGCGAGTCGTATTCGAACTGGATGTTTCTGAAGTCGTAGTTTGGCGGCGTTTGGGCGACAGGTTCGACGGTTTTCGGGGCCTCTTTTGGCGCCTCCTTAGGTGTTTCCGAAACCACGCGCTCAGGAGTAGTTTCCCGTTCCACTACCTCCGCAGCCGGTTGCAAAACCACCTGTTTCGGCTTGCAGCTTTGAGTTGAGATGGCCGATGCACTTATGCAGGCCGCTAGTACGCAATAATTTATGGTTTTCATATGCAATAATTTTGCTGGTGTAAACATAGGAAATATCTATTAAATTATCTGGCTAAGTAGGTTTTAACTCCGTTTTTTTTGCCTATACTTGGTACTTCATATGAGCTTATTTTTTAAAACCATTCACAGTTGCCTGAAGATGAATACAATGATGGTGCCAACCTGTGGCGTTCCCGGTCTACTTTTGATGCTACTGACCTTGTTTTTTAACCATGTATCGGCGAGAGAGCGTTTGCAAGTGGCGGTGGCTGGATTGAGCCATGATCATGTAAACACCTTGCTAAATGCCTATCAACAGGAGGCTGTGGAGATTTTGGGCATTGCAGAATCCGACCAAGCATTGGTGGTACACTACCAGGAGCGGTATAAACTGGATGACGTATTGTTTTTCAAAACCGTGGACGATATGCTACAAACGATACGGCCTGACATCGTGCTGGCGTACAATGCGATTTCGGAACATGTGGATGCGGCGGAGGTATGTTTGCCTTTGGGAATACCATTGATGGTGGAGAAGCCGTTGGCCGCGACGAACGAGCACGCGAGGCGGATAGCCGAATTGGCCACCAAATACCGTACGCAGGTGTTCACGAATTATGAAACGACGTGGTATGGAAGTAACCAAACCTTAAAGCGAATGGTAGACGGGGGAGAAGTCGGTAAGTTGAAGAAAATTATGGTAAAAGATGGGCACCAGGGTCCGAGGGAAATCGGTTGCAGTGAGGCTTTCCTGAGTTGGCTCACCGATCCGGAAAAAAATGGTGGTGGCGCATTGATTGATTTCGGATGCTACGGTGCTAACCTAATGACCTGGCTGATGAATGGGGAGCGCCCAATTGCGGTGACGGCGGTGACTAGGCAGCTGAAACCAGCACTATATCCCATGGTGGATGATGACGCTACGATCATTCTTGAATACCGAGGGGGTACCACGGGTATTATCCAAGCGTCTTGGGACTGGCCTTATAGCATCAAGGATTTGACTGTATATGGTGAGAAAACGTCGTTACACGCGGTCGATGCGAACACGTTGGTGCTCCATTCCAGTCCCAAGGAGCAGGTCGATATTCCGCTGGTGAAAGGGTATTTCGATGGGCATCTTTCCTACCTGCAAGCTGTATTGCAGGGGGATGTGAACGACCATATGGATTTATCGTCGCTCGCCAACAACCTGATTGTCGTAGAGATTTTACATGCCGCGAGGGAATCTGCGAAACGCGGTGAACGCATTTTATTGCATTGACGTGCAGGGTGCAAGCGCCGCGCGATGGCTTATTCGATGCGGCTGGTTAATAATGCGTCGCACCATTGTTGGTATAGTGCTGCCGTAAGTTGTTCCTCAGGGATGGCCAATTCGACGGTATGAAATGCGGTCGGACCTTCGGCAACGTAGGTAAGCAGGGTGGTGGATCCGCAAGGGCTATCCAGCAACTTGGTTGATTTAATCGCATAAAGAATGGCTGTACGACCTTCCTCCACTTTTTTGTCAACCACTTCCAGCGCCGCATCGGGGCAGCCGGCCTTCTCGTACGTCCATTTTTCCTCCGGCGTGCCTTCGGCTTTCATGGGGTAATATCGTCGGTCTATGGTAGTAACCGTGACCTGTTTTACGGCCGCATTATCGGCCTTGCTACCCCTTATGGTATAGGCTGTGCCACGAATGCCCTTGGTATCTTTCGGTATTTTCTTGCTTTTCCAACGGTATTCGGCAGGTAAATCAAACACGATTTTTTCCTCGCCGGGTTTAATCTGAGCGTGGGCCGTAGACATAAAGAACGCTGTTATGGCGAAGCATATCACTATCCGTATCATCTCTTTTTCAGTTTCGCTTAATCATTTATATAATCGGGTCGAACCGCATGGCAAATTTATCCCGGTAGGCCTTCGGCGTCATGCCTGTATTGTCTTTAAACAATTGCCTGAAGTTTTTCATGTCGTTGTATCCTGCGGATAACATGATTTCGAGCAACCCTTTTTCCGTGTTTTCAAGCAGTTTTTTGGCGGCTTCTATCTTGGTGCGCTGCAAGTATCGTATAGGGGTCATCCCTGTGGCCTGTTTAAAGCGTCTTACCAGATTTCGCCTGCTCGCTGGGATATCCACGATGGCTTCTTCCAAGCTTCTGATTGCACTGAATTCGGTTTTTATTTTCTGTTGCAGCTGCAACACCAATTCATCGTCGTGCGCCTCTGCTGGAGCGAAATGACCGAAATAGGATTGGTTTTCGCGGTCCATATCAATGGAAAATAATTTGGCCAAGCGAACGGCCATTTCCCGTCCGCAGTGTTTTTGTATGAGCGCCAGCATGAGGTGGAAACCGCTTGTGGCGCCACCGCTGGTATAGATATTGGCGTCGTGCGTCACCACGGCATCCCGAGTTAGCCGGATTCTCGGGAAACAGGCGGCCAGTTTATCGGCTGCGTCTACGTGGGTGGTGGCCGGCCGGTCGTCGAGTAGCCCCGAAGCCCCCAGCAGGAAGGCGCCGGTACAATTGCTGGCTAATGTGGCTCCACGCGCATATTGCTCATGGAGCCAAGGGAAAAAACAGTTGTTTTCCGTCACCGTTTGGGCCAGGTCTACTGACCCGAAAGCGGGTACGAAGATCAGGTCGTAGTACTGTCCGTTTGTAATTGACCCATACGGGATGTGGCTGATGTCGTCGGGAAGTGCCTTGGTTGCCGTTGTGCCGACGAAAGTAATCTGGTACTGGTTGGGTTTTCCGTCTTCCCGCAGGAGTCGATTGGCCGTTTCGAAAACATCGACGATGGCCGCCAGGCTCAGCAGTCTGTACTTACTCGTTAAAATAATAGCCAATTGCATGGTACTTGCTTTGTTCTTACTATGTCAAACTTAGATAAAATATTGATATTTTTTGTTTGTTTTTTTGGTATCAATGAAATAGCCAGTACACATCCTGCCAAAAACCTATGTTTCCGCCCATAGTAGGCTAGCGCTTTATGGCAGGCGGAGAGATCGATAAATTTTCTTTATGTGCATAAAGGAAATTTATCTAAGTTTGCCGCTTGAAGTCGATTTGTATGCAGCACATCCGCAATTTCTGTATCATTGCGCACATAGACCACGGAAAGAGTACCTTGGCTGATCGCTTATTGGAGTATACGAACACCATCACCCAACGGCAGGCACAGGCCCAACTGCTGGATAACATGGATCTGGAGCGTGAGCGGGGCATCACCATTAAGAGTCACGCCATCCAGATGAACTACGTCAAGGATGGTCAGGAGTATGTGTTGAACCTCATCGATACGCCCGGGCACGTGGATTTCTCATACGAGGTTTCGCGCTCTATCGCCGCCTGCGAAGGAGCGTTGCTGATCGTCGATGCTTCCCAGGGTATCCAGGCCCAAACGATATCCAACTTGTATCTAGCTATTGAGCACGACCTCGAAATCATTCCCGTGCTGAATAAGATGGATTTGCCAGGAGCAATGCCCGAGGAAGTAAAAGACCAGATCGTCGATCTGATCGGTGGTAAGCGGGAAGACATCATTCCCGCATCGGGTAAGACCGGGCTGGGAGTGCTGGATATCCTCAGTGCCATTGTAGAACGCGTGCCGCCGCCGGTCGGTGATCCGGAAGCACCGCTGCAGGCGTTGATATTCGATTCCGTCTTCAATTCCTTTCGCGGCATCATGGCTTACTTCAAGGTGGAGAATGGCGAAATCCGGAAGGGCGACAAGGTGAAGTTCATTGCCACCGGTAAAGAATATATCGCCGATGAGATCGGCACGTTGAAGCTCACCCAGGTACCGAAGGAAATTATCCGCACGGGCGACGTGGGTTACATCATTTCCGGCATCAAGGAAGCACGCGAGGTAAAAGTGGGCGATACGATTACCCACACGGGCCGCCCGAGCAGGGATGCCATCAAGGGTTTTGAAGAGGTTAAACCGATGGTATTTGCAGGCATCTACCCGGTAGATACGGAGGACTTCGAAGAACTACGTGAGAGCATGCACCGCCTGCAACTCAACGATGCATCGCTGGTTTTCGAGCCTGAATCTTCGGCAGCACTTGGATTTGGATTCCGCTGTGGTTTCCTCGGGATGCTGCATATGGAGATCATCCAAGAGCGGTTGGAGCGCGAGTTTGATATGACCGTGATTACCACCGTTCCGAACGTATCGTATAAGGCTTACCTCACCAAGAGCCACGAGGAAGTGATTGTACATAACCCCTCGGACCTACCCGACCCGAGTAAGTTGGAGTTTGTCGAAGAACCTTATATTAAGGCGAATATCATCACGAAAGCCGAATTTGTGGGGCCGGTGATGTCATTATGTATTCAGAAGCGCGGGATCATCGTGAACCAATCGTACCTTACAGCCGACCGGGTGGAGCTGGTATTTGAGATGCCGATGGGCGAGATTGTCTTCGATTTTTACGATAAATTGAAAACGATCTCCAAGGGATACGCATCGTTTGATTATCATCAAATTGGCTATCGCCAGTCGGATTTGGTCAAGTTGGACATTCGCTTGAACGGTGAGCCGGTTGATGCGCTGTCATCGCTCATCCACCGGAGCAATTCGTACGACTTTGGAAAGAAAATATGCGAAAAATTAAAAGAACTGTTGCCCCGGCAACAGTTTGAGATAGCCATCCAAGCATCGATCGGCGCAAAAATCATTGCCCGTGAGAATATCCGTGCGTTGCGCAAGGACGTAACGGCAAAGTGTTACGGTGGTGACATCTCACGGAAGCGTAAGCTGTTGGAAAAACAAAAGAAAGGAAAAAAACGCATGCGCCAAGTGGGTAATGTGGAGATTCCGCAGTCGGCATTCATGGCTGTGTTGAAATTAGATTAATAGACACTAGACAATAGACACTAGATTGTTGCCGGAGGGTTTTCTGTTGTCTAGCGTCTGTTGTCTGTAATCTTGAATAATATGCAACTACTCGACGGAAAGCTGGTATCAGCGAAAATTAAAGAAGACATCAAGCGCGAAGCGGCAGCATTTCTAACATCGGCTGGTCGAAGACCGCATTTGGTTGCCATTTTGGTGGGCAGCGATGGCGCGAGTGAGACGTACGTTGCCAGTAAAATGCGCAATTGCGAGTTGGTCGGCTTCGAATCGACCAATATCCATTACGACGAAAGCATTACGGAGGCAGAGTTGATTGCGAAAATTAGGGAACTCAATGCGGACCATGGAGTAGACGGACTTATTGTACAGCTACCGTTGCCGAAGCATATCGATCCCGAGCGCGTCACCGAAGCCATCGATTACCGAAAAGATGTGGATGGTTTCCATCCGATAAACCTTGGCCGGATGCAACGCAATTTGCCCTGTTTTATCCCGGCAACCCCTTATGGTGTTTTGTTGATGTTGGATCATTATGGTATCGATACCACCGGTAAGCATGCGGTGGTAGTGGGACGAAGCAATATCGTGGGTAGCCCCATGAGCATCCTATTAGCCCGCAATACCACACCGGGCAACTGTACGGTAACACTAACCCACAGCCGAACGAAGAATATTAAGGAAGAGGTGCTTCGGGCGGATATTGTGGTGGCAGCTATCGGGAAAAAGCATTTCATCACAGCGGATATGGTTAAAGAGGGTGCTATTGTTATCGACGTCGGCATCAACCGCGAAACTAGCAGTGTCACCAAATCGGGCTATAAATTATATGGAGACGTTGATTTCGAGCATGTTGCCCCGAAATCTTCGTGGATTACGCCCGTTCCGGGCGGGGTGGGCCTAATGACCATCGTGGGCCTGTTGAAGAATACGTTGGAAGCAGCCAAGGGGAGCGTGTATTGATTTTGGTACAACTATTGCCCTTAATGGCTCGTTTAAAATTTAATAGAGATGAACAAAATAACACAGATCGCATTGTTTGTTGGCGCACTGACTTTTGCCGCTTGCAATAACCAAACGGATGGTGAAGACCATCATCATGGCCATGACCACGCGGAGCATGATCACAGCCACGGCGGCCATGACCATACAGTAGGCGAGCGGGTGGATGCAGCATTGGACAGCTTGGAACGAGCTGGTGACGAGATTGGCGCGAAAGCAGAGCAGGTGGGCGAAGAAACCAAGTCTACTTTCCAAGAAGCTAAAGAAGGTGTAAAGGCGGGCATAAAAAATGCAAAGGAAGAAGTAAAGGACGCATCGAAGGCAGTAGCGAAAGATGTGAAGAACGCCACCAAAAAAGTAGGTGCGGAAGTGAGCGAAGCTGCTAAAGACGTGAAGAATGATTTGAAAAAGAAGGACTAACGACAACTCAGGTTGTCTGAAGCCCATTTGACGGATGTCTTATGGGCTTTTTTTGGGCTTCAGCTTTTTTACAGATTTTCGCGGTATCTTTGTTTTTCAAAAATTACCTGGAAATGAAGTTGCTTATTGTTGAAGATGAAAAAGGGTTACGCGATAACATCGCCCAATTCCTGAATAAGGAACAATATATTGTAGAGGTTGCCCCTGATTTCCAAACCGCCACGGAAAAAATATCCCTTTACGATTACGACTGTATTTTGCTCGATGTCGGGCTGCCCGATGGCAATGGCCTTAACCTTCTTAGGACACTGAAATCCAAGCAGAAACGTGATAATGTAATCGTCATTTCCGCCAAAGACTCTTTGGATGATAAACTTGAAGGACTTGAACTTGGTGCTGATGATTACCTGACGAAGCCGTTCCATCTGGCCGAACTCAATGCCCGGATCAAGGCCGTGATACGACGCAAGGCACTGGGCGGAGGCAATGTCGTGCGACTGAACAACATGGAGTTGGACTTCGACGCGCGTATGTTAAGTGTGGCCGGTACGGATGTCCACCTCAACCGCAAAGAATTCGATATCCTCTCGTTCTTTGTGGTCAATAAAAACCGACTCATCTACAAATCAGCGTTGGCCGAGCACGTATGGGGCGACCACATGGATAATGCGGATAATTTCGACTTCATTTACTCCCAGATAAAGAACCTCCGAAAGAAGCTCAAAAGTCATGGTGCCAACCTGGAGATTCAGGCCATATACGGGGTGGGCTATAAGCTGACCGTATAGATGAAGCTGCTCAACCATACCTTGCTCTACCTCTCGGCTTCCTTGATTTTCATCTTGAGTATCTGGGCGGTGGTCTTTTATTTCAGTATGATGGATGAGGTGTACGACAGCATTGATGATGGACTCGAAAACTATAAGATGCTGATCATCAAAAAGGCCACCCGCGATTCTACCCTCCTTCACAAGCACCGGTTTGATGAGAGCAATTATGCCATTCGCCCGATTCCCCGCGAGTTGGCCCTCCGGGCGACCGAAGACTTCCGCGATACGTCCATGTATATGGAATATGAAGAGGATTACGAGGTGGTACGTATGCTCACAACCTATTTCTCTACCGCAGATGAGCAATATTATGAATTGAAAATCATCACCTCCATGGTGGAAGGTGAGGACTTGGTCGGCGATCTGCTCCATGCCTTGTTGTGGCTGTATGTGGCCGTGATTGCGAGTGCATTTATCATCAATAACCGGGTACTCCGTAAAATCTGGCGCCCGTTTTACCAGTTGCAGCACGAACTGCGGGCATTTAAGTTGGGTGTGGATAAAACGTTCAATCCGCCGCAGACGAAGGTAACCGAGTTTCGGGATATGAATGATACCGTTGCAGAGCTGCTGAAGGCAAATATTACTGTTTTCCAGCAACAGAAGCAATTCATCGAGAACGCTTCGCACGAGCTACAAACCCCTTTGGCGATTGCCATCAACAAACTCGAATTGCTGCTTGAGCAGTCGCGGGGTGACGACGCCCAACAGTTAGCAAACGCTATCCATTACTTGGAGCGGATGACACGACTCAATAAATCATTGTTGCTGCTTTCCAAGATTGAAAACAGGCAATTTGCTGCCAGCGAGCAGCTAGACTTCAATGCGCGTTTGCGGCAGCAGGTCGACGATTTTTCCGAACTACTCCATTACCGCGATATCGATGTTGAGATTGTCGAGAAGGCCCCATTGAAACGGGCTTTCAATGCCGATTTGGCCGATGTATTGATTACGAATTTATTGAAAAATGCGATTGTCCATAACCATGAAGGCGGGCGCATCCGCATCGTGATTATGGACGGTGGCTTCGAAATAGCGAATACTGGGTCTGCAAAACCATTGGATACCGAAAAAATGTTCGCGCGTTTTTACCGGGCCTCGGAGAGCTCCACCTCCACTGGCCTTGGTTTAGCAGTGGCCAAGGCCATCGCCCAATTGCACCGTGCCAATTTGGCTTATCGGTACGAAGGGGAACTGCATTGCTTTACGTTCCGGCTGTCTAGTTAATATAGTCGTTGTCGTCTTGATTTAGTGGTTTGTTTACTTCAAATGAAGGGTCATTGGTTTCGGGCTCCTCATGAAGTTTCTTTTTTGGCCTGCCAGCCAAAAAACCCACCACGGCTCCTATAAAGAACATCGTGCCCAGCACGGCCAGTTTTGGAACGGATCGTGTGCCGAATATCCAGAAATCGACTTCGTCCATGTTTTTCATGAGGATAACCGTAACCAGCACGGTCAATACGATGATGGAAATGGTTTTTGCACGCATGGCTTTTCTTTAACGTTTTACCACCAAAGTAACAAAATCTTTATCTAAACTGCCTGATAATCTTAACATTTTTTAACTTTTTTCGAATTAATAATTTGGTTATATGACTAAACATTGTACTTTTGCAGGAGCGATAGAATTAGTCACACATAAAGCACTGTTTTAAGCACGCATTGATTGGTATTCTTTCCCGGATTTATTTGCAAATAAATCATTTACCTGATGAATCGTTTTGATTTAATGGGAATGTTGAACACTTACTTGTACCATTCTTGCGACTTAAAATTGTTGCACTTGCATCTATGAAGGTGAAGGCGATGTACGGAAAGAAGTTAATGGTTCCCGAATCACTAACAACATCGATTAAGGTGTCGTTCCAGTTAGGATTTTATTCACTTATTATTAAGCCCGGCGAGTAGATTGCTGCGGTTATTTTTCTTACTATTCTCAATTTTTATTTTTTAACCAAATTCACAAACACATGAAACAAAAATTACTATGTTTCTTTATGCTGGGGGTACTGCTGATTGGATCAGCATATGCCCAAGACAGGAGAATCAGTGGTAGCGTAACCGCTGAGTCGGACGGGTACCCGTTATCTGGTGTGTCTGTTGTCGTCACAGGGACGACTGCCGGAACGGCAACAGATGACAACGGTGCGTACTCCATCGTCGTTCCCTCTGGAAGCCAATCGCTGACATTCAGTATGTTGGGGTATATTTCACAAACGGTAACCATTGGAGCAAACAACACGGTCAACATACAACTCGCGTCCGATGCTTCGGAGCTTTCTGAAGTTGTCGTTACTGCATTGGGTGTACGGAGAGAGAAAAAATCGTTAGGGTACGCTACGCAGGATGTAAGCGCGGATGATTTGACCGCCAACACCAATCAGAACCTAATCAATAACCTTTCTGGTCGGGTTGCGGGCGCACAGGTCACCAGCGCTAGTGGTGCGGTTGGTTCGAGTTCTCGGTTGGTTTTGCGGGGGAATAACTCCTTCGGTAACAACCAACCTTTGTATGTAATCGACGGTGTGCCGATTGACAATTCTGCCTCCAATGTGGCAAGCGGTTCGACAAGCTTGACGACAAGTGCTGTTGACTTCGGTAGCGGGATTCAAGATTTGGACCCGAACAATATTGCGTCCATAAACGTGTTGAAAGGTGCTAACGCTGCTGCCCTTTACGGATCGCGTGCGGCAAACGGCGTAATCATTATCACGACAAAAGGCGGGACCGGAGAACAAGGAATTGGCGTGACCTATTCCGGTGGATTTTCATTTGAAAACCCATATATCCTTCCGAAATTCCAAAATAAATACGGACAAGGTAACTTAGGTAGCGAATATTATTATAAGCTCGCCGGTAGCCCCGGTACCTATGCGGAATGGGCGCCCCTAAACGGCTTCAGCTATGTAGACGGAGCCGGTGGAGGTGTAAAAGATGGTTATGACGAAAGTTGGGGACCTCGATTGGACATAGGCTTGATGATTCCCCAATTCAATAGTCCGCTTGATGCCAATGGAAATCGTATCCCTACGCCGTGGGTATCACATCCCAATAATGTAAGAGACTATTTTAACACCGGTTATACGTTAGATAATAACGTTGCGTTCACTTCTAATTCTGAAAAAGGAAGCACCAGGTTTTCTTACACCAACCAAACGCAATACGGTACCGTTCCGAATACGGATCAAAAACGGAATACGATACAAGTCTCCACAACCCAACACCTGACCAGTAAATTGAACGTAGAAGCATTGATGAATTATGTGCGGATTGACAATGACAACCTGGTAGGACAAGGGTACAACTCCTTCAATCCGATGAATAGTATCGGTAGCTGGTTTGGTCGTCAGGTAGATATGGCAGACCTGAAAGCAAATCAGAATGAAACATTTGAGAACGGCGCGCCCTATAACTGGATAAGCGTTTACCACGACAATCCATTCGCGCTGGTAAATTCCATATTTTCGCAACCGCGTGTAAAAGACCGTGTTTTTGGTTACGCACTGGGATCATATACCTTTAATCCGTGGATTAAGGCCCAAATCCGTGTAGGAAACGATGTTTCTTTTGAAAATCGCCAGGAAAGAACATCGAATCGCCAAATCGATATGTATAGAAGTGGTGCGAATGGTAACTTCAAGCAACTGGAGATGTATCGCAATGAGTTGAACGCTGATCTTCTGCTGACGGGTTCGGGCGATTTGGGACAGGACTTCAACCTGAGTTACACTGCAGGTGGAAACATTCGTGATAATAAGTATAAATATACCATTGTCTATGCGGAAGATCTTACCGTTCCGGACATTTACAACATTACCAACGTAAATGGAAATCCGCAGGCCACCAACCGTTTTGAACATAAACAAGTTCATTCGCTGTTTGGACAGGCTTCATTGGGATACAAAGGATGGTTGTATCTTGATGTTACTGGACGGAACGACTGGAGCAGTTCATTGCCCCAAGGTAATTGGTCTTACTTCTATCCGTCGGCAAGCTTGAGCTGGGTTTTCACCGATGCATTGGGCATGAGCAATTCCTTTTTGAATTACGGTAAGTTAAGAGGTGGATGGGCTCAGGTAGGTAACGATACCAATCCTTACCAGACCCTAGCAACGTTCTTAGCTGTCAATCCTGCTTTTGGTGGAATTCCTTTGTATCGTGTTGATCCACAATTGCCACCGTTGAATCTTCTTCCTGAGAAAGTAAGTAGCACCGAGATTGGCTTGGAACTGGCGGCATTTGACAGCCGTCTTCGTTTGGACGCGACATACTATGATAAAATCACGTCTAACCAGATTATGGCAGTAGACCTCGCCCGGTTTGGTGGGGCGAGTAACATCATGATCAATGCAGGCGAAATTCAAAACAATGGCGTTGAAATCCAGTTAGGTGGTACGCCGGTAAGAAATGAAAATTTCAGCTGGGATATCGACGTCAACTGGGCACTGAATCGGAATAAGGTGAATGAGCTTTATACTGATCCGGTAACCGGAAATAAACTTCAAACCTATCCCATTGGTACGTCTTGGGGTGTGAATATTCAGGCAGTCCCTGGCGAGCCGTTCGGGCTAATCCGCGGCGCAAAGTACAGAAGGAATGATGACGGCGCGTTGATCGTGAATCCGGAGACGTTTGATGAAGACGGCGAGCGCATGCCAAGCAGCGGCCTGTTGCAATTTGAGAGTCAGCAAGTGATTGGTAATATTACCCCTGATTGGGTTGGTGGTATAAACAATACATTCCGTTACAAAGATCTGACATTGAGCTTCTTGTTGGACTTCCGCCAAGGTGGTGACTTTTACAGTGTAACGGATATGTTCGGTGCATATACCGGTGTGCTTGAATACACAGCCGAAGGAAGTCTTCGGGAAAACGGTGTTGTTATAGGTCGCGATGTATTGCAGGATTTTGACGTTGTTCTTCCGGACGGTACACCGAATGATATTGTAATTTCTGCGCAGGATTTCTTTACTAGTACCGCTTACAACGGTGGAGGAACCGAGTTGTCGATTATAGATGGAAGCTATATCAAATTGCGTAATATTAACTTGGTTTACCAACTCCCCAATAGCTTAGTCCAACGACATTCTTGGCTAAAAGGAGCAAGTGTTTCGTTATTTGCGAATAATGTTGCTCTGCTTTATACCCATAAAAGCAACCGTGCCAACGTGGATCCTGAAACGGCGTTCGGAGTTGGCAACGCTGGTCTAGGAATTGAGACTTATCAAATCCCTTCGAATAGAAGTGTAGGCCTTAAATTAAATGTTGCATTTTAATAGCTTAACCATCATGAAAACAAAGAATATAAAATATAGTCTCGGACTTGGACTGGCAGCCTTGGCTTTTGCTGCCTGTACAAAGAACTTCGAGGAGATAAATACGAACCCCAATAGTCCAACGGACGCACCGATGACGAATGTACTTGCGTTCGGTATCCAGGATTATGCCGCTGGCTTCTTCGATGTGTGGGGGGATATGAACGAACCGTCGACGTATGCCGGCCATCTGGCCAAGATTCAATATATTGATGAGGCACAGTACGTTTTTCGCCCTAATACGGTAGAGAATTTGTGGACCCAGGCTTCTCGCGAATTGAAGAACCTGGAAATCGTCGTCGGTAGGGCTGCCGAGGAAGGTGCTACTAATATGCAGGCGGCGGCCCTTACCGTGCAAAGCATGATTTGGCAAACAACGACCGACCGGTGGAGGGACGTACCCTTTTTTGACGCGCTTAAGGCAGACGAGGGTGTGATTACCCCAGAATACTCTACGCAGGAAGAAATTTATCCGGAGTTGTTGAACCGGTTAAAAACCGCAGCTGAGTTGTTCAATGAAGAAGGGATAGACGATCTTGGTACTGGGGATTTGATTTATGGTGGCGATACCGAAAATTGGAAGCGCTTTGCGAACTCACTTCGCCTACGCGTAGCCATCCGCATAAGCGATGTTAACCCTGAGTTGGCTAAGCAACATATTGAGGAAATATTGGGTGACCAAGGTACGTACCCGATTATCGAGGAAAATAGTCAAAACGCATTGCTTTGGTGGCCCGGCGACCTCCCTTACTTCGAGCCATGGGCCAGCGACCAGTTCGACCCTAGTAATGCGCGTGACGATCACGCAGTTAGTAATATCTTGGTTAATCAATTGAAATCATTGGACGACCCGCGTCTCGCGGTTTACGCAAAGAAGGCAACCGCAGATGGTGAATATCGGGGTGCAGCAATAGGACCGAATGATCTGGTTCCCGCTGAATTGACCATGTACTCGCGGATAGGGGCAAAATTCCGGGATGACCGCGCTGGCTTCACGCCCTTTATGCGTGCATCAGAGGTGAAGTTCATTATTGCTGAGGCCGCTGCCAAAGGTTTTACGACAGGAACGAGTGCACAAGTTGCCTATGAAGAAGGGGTGGAGTTGTCATTGGCAGAAAATGGAATCACTGACGCTGACGCTTATTTAAGCGGTCCGGCAGCTTGGAGCGGAGATATTTCCGATATTTACCTTCAGAAATGGATTGCACTGTTTAAAAATGGCAATGAGGCTTGGGCTGAAACAAGACGGACTGATGTGCCCGCATTGTCTCCTGCAACCGGTACCCCTTACTCCGGTCACAACAGGCCGCCATTCCGTTACCCTTACCCGAACACCGAGACGAACCTGAACGGCCAAAATAGCGCCGCATTTGTCGCTGAGGTGGAAGATAGTTTTTGGGGTAAACAAATGTGGTGGGATATAAGAACCGGTGTTAATTAAAGTAATTTAAGAAGGAGTTGATTCGTCTTAGCACGTAGTTATACATATTGACTCTACTAAAAAAGGCTGCTCCAATATATTTTGGAGCAGCTTTTTTTGTTTAGTACTTTTTTGTTTCCGGATGACGCCAAAACCGGGGCTATGTGCGACAGACAGGTTATTGTTTTTTCCGAAAATCAGCCAATATACGGCAGTAGTTGAAATTCGTTAAAAAGCAAAAAAGGGAAAGTGGTTCGCTATATTTCCGCAAATCGGGCACAAAAAAAGGATGCCTATTAAGACATCCTCGTTGTTATCGTATTGTAGCGCCAGCCAGCCGTTACTCCGAGATGACCTCGAAAGGTACCTGCACTTTTACTTCCTTGTGCAGGTTGAGGTTAGCTACGTATTCACCCAGCACTTTGGGTTCTTCTTCGAACGTAATGCGACGGCGATCTACATCAAATCCTTGCTTTTTGAGCGCATCAGCTATTTGGATGCTGTTTACCGATCCGAAAATCTTGCCGCTTTCGCCGGCTTTGGCACCGATGGTCAATTTCAAGCCTTCAAGCTTAGCTGCCAATTCGCTGGCATCTTTCTTGATTTTCTCTTGCTTGAACTGCGCTTGGCGGATATTTTCTGCCAATACCTTCTTTGCCGATGGGGTAGCCAATTCAGCAAATCCTTTCGGGATGAGGTAATTGCGGCCATATCCGGGCTTTACAGTTACGACGTCGTCCTTTTCGCCCAGTTTCTTGATGTCTTGCTTTAAAATTATCTCCATGACGTTTACCTCCCTATTTTAATGAATCAGCAACATAAGGCAACAGGCCGATGTGGCGTGCGCGCTTAACCGCCTGGGCTACCTTCCGTTGGAATTTCAACGATGTACCCGTAAGCCGGCGCGGCAATACCTTGCCTTGGTCGTTCACAAACTTCAGCAGGAAGTTCGCATCTTTATAATCGATGTATTTGATACCGTTTTTCTTGAAGCGGCAGTATTTCTTGCGTGTGTCCTCCACCTTGGGAGCGGTCACGTATTGGATTTGTTCTTTTGCCATTAGTTTGCTACCTCCTCAGTTTTGGGTGTTTCGGCCTTTTTGTTGAACGCACCACTGCGCTTTTTCTCGTTGTAAGCAAGGGCGTGCTTGTCCAGCTTTATCGTCAGGAAACGCATTACCCGCTCATCGCGCTTGTATTCAATTTCCAGTTTGCTGATTAGTTCACCGGGAGCCTTGAATTCGATGAGGTGATAGAATCCGGTTGTTTTTTTCTCAATCGGATACGCTAATTTTTTCAAACCCCAATTGTCTTCATGGACAATTTCGGCTCCGCCTTCGGTGAGGATACTACGGAATTTGGCAATGGCCTCCTTCGATACTTCCTCAGAAAGCAACGGGGTAAGAATGATAACGGTTTCGTACTGTTGCATACTTTCCTTTAAAAATCTAAAATTAATAAACACTGTTCCGTTCTAAAACGGGTTGCAAATTTATGCATAAAGTTTTTGATATCAAAACAAAACTCCTATCTTTGCGCTTCGAATTTTAAGAGATAATTTATTTATTAATTCATTAACAATGTACGCAATAGTAAATATAGCCGGACAGCAATTCAAGGTTGCAAAAGACCAGCAGCTCTTTGTACATCGTCTGCAAGGAGATGAGGGCGCTAGTATTGAATTTGACAATGTATTGTTAGCAGAAGATGGTGGAAAATTCTCGGTGGGTACGCCTACGGTGAAAGGTGCCAAGGTTTCGGCTAAGATTTTGTCGCATTTAAAAGGTGATAAGGTGATTGTTTTTAAGAAAAAACGCCGCAAGGGCTACAAAAAGAAGAACGGACACCGCCAGCAATTCACCAAGATCGAAATCACTGGCATCGCGTTATAAACCGGATTGTTTAACGGGGCTGTTGCCCATTATAAATAAGAGAATAAGACATGGCACATAAAAAAGGTGCGGGTAGTTCGAAGAACGGCCGTGAGTCACATAGCAAACGTTTAGGGGTAAAGATTTTCGGTGGCCAACGGGCTATTGCCGGTAATATCATCGTTCGCCAGCGTGGTACACAACACCATCCTGACGTAAATGTCGGCATGGGTAAAGACCATACGCTGTTTGCCCTCATCGATGGTAAGGTTGTATTCCGCAAGAAAGCCAACAACAAATCATTTGTTTCGGTATTGCCGTTTGAGGAGGAAACCGTGGCCGTAGCTAAACCGAAAGCTAACGCCCCAGCGAAGCCAGTAGCCAAGAAGGCGAAGCCGGCAAATGCTGAAGTGAAAGAAACACCTGTTGCAGCAGAAAACAAGGAAGCGGAAAAGAAGGAGAAAGCAGCACCTAGGAAGGCAGCGAAAGCCAAAGGGGATGACCTGACGATTATCGAAGGCGTTGGTCCGAAAATTGCCGAGGTACTGACTGCGGCTGGCTTAACTGATTTTGCCAGTGTAGCCGCTAAATCGGCCGAGGAGTTGAAGGCAACGTTAGCTGAAGCCGGTGATCAATTCAATACGGCTGTAACCGATACGTGGCCCGAGCAAGCGAAGCTCGCTGCCGATGGTAAGTTTGACGAGCTGAAGAAATGGCAAGACGAGCTTGACGGCGGTAAAGAAGCCTAAGAGTTAATCGATATAGGTTGAAGAAAACCACTAGTCGAATGCCGGCTGGTGGTTTTTTTTATACGGCTTCTTCCAGCAGTTGTTTTTCGTATAGCTCGTGGTAGCTGCCGCCCATCGCCAGTAATTCCTCATGGCCGCCCTGTTCAATTACCCGCCCTTGGTCCAGAACAAGGATATGGTCGGCATTTTTGATGGTAGACACACGGTGGGCAATGAAGATGGTACTTTTACCAGCCATGGCCACGCTGAGGTTGCGGAGGATTTCTTCTTCAGTTTTGGTGTCCACCGCCGATAAGCAGTCGTCGAAGATCAGTATCTGCGGCTTTTTGATGAGCGCGCGCGCGATGGAAACCCGTTGCTTCTGGCCGCCCGAAAGAGTGATACCCCGCTCGCCAATGGTGGTTTCGAAACCCTTTTCGAACGCCGCAATATTATGGTACACCGCAGCTTGCCGTGCGGCACTTTTCACCTCGTCGCTCTCGGCGGTATCGAGCCCAAAAGCAATGTTATTGGTAATGGTTTCTGAAAAAAGGAACACATCCTGTGGTACGAAGCCGATCTGGCTGCGATATGCTTGCAAGGGCAAATCCCGGATATCATGGCCGTCTACACGGATCGCTCCTGCCTCCACATCGTACATCCGCATGAGGAGGTTGGCCAGCGTGGACTTGCCGGACCCCGTCTTGCCGATGATGGCAAGCACTTCGCCCGGTTTTACTTCGAATGATACATCGTTGAGTGCTTGGATGCCGGTATCGGGATACGTGAAACTGATCCGCTCGAATTGGATGTGGCCGGCGGCATGGAAAGTTCCGGTTGCGTCCGATTGGATTTCGGGCTGCGTGCGGAGGAATTCATTGATGCGCTTCTGCGATGCCGCAGCCCGCTGGATGAGCGACGTTACCCACGCGAGCGCCATGGCCGGGAAGGTCAGCTGATTTACATAGATAACAAACTCGGCGATGTTCCCCGCGGTGATGGTGCCTTTGGCCACCTCTAGACCACCCACATAAACCGTGATAACGGTACTCAGCCCGATCAACAGCAGGATGAGTGGAAAAAAGATGGCTTCGGTTTTCACCAGTGCCAACGAGGTATCCCGATACGTATTGCTCTCGTCAGTGAAACGCTCCATCTTATCCGCTTCCCGGTTGTAGGTCTTTATTACCCGGATACCCGAAAAGGTTTCCTGCACGAACGATGAAAGCGTAGATAGCTGCCGTTGGATACGCTCACTACGCCGGTTGATGATTTTGTTGACTACCAACAGGATGGCTGAGAGTACGGGGATAGGCAATAGGGCATACAGCGCAAGCGTCGGGTTCACACTGATCATAGCAGCGATTACCATTACGGAAAGCACGACGGTGTTGATGGAATACATAATGGCTGGCCCAAGGTAGGAGCGCACCCGGTTTACGTCTTCTGTTACGCGGTTCATCAGATCGCCGGTATTGTTTCGACGATAGAAAGCCATATCCAGCTGTTGGTAATGGTTATATATCTCGTTCTTGAGATCATACTCGATGTGCCTGGACGTAAGGATGATGGTTTGGCGCATCAAGAAAAGGAAGATGCCGCGGATGAGCGCGAGGAGCAGCACCAGCGCCCCGAAGAGCAGCAGGCAATAGCCGAAAATCTCATAGACCAACTGCTGTCGCTCGAACCCGTCGAAGAGCCGGTATACACTAATGTTTTCCTTGACCAAGTCGAAGGCAATGCGGATTACCTGCGCGGGCAATACACCGAAATAATTGGATACGATAACGAAGATGACACCGGGGATCATCCGCCAGCGGTATTTGTAAAAGTACTTATTGAGGTGTGCGAGATCTTTCATATTGAATAGTTGACAAAAATACGAAATGTTTCGCGGGGTTGATTATATGCATAATTTTTTTGCTAAGTTTGCCCCGATATTGCAGATTACGTAACACGGCTTATCGTTGTTTTTATGTCCGTACCTACCAGAGATAATTCTTCCTTTAAGTTAATGGCACAATTCGGCCACCAGAAACTTGTTTTCTGCAATGATGAGGCCGTAGGGCTGCAGGCAGTTATTGCCATCCACGACACGACACTCGGCCCGGCGATCGGGGGCGTTAGAATGCTACCTTACCAGCATACGGACGAAGCCATCGACGACGTGTTGCGGCTGTCGAGGGGAATGACCTACAAAGCGGCGGTTGCTGGAGTGAACCTCGGTGGCGGAAATGCTGCGATAATCGGAGACCATCGCACACAGAAGAACGAAGCATTGCTCCGGCGGTTTGGACAGTTTGTTGAAGAACTGGGCGGCACCTTCATTGCGTCCCTCGATATTGGTACCACCCCCAGGGATATGGAGTTCATACGGATGGAAACCGAATGCGTCGCGGGCTTACCAAAATCACTTGGAGGAAGTGGCGATTCGGCACCATTTACTGCAAAGGGTGTATATTACGGTATAAAAGCTTCACTGAAAGAGCGTTATGGCAATGACAGCCTGGCAGGCCGGACCATCGCCGTGCAGGGTGCCGGGAATGTAGGTGAACAGTTAATTGCATTGCTGCGCGAGGAAAATGCCAAGGTATATGTGAGCGACATCGTGGAAGAGCGTATGGTGGAGGTGGCAAATAAGTACAAGGCTGTGCCAGTGGCAAACAATAACATCTATGAATTGGATGTGGATGTATATGCACCCTGTGCTTTGGGCGGAACGGTCAATAAAGAAACGATTGCCAAAATGAGGTGCCAGATTATTGCGGGATCTGCAAACAACCAACTGCGGAACGAAGCGGAGGATGCCCAGTTGCTGATGGAGAAAAATATTCTCTATGCACCCGATTACCTCATCAATGCGGGAGGATTGATCAGCTGTTATTCGGAGATTGCCGGTTACAACGCCTCGCGTACGGCCGCGCTCACTGAAACCATCTACGAAACCACGCGTTCCGTGTTGCGGAAATCGATGAATGAAAACATAGCCCCGCATGAGGCCGCAAATCAGCTTGCCGAAGCACGGATAGCTGATATGCGTAAAATTAAGCGATAAAATAAAACAAGATATCGGTATTTTTTATCGAATCGTTCTTTACATCAATATGTTAAACAGAAGGCACCTGCGGGTTAAAGTATTACAGACGCTGTATGCGTACCAACTATCGGAGGATAAGCGGGTCACCACGTTTGAGAAAGCGCTCCTAAAGAGTGTCGACCAAGTATATGAAATGTATATTTGGGCACTTAACCTCTTGGATGAGGTATCTGACTATGTGCGAATAGACGCGGACGAACGCGCCAATAAGTTCCTTCCCTCGGCGGCTGATCTATCACCCAATATGCGACTGTATACGAATACGTTCATTGAGCTCCTGAGGCACAATAGCCAGTACAGAGACCATGTGAAACGCTATAAGGTGTCTTGGAACTTCGACCCAGAGATTGTGCGCTCGGTGTTTATCCAGCTGAAAGATACGGAGGCATATGCTGCCTATCTGAACCAGGAAGATCGGTCGCTCACGGCCGAGAAGGAAATTATCAAATACATCTTCCGCAAAATTATCCTTAAAGCACCTTCGATTGAACAGGTTTTTGAGGAAAAATTTATCAATTGGCAGGTAGATAAAGAGGTGCTGCAGGCAATGGTTGCAAAAACACTCAAGAATTTCGCAAGCGAAGTGCCGGGGCAAAACGAATTGGCAGACTTGACACCCAATTGGGAAGACGATCGGCCATTCATCATCGATCTGTTTACCCATTCCATTCGTTACGCGGACGAATACCAGCAATTGATTGCTGCGAAAACCAAAAATTGGGAGTCCGACCGGATTGCACTGCTAGACAACCTGCTGATGCGCATGGCGATTTGTGAGTTACTTAATTTCCCGACCATCCCGGTGAAAGTAACCATCAATGAATACATTGAAATATCGAAAGTATTCAGTACGTCCCGAAGCAATACATTCATCAATGGCGTATTGGATAAGATACTGAATGAATTGCAGGTAGCGGGGCGGATACGGAAGTCGGGGAGAGGGCTTATGCAATAAGAACAAGTTGTACCATTCGCTGTTAACTAGAAGAGTATACGCATTCATCAACTATAAAATTGAGCATCATGAAATGGATCCCTTTATGTCTCGTAAGTATGGCGCTCCTCGCATCATGCAATAACGGCAAAAACCAAGGTGAGGAAACAGAGGCCGCCGATATACCCATGGAACAGGTCGGTAAGCAACCCGTAGGGCAAACAATTATCCCCGGTTCTGATTCGAGCGGGGCAGTGCTGGAAGTGGCCGAGGATGCCTATGATTTCGGTACGGTAAAAGAAGGTGAAAAAGTGACGCATGAATTCAATTTCACCAATACGGGTAACTCGCCGTTGATTATCTCGAACGTGCAGGCATCATGCGGTTGTACGACCCCCGAATATTCCAAAAATCCGATTGCTCCCGGCGAACAGGGTTTGGTAAAGGTGGTCTTCAACAGTGCCGGGCAAGTGGGTAAGCAACACAAAATGATAACCGTCACTTCGAACGCGGCAAGTAAACATACCCAATTGCACCTCCGGGGAGAGGTGGAGAAGTGAGCAGTTGACAGTTGATAATTGATAATGGGTGATTGGCAATAAGGCGTAAGCAAAAAGCAGTAGGCAAAAGGCAAAAAACACAAAGCAAAGAACAGAAAAACAAAAGCAAACAATAGACAAATGATTACATCAACAATTTTATTACAAGCCGGTGGTTCCGGCGGAGCAGGCGGAATCATGGGGTTCTTGCCAATGATCCTGATCATCGTGGTTTTTTATTTCTTTATGATCAGGCCGCAGATGAAAAAGGCCAAAGACCACAAGAAATATATCGAAGAACTCAAAGAAAACGATCGGGTAGTGACATCGGCCGGTATCCATGGGCGTATCGTTGAGGTGTCAGAAACCACTTTCTTGGTGGATGTCGGTGGGGGCGTGAAGATACGGTTCGACAAGTCGGCCATCGCGCTCGATGCCTCTAGGGCACAGAATGCTGCGCCAAAGGCTTAATTAACGTAAACCAACAAATAGAAGGGTGCCTTACCGGCCGCAAAAGCGGGCCGCGGTAAGGCACCCTTCGCTCGTTTTTGACCTCTTTAAATCTATGCTGCTTCCGCATAAAAATTGCGTTTTTACGCCGCTGCCGCCAAACTAAGAATGTAACTGATTTTTTACCACTTAACCGGATAAGTAATTGTACTGAGCTAGTGTTTTGATGCAGGATGGTGCAGGTTGCGTCAGTATGGTGCGGGTTGCCGCATAAATGTCGGCTGGTATCTTTGTGGTAGGAATAATTGAGGTTATACCCCTAAATAAGGAATTATAAGGTTAACTATTTACAGGTTGATATGCTGGCATACGGGAAAACGGGTACACAGTATACCATAGGGATACTTAACTGTTAGAGGTACTTAACTATCACCAACCGAAACCTCTTTGATGCAATTGAACTGGCGTCCGCCTGCTTGGTCAGTAGGTAGTTGCTGTAACTGAACATCCAATATGACTAAATTACTTATCCAATTCATGTGAACTATGTTGAAACGCTTTCGAAATTTTAAAGATTCGTGGCTCTTATCCGTTCTGGCTTTTGCCTTTATACTAGCACCGGTAGCGCTATCTGCGCAACAAGGGCTGAGTATAAATGGAAAGGTGAGCGATGAGCAAGGGCCACTTGCTGGTGTAACTGTCAGTGTTAAAAACAGGTCTGTCGCTGCATCTACCAATACGGAAGGTGCGTTTATGCTGACAGGCGTAAATGTGGGGGATACCTTGCTATTCCGCCTGGTGGGCTATGTAGACAAGGAGCTGCCCGTTCGCAACGCTTCGCCTGTTACTGTGGAGTTAGTGCCAGACAACGTTGGACTGGAAGAAGTTGTGGTGGTGGGTTACGGTACGCAGAAGAAAGTATCCGTAACAGCAGCTATTTCGACAATAGATACCAAAGAGTTGAAACAAAGCCCATCGGCCAATTTGTCCGCTGCGTTGGCAGGCCGCTTGCCCGGCTTGACTGCGCTGCAATCGTCAGGGCAACCCGGAGCCGATGCGGTGAACCTTTACCTTCGCGGTGTAGGTACACTGAATGATGCGTCGCCACTCATCCTGATCGATGGGGTGCCGCGCTCGGGTATCAGCAAGCTGGATCCCAATGAAGTGGAATCGGTTAGTATCTTGAAAGACGCCTCGGCCACGGCCGTATTCGGTGTGCGCGGTGCCAACGGTGTCATTCTGATTACGACACGCCGCGGCCAACCGGGTAAATCCGAACTCAGTGTATCGTTCGATCAAAGTATGCAGAAATTTCTGGTCAAGGCCGATCGCCTTCATTCCTGGGAATTTGCCGAGTTGCGTAACCAGGCTTTCTTGAATAGTAACCCCGATGCCACGGAAGACCAGATGCCATTCACGCAATATATGATCGATATGTATAGAAGCGGCGAAGACCGGGTGTTCTATCCCGACCGCGATGTGTTTCACGACTACTTCCGTGATTGGGCGCCCCAAACGCGGGCAAATGCCAACTTTAATGGGGGTGGCGAGCGGTTTACCTACTTCCTGAATGCCGGCTATATCGGCCAAGGCGGTAACTTCAAGACCGAACCGGAAAGCTTTCTGGGTTACGATCCGAGTTATAGCATGGATCGTTATAACTTCCGTGGCAACATCGATTACAGCATCGCCAAGAACCTAAAGGCCTCGCTCAACATTGCGACGTACTTGGAAAAAATGAACACGCCGCAAACCGAGGACCTGTTTGGCGGAAGTGTAGAAGGAATGGTGCAGAACATGATTGCCTATACGTGGGGTACACCACCTACAGACCCGGGGCCGGTAACGATGCCAGGCTACGGTGTGCCGGCAAACGAGGTGGTTGCCCAATCGGGCCAAGACCGGAATACGTTTGGTGAAATCAACCGCCGTGGTTATCGGCAAGAAACCACTAATATGCTCAACTCGTCTTTGACGTTGGATTGGGGGCTGGACTTCATTACCGAGGGGCTGTCTGCGAAAGGAATGATTGCCTTCGACAGCCAAGCCCGTACCATTCTTCAGGGAATACGTGCGATGGACACTTACGCGTTTAGTGTGGCGCGTAGCGCGAATGAAACCAGCGGATATAATTCTATCATTTCAAATGCTGATCGTGCTATCCGGCTAACGAAGGGAATGAACACCCGTTATTATGTCAATTACCAAGCCTCGTTGAACTATACCCGCTCGTTCGGCCGCCATCACGTTGGCGGGATGTTGTTGGGGCAACGCGACAACTGGGATGAGTATGCTGCCCAATTGCCTTATAATATCGTCGGTTTAGTGGCACGTGCCACCTACGACTATGACAATCGCTATTTGGCTGAATTCAATTTCGGCTATAACGGATCGGAACAGTTTGCCCCGAACAATCGCTTTGGCTCGTTTCCTGCATTTTCGGTAGGTTGGGTAGCCAGCAATGAAGCATTTCTGGCGGGAAACCCAGTGGTGACCAACTTGAAAATCAGAGCCTCTCACGGAATAACAGGCAACGATAAACTGGGCAATGACCGGTTCCTTTACCAGAGCTTTATCAACATAGGGGGCGGTATATTCCCAACCCTGGGCCGTGGGCAGAGCATCGTACAAGGCCGGATGGGTAACGAATTCATCCAATGGGAGAAATCGCGGAAGACCAACCTGGGGCTTGATATGGAATTCATCAATAGCCTTTCCCTGACGGTAGATTTATTTAAAGAGCATCGGGATAAAATCTTGATCAGTCGGCATACCATCCCCGCATTACAGGGGGTACCGCTGGGCAACATCCCGAAAGTCAATATCGGCGTAGTGGATAACAAAGGTCTTGAATCGGAATTAACCTACCGGAAAAATGTGAGTCAGGACCTTTCATTCCTCGTAAAAGGTAATTTCGCATACAACAAAAACGTTGTGGTGTACGCTGATGAAGTCCAGTATGCCGACGATTATGCGTATCGGCTTAGAAGTACCGGATTCAGCATCGGTCAGCAATTTGGCTATAAAATCGATTACAGCAATGGAAACGGTTACATCAATACCCCAGAAGAGTTGGCTAATTTGCCCGACTACCAAATGGGCGGTACGCCCCGGCTGGGCGACTTCATGTACGTGGATGTTACCGGCGACGGTATCGTGAATGACCGCGATATGGTGCCTATCGGATACCCGAATATCCCCCGGGTTACTTACGGCCTTGCGGGTTCGGTGACCTATAAGAGCTTCGACGTTTCATTTCTGTTCACCGGTGTTGGTCAGAGCCACAACTACCGGAATGACTGGGGTGTCACGGAAGTCGGTTTGGTTGGATTCTTCAGTGGGTGGCATCGGCAGGCATGGACGCCCGAGCGCTATGCCAACGGCGAGGCCATTCGTTACCCTGCTTTGGCGATGGGCAAAGGCGTGAGCCAGGTCCGAAACAATGTGTTTATCATGGATCGCTCGTTTTTCCGTCTGAAGAACGCTGAAATCGGTTACACGTTGCCGACCAAGTGGCTCGACCCGATTCGTATGCAGCACGTTAGGGTGTACGCGAATGGCAATAACCTCCTAACATTCAAGAAAATGCCTATAGATACGGTCGATCCGGAGCAGACTGATGCCCTGGTGTATCCATTGACGATGATGATTAACTTTGGTGTTAACGTCACTTTTTAACCACTAAACTATAGCAAGAAATGAAAACACAACGTTTAATAGCCATCATATTGCCACTTATGCTGTCTGCATCGAGTTGTACCGATGTCTTAGACATGGCGCCTGATGGAAATATGCAGTTAGATGAGGTGCTGGCCGACCCTGAGTTGGTTGAAGGCCTACTGAACCGCTGTTACACAAACATTCCCAAGAAGGGTTATTCCTATTATTGGTTTGAATCAGCCGTTGTCGGTGCTAGCGATGACGGATGGACGTCTGACGAGGGGCAGGGGTTGCTTCTTGGAAATTTGTATCAGGATAATAATTCTGCGAGCGGCCACGTGATGTGGAATAGTCCTGATGAAGGTGGCGGAAATGCACAGTATTGGGACCGCTTTTGGCAACAAATCCGGCTATGCTCTCAATTTATTGAAGTAATCGACGGCGCAGCCGTCAACAACGAAGCCGATCGGGGTCGCTTCAAGGCTGAAGCCCACCTGTTGCGGGCATTCTTTTACATGGAGCTGGTCAAATGGTTTGGCAAGGTACCGATTTTGGATGCGACTGTTCCATTTGATGCTGATTTTTCAACACTTACCCGTTCGTCGGTCTATGATGTCGCAAAATTTATCATTTCAGATTGCGACGCTGCACTCGCCGAAGCCAACCTGCCGTGGCGGATTACTGAGGCTAATGATGCCGGGCGGGTAACCAAGGCACTCGCACTGGCGCTTAAGACCAAGGCTATGCTTTTTGCCGCGAGCCCGCTCCACAACGAAGGGCAGGATCACTGGGAGGAAGCCTATCAGGTAGCCAAAGATGCCGTATCTAAATTGAAGGCAAACGGGTATGAATTATTTACCGAAACCACCCAACCGGGGGTATTCGGTACTGGTCCCGCTGCTCCGCTACGCCAGTTGGTTGCACAGAACGCCGACTATTCAGCCACGCCGCGCGATAGGGAAACGATTTATCAAGTTCGGGATGGCAGCGTGTTTGTATGGCATATCGGTTATATTGGCAGTAACATGCCCAATACCTATAAGGCGGGGTTGGCGCCAACCCAAGAGTTGGTGGATGCCTTTGAAACCATTGATGGCGAGCCGATCTTGAACCTGAGTAAACCTTATTTGGATGAACGGCATTTGCAACCCAACTATAATCCAGCCGCTGTCTATGATCCGAACAACCCCTATGCAAATCGAGATCCTCGACTGGACCAGACCGTGCTACGTAATGGCAGTACCATCGTGTTTGATAACCAAACGGTCGAAATACAAACGTATGTAGGCGGAGCTCATGAGCCGAGTTTTGATATCACCAACCGTTCGGCATCGCGTACCGGTTACTACCATGCTAAAATGGTTACACCCGGCGCGAGCCAGACGAATGCGATCAACAACTCGAATTGGAAATATTATCGGCTTGGTGAGACCTTGTTAGACTTGGCAGAAGCGGCAGCTGAAGCGGGACATTTGGATGAGGCTCGGACTGCGGCAAATGAAGTACGCGGTCGCTCAGGTATGCCCGGCTTCTCAGCGAGCCTATCGCAGGATGAACTCATTCTTCGTATCCGCAATGAGCGCCGTGTGGAGTTGGCTTGGGAAGAGCAACGGTATTTCGATATGCGCCGGTGGGAAAGCCCCGATGGCGACTTGAGCGAGACTGTCAAATGGCTTACCGCTATGGTTATTACGAGAAATGGTGATGGTAGCTTTACCTATACCCGTAGAAATATCTCAAACAACCCGCGTGGTGGCTGGCAAAACCGTGACCTGCTATTGCCAATCCCACTCAACGAGGCGTCTACGCTCGAATCGGTTACGGGTCAGAAATGGCAAAATCCAGGATGGTAATTTCATGATTTATGACTAAGATGGAGAAATATATAAAATTTATTGCGCTATGCGTCAGCTGCTTGGTGATGTCTGTATCGCTATATGCCCAGGAGGTAAGCGAAGCGCAAAGCCGGGTGGTTAACGCATATAACCAACCGGTACAAGGAGCAACGGTGGTAACCAATGATGGCAACCACCAATCGATTACGGCACAAGACGGGACCTTTAATATGACGTTCGATGAGAGTAGCCAATATGTGGTGGTGTCTGCCGCAGGTTATCAAAATGTACGTATCCCCATTAGCCAAATCGCCGACGGACGTGAAATTGCACTGGCTTTCGACCCCCACAATATGGGCGGTTCGATAAATTTTGGCTACCAATCGTACACAAAGGAGTCAGTTACAGGCGCTGTATCGTCGGTGTCCGGTAGTGTGCTGGATAAATCACCGACCAATGTGCTTTCCGAGACGTATGCTGGTCGTTTGCCGGGGTTAACCACGATTTCCAATATTGCTGAGCTGACCTTTTTCGGTTACGTAAACTTGTCCAAAGCAATCAGGGGGCACTCCTCTGTAAATGGCAACGATCCACTCATTATTATTGATGGGGTGATTGCACCTACTCAGTATCTGGAGTTTATTTCCCCCAAGGAAATTGAAAGTGTGTCTGTATTGAAAGATGCGTCTGCCACTGCGGCTTACGGCATTCAAGGTGCGGCCGGTGTAATCGTTATTACCACAAAACGTGGTTTCACTGGCAAACTAAATGTGGAGGGGTATGCAGATTACTCTTTCCAGCAGATGACCCGGCGGCCTTTATTTGTCAATTCGGCCCAATACGCGGAATTGCGGAATGAGGCTGGCGAGCGGGACGGATTGGGTACGTATTCCCAATTCTCGCAAGAAGAAATCGACCTGTTCCGTTCGGGTAGCGATATCGGGTATCCAAATAATAATTGGTTTGACGATTATGTAAAGGATTTTGTGATGCGGCAGCGCGTGGGTGTAAACGTATCGGGTGGAACGGACAGGTTCAGGTATTATTCTAACTTAAGTTTCCTGAACCAGGAAGAGCCTTTCATCATCACAGACGAGCCCAATCGGAAATACGATCCCACACCACGGGTGAATATGGGGAACTTCCGCACCAATATGGATGTGAAATTCAATAAATACCTATCGGGTTATATGCGGCTGACGGGTAACATTAAGCGGGAAAAGCTCGCTGGTGCTACCATGGGTTGGAACGTCTATAGCCAGATTTTCAACCAGCCGCCCACAATGTTCGGTCCGCTGTCGCCCATTTTTGAAAATGACCCGGAATTGAGCAACCAAGTGGTTACTGTGGATGGATTGGACAATCCGGTGTACGGTACATTAAATCGGTCAGGATACAACAACGTGGTGGAAACCAATGTAATCGCCCAAACCGGTTTGAAATTAGACATGGGCTTTTTACTCCAGGGGCTGTCGGCAAGTGGTGGTATGGCTTATCAAACATATGTGCGGAACGAAACAACCACAACACAAAGTTACCAGCGCTTGCTGCGGGGAAATGATTTTTCAACACTCGATAATTTCACAACGTACAAAACGTTTGAAAACACACCGCTTGCGTATGGAAAGAGCTCGGTATTTTTCTACTACCTCAATCTGCTCGGCCGCATAGATTATAATCGGCGTTTTGGCGACCATAGCATCGACGCGTCTGTGCATACCTACTACTTAAAGCAGGAGAAAGAGGCCACGGGAACAAGTAACACCGTATTACCCTATAAAAGACAGAACTTTGGCTTTTCGGCATTGTACGGATACAAAGATCGTTATTTCTTGAAAGCAGACCTCGGATACTCGGGTTCGGAACAATTCCATCCCGACAACCGCTATGCGCTCACCCCGGCCATTTCAGGGGCATGGATTGCATCGAAGGAAGACTTTCTTCAGTCTGACGTGTTGACATTGCTTAAGCTCCGGGCGTCCTATGGTGTTACGGCAAGCGACCAACTGGGTGGTGCACGATTTTTGTATTTAGACAATATCCGTTCGAATGGGTCTGAGTTGGAGCGGGGTAACCCGGCATTGGAAGCGGAGCGGATTGAAAAGCTGAACGTAGGTATCAACCTCGGCTTGTTGAATATGTTTACCTTGGAAGCGGACTACTTTACCCACAAGGTGGACAACATGCTAATTAACAGTAGTGCCAGCCTGCCGATATATCAAGGGATACCGCTCAACTACTACCCCAAGTTGAACGACGGAGTAATGGAGAACAAAGGCTTTGAGCTTTCATTGGGCTTTGATAAACATTTTACCAAAGACTTCTCGGTATTTGCACAAGCAAATTTCATGCAGGCAAAAAATAAGGTAATCAACATCAATGAAGCATCGGCCGGTGACGATTTTGCTTATCCGTATCGCACACAAGGGTTCTCCCTCGGGCAGCTCTGGGGTTACCGGATTGATTACAGCAACGGTAACGGCATGTTCAATACAGCAGACGAACTGGCCAATTCCGGACTTACCTATGCATTTGGGTCACCCCGTTTGGGAGATTTCATCTATCAAGACCTGAATGGTGATGACGTAATCAATGAAGAAGATTTGGCCCCGATGGGATATGCTGGGTTACCTCAGCAGGAGTATAGCCTGGTAGGTGGTTTTACCTGGAAGAACTGGGACATGTCTTTCCTTTTGCACGGCGTTGGTAAAACTTCCCAATTCCTGGAGGGTACCGGAGCTTACGAAAACTTGGGAAGGGGAATCTTTAACGACATCCACTTGAATGCGTGGACACCTGAGCGGTATGCCTCGGGAGAAACCATTAGCTATCCGGCATTATCGTTGTCGCCATCGGTGAATCATCGGGCGAATGACTACTTCTTAAGTAGCCGTTCATACCTGCGGCTGCGCAATGTGGAAGTTGCTTATACGCTTCCACAACATATCTCGCAGAAAATCCGGTCGGAAGCGGTAAGAGTATCTTTGAATGTGCAGAATCTATTTACCATCGATAACATGAAGTCGAAATATGTCGATCCGGAAATCGGAAGTATGAGCACATTCCAGCCCTACCGCGTATTCAATATTGGTTTAAGTGCAAACTTCTAAAAATCATATAGCATGAAGAGTAGAATTTTAAGAACAGTTGCCCTGGTTATCGGTATCTTCGGTTTCGGGTCGTGTGCAGACCTCGATTTGCCGTCGGACGGAAGGATGACCTTGGAAGATATGTTCAGCGACTATTTTCGTACGAGGAATTACTTCAACGCTGTCAAAACCTACATGCCTCAGGTTGGCTTTACATATGGGCAGACCCCATTGGCTTCTTTCAGCGACGAGGCGCACGACGCCAGCGATGGAGTAAGTAGCAACGTAAATAATTGGTATAACAATAGGACGTCGCCCACCAGCAACCCGGTTGCCGGTGATTACTCATGGGCCCATTATTTTCAGGGAATCCGGAAATGTAATACGTTCCTGGCGAGCATTAATGACCCGAATGTGGCCACGGCCGTGATCGATGAAGATGAGAAGAACGGATGGATTGGTGAGGTGTTGGTGATGCGTGCATATTACTATCTGCAGCTCATCAAGCGATTCGGTGGAGTTCCACTGATTAGTACTCCTTATGAGGTAACACACGATTTCTCCCAAGACCGGCGTGCTACGTTTGAAGAATGCGTGGATTTTATCTTGGCCGATTGCGATGCCGCATTGGCGATTCCCGAAAGTGGCAAGCCGACCGTTGGTTTCCGTTGGGATATAAGCGACAACGAACGGGGAACCATCACCCGCGCCTTTGCTTATGCCGTGAAGTCTCAAACGGCATTGTATGCCGCCAGCCCACTGTGGTACGCACCAGGTAGTAAGTATACTTGGGAGGTGGCTACAGAAATCACCAAGGAAGCGCTCGACCAGTGTTTGGCACACGGCTTCCAATTGTTCAACACTACACCGCCGGAGGATGTTGCGCAAAATGCTTACGCCTATTACTTTGTCCTCCGGTCAGACCCAAGTCGTTCGGTAGATAAAGAGACCATCTTTGAAAGTACCTCTGCACGTACCAACGTCTGGAAGTGGGCGGGGACGCCGATTACCGCAGGTGCGGAAAAAGCTGGGGCTGGCCCTTCGCAGGAACTGGTGGATGCTTACGGAATGCAAGCTACCGGCCAGATGCCGATACTCGGCTATTCCGATGCGCAGCACCTCCAGCCTATTATTAACGCAGCATCCGGTTACGACCCCGCAAATCCTTACGAAGGTCGAGATCCGCGCTTTTACGCGTCGATTTACTATAACAACTCTCCGCGGTCCCTCACTTCGGGGAATATAGAGAAGGATTTGTTGCCGCTCAGTTTTATTGATCCCGCGAACAACATTACCACGGCTTCGAACGGCGACGAGTTTACGATTACGACGACCGGTGGCGACCCGTGGATAACGACAAGTAAGCTTAACGAAGCCATTCCGGCGGGTGAACGGCGGGTTGTCTCTTTCGAGTACAAAAGCAATAAGACCGTTACGGACGCTGAGTTCTTTTACTGCGTGGCCGGCGGGCCACAGGGGGGTGTTTCCTCCGGACAGAACATCGTCATCGAGGAGGCTTCCGAATGGACGAGATTTGAGTTTGATCTTTCAACGGCCATTGCAAATTTTGGTTTCGGAGTGAACGCCGATGGTGGCCAGGAACCCGCGAATCATTTTTTCCGGTTCGATCCCACCGGTAACCCCGGTTACGAGCTGACGGTACGCAACTTCCGTATCGAGAGCTTCACGCCGCCGCCAGCTTCCCAAGCGGTAGAAACTTTTGTCGGTGGCAACAGCGGGATTTCAAGCAATATCACCGAGACGCGTTTTACACGTACCGGTTATTACCTACGTAAATTCAACAATTATCGGTCGAACGTCAATGTCGACGCCGACGGGTTAATGAAAATTTTCCGGCTGGGCGAGCTGTACCTAAACTTTGCCGAAGCGGCGTACCACGCGGTAGGGCCTGACGCTGCTGTTGAATCGAAAGCCAGCGGTGCGGGAGCGCTTTCGGCTCGTGATGCGGTGAACCTGATCAGGGCCCGGGCGAACATGCCGGCACTGCCTGCCGGATTGACAGCGGCGGAATTCGAGGAGCGTTACCGCAACGAACGCCAGGTCGAACTTGCATTTGAGGAGCATCGGTTCTTCGACGTGCGCCGCTGGAAAATTCTTAGCGAAACCGATAATTTCGTAACCGGTATGCGTATTGTGAGAGACGGTGATAATTTCCTTTACAGCCGGATTAAGCTGCAGGATCGAAATACCCATACCGACAAATACCTGTTGCAGCCGATCAGTCAGTCAGAAGTTTCCAAAATGGCTTCTTTCACGGGTGAAGATTGGCAAAATCCAGGGTGGTAATTGGAAGTGATTATTATTGAGTAACTATGCAGAGCCTCGGTGTTGCTATGGGAACGCCCTACGGAACACCGAGGCCCGCTGGTTATGTGTATTATAAACCATTTTAACGGAAAGAAAATGCAAGTGAACAAGGTGAGAACACTGGCGATGTGTTTATTAGTTGCGGCCTATGCCGGATGTTCGCCAAGCGCTAAACAGGATACACCCCAAGTGGAATCATCCATGCGGTACCTGGAAAATGATCGGTTGAAGCTCGGAATTGATTTAAGTTTGGGTGGGGCAGTCACTTTTCTTTCTGACCAAGAAAATGGTGGGAAAAATATGATTAACAGTGCCGACTGGGGGCGGCAGATCCAACTGTCTTTTTACAGTGGGCCGTGGCCTTACGTTGGTCCAAATGGGGAAACACCTACCCCCGAATGGGCCGGATTAGGTTGGAACCCAATCCAGTCGGGTGATGCTGGTGGCAACCGGTCGAAACTGGTCTCGTTTGAAGAACGCGGTGACAACGCCTTTTTTGTACGGAGCATACCCATGCAGTGGCCGCACAAGACAGGCGTAGCCGGCGAATGCGAATTCGAATGTCTCTACACGTTAAACGACAACGTGATTACCATGGAAGCGGCTATCGTGAACAGACGTACGGACACGACCCAATACCGGGCTTGCAGCCAGGAGATGCCGGCCGTCTATACCAATGGTCCGTGGTATCAGGTAGTCACCTATCTCGGCGATAAACCGTTTGCTGGTGAGCCCACAACGACGGTGGTGGACAAGGGCGATCATAAAGGATGGCCATGGGTGCACTTTTATACACCTGAAAATTGGGTCGCATTGCTTGACGAAAAAGGGTATGGCATTGGTGTATTTCAGCCTGAGGCGATGACTTTCAATGGTGGATTCCATCCCGATGATGCCCATAAAGGCACGGGCGGAGAGCAGGATGCACCCACTGGACACATTGCGCCGATTGGTAAACAGATTCTTGATCACAATATCCGGTGGTCTTATAAAACATCGTTGGTGCTGGGCACGTTGGACGACATCCGTGGTTATGCGAAAGCGAATTGGCAAGTGGTGCCCCAACCCGAGTGGAGCTTTGAGGATTCGCGGCATAACTGGTATTACGAAGGCGAGATGAGCGACTCCGGATTCCCCATACAGGCGGGGCTGGATATTCGATTCCAACCCGATGCGGCCCTCGTTGGCCCCGTAACTTTTTGGGAGGCGACTGAGACACCATTTTTAGAAATAGAAGGGTCGTTCAAGACCGCAAGTGGTGAGTTGGCACTTTCTGTAGAAGTCCAACCCGTAAGTCCCGCTGATTTTACCGATTGGTTGAATTGGAGTGAAGGTGAACATGACGTGGAGGCCGAAAAGCAGCAGAAGGCTTTGGAATTCCCGAACATGCCGGCTGTGCACGTCCAACAAGCTATTAAGGCCGACGGTCAACATCGTACCTATCGGATTCACTTGGCCGAAAAGGCAGCCTATACGGGCGCTATGAAGCATATGAAAATTTCCTTTTCAGCGGGGGGCTCTGCAAAAATCGCCAAGATTGGACTTGGGGAATAATCGTTTTCATGAATAGACATATTTTTAAGAACTTATGAGATACCTTATTTTTGTTTGTTTGTTGCACGTGAGTGCCCTTTCCATGGCGACTGGTATCAAGCCGGTCAATCTACGTGCTGAATATAAGCATAATCCGTTTCTGGACGATCGGTCGCCCCGGATAAGCTGGGAACTGGAGTCGAAAAAGTACAACCAATACCAATCGGCGTATCAGGTTATTGTGGCATCATCGCCAGAAAAACTGAGCAAAGGCGAGGGTGACTTGTGGGACACAGGAAAACTCCGTTCATCGGAAACCAATCAGATCGCCTACCAAGGTAGCGACTTGCAATCGCGCCAGCGGGTATGGTGGAAAGTACGTGTTTGGGATGCCGAAGACAAAGTTGGTAAGTGGAGTGCGGCCAATTGCTGGGAAATGGGGTTGCTGGAACCTACTGATTGGCAGGCAAAATGGGTAGGGTACGACCTCAATGACCAGGCTAAGCCTGGGAAATACCACCTACCGCCATCGCCATATCTTCGTAAGGAAGCCGCTGTGACCAAACGGGTTCGGTCGGCTAGGTTGTACATCAGCTCGCTCGGTTTGCACGAGTTTTATGTGAATGGGAGCAAAATAGGCGACGATTATTTTGCGTCTGGATGGACAGACTATAACAAAAGGGTATATTACAATGTTTATGACGTAACTGATTACGTCAAGGAAGGCACCAATGTGTTCGGGGCGGTGTTGTCTGACGGCTGGTATGCCGGGTACCTGGGATACGCTGTATTGGTGGGGACGGAACAGGTACGGGGATATTACGGCGATGTTCCGCTGTTGAAGGCACAGGTGGAACTCACCTATGAGGATGGCAGCCGGCAGGTTATTTCGACTGACGCAGATTGGAAAGCCGCGACCGGGGCGATCCTCGAATCGGATTTCCTACAAGGGGAAACCCACGATGCAACGAAAGAGAAGCGTGGATGGAATACCGTCGATTTCGACGATAGGGATTGGGAGCGTGTACAGGTGTTCGCGGAAAAGCCAGGCCGTGCTATTCAGCTCTACCCCAGCCATCCCGTGCGGGTCATCAAGGAACTGCCTGTAAAAACAATCAGTCGGCTGGATAACGGTAGGTATATCATCGATTTCGGTCAAAACTTTGCTGGTAACATTCGACTGAAGCTAAAAGGCCAAGCTAACGATACATTGGTGTTCCGGTATGGCGAGATGTTACATCCGGATGGCACGTTGGTCACCGAGAATTTGAGAAGCGCCCGGGCCACGGATACCTATGTAATGCGGGGAGACGAGACGGGAGAGGTGTGGAGCCCTAGTTTTACGTTCCATGGATTTCAGTTCGTAGAAGTGTCTGGATTGGAGGAACAGCCCGACGAAGATTTCTTGGTAGGTTTAGCCATGAGCTCCGATCTTGAAACCGTAGGGCACCTCGAAACGGACAACAGCTTGTTGAACCAAATCCATAGCAATATTGTTTGGACGCAGTGGGCCAATTACCTCGACGTACCGACGGACTGCCCCCAGCGCGATGAGCGGTTGGGCTGGACAGCCGATGCACAGGTTTATATCCGTTCGGCTACCTATAACAGCGACATTGCGGTGTTCCATAAGAAATGGATTCAGGATTTGAACGATTCGCAATGGCCTAATGGTGCCTTTCCGGTATATGCGCCGATGCCGGTAAATGCGGCTACAGGAAAGGCGGCCATCAGGGTATCCGATACGTTTTCGCCCGGTTGGTCCGAAGCGGGGATTATCTGTACTTATGAAATTTTCCATGCCTACAACGATACCCGGATTGTAAAAGAATCTTTGCCTTATATGGTAAAGTTCATGGACTTCCTGAAGACACGGGCAGATGGCAACGGCCTGATCCGCGAACGGAGCTTTGAGGATATCAGCCCCAAGGGTGGTTTTGGCGACTGGTTATCGGTAGGAAACAAAACCAGTCCCGACCTGTTGGCAGCGATGTATTATTTTCATTGCGCGCGTTTAATGGAAGAGATGTGTGCAGCTATACAGGAAGCCGATCTCGCTATCACTTATGGCCGACTCGCATCATCCATCAAAGAGGCCATCATGAACCACTACACGGAAAACGACCGATTTAAAGTGAATGCTGCGATTTATGGTAACGCCGAAGGTTATGTGGACGCTCAGAATGGGTTTGCGGGCCACACCCAAACGGCTTACGCCAATGCCATTTACATGCAGCTGTTCGACGAAAAGGACTTGGCGGTAGCCGGCGGATTCTTGCGCGACCTCGTAGCACAAAATGACGACAAATTATCGACAGGCTTTTTGGGCTTTCGGCCGCTGTTGCCAGCCCTATCGAAGACGGGTTCTACAGATAAAGCGTATAAGCTGATTACCAGCACGGAATATCCTTCCCTGGGCTACGAAGTCGTAAACGGTGCCACATCGATCTGGGAACGGTGGGATAGCTATATCAAAGGCGTCGGTTTCGTACATAACGCGCAGATGAATTCATTCAGCCATTATGCGTTTGGCGCGGTGAATGAATGGATGTTCGAAAACATGGTCGGTATAAAGCCGATCGAAAGTGGGTTCCGAACGTTTCACATCAAACCCGAGATCCCGACGTCTGATGTGGGAGTGAGTAAGGTTGCTGGCGCATACCACTCCATCGCCGGGCCCATCAAATCGGCGTGGGATTATTCGGGCCAAAAGAAACGCCACTCCATTGAAATACCGGTAAACACAACGGCCTATTTCCAGTTGGAATCACCGTCGGCAGACCGGGTTTACGTAAACGGGAAACCGGCCGGCAAGAGTAAACTGGTGCAGGGTATCGAGCAAACCGATTCAGGAATCAAAATCAAGCTCGGTTCAGGCAAGTATGAGATAGCGATAGCGGATTAACGCGTCGCTAACGGAGAGATACTAAAATAGAGAACATATGAACAGCACGCTATTCAGGTCCATTATACTGGTCTTGGCAATTTTCGGTTCGTTTCAGTTAGTCAAGTCGGAAGTGATTATTCTTACCAGCGATCAGCAGCTCCATGATTTGATGGACCCCGACAAGAAAATTGACATGTCACTCGGCCACAACCGGTCTATGCGCAGTTTACGTGAGGTATGTGAATCGGGGCAAAAGCATGGGCACAAAGAACTCACGATTGCATTTGATGAGTTTTTCAGGCAGTACCGCCCCCAAGCCGGTACGGAAAGGCGTTTGACGCCGGATATGGACGAATATGTGGAGAAGATTAAATTTATCAGCGATTTTGCAAAGAAATATGGCATGGGGATCTGCCTAAGTTTACTCAGTCCGCTTGAACTGGGCCCTGCTTATAAGAACCAAACCGGCGAATCGGGGCGGTGGCTGGGTTATAAAGTGGGCGTACGCAACCCATCCGACGGTAAATTTAGTTTGCCGATATGGCAGCAGCTTTTCTGGACCAATAACAAGGGGAAATTTCGGGTAACGTTGAAGGGAATAAAAGCATATGCGTTCAAGGAGAAACCCGTCAAGTCTTCCGGCCACGTCGCTGTGCATCCGGATGATATCATCGAAATCAAAGGTGTTAACTATGAGGCTGGCGATACGGTTGATGTTGGTGGCGGTTTGTATGGTATCAAAAACGATCCGGAAGACATGATTTATCCCGTGCGGAACTTACGGGTGTATTATGATGGCCCTCAGCAGTTGGAAGGGTATGACCGTGTGATGGTCCTGTTGGAATATGAGACGCCCGAGATGGATTATTTCAGTGAGGAAGCGCCCGGGTTTCTGCAAAATCTGATTGACAAATATAAAGAGCGCGGCGTGAATTTAACCTCTTTCTATTCGGATGAGATGCACATACAGCAAGACTGGGCTTATTTTTCGCATCATGAAGGTGGGCAATTCAACACCCGCTTTTTAACCGAAGGGTTCTCGGACCAATACCGGGAGAAGTATGGTGAAGTGTTGGACGATAAATACATGCTTTATTTTGCATATGGAGCGCCCTATTACCAAGCCAATGCACTTGCAGTAAAGAATATCCAGTACGTAATGGGAGAGACGCCGGAAGCTATCCATCGTACCTACCTGTTGCGCGACCGTTACTATAAAATGCTTAATCATGGTGTGGTAGACCTTTTCAAGAATGCAAAGGACTATGCGGAACAGCTATTCGATCGGGAGATGCCTACCAGTGCACACGCGTCTTGGGCGGAGAGCCCCACGATTGATTTGTGGGATACCGAGAAGCTCCATCAAAATGCGTACAAGTACGAATATACGTCCAACTTCGTGTGGGGCAATACGGTACATCAAGCTGCTGCGGCATGCTATGATTATTTCAAATGGGGCGAGTACCTGCAACCAACAGGCAACGACTTTGCGGAATGTGGATGGGGCGATCGGAACTACTATGGCGCGGCGATGGGCACATCCATTGGTGTGGTCAATAAGTATCCGAATGCCTATGCTGCAGCATGGGGGTTCCCTAAAGAAGCGCTTCACTGGAAGAATATGCTGAATGACGCCTACGGGGCACAAGCTTCGCAACCGATGAAACTAATGACGGAGAACGTCCATCGAGATATCGAGGTTTTGATACTCTACCCGATGAACCTGGTCGCCGTTGAAGAACGTTTTGGCAGTTGGATGACGCAATATGGATATGCAAATTACCTCACTGCCGATAAGCTGCTTGAAATGGGGAAGGTACTTGCCGACGGGCGAATCCAAGTCGCGGAAAAAACATATTCGACCATTGTTGCTGTATTTGAGCCACTCCCCGAGGCGGGACTACTGGATATGATGGGTCAATTTGTTGAAAATGGAGGAAAATTGATTTGGTGTAGTATGCCCCCGCTGATTGATAGTAAAGGGATAAACTGCACAGAAAAATGGCAGTCGTTGTTTGGCGTCCACTACGAAACCGATGAATACTTTGGTGAAATAGCGAGTGGTAAAAAAGTCGAGTTTGAACACAGTTTCTCAACCGTCCCGAGTCAGCTTATTCTTACCGATTTTCTGGTGGACCGGATTTATCCGGTCACCCCGAGTTCCCCGGCAATAGAAGTGGTGGCCAAGGTTGAAGATGGGGTAGTCGGCACCAAGTTAAAAAAAGGAAAAGGGACTGCATATTACTTAGGATTCCGCCCGCGCGACGACCAATCGGCAAGCCTAGGGTATGAAGCGCGGACGTTATTCGAGATTCTCGACGCAGCGAATGCGTATCCATCAACTGGGAAATTTGCGGAAAATGATAACCCCACCTATGTGTCTCGTACAACGGATTTCTTCGCTACGAAATTCCCGAACGGCACTACGGCCATTGTAAAGCATTACCGTACACATCGGGAGAACTGGGAAGGTGGCTTTTCAAGAGATGAGGAAGCCGATGCGAAAGCATTGGCGGTGAATCCACTGCCATCGGACGAACTAGCGATCCACGATTTGAAAATAAACGGACATCGTATTACCTATAGCGGGAAAATGAATATGGCCTTCCGCACAGACGATAGCGGTAGACTGGTTGCTTTCGATGGTCGGGAGTGTACGGGGATTACGGTAAACGGCACCTCTTATAAATTCAGCGATAACGCGATGAATATTACCTATGCGCCGGTTGATGGTGATTTGAAGACCTACCGATTCCGGGTGTCCGGGCCGGGTGAAATCATATTGCCGATGCCTATGGGGTCTGCAAAAGCAACCGTAAAACACGGGAAATCCAATGTCAAGCATACCGTCGGGAATGGTGATTTGACACTAAATATTGATGGCGAACTCAGCGGGAAATGGCTCGATGTTGTATTCAGGTAGTCAATAGCGGCGCAAACGCTGGGCGATTTTCGACTAGGGGATAACCTACATATCAAAAAACTATATAACTTTACTGCCACATTGGAGTTATAAACCTATTGGCGATATTATGAAGTTATATAAGCTCTTGCGGGGTGCATTATTAACTGATGGGCAGGGTTACCGCCTATTGGATGAGGAGTGGAATACCATCATCAACCGAAGCGACCTTTATGGTTATCTCCGGGGGGTTAATTCTTCCAAACAGCAGGTCAGCGAGTCAGATGCGCAATTGTGGATTGATCAGGAATTACTGCCACCCATTGGTGACCAAGAGGTATGGGCCGCGGGTGTAACCTATTTCAGGAGCATGGAAGCGCGCATGGAAGAATCGCGTAATTCTGGCGGCGCCGATTTATACGATCGGGTGTACCATGCCGAACGGCCTGAATTGTTTTTTAAGGCACTAGCCCATCGCGTAGCGGGCCATGGCCAACCGGTAAGTATCCGAAAGGACTCCGCATGGGACGTTCCCGAGCCGGAATTGACGCTCTACATCAACTCAGAAGGTGCCATCCAAGGTTACACCGTGGGTAATGATATGAGTTCGCGTAGCATTGAAGGCGAAAATGCGTTATACCTGCCCCAAGCCAAAGTATATGACCGCAGTGCAGCATTGGGTCCATGCTTATACGTCCCCGAATCACCGATTGGCTCAGAAACACGCATCGAAATGGATATTGTGCGCGAAGGCCAGGTTATGTTTCACGATGCCGTAAAAATAGACCGTATCAAACGATCATTAGTAGAATTGGCAGACTATCTATACCGAGAGTGTAGTTTCGCGCATGGCTGCTTCCTCATGACCGGAACCTGCTTGGTGCCGCCTAATGAATTTACCTTGCGGCCGGGCGACCGTGTGGACATTACCATTGGCCCTATCGGCACGTTGAGTAATACCGTAGGTTATAATTGAATTGATCCAGCTAGTGTCTAACAGACAACTAATTAAAGATAAAAAACAGTTAGGATAAGATAGCAGATGCGTAGTTTCAAGCATTTGAAGGGGGTATCTTTGTTCTAATTGGTTTTATTATATCCTAAAGTATATCCAATATGAGCTATATGTATGCTTGTAAGGCATCTCTGATTGCGTTGCTTTGTTTCTCAATAGCGTATGCGCAGCCAAGAGCGATTGAGGGACAACCGCGCGAGCCCGTGCCGTTGTTCGATGGGGCCACGTTGGATGGCTGGCAGCCAGTCGATCCGGCGGATGGTCATTTTTGGACGGTGGTTGATAGCTGCATCACCGGAGGAGACGGCCGTAGCGATGTACCGAAGAATACCTATTTGCGTACCGAACGAGAATACGGCGATTTTGAGTTCAGATGCCTGTTCCGCTTATCGGGCGACCACGCAACAGGCTTCATCAACAGCGGCATCCAATACCGCTCTCAAGTGGTAAACAATGACATGGTGGGGTACCAAGCAGATATCGGCAATGGGCACTGGGGTGATATCTATGATGAACACCGCAGGGCGCTGTTGGTAGCCGGCGATTTGCGGACATTGCAACGTATCCTTGATGAAGATGGGTGGAACAGTTATATCATAAGGGTTCGCGGTAACCACCATGAGCTTTACATCAATGGGGTTAAGACTTGTGATTATGTCGAAACCGACCCCGATATCCCGGCGAAAGGTGTTATCGCCGTGCAACTCCACAGCGGTGGTGCAGCAAAGATTCAACTCCGCGATGTGACAATTACCGAGTTTTAACAGTTTGTTACTTCCATAAATTATACGATAAATAACCAATTTAACCATGCGATTCCGCTTACCCATTAGTGTTTTCTGCTGCTGCCTGACGGCGGCATTTATTGCCGCTTCATGTGCCGGCGATTCCGCTTCGGATGCCACCCAAATTGATCGTGAGTATGTGCTGAATGCCAAAATGATCGGCTATACCGGCGTTGGTGGCGACATCGACGGCAGACGAAACCCTGTGCTTCGCGCAAAGAAGGGTGAAAGGGTAAAGATTTCACTTGTCAACGGTGAACTTATGGCGCATGACATCTTTTTGGAAACCTATGATGTACAAAGTGAGACGATGCTTGAAGAAGGCGATACAACCAGTGTTGTGTTCATTGCCGATGTTGACGATGAATATTATTGTACGCTCCCCGGGCATGAACAGGTGATGCGGGGGCAGTTTAAAATTGTCGAAAATTTCGAGACGCCTGTGGGCGACAGTTGGGGCGTATCGCCGCGTAAAGACGGGCGGCCACTTAACTTTGGCTTCGAACGCGGTACCTTGGCCGACTGGAAAGCAGACGGCGATGCCTTCAGTCCGCGGGCCGTTACATTCGATCCGGCACCATGGTACCCGGATAGTGTGGTGCTGAAGCAATCGGGCGACTACTATGTAAGCAGCGGCGGCACATTGAATTATCAAGCGATGGGTACGCTCACATCGACCACGTTTGAAGTGACCCATCCTTGGGCGTCCTTCAAAGTGACGGGTGGTGCGCTGGCCGGACTTCGCGTGGAACTGGTGGACGCTGCCACCGATTCGGTCTTTTTCACCATTTCGGGCCATATCAATGAAGATAATGCCGGTGATCCGGCACATGTGGCCTTCCGGCCGGTAGTGGTTGATCTCGGGGGACGGCAAGGGAAAGAAATCTATATCCGGTTAGTGGATGAAGAGACCGGAACGGTGCCGGAAATTGCTTACATCGGCGATAACCATTGGGCCCATATTTCATTTGATGACTTCCGTTTCCATGAGGAGCGGCCTACCTACCCGAACGAGCTGCGGCCGGATGACGTGGTCATCCTTCCACCGCGCGATTTTGTGCCCAACGCCGGCCTTTCGGGCGAAGAGGCAGCTAAGGTGATGGAAGTGCCCGAAGGATTCACGGTGACATTGGCGGCGGCCGAGCCCGATATCGTACGCCCCATCGCCTTTACCCAAGATGACCGCGGACGGTTGTGGGTGGTAGAAGCACATACCTATCCCGTTCGTGCACCCGAAGGGGAGGGACGGGATCGCATCCTGATTTTTGAAGATACCGACGGAAACGGGACACTCGATAGCCGTAAGGTATTCATCGAGGGACTCAATATGGTCAGCGGCATCGAAATCGGATTTGGAGGTGTGTGGGTTGGTGCGGCGCCGTACTTATTATTCATCCCGATGGACGAAGGAAAAGATGTGCCGGCGGGCGAGCCCCAGATTTTACTCGATGGCTGGGGCTACGAAGATACCCACGAGACGCTGAATACATTCAAATGGGGCCCGGATGGCTGGCTATATGGTAATCACGGTGTGTTTACGCACTCGCGGGTCGGTAAGCCGGGTACGCCGGATGACAAACGGCAACCTATTAACGCAGGTGTATGGCGTTACCATCCCACGCGTCATGAGTTTGAAGTCTTTGCGCATGGTACGAGCAACCCCTGGGGTGTCGACTTCAACGATTATGGACATGCGTTTACCACGGTATGCGTTATTCCACACTTGTTTCACATGATTCAGGGGGGGCGGTACCATCGGCAGGGTGGCGAACATTTCAACCCCTATACCTACGACGACATCAAGACCATTGCAGACCACGTACATTGGCTGGGTGACCGGGGTCCCCATGCCGGTAACTTCCGGTCGGCAGCCGCCGGTGGCGGGCACGCACACGCGGGCGCGATGTTCTACCTGGGCAATAAACACTGGGGTATTGACCGGAATGCGATTTTCATGAACAACATCAACGGCTTCCGGGTCAATATGGATATCACCAAGCGTGCTGGGTCGGGATACACGGCGAGCCACGGCAAAGATTTTATCAATACAAATGATTTTTGGTCGCAGTGGATCAATTTCAGGATTACACCAAGTGGGTCGGTATTTGTACACGACTGGTATGACAAAAACCAATGCCATAGCCCGAACCCCGATGTGCATGACAAAACCTTGGGCCGGATATTCAAGATTACGCACGAAAAAGACAAGTGGGTAACGGTGGATCTATCCAAACAGACGGATATGGAGTTGGTGGCTAACCAATTAAACGAGAATGAGTTTTACGTCGTGTATAGCCGTCGGTTGCTGCAGGAAAGGGGCGGTAGTAGCGAAGTGCATGCCGGCTTGTGGAAGATTTTCAACGAGAACCCCGACGTAACCCGCAAGCTGCGCGCGTTATGGGCCCTGCATGTCACCAACGGAATCAGCGACAAACAAGCACTGGATTTACTGGATCATGCCGACGAGTATGTCCGCGGCTGGACTATCCAACTGATTGCAGAAGATAACGATGTGCCAGACGATGCACGCCGTCGCTTTGCGACGCTCGCCAAGCGCGATACGTCGGCGTTGGTGCGCCTGTACCTCGCTTCGGCACTCCAGCGCATGGCCCCGGAACAGCGGTGGGATATTGTGAAGAACTTGAGCATGCGTGAAGAGGATGGAGCTGACCAAAACATACCGCTCATGGTATGGTACGCGTTGGAACCGCTGGTAGCTATCGATGCCAACCAAGCTACGGAATTGGCCAAAAACGCCAAATTGCCGGGGCTGGCAGATTTCGTTTCCAGACGTATAGCAGACGACAAAAAATAACAGGATGATGATGAACCATATTGGATATTTCTTCTTGGCAATCGGCTTTACGGCTACTGGGGCCAATGCCTGTACAGGGGGAGCACAAGAGAAGGGCGATGGTGTGACCGTCGCCTTTGAAAAGCATACGCTTACCACCGATTTTATTTCAGAGGGCGTGGCGGTTGCGGATGTCAATAACGATGGCCACACCGACATCATAGCCGGTGCACAGTGGTTTGAAGGGCCGGATTGGAAAAACATACACCATATCTATCCGGAAGAACAGGTTTTTGACGGCACGACGGGGTACAGCAATTCGATGCTGAATTTCACGATTGATGTCGATCAGGATGGTTGGGTAGATTACATCCGGGTGGATTTCCCTGGCAAGGAGGTATGGTGGTACCAGAACCCGGGGACACAGGGTGGCTTTTGGAAGCAACATGTAATCACGGCGACCGCCAGTAACGAATCCCCGGCATTTGTGGACGTTGATGGCGACGGCCGCGAGGATATCCTATGTGGCGATCCGACTACGGGCGAAATGGTTTGGTTTCGTTGCCCCACGGAAAAGGGGGATACCGCATGGACGCGATATACCATCAGCGGTAAAGAAATGCCAGGTACGGACATCTTCTCGCATGGGCTTGGTTTCGGCGATATCAACGGCGATGGGCGTGGCGATGTGGTTATCAAACAGGGATGTTGGGAGGCCCCGGCAGACCCTAAGCAGCCCGACTGGGTATTTCATCCGGCGGAGCTTGGGCAAGATTGCGCACAGATGTATGTGATTGACGTGAACGGCGACGGCTATGCCGACGTCATCAGCTCCTCTGCACACCAATTCGGTATCTGGTGGCATGAGCAGGGCCGCGATGCCCATGGAGATACGACATGGAAAACCCATGAGATATCCAGCGAGTATTCACAGACCCATGCACTATCTCTAGTTGATATGAATGGAGATGGCCACTTAGACTTGGTTACCGGCATGCGCTATTTTGCACATATGGGCAAAGATCCCGGCGAGCAGCGAGATCCTACGATTTTCTGGCTGGAGTTTGTTCCCGGCGAACAGCCGACATGGGTTATGCATATTATTGATGAGGACTCGGGTGTAGGGCTGAACAACGTCGTTGAGGACCTCAACGGCGATGGTCTGCGGGATATCGTGGTAGCCAATAAAAAAGGGGTGTTTTATTTCGAGCGGTTGGCCCGGTAGACCGCCCGCTGCCGTAGTTTCAGCGTGTTTTTCCGGTAATCGATAACGCCGCCAAAACGGGTGAGAATATCACCACCGATAACACCGATAACGGGGTCGATATCCAACTGTTCGTAAGCAAAGTTAATTGTGGAGAGATCCAGGACGGCTACTTCATGGTTCTTCAGGTGGAAATCGCCAATTTGCAAATCAGGTACACTGAGGATAAAACTCTGCATAGACGTTGTTCCCAATCCGGTAGATACCATGTCTGTATGCCTCAGTGCCATATCTTTATGGAGGTGGCTCTCTACAGTTGCTTTGTCGAATACGGTCTTGGAGGCTCCGGTATCCAGGACGGCTTTAAAGGGATGCCCAAAAACAATGACTTCCAACAAAAGGTGGAAGCCATCGTCCTGCAGATTCAGTAAAGTTAGTGGAACGGTTACCATTCGGCTAAAGCGCCCCGATTTCTTTCAATACATTATTCATGTTGCGTACCGCTTCGGCACTTTTTGCGAATGCTGCCTTTTCCGCCACGCTGAGTGGGAGATCGAGGATACGCTCCCAGCCGCCTTTGCCCAGTACCACCGGTACGCCCAGGTTGATGTCGTCTTGGTCGTACTCACCTTCGAGGTAGACAGAGGCGGTAAAGAGTTTCTTTTGGTCGCGCACGATGCTCTCCACGACCGCCGCACTTGACGCACCCGGTGCATACCATGCAGACGTACCGATGAGTTTGGTCAATGTAGCGCCACCCACCATGGTGTCGGCGACAATCTGATCCTGCTCCTCTTTCGATAAAAACTGGGTTACGGGCAAGCTATTCCAGGTGGCGTGGCCAATCAATGGAATCATCGTCGTGTCGCCATGGCCACCGATGACGATAGCATTGAGATCGGCTGGGGATGCGCCGAGCCGTTGGCTCAGCTGATAACGGAACCGCGACGAGTCTAGGGTACCACCCATTCCAATGATGCGGTGCTTGGGTAGCCCAGTGGCTTTGAGCGCTAGGTAAGTCATCGTATCCATTGGATTAGACACCACCACCAGGATAATATCAGGCGAGTATTTCAATAGGTTTTCTGCCACATCACGTACGATGTTTGCATTAGTGCCGATCAGTTCTTCACGTGTCATTCCCGGTTTGCGCGGAATGCCTGATGTGATGACCGCCACCGTCGAGCCGGCAGTCTTGCTGTAGTCGTTGGTCACGCCGGTAATCTTCGTGTCGAATCCCAACAGCGCGGCCGTTTGAGCCATATCCTGCGTTTTCCCTTCTGCCAGTCCTTCTTTGATATCTAATAATACCACTTCTTCTGCGAGTTCCCTGCGGACAATATTGTCTGCGGTGGTGGCACCTACTGCTCCGGCACCTACAACGGTTATCTTCATAAATTCTATGTTACTTGGTTTCTACTCGTTTTCATCGAACGGTAGCGAATATAGCGAATATTTTATAAATCAGTTAACAACGAGATGCCTACTGTAACCAATAACGCTATCTTGGCTAACTCAGCAATGATAAAAATGATGTGCAGGTTGGATGATGAAACGGGCTGATTGTCAATCACGCGGAGTGCGCGCTTATCGAGCACGGGAAGCAACCAAACCGTTTGCATAATCATGAGGCACACCGTTGCGAACAGTGCGACGTTGCCGGTAGCCAGCACCGGCTCTTGCTGGACGAATGCCGCAACGGCCAGCACAAGGGCCAACAACCATTCTATTTTGTTTAATGTGCCAAATACAAGACGACCAATACCCAAACCAATGGCTGTCGTTACGCCTGGTGCCCGGAATTTCAGCCATGCTTCGAGGAAACTGATACCAAGGACGAGACCGATCCAAATGAAAGTGATGGCAATTGCCAAAGGTTGTGTAATCAAGGCGATCATAATTATTTTTTCAACAAATATAGATTTTTTAATAAAAGATATAAAACTCTTTTATTATATTTGCGTTACCATTAAGGTGACTCCCAATCGCTTGCTTTGCCAGTTATCTCGGTGTTCGTATATACGGCTGTATCATTCATGGATAAGTGACACGTGTGAGCGACGGCAATTCGTTTAAAACAATATTCAATATGGAAACTCATGCGCATTCCGGATCGCAGTCTTTTATTGCGAAGTACATTTTCAGTCAGGACCATAAGGTCATTGCGAAGCAATTCCTAATCACCGCAATTTTCATGGCATTCTTCGCCTTGTTGTTATCTATTCTGTTTCGACTGCAATTGGGTTGGCCGGAAAAGTCATTCCCGATTCTGGAGGTTTTTTTGGGGAAATGGGCTGAAGGAGGGAGGATAAACCCAGAGTTTTACCTTGCACTGGTCACGATACACGGCACAATCATGGTCTTTTTTGTACTGACGGCCGGCCTTAGCGGTACGTTCAGTAACCTATTGATTCCCCTGCAGATCGGTGCACGAGACATGGCGTCGCCTTTCCTGAATATGCTATCATATTGGTTTTTCTTTTGCTCATGCGTAGTGTTGATGGCCTCATTTTTTGTGGAAAGTGGACCGGCCAGTGCAGGTTGGACCGTATACCCACCGTTATCGGCCGAGCCGAAAGCCATATCCGGCTCGGGGATGGGTATGACTCTGTGGCTCATCAGCGTTATCCTGTTCGTCATTTCATCGCTGATGGGATCCCTGAATTACATTAGCACGGTACTTAACCTGCGTACAAAAGGTATGGACCTTTGGCGGATGCCGCTCACCATTTGGGGGTTGTTTCTCACCGCCGTGGTCGGGCTTTTGTCATTTCCGGTATTGGTTGCCGGGTTGGTATTGCTCATTTTCGACCGCAGCTTTGGTACCAGCTTCTACCTCGCCGATATGGTTATCCAAGGGCAAATCCTGCCCAATGAGGGTGGAAGTGTTATCCTTTGGGAACACCTATTTTGGTTTTTAGGGCACCCCGAAGTATATATTGCCATCCTACCTGCGTTCGGTATTGTTTCGGAAGTGATTTCCACGAATGCCCGTAAACCGATTTTTGGCTACCATGCCATGGTTTATTCGCTGATAGGCATCCTGACACTTTCCTTTTTGGTTTGGGGGCATCACATGTTCGTATCGGGCATGAACCCCTTCCTCGGCAGTGTTTTCATGATGACAACGTTGATTATCGCGGTGCCTTCTGCCATTAAGGTGTTTAACTATACGGCGACACTTTGGCGGGGGAATCTCCGCTTTACGCCGGCCATGTTATTTGCCATTGGCTTTGTGTCGTTTTTGATATCTGGAGGCCTCACCGGGCTCTACGTAGGGAACGCTCCGATAGACATCCACCTGCATGATACCTATTTCGTGGTCGCCCACTTTCACCTGGTGATGGGATGCGCAGCTATTTTTGGGATGCTGGCCGGTACGTATCACTGGTTTCCGAAGCTGTTCGGGCGGATGATGGACGAGAAATTGGGTTATCTCCACTTCTGGGTGACCTTTGTTTGTGCTTATTTTGTATTCTTCCCAATGCATTTTATGGGAATAGATGGCGTGCCCAGAAGATACTACGCTTTTACAGAATTTGAATTCATGGACCACTGGTTGCCCGTAAACGTCTTTATAACGTGGTCGGCTATCGTGGCGGGGGTGACACAGCTTGCTTTCCTCTGGAACTTTATCCATTCGATGTATTACGGCAAGAAAAGTGTGCAAAACCCTTGGCATTCGAATACGCTGGAGTGGACCACCCCGGTAGAACACCTCCATGGCAACTGGCCGGGCGAACTCCCCACAGTGCACCGGTGGCCCTATGATTACAGCAAGCCGGGACATGATGAGGACTTCATTCTGCAGACAACACCGTTTTCAGCCACCATGACTTCAAACATCCCGCGTGATTTCGAAGGGAATCCCGAAGGAGCGCGTATTCAAGAAGAATGGATGCGTGAGCAGGAAACATCGATAGAATGATGGTGATACGCCGCGGGTATCCGCCGAGTGACCGTTACCGAGTGTCCGCTAAGTGGCCAGCAGACTGAGGTATTTGAGGAGGTAATCGGCTTTCTCACGCGACTTATACTGCTGGATAAATCGGGGATGTTCGAGTATGACCAATTCGCCGAAAAGGTGTTCCTCCGCATTGATTTTTGCTAGGAAAGCGGCATTTTTTTTCCCCAGGACGTACACTTTAGACGCATCAATCGGTAAACGCAGGTGGTTTTTTAAGGTGGTTACCATATAGGGTTTCAAGGCCTCGAAAAGCGCTTTGTCATCATAATAGTTTGCGTTTATCCACCGGTTATGCTCGTTATGACGGGTAATTGCCAATGGAAATGGCGAATTGATATAGAAATCGCTGTAAAAAGCGCTTGGCCCTCCATATTGCTCAATGACGTCATACAGATACACCGATGACGGCTCATGGGAATAGGCTGTTTTCATTTCGATACCGCATACATGCTTGAGCCGTTTGGTATCGGTAAAAGGAACACCGGTTATCCCGGCGCCGTGCCGGCTTGGGTTGATGCCAATGATGAATTTCCGTTTTTTATTGTCGTTGTAGAATTTGTGGTAAAAACGTTCCATCGTGGGAATCGTTTCGGGATTTTCGATAAACGGGTTGATGACTGCGAAGCCATCGGGCAAGTTGCCCGTATACGCGAGCTGTTTGTTGAAAGCGACGACCTGGTCTCCAAACGTGGGACTGTTGTTCATGTTACGTTATGAGCAATTGAAGGGATGTTGAACAATATAGTCAGTACCGGTTGGATTTGCAAATGACATCCCCAACTAAAATGGATAACCAATCGCCAGATTAAACACCAAGTTCCGGCGGCGCCAATCGGGGCTCCGGAAATTTATTTCATCCATCACCCACCGTTCGCCTTTGGGACGGTAGGGGATACGCAACGGCATGGCCAGATCGGTACGGAGAATGAGGAACGTAAAATCGAACCGTAAGCCCAGTCCGGCACCTACGGCCATTTCATTGACGAAGTTCTTGCTGAATGCAGCACCGGGCTTTTCGGGATCGGTATGTTGGAGCCAGATGTTCCCCGCATCGACAAATGCCGCCCAGTGAACCACACTAGCCAGTTTAGCCCGGTACTCGGTATTGAGTTCTATTTTAATATCGCCTGTCTGGTCGGCAAAAAAATTGTCCTCACCGTAAAACTCGGGCGTGTAGGAGCCAGGGCCTACGGTGCGTGCCCGGAAGGCGCGAAGTCCGTTGGGACCGCCCGAGAAGAATTGCTTCACATAGGGGAGCATGCGGGAGTTGCCATACGAATATCCGAAGCCAGCCATTGCGCGTGATGCCAGTTTGGCATTTGGACCCAACCGCAGATAGTGCCTTACATCAGCTTCGACCTTGACATATTGCGAGAAGTTGGCGTTAAAAATCTGGTATTGCCGGCCTTCATCCACATTAGCTCCTTTGATGATGCCATATAGGTTGGCCGATAGGTCCAGGCCACCACGGAAATACACCCCATGTTTCGGGTCGGTTTTCATGGAATTGGTGTATGTGAAATAGTAAAGGGGGCCAAAGGTGAACTGCGGTTCGATTGCATGGCGTAGCGGAGGGATGGTATCCAGCATGGCCTGGTACGATTCGGTGATATTGCGCGGTTGTACGTAGCCCACTTCCAGTACTTTCAAATCGTGTTCTTTTTCGATGTTCTCTTTCCATAGGTATCCGAATGAAAACCGCATGGAGTTGAGACTATAGGCCGTTCGCCTATTGAGGTATTCGTAGCCCGTGCGGAAAACCGTACGGGGTACAAACTTGCGTGTGGGCTGCCAGTTAAATGGTGCAATCATCCGCGGAAATGACAGGCTTGCCTCGATACCGTACCGGTAAAAGCTCGAATTGAGGTTGACATTACCCCCGGTTTGGGTTTCAAACCCCCCATAGACCGTAAACGTGAGCAATTCGGCACTTTTGAACGCGTTGCGGTGCTGCCAGTTGACATTGATTTCCGAACCGTCATATACGGCTGCTGTTTTGCCGAGTACTTCCAGCCGTAATCCCTTTTTGGGCATGGGTGTAAGGTAGTAGTAGACGTCGAGCTGGTCGGGTTCACCCTCTACATCGACGAATTCGTTGCGTACAAAGCGGAATGCCCCCATCCCTACGAGCTGGCTTATTGTACTGTTATGGTCCCTGCGGGTATATTGGTCGCCCGGTTTGAAAAACATGGCGCGTGCTATCGAGAACTTCCGAAACGTAGCGTCTGGGTCGATGAAATAGTAGCTGTTTTTATACAGCTCCGCATTCCGCCGGTTTGCACGGCGATATCCGTTTTCCGTGAGCGTATAGTTCGGATAGATGTAGATGTCATTGACATAATAGGGCCGTTTGGCTTTGTCAGGGGTTTCGTCTTTGAGCATCACGTAGAGGTCAACATGATGATCGCCGCCCGTGCTATCCACCTCAATAATGAGGTAGTCCGGATTGAAATAGTAGTAGCCCTTGTTTTTCAGTTCGTTGTCTATTCGCTCCCGTTCGGAAATGATATTATCCAGGTTGTATGGTCTACCGGGCTGTAGCAGCGATGCAGACTGGGTAGCCTTGACGGCTTTCCCTAGTTCGCTGCTATCCACGTCGAAGGTCACCGAATCGATGCGGTAGATGATATGCGGGCTGGCGGTATAAGTAACCGTGGCCTTCCTATTTTTTATCGTGGTGTCTGACGCCACCTCGGCTTGGAAAAAGCCCAGGTTTTCCAATCGGTTGCGCAGTAGGTTTTCATTGTATTCGCGGTTCACATCGCTGAGCAGCACCGGTGGTTGTCCCACTTTGTTTTTCAGCCAATTACGAAATCCGCGGTCGGATTTCGGCTCTCCCGCAATATTATATAGGTACAATTGCGGGCGCATGCCCAGAATGGTGGTATTGGGTTTTGGCCGCAATAGTTCCTCAAGACTGCTGCTCAACGGCTCGATGTATCGCTCGGGTATGGTGTCGGTCTCGATCTCCACCTCGCCTTTAACATAAAGTTGTTCCCCTTCGGGAAGGTATTTGAGGTTGCTACAGCCAGTCATGCATCCCAAAAGGGCAGTAATGCAGGTTACCCATGTCAATGTCCACTTATTGTACATCCGCCCCCCTTTCATCCGTTGCAGCGTATTCTTCCTGTTCATTTATCCGTATCGCGGTATGTTTTGTTGTCGTTTTCGGCTCGGCAGGCGGAGTCTCGTCGCGTTCTCGTCGCCGTTCTTGCATCCGTTCAAAAAACTCGGGATCGTGGCGCCGTAGGCTATCGATGATCGCTTCCCTTACACTGTCGCGGTATGCAGAGTCTGTTTCCATCCGTTCCACATCCCACCGCCTACGGAACTGGCGACTTTCCGTATTGAACTCGTTAGCTTGCTGGTTCTGGCGGTTGAATATCTCTTTGAATTCATTGTAATCGAGATTGACGATGAAGCCGATTCCTGTCTCGACAAACTGTCCTTGTAGCGTTATCTGGTACTGATTTTTACGGTATGCCCTCACGAGGTAGCGGCCATCTTCGGTAAGTTGGTAATCCACGGCAATGTCACCGGCAATGTTGGTCGTCTGCTCGCCCGGTCGGGCGTTGCCTTCCAGCTCGAAGTTGGAGCCTACCGTCACTTTCATCCGGTCGTTGAACAGCATTTTTGAAACGCCCACGTTCAGATCGGTGCGGTTCTGACCGGTGCCCATGCTGTAATCCTGTTCCGATTGCAGGTCGAAATCGAATTCGAGCCCCTGGACGAGGTTTCCGGCTAGGCGGTTGAGCTGGCCGCTAAGAAACGAACTGACGGTATTGCGGGCGATGGCTTCCGCACCACCGCCGCCGGAAAGGCTTTCAAAGGGATTGGCGGCCATGAATCGGCCCAACACGATCAGCGAGAAGACCTGCTTGTTCATTTCCGATTCGTTTTCCCGCAGTTGGGCAAGCCCCGTATTCACCTTTCCAGCGACATCCTGTGAAACCATCGCATTATCTTCATCGAGGTCAATGTCGAAGCTTAGCTGCGGTTGGAAGAGCTGCTCGGTAATGTGTAGGTTCACATTGAAAGGTACCCGCTGTTTATAGAGATTGGGTTGTTCTGAGCCGATTTGTGCTTGTACCAGCTCCAATGTAGGGGCCTTGATATTATATACCGCGGTAATGTCCATACGTGCATCCATGGGGTCGCCTGCCCAGGTGATGGTGCTGCCTTGCCTGAACTCGAACAGCCTTTTTACAGGGCCGAATGAAAATGAATAGTTCCCGGTTTCTACGGTATAATTACCATTCAGCGTAATTTCACCACTAGGATCGATGCCGGCATTAAGCTCGGCCTCACCCTGTATGGCCAAGGCATCCTGGCTTCCCGGGTCGATAACGATTGTGAATTTGGCGTCCTTATCGGTAACGATGTTTACCGATAAGTTCAATCCGCTTAATTCGGTTTGGGTAAGCGAATCGACCCGGGCAAACACATTGGCAGCCGAGGTGTCACTGCGGTCTACAAACCGGACAATCCCTTGACGGTCGACCATTCCCGGGTCATCGTTGGGCAGCACGAAGGTGACATCCGTATCATCATTTACCTGCAAGGTGCCGTTAACGGACGGGTTGTTCATATCGCCTTGGATACGGAGGTTGCTGGAGATATAGAGTTGCCCGTAATACATGTCGTTATCTTGTTGCGTCGAATTCAATACCTGGAAGTCGTCGGCCGTGAGGGTCAGGCCGAAGGCATAATCGGTATAGGTCTTTGTATTTACGGTACCGTTCAATACCGCCGTGTTTCCTTTACCGTCTTTGAGTTGGAAGCGGTTAAAGCGCAGTCCGTCGTCGTTAAAATTGATTCGCTGGCCATCGATGTTGAAGGTGGCATTGAGCATGGCCACATTGAGGCTGGCCTTGTCGAAATTAAGCGCTCCATTGATACGTGGTTGGTCGGGAGTGCCCGTGATGCGGAGGTTGCCATTGATGTTGCCCGACGTATTCCGGAGGTATCCCAGACTGAACGCTTCAAGGGTATGCATGGTTAGTGGCGTAACGTTCAGTTGGAAATCCAATTGTGCGGTTTCATCCGGCGGACTGATGAAATCGCCTGTCAGTTTCACGTCGTTGCCATTGCCCGTAATGCTGATATCGGCGGCAAAGATATTTTCGCGTTCATTGTTGACTTTGACGTTAATGTCGCCCACGGTATCATTTCCGAAATAAAAGCGATCGATCGTGATGTCTGAAACAAATACAGGCGACGACTCCAGTCGGGAAACAGTAGCCGTACCGTTAATCCCCCCGCCCATATCAAACAGTTCGCTTTCCAGCATTTCGCTAAAGGTTTCTATGCGGAAGTTCTTGAACACCAAATCGATTGGAGCGTTTAATGCCGAGTCTTGCGATGTGATAGCCATCTCCTGTCCCTCGTTGCTTAGTACAAACTGGTGCGTACGAAGCCCGTCTTTGCCGAATGAAATGGAATTTTCGGGATGGACCTCCCATTGGTCGTAATTGAGCATCAATCCGTCATCCAGCAGACTGAAAAGGAAGTTGCCCGCATCCACTTGGAGGCCCATCCCGAGGTGGTAACGCTCTTTGTCGTCCTGGTCTTTAATCCATAGCCCGAAATCCAGCTTATTCTGTTGTACGGTGCCGCTGAGGAGCGTGTTGACCAGTTCGATATTACCCACACCAATCCGGTTGATGAGTACGGAGTAATACATGGTACTATCGAACGTGTTGAGGTCAAGGCCGACATTGTCGATGGTGGTTCCGGCATATACCACACGCGGCGCAACAGCTTTAGCAAGCAATAGCTTGTCTTCGCTATTGAACGAACCATCGATTGTGATGTCTTCCATTTCGGTGAGGTCGGGAACCAGACCACGGATAAAGCGGGATCGGGTGAACTGCGCGCTGAAGTCGAACCGCTGTGGCGAATATTCGAATACCGGCGCGATGGAATCCGGTTGGTAATACATGGCGACAATGTCCTGCACGGACGCGCCGAGTTCGCTGAGCTTATAATTGCCTACCATGTGCGCGTTGAGAAATTCCGATTGCAGTTGCATCAGGGTGGAACTATCCCGGGCCACGGCGCGTAACCTGACCGTATCTAGCATGTAGCGTTCTTCGTTGTAGGCAATAGAGGAGTTGACCATATCGACGGTGCCATTCAGATGGTCGATATCAGCCGTCTCGAAATCGGCTATTAACCTCCCGTGATAACGGAAGTCGTCGGCTAATAGCCCTAGGTTCTTCAAATTTACGCTGTCTACCATCAGGTCTACCTTGACTTGGGGATATTGGCCCCGCATATCGGCATGTGCATCGAGGTCGAAGTCGATGTTGGGGTCGGCACTGGCCGCAATGGCTGTAATGTCGCCGCTTTTTGCGGCGATATCGATTCCGATATCCGTATATTCGTAACCCATCGCCTCCAGGCTGATTAACTTGCCCTGAATATCGGCCACAGCGGTGGCGGGGTCAAGACCGGTTCCTTTCGCATGTGCCGCAAATGATACTTTGCCCAGCACCGAATCCATTTTAAGCAACTGTCCGATATCGATATCGTTGATGCTCACCTGGGCATTGTATACCGTATCGCGGTTGTTTACTTGGTAGTCGGCTTCCACCGATGCACTTCCCATGCTTGTCTGCAACTGCATATCGGTCAGGAATCCGTTAATCCCGCCATTGAACGTGCCTTGCAATCTGATATCGGCGGGAAAGTTGATGCTGTCGGGCAGTAAGCTTGCGGCAATCAGCCGGTCAAGATCCGCTTTTCCGGTAACCAATTCCTGCAGATTAAGGTCGGCATCCAATTTGTTCATGTCCGGCAGTCCACGGATATGTGCATTCGCTACGATGCGGGTCTTTTCTAATGCCTGCAGCTCCAGGCTCGGGATTCGTAGGTTATTTAACCGCCCGCTGATTTCGGTGTTGATAAAAAACGTGTGGGCTCGAAGCGGCTGCATCACCTCCATAGTATCCAGGTCAGGCACGAAGTACAGCACATCTTCCATTCCCAGATGGCTTTCTTTAATGTCTGCTGTCAATTCGATGGTGCCCAATTGCGCTGTTGCCGTTTCCAATGAAGGATAAGACACCTTGATATAGTCTCGGATGAGCGTATGCGGTGTCTCGGCGTGCAGGTCACTTAGTTCAGCACCTTGGCCGGTATAGCTGAAAGCCGCTTGCAAGCGATTCAGCACGAAGCCACTACGGTCACTGGCTCGCAGGTCATCCAACCGGCCGCTGATGGTATCCCGCGAGTAATAAAGGTCGGTTAGTTCACCCGCCAGTCCGGTTATGCCGATGTTACCGTAATCGAAACCTTTTTCGATGCGCGGCTGATTAGCATCCCGAAAAGCGAAATCCGTATTAGCAATGCGTATGGTCGCCGCCCGCACGCGCCAATTGACCGGTTCGCCTGCCGCGGTGTCTGCGGTCGTAGCTGGTGTCGATTCGGTTTGTCCGAAAAAGACGTGTGAATCTGATCCATTGAGCTCGATTTCGCGGATATCAACCCATTCTTTGTTGAGGTCGAGTTCGTTTAGCCGGGCGAGCAGCTTGTCTATCCGGAAACGGGTGTCCATTGCGCTGGCTTCATCGGTATAAGCGAAGTCTATCGCCGAGAGGTTGATGGTTCCAAATTCCAAATCGGGCAGGAGCGAAGTTGCCATCGTATCCGTGATGCCGAAATCTTCCGCATCGGGGACCTCCTCAGCGTCGGCAACCGCCCATTGCCGTACAGAGCCCTCCAGGCCATCGATGGTGATCTGGGGGATGCCGAAATGCATGTTCTGTTCTAAATCAAATGTTCCAATACGGGTGCTGAGCTTTCCGAGGTTAACTTCCGCAGCCATGCCGATAACATCGTCGCGGTAAAGGAAGCGTATGCGATCGAGGTTTACCTTGTCGATATCGAACTTCATAGGTGCGCTGCTATCGGGCGGGGTCGTTTCCTGCTGTTCGCCAACGAATGCCCGGATGATGTAGTCGAAGTTAAACGTACTGTCAGGTAAGGTCCGGTTTATTTTGGCGGTTATTCCCTGCAAGTCGATTTGACTGATCTCCACGGTGTTGTTCAACAATTTCAGCATGCTGATATTCACCCGTAATTTTTCTCCGGCTAGGAGTGTGTCGCGCGACTGGTCTTCGAAATACACCCCTTCTAGCACCAACATTTTGGGTAAGTCGAGACTTACACGGGCAATTCGTACGGGAGTTTTTATTTTGTTCTCAACATACGATGTGACCTTCTGTACCACATAATTCTGAACAGCTGGGATGCGTATCAATACGAACACAAGCAAAATCAATCCAATGATACTCCCGATAATCCAAAGGAGTGTCTTTATTGCTATTCGGCCAAACCTATTCAATGTCTATATGTAATTTTTAGCTGTTCTTTATACGATAAACAGATACTCTTGCCAAAGGTTTAGCGAAGATGCTTAAAACTTTTCAAAATGAGAAGAAGCAAAAACCAAACCGTTTGCATATCAAAGCAACTTTATCTAGTTTTGGGCATGATTCGAGCGATGCGTATACGGATGTGGCCGTTGGCTATAGTCCTCTTTTTTTTCACTTCCCTCAAAACCGGCCTGGCGCAGGACCTTAACGCTCGCGTGCAAATTTTATCACCCCAGGTGCAAAACACCAATAAACGAGCGTTGGAAGTTTTAGAAAAGGCGATTTCTGATTTCCTCAACAACCGGACATGGAGCACCAACCAGGTGCAGCCGCAGGAGCGTATCGACTGCAGCTTCGTGATTACGATAAACACTTGGGATGGTTCTTCAAATTTCACGGCGCAGGCACAGATTATCTCCACCCGTCCGGTATTCAATACATCCTATAACAGTCCGGTGCTTAGTATATCCGACAATAACTTTAACTTCAACTATACCGAAGGTCAGTTGATGGATTATTCCGACCAACAGTACATGAACAACTTAACGTCTTTGCTGGCCTACTATGCTTATATTATCGTTGGGTTAGATGCCGACACGTTTGAACAAAGCGGCGGTACGCCCTTTTATACCGCTGCCCAGAATATTGTGAATAACGCTCAGAATACAGGTTTTACGGGCTGGCGTTCCATGGAGGGGATGAATAACCGTTTTTGGCTGGTTAATAATCTGCTGGACCGTAGGTATCAACCGCTGCGTGATTTCCTGTACAGTTTTTACTTGAATGGACTGGATTCCATGTCAGATAATGTGCAACAGGCTCGCAAGCACATTTTGGACTTGTTACCTCAATTAAAGGAAGTTGACCGGTTGGCGCAAGGGGCGGTATTCAACCAAGTGTTTTTCACGGCCAAGTCAGATGAACTGGTCGGTATATTCGGGGGGATGGGGCCTCAGGAACGGGTACAGGCGTACAACATCCTAGCCGAGGTGGATCCTGCCAATGCCAATAAATATGAAAGTTTACGTAATAGCCGTTAGTGAGGTTGTATGCTGAGTCGTTTATCCATCCGGAACTATGCTTTGATTGATTCGCTCGATATCCATTTCGATAAAGGCTTGAACATCCTAACCGGCGAAACCGGTGCTGGCAAGTCCATTATCATGGGGGGTCTGTCACTTATCTTGGGCCAGCGTGTGGAAAGCCGGTATTTTTTCAACCAGCAGAAGAAATGTGTCATCGAGGGGTATTTTGATGTTTCAGCCTATCATTTGCATGAATTTTTCGCGGAGCAGGATTTAGATTATGAGCAAGAAACCATTATACGCCGGGAGGTCAGCGTAGATGGTAAGTCGCGGGCCTTTGTCAACGACACACCGGTGACGCTACACGTGCTGAAGGCGCTGACCGAAAAGTTGATCGACATCCATTCACAACATGCCACGCTGCAACTCAACACGGAATCGTTTCAGTTGCTTATCCTGGATAGCGTGGCCCAAAACCAGTCACTGCGGGAACAGTATGCCTCCGTATACCGCGCATACCGATCTGGATCGGCCAAACTCGCTGGTTTGAAAGATGAAGCTGCCCGTGCCCGTGCCGAGGCTGATTACCACCAGTTCCTCTATGATGAGTTGGCTGCAGCCAATCTTGAAAGTGGCGAACAGCTGCAATTGGAGGCCGAACAGCAACAACTTGAGCACGCCGAAGAGATTAAGCGAAGTCTTCTGGGGGTAGCGGGTGCCTTACAGGAAGAGGAGGTCAACGTGATAGCACTTCTTAATGCGGGCCTCCAGCAATTACAGCAAGCCGAGCGGCATATGCCCGCGCTTTCGTCGCAGGTGGAGCGGCTGCAAAGCAGCCTCATTGAGCTGAAGGACTTGGCGGACGAGGTCAGTCGTACGGAACAGGACGTCTCATTGGACGAAGAGCGGCTGATATTGGTTACCGATCGACTTAGCCAACTGTATGCTTTGCAACAAAAGCACCGGGTGGAAGACGGAGATGCGCTGATTGTACTGCGCGAAGAACTGGCAGCGAAATTAGCGGGCCTATCGGCCGATGAAGTAGCGATTGAGCATTTGGAAGCCGAAGTGAAGAAACTGTGGGCCGAATTACTGGAGCTGGCCACGGCATTAAGTCAAAGCCGGCAATCCGTTGCTCCGTTGGTTGAGGGGGAAATAGGTAGCGTTTTGAACGAGGTGGGCATGCCACACAGCCGTTTACATATTGAAATCGTTCAAACGGCTGAGGCGGAAATCAAGGACTCGGGACGAGATCGAGTGGATTTTCGGTTTACCGCCAACCGCGGCCAAGACCCGCAACCCATTAGCAAAGTTGCTTCGGGTGGCGAATTGTCCCGGTTGATGCTGGCCATCAAATCACTGATTGCCAAAACATCATCGCTGCCCACGATTATCTTCGATGAGATCGATACGGGAATCTCGGGCGAAGTGGCATTGAAGGTAGCAGACATTATGGAGCGCTTGGCCACACGGATGCAGGTAATTGCCATTACCCACTTGCCGCAGATTGCTGCAAAAGGGACCACCCACTTCAAGGTATACAAGGCGGAATTGGCCGAAAAGACGGCGACCCACATAGCCCAACTACAACCACAAGACCGCGTATTCGAGTTGGCACAGATGCTTGGTGGTGCAAATCCCGGCGAAATTGCCATGAAACATGCTGCGGAGTTGTTGGGACGTTAGTCGTACGGCATGCGCCTGCCGCATGAAGTTCACAGCAAAAAGATAAAAAAAAGCATTACTTTTACCCGCTGTATTTTATTGACTAAAAATAACAAACTATGTCTCATAACCTATTGAAAGGAAAGAAAGGAATTATTTTCGGTGCCCTAGACGATAAGTCTATCGCTTGGAAAACGGCGCAGCGGTGCGTGCAGGAAGGTGCCGATATCGTCCTTACGAATGCGCCCGTGGCTTTGCGTATGGGTACCATCAAGCAATTGGCCGAAGAATGTAACAACGCCCCTGTCATTCCCGCCGACGTGACCAGTACCGAGGATATCGAAAACCTGTTTGATCAAGCATTGGCACATTTCGGGGGTGGGATAGACTTCGTCCTGCATTCTGTAGGTATGAGTATCAATGTGCGAAAGGGAATCCCCTATGCGGAAAACAATTACGAGTTTATGCATAAGGCATTCGATATTTCCGCGATAAGTCTGCATCGTGTGCTGGCCACAGCCATGAAAAAAGATGCCATCAACGACTGGGGTTCCGTTGTGGCGCTTACGTACATCGCTGCACAACGGGTATTTCCAGATTATAATGACATGGCCGATGCCAAGGCGCTGTTGGAAAGCATTACCCGCAATTTCGGTTATCAATACGGCGTGAAGAAAAACGTACGGGTAAATACCATTAGCCAATCGCCCACGCAGACTACGGCGGGTTCCGGTGTCAAGGGTTTCGGCGACTTCATTTCGTATGCTGATAAAATGTCGCCGTTGGGAAATGCTACGGCTGACCAATGTGCGGACTATACCGTTACCTTATTCTCTGATTTGACCAAGATGGTGACTATGCAGAACTTGTTCCACGACGGTGGATTCTCGTTTACGGGCGTAAGCCAAGCGGTGATTGAAGGAATGGGTGCAGAGTAACTGAAAACGGGGTGTCTCCATAAAAAAAGCGGCTTAAAGCCGCTTTTTTTATGGAATGTAATCCGCTTCCGAAAGGGTAATCTTCACTTTTATAGCCCGATCGGGAATGGGGACTTCAAAATCAGGATCGAAGATAGGGTCTTCCGCATAGATCGTAACGAATCCAGTCGTATAATTGACAGAATAAGCGGTACCCATAATCGTGGCCGGTAGAATATTGTATGACGTTTCGTTATCCACGCTGATCGAAACGCTTACTACCCCCTGGTCTACATAGTAATCGGTCAATTCGGGCAGATCAATATCGTAATAGATTTGATTGACAACGCCTTCGTCCCAGTCCCAATCCGCTGTTGAGATGTTGTAAATGAACGTTTTGCTAGGCGGGGGGCTATAATACTCTTTGGTACATGAAGTAAGTCCTGCTACTCCAACAAGACCGATGGCAAGGGTAAGATACGTTTTCATACGGGTTTGCTTTGCATGATTAATCCTGTTTGCTATTCCTTTTATTATATGACATCCAATGGTGCCTGAAAGTTTAAAGTAAATAGCAATAACTGCTCCAAGAAAAACTAGTTAGGATTTTGGTAGGCAAAAAAATACCCAGTACTGGGTATTTTTTCGAGAATGAGGTTTGGTTAGGTTTGCAGTGATTTACCACTTTAAGACTTTTAGAAGAGAAAATGAACGTGAGGTCGCAACGCGATTTAATAAAACCTTCAATCTACAACTACCCCAACAACTGAATCAAATAACGTTTAAACCATATCAATTAATCATGAAAAAGCAATTACTAGTATTGGCCGTATTATTGGCTACCGTTACCTGGTCTTATGGTCAGATTACGAAAAATGACACCAAACTCAGCCGGGGCTATCTACGTTTGGGGTTCAGTAATTTTGGACAGGAACTGAAGGACGACTTTTCCAATTTTTCCGTTAACGACGGGGGGGCGTTCGACCACGAAGCGTCCATGTTGGCTAACCTGACGAATGGTCGCTATGGAGCGAAGCGCGGCTATGTGTTTGAGTTCGGGCGGAATTATTATTTTAACAAAACAAGCCTATTGCCGTTATTTCCTACTAAAATCGGGATAGACTGGACACAGCTTTCGCTTACTTATAACGAATTGGATTGGAGTAACATCATCGAAAGGGATAGAGCTGCGGGATATGAGGTGGAGGAGATGGATTTTTTCGCTGCATCGGTGTCTTCTAAACTTGGGCCGGTGATTTCCGTTAATCTTATCGATAAATTGGTCGTTGACGTTCGGGCACAGCTGGCCGCAACCTATTTCGTGGGGTGGTTGGATTACTATGCTTACAACGATGAGGACGAACGGTATTTCACATTTATGCCCGAGAAAGATGTCGACGAAGAAGAAGGGGGGCTCGGCGAATTCACCAAATTGGGTAAATTCGGGTTTAAACAAAATTACGGTGCCACGGTGCGCTATGGTGGCATCGGTTTATCGTTAGACTATTTTCCCGGTTCATTCAAATATGAGTATGAAACCAGTGAAGGTAATGGTGAGGTGCAGTCGGGCAAAGAGAAATTCAAGAACAACATGTTTCAGATCAAGCTGAGTTTGACGTTATAAGGGGTCAGGCTACAGGCCTGATGATCGACCTACGCGACGACCGGGGTGAATATCATTGCACCCCGGTTTTTTTATCTATGCCCCACGTGTAGTGGTTTGTTGCAAATTGATGAGTTTGCGCATCGATAATATGATTAGCTTTGCACGAAATTCATTTTGTGTATATGGGCACCGAGAAATCCACCGTCAATAAGCACGTATCTGCCACCATTTATCCCGTACTGTTCGCATTGAGTTTTTCACACTTGCTCAATGACACCATACAGTCTCTCATACCTGCGATTTATCCAATAGTAAAGGATTCGTTCCATTTGAGCTTCTCGCAAATCGGCGTAATTACTTTGGTGTTCCAACTATCGTCTTCCCTTTTGCAACCGTTGGTCGGTATTATTACAGATACCAAACCGTACCCTTATGCCCTGCCCGTTGGTATGGGGTTTAGCCTCACCGGGTTGATTATGATGGCGCTAGCGCCCAATTACCGATGGATATTGGTTGCTGTCGCATTCGTGGGTGCTGGGTCGTCGGTTTTCCATCCAGAGGCATCTCGGATGGCTTATGCAGCGTCGGGTGGTCGGCGGGGTTTTGCCCAATCACTCTTCCAAGTTGGGGGCAATGCAGGTAGCGCCATCGGTCCGCTATTAGCCGCGATGCTTATTGCACCCTTTGGGCAGTTCCACGTTATTTGGTTTTCCGTGGCGGCACTTACCGCCATCATTATACTTTATCGCATTGGCAAATGGTATAAACCGAAATCCATCCGTAATTACATCCTTCGAAAAAATAAGACCAAAGCAGTTGTACAGCGCACATTGCCCCGTAAGACGGTAGTCGGTTCCATTGTGGTACTGTTGGTGCTGATTTTTTCCAAGTATTTTTATTTTGCCAGCCTCACCAGCTACTACACGTTTTACCTCATGCACAAATTTGATGTGTCCGTGCAGCAATCGCAGATTTACCTGTTTATATTCCTTTTCGCCGTGGCCGCGGGTACCATGATCGGTGGCCCCGTAGGCGATCGAATCGGCCGTAAATACGTCATTTGGTTATCAATCTTGGGGGCATCACCCTTCACGTTGGCGCTGCCATACGCCAACTTATTTTGGACAATCGTCCTTTCGTTTGTCATCGGTGTGATCATCGCATCGGCATTTGCCGCCATTTTGGTCTATGCCCAAGAACTGTTGCCCGGCAATGTCGGGATGGTATCGGGGTTGTTTTTCGGGTTTGCATTTGGGATGGGGGGTATTGGCTCTGCGGTACTCGGCAAGGTAGCCGATAGCCAAGGGATTGACTATGTATATCACATCTGCTCCTTCTTGCCGCTCATCGGGGTCGTGGCTGCATTGCTTCCGAACTTAAGGAAAGTGCCCGGTAATGCGTAACGCGCTGTAAGAAAGCCGGACTAAATATACGCTACACGTCTCCGAAAAAAATAAAACCCATTTGCAATAAAAAAATAACTAATATTGCACTGTTAACGTAAACCGTTAACCAAATCCAATGTAATCCATAATTAAGCTGGTTTGAGGCCGTCATTGAAACATATCGCCAAACATTTGGGTCTCTCAAAGACTACGGTGTCTTGGGTGCTTTCTGGCCAGGCAAAGCAGAAGAACATCAGCGAGGCTACGGCCGCGCGGGTGCTGGCATACGCTGCATCACTGCATTACCAACCCAATATGCTTGCTCAGAGCCTCAATACGGGCGAAACCAAGATCATTGGCTTGATATTGCCGTCGATTTCAGATACATTTTATTCGGAAGTGGCTAGGGAAATCGAATCAAGGGCACGGGACGAAGGCTATTCGCTCATGATAAGTAGTTCGGAATCCGATATCAATCGGGAAGACGAGATCATCCGGCTATTCAAAGCTAAGCGCGTGGATGGGATTATCTTGGTGCCCACAAAACAGTCGGAGGTAGAAGTGCAGCGGCTAATCGAGGAGGGATACCCGCTGACTACGATAGATCGCTATTTTCCGGAGCTGAATGCAAGCTACATCATCATCAATAACAGGGATAGTTGTTATATGCTGGCTAAGCACTTGGTTAACAGCGGGTGTAAAAAAATAGCGTTGCTGACAACTAATTCCTATCTCACAATAATGAGTCAGCGTCGTGAAGGGGTAGAGGATGCATTGCGAGAATCTGGCCTGCAAGTGGATCCGAGGCTATATGGCGAAGTTGATTTCGCGGGTTATGAAAAAGATGTTCGTCGGGTGCTGAACAATATTTTTGCCGAGGTGCCCGATGTGGATGGTTTCTTTTTTACCACCCACATCTTGGCGCTGGAGGCGTTCGAGTATTTTTATGAAAAAGGGATAAAGACGGATTTTGAAATGGCATGTATCCATGACGTTCCCATCTTTAAAGTACTAGCCCCACAGATCAATGTTGCACGTATGCCGGTCGGAGAAATTGGCAAAGCGGCGGTGAATTCCCTGATTGAGCAGATGCAGCATGCAAAGGCAAAATCCAGAACGTGGTATCCATATGAACCCAAACGGGTCATTTTGCCCTGCTCGCTGCAGCTACATAGTCGATTTTAACTAGTTTGTTAAGATAAAAAGGACCGGAGACAAGTGAAACCACAAAGGAAATGTTTATGAAATGGATAGGAATCAGCTTACTATTTCTGTTTATAATGGGGGGCGGCTCGTGCAGTAATAGTAATCATTACCCAGGTCTTTCCGTATCCAAAGCGGGCGAACTGTTGCTAAATGGCGAACCGTACCAAGCCATCGGCGTCAATTACTTCAATGCGTTTATCCGCACGCTTGACGACGGGCAACAAAGTGATACGTCGTATCGGGCCGGATTGGCATACCTTCGGGAGCGCAATATCCCGTTTATCCGGTTTGCTGTAAACGGCTATTGGCCGAAAAACTGGCATCTTTATTTGAATACCCCTGATGATTATTTCAAGCAATTGGACGCATTCGTAGCAGCAGCGGAAGCGTTTGGTATTGGGCTGATTCCTTCGTTTTTCTGGCATACACCCACCGTACCCGACTTAGTGGGTGAATCGGTAAATCAGTGGGGAAACACGGATAGCAAAACGCACGAACTCATGCGGAAATTTATCCGTGAGGTGGTCGTGCGATACCGGGATTCACCGGCGATTTGGGGCTGGGAACAAGGTAACGAGGTGAATCTGCTCGTTGACCTGCCCGGAGATGATGATAACCTGCCGCCCATTGTTCCGGAACTCGGTACGCCTGCCAAACGATCGAAAGAGGATAAGCTATATACGGCCGATCTTTTGGTGATGATGCAGGCGTTTGCCAAGGAAGTACGTAAATATGACGAAACCCGGATCGTGATTACCGGCAATGCGGTTCAGCGACCGGCAGCAAGGAATCTTTGGAAAAACCAAAGTTGGGCGGCAGATACCCGAGCCGAGTTTATCGAGATGCTGGGCATACAGCATCCCGATCTAATCGATGTGCTTAGCAGCCACGTGTATCCCGGATCCGCTGAAGAAGGGTATTTTTCTGATGGCGAAGTTGGGGTGGATGGTTTGATCCGTGCCAGCATGGCGGCGGCAGCTGCGCTTAAAAAGCCGTTATTCCTCGGCGAGTGGGGCGCCCAGGAAGTGAAGTATGGCACAGAAACGCGAGATAAATTCATGGAAATCTTGAAAGCTATTGAAGATAACCGGGTGCCGCTCTCGGCCATGTGGGTATTTGATTACCCGCCGCATGATAACGAAGAGGGAATCAATGTTTCGCCGGATAATGGTCGACGGGAATACATGCTGCAGGAGATCATGAAGGTTAATGAGCGGATGCAATAACGAGAAATGGATACTTGCATATATGTGCGAGTTTATCTAAGTTTGGTGCGCTACTCTAATTGTATTTAGCGATTTTCCAATATGAAGTTTTTAAATTTAAGCACCGTATGTGCCCTGTTGATGACCGTCGGATATGCAAACGCGCAGCAGGATCGTGGTGAAGGTGTGTTGATGTTGTCAGACCGCGCGGATTCGGTTGCGTATGCATTTGGTGCTTCGGTGGCACGCGACCTAAAACGTACGGGGCTGGAGACCATCAATGCCAAGGTGCTTGCCCAAGCTATCGCCGATATATTCGCGGGAAAGGAAAGCCCATTCGAAGAGACTGAGGAACACGAGTTGATTATGCAGACGATTTCCTCGGCCCGTGAGAAAATGGATGGCCGGAAGCGTGATGAGGCCCATGCATTCATGGAAAGTAATAAAGCGCGGTCGGGTGTCACAACCACCGTTTCCGGCCTCCAGTACGAAGTAATCCGAGAAGGAACGGGTGAAAGGCCTACGCTTGCCGATACGGTAACGGTGCATTATAAAGGGCAACTGATCGACGGCCACGTCTTCGATAGTTCTTATGATCGCGGTGAACCAGCTACATTTCCGCTTGGACGGGTCATATCAGGATGGCAAGAGGGGTTGCAGCTGATGCCGGTAGGTGCACATTATCGGATTTACGTACCTTATGAGCTCGGCTACGGCGAGCGGGGTGCCGGGCAGGATATCCCGCCATATAGCCCATTGATTTTTGATGTAGAACTGGTTTCGATACAACCTGCTGTCAACGCACCCGTAGCAGTGGAAGCAGACCAAGCAAAATGAACCGGTTAGGTAAATCGGATTTGTGGGTAAACCCTGTAGCATTCGGCTGCATGTCGTTGGGTGAGAACGCTGCTGTCTATGCTGACCTGTTGCGTAAGGCGGTGGATGGTGGCATCAATTATTTCGACACGGCCGACCTCTACCAAAAAGGGCTTAATGAACTGTATGTCGGGGAAGCGCTTAAACCAATCCGGAAGAAAGTTATCATTGCTACGAAAGTAGGCAACCAATGGCGACCCGACGGAAGCGGTTGGGATTGGAATCCGAGTAAGGCATATATCCTGAAGCACGTTGACCAAAGCCTGAGACGGCTAAAGACCGACTACATCGATTTATATCAATTGCACGGTGGAACAATCGATGATCCGATAGATGAAATCATCGAAGCGTTTGAGCAAATTAAGGAACAGGGGAAAATCCGTTGGTATGGGATTTCGTCCATCCGGCCGAATGTGATCCGTGAGTACGCCAAGCGCTCCAATATTGTCAGCGTAATGACGCAGTACAGTCTGTTGGACCATCGGCCCGAAGAAGCGACGCTTGACTTCCTCCACGAACATAACATAGGTGTGATTTGTCGGGGGGCGGTTGCCCAGGGATTACTGATCGGTAAAGCAGCCGACAGTTACCTGCAATACACCGATGGGGAGGTAGCCCGGGTAACGAAAGCCGTTGCGCAGGTTGCTGCTTACTTGGAAGTACCGCTACTAACGGTGGCACTTGCCTATGTATGGGGGCATCCGGCGGTTGCCACGGCAGCATTGGGGATACGCACCACGGCCCAGTTGGACGAGGCCATCGAGACATTGCGGCATGCCTTCCCGCTGCCGGATCACCACCGTGTGTTCCTTCGGCAGTCGGTCCGTTCGTTCCGATATGAAGCACATCGTTAGTAAGGGCGTCCATGTTTGCCTTCGGCGTTACGATTTTTGACCATTAACAAATTTAATTAGATAACATGAGCATGAAGTTAACACGAGTAATTCTCCTGGGCTTGGTAGCCTGGGGTTTAAGCATCACACCGGGAAGTGCACAGCAACAACCGGAGCGAAAGTTAGGATGGCACCTATCTGCCCAAACCTACAGCTTCAACCGGTTTACATTTTTTGAGGCAATAGATAAAACGCTCAGTGCCGGGCTTAATTCGGTGGAAGCCTATCCTGGACAGAAACTCGGCGGTGGGTTTGAAGGTAATATGGACTATAATATGGATGCAGCTAAGCGCAAAGCCATTCTGAAGGCCCTGAAGAAAAAGAAGGTGAAACTCTGCGCATTTGGTGTCGTAAATGGCAATAACGAAGAAGAATGGACACAAATTTTCGAATTTGCCAAGGCGATGGGTATTAAAGTAATCAATACGGAACCCAATGTAGCGTCTATGCCGTTGATTGGTCGCCTTGCAGACCAATATAAGATCAAGGTAGGCATCCATAATCACCCCCAGCCATCGCATTATTGGAACCCTCAAACAGTACTTGATGCAATCGCTGCAGCCAATAGTAAATACGTGGGTGGATGTGCCGATATTGGCCATTGGGTACGGTCCGGTTTGGATCCGGTGGAGAGCCTTAAGAAATATGAGGGGCATCTGGTCAGTTTACATTTCAAGGACTTGGAAGCAAAATCGCCTAATACCCATGATGTACATTGGGGCACGGGCGTGTGCAATGTGGAGGGTATAATTGCGGAATTAAAGCGGCAGGGGTTCAAAGGCAATATTTCTGCCGAGTATGAGCATAACTGGGAAGATAATGCAGGAGATGTGAAGCAAAGCGTCATCAATTTCAGGGAAATCCTGACAAGCCGTTAATGGTTTGGATGTGTGTAAATAACTTGCGAGCCGGAGGCAACTTGTCCCGGCCGCATGTTTTGTCAGAATAGTCCGAACAGTTCTGTCTCGATTTTTTGGACCACAAATCCTAGGTCCTCCGGATTGTTGGCAAAGTCGAGTTTATCCTTGTCGAGGATAAGCAATTTCCCTTCTTTATAATTCTTGATCCACTTCTCGTATTTTGCATTGAGCTTGGACAGGTAATCCAACCGGATGTTTGCTTCATACTCGCGGCCCCTCGTTTGGATATTTTCGACCAATGTGGGAACGGATGCCCTGAGATAAATCAATAAGTCGGGCGGCTTGATGTAAGAGACGATGCTTTCGAAGATGTTGCTGTAATTTTCGAAATCACGCGCACTCATCAACCCCATGTCATAGAGGTTCTCCGCGAAGATATATGCGTCTTCGTAAATCGTACGGTCTTGGATGATACGCGATTCTTGTTGCTGAAGCTTCACAATGTGGCGGAAGCGGCTGTTGAGGAAAAAAATCTGAAGGTTGAATGCCCATCGCTTCATGTCGCTATAAAAATCCTCTAAGTAAGGATTGTCATCCACGGCCTCAAACTGGGGTGCCCAGTTGAGGTGGTTGGCGAGTAGTTTGGTAAGTGTTGTCTTACCCGCGCCGATATTTCCTACAATGGCTATGTGCATGTCTTGAGTTGTAAGTCAAAAAGTAAAAGTCAACCGTCGCGAGTCAGTAGTCCGTCGCCTAATCGCTAGCGTCTGCTATCAGAACTTCTTGAAACCGATGATCTCGCGTACCTCTGCCAGGGTTTTCCGTGCACTTTCACGTGCTTTTTCGTTCCCTTGCCGAATCACTTTGCTAATATAACCGTTATCGTTTGAAATTTCAGCAATACGTGATCGGACAGATGCCGTGGCAGTAACCATATCTTCGGCCAGTTGCTTTTTGAGATCCCCATAGCGAATTTGGCAGGTATTGTACAGCTCATCGAAATGCTTCACGGTATCGGGCAAGGAAACTGCTTCGAGCAAGGTAAATAGATTCTGAATCACGTCGGGCTTCTGCTGGTTGGGTTCCGTAGGTCCACCATCGGTTACCGCGCGCATGACTTTTTTGCGGACCACTTCTGGCGCATCGGACAGGTAGACGGCGTTTGCTTCGCCTTCGGATTTACCCATTTTGCCTTTGCCATCCAGACCGGGTATCTTGACGAGTTGCTTGCTGAAGGAAAAGGCATGTGGCTCGATGAAATAATCGGTCTGGTAGAGCCGATTGAAGCGGTTTGCAAAGGTGCGTGTCATTTCCAGGTGTTGCTCCTGGTCTTTCCCTACGGGCACCTTTGTAGCGCGGTGTAATAGGATGTCGGCCGCCATCAATACCGGATATGTGAGAAGGCCTGCATTCACATTGTCTGGATTTGCCCGCACCTTGTCTTTGAATGATGTCGCCCGTTCCAGTTCGCCTAAGTAGCTATTCATGTTGAGGTAAAGGTATAGCTCCGTCACTTCGGGGACATCCGACTGGACATATATCGTAGCTACATCGGGGTCAATGCCAGCGGCGAGGTACTCCACTACCACTTGGCGTACATTCGCGTGTAAGTTTGCGGGGGTAGGGTGGGTGGTCAATGAGTGGAGATCCGCAATGAAAAAATAACAATTATGTTCGTGCTGCATCTGCACGAAGTTGGTCACTGCGCCATAATAGTTTCCCAAGTGTAATTTTCCGGTGCTGCGGATGCCGCTTACTACTGTTTCCATATTGCGTGCGAAAGTACGGATTTATTGCCGAATTTGGATGTGGAGTTAGTGGCTATTGGTCATTGCAGTGTCAATGTGGTAAATCATTTCCATGGTTTTGATGGTGGTTTATGGCGATTATCGCTACCTTTGCGAAGTCTAATTATTAAGTTGAGCATGGAAACATTGGTGAAACCTACTTATAAAAAACCTGGACCCGATGATTTCTTCAAGAAACTGCAGAAAGAGGTACAGCAAAAAGTGCTTGGCGACAAACGTATCCAACGGCGGAATGTGGTGAAGACCTATTTCCTGCTTTTCCTTTACGTAGGCCTCTATGCCTGTATTTTGCTGTTTGGCAATTCCACTCCGTTGCTGTTCCTGTGCTATATTTTCTTAGGCTTCTCCATGATTATGCTGTTTATCAACGCCTTCCACGATGCAGCCCATGGGTCGGTATTCAAGAAGCGCAAACATAACCAGCGCTTTATGTATGTGTTGGAACTATTCGGCAGCAACAGCTGGTTGTGGGCGAAGCGGCACAATGCGCTCCATCACCCGTATCCGAATATCCAGCATTGGGATACAGATATCAAACAGAGCGATCTGGTACGGATATTCCCGGATAGTGAATACCTGAATCAACACCGATACCAGCATATTTATATGTTTTTGCTCTATCCGTTGTATACGCTAAATTGGTTGTTTATACGTGATTTCAAGGATTTCTTCGGTACGAAAGACAATTATGTGAAACGTATCATGAAAATACCCAGGGTAGAATATTACAGGTTATTCGCCGCGAAGGCATTTAATCTTTTTTACCTTATCGGTATCCCCATTATGGTGCTGAGCCAGCCGTGGTACGTAGTGGTTCTAGGATGGTTATGCATGCATGTTTTCGGTAGTCTGTTGGGCGTCATCGCATTGATTTCGACCCACGTAGATGAGACGGCTGTCTTCCCACTGCCACCCGCCGACGGCAAGATGGGTGTGACCTGGGCTGAGCACCAAATGATGGTAACCAAAGATTTCAGTGCAGATAGCCCGCTGGCGAATTTCCTCTTTGGGGGCTTTACCCACCACGTGGCGCACCACTTGTTTCCGCATGTTGCCCATACATATTATCCATATATCACGCCCATTATCAAGCGGTATGCGAAGGAGTATAACCTGCCCTACACCTGTTATCCGGCTATCAAGGCAGTACGGTCGCATTTCGTGTTACTGAAAAAACAGGGTGCTGGCGAGAACATATTCCAGCACGGCGAACTATAGTCCTTTAGCTTCTTCCCAAAAGACGTCCATTTCTGCGAGCGTCATTTCCTTCAATTGCTTGCCGTGTTCTTTTGCCCGCGCCTCAAGGTGGTTGAACCGTTTAATAAACTTCTTGTTGGTTCGTTCCAGGGCATTTTCGGGATTAATGCCGATGAAGCGTGCATAATTGACCAGTGAGAAAAGGAGGTCGCCAAATTCTGCTTCCGCTTTTTCGGCATCGAGGGTTTCGTTGGCAGTCACGTCAAATTCTCGCTTGAATTCTTCCAACTCCTCCTCTACTTTCTGCCACACTTGGTGTTTTTCTTCCCAGTCGAAACCTACGCCCCGCACTTTATCCTGTATCCGATAGGCTTTAACCAGCGCGGGTAATGACCGCGGTACACCGGCGAGTACCGATTTGTTGCCTTCTTTGAGTTTGAGTTGTTCCCAATTCCGTTTAACGTCATCCTCGTTATCCAAGTCAACGTCACCGTAAATATGTGGGTGGCGTGAAATCAATTTCTCACATACAGCATTGAGTACGTCCACCACGTCAAAAGCCCCCTGTTCTTCGGCAATCCGAGCATAAAACACCAGGTGCATCATCAAGTCGCCCAGTTCTTTCTTCACTTCGTCGAGGTCGTTGTCCAATATCGCATCACCCAACTCATACATTTCTTCAATGCTGAGGTGGCGGAGCGTTTCCATGGTTTGTTTCCGATCCCATGGACACGCTGTGCGCAGCGTATGCAATACCGTTAGCAAACGCTCAAATGCTTTCGATGGTGTTAGCTGTGGTGGGGGTGGGGTGTGGGACATCGTTTTTTTGCCAAACTTAGATAAAGTTGCTTTTATATGCAAGCTTACAAAAAACAGCATATAAAACAAGCTTATCGATCTCTCATCTGCCGCCAAAGAACAGGCAACCCATTCGGCGGTGCTCACGGCTCTATGTTGCGGCTACCGGAGCGGGTGCGTATATCTGCAATTGCTGTGAGAAGGCTTCCACCGCCTCAATCGCTTTTTTCAATTCGGCAGGCTCGGGCAGTTCGCCGCTCCGCGCATCGATTTCCATTTTCCGGAAGCGAAAAGCGATTTCATCACCGCCGACCTGCGCGGTACGTCCGGCGATGCGGTGGAGCAATAATTCCACATCAGCTAACTGGCTTTTGTTGTAGTGTGCTTTCAGCGCGGTGATGTCCGATGCCGTATCCCTCAGATAGTGATCAATGATATTGCGGACTTGTTCTTCGTCGTCTAACGCTATGTGCCGGATGGCTGATACCTGCGAGCGGTTATTTTGTTCTGGGCGTAAAAGCGGTGAGATGCCAAGCAAGCGGAGTAAATCTGCTTCCTTGAAAGGTTTGAGTAGCAAACCATCGAATCCCTCTGCAAGGATTTGCTCTTGTTCTTCGGGGAGCACCTGTGCGGTACAGGCGTAGATGTTTACGCCTTTCGAATCGATTTTCCGACGCAGTTCACGGTTCAGTTGCGTGCCATCCATTTCCGGCATCCGGATATCCATCAGGATGGTTTTTACAGTAGGGTCCCATGGCGCATCCAAAACGGTCCTAGGCGAATTGAAGCAACGGTAGGTCACGCCGTATTTGTTTAGTATGTTTTGGCATAGTGCTAAAATGAGCCTGTCGTCATCGACAATCCAAACGCTGCCCTCAACAGGTGTGGGCGGGTTTTCCTGTTGCTGGCTGTTGATGTCTGGAAGCGGTTTTTCAACGGTTTTAAGCGGTAAATTCACCTTGAATACCGAGCCAACGCCTTTTTTGCTCTCGACACGTATCTGTCCACCCATGCTCTCACAGATGGTTTTTACGATGCTTAGCCCCAATCCACTGCCGAAGTGGACACCTGAATTGGCACTTTCGGATTGTTCGAAATCATCAAAAATACGTTCGAGATCGCCTTTTGGTATGCCTTTGCCGGTATCTTTCACAACGATATTCAGCTCGGTCTTTTCGGTGTAAACCACCGTGCTGACGTCGAGTGCCACTTTTCCCTTGTCGGTGAATTTCACAGCATTACTCAACAAATTGAAAAGGATTTGTTTAATCCGGAATGCGTCGCCGAGAACATGACCGGACCCGAGAATCCGCATATTGAGTGCTAACTCCAGCCCTTTGGCTTGGGCTTGGGTTTTCATAACCGCAACTACATTGCTGATCAATCCCTCTACTGCGAACGGTTTTTCATTCAAGGTAATCTTGCCCGAAGTAATTCGGCTGTAGTCCAGGATTTCGTTGACAATCTGGAGCAGGTGCTCGGACGATTGGTAGATGGCGTCGATCTTCGCATCACCGGCAGGCTGTGTTTGCTTGAGCTGCTCCGAATAACCGATAATGGATTGGAGCGGTGTGCGCAACTCATGGCTCATATTAGCAAGGAAACGCTGCTTGGCCGCGGCGTGGTACTCCGCCTCCTCCTTCGCGGCCTCCAACGCCATGCGATCGGCATTGCTCCGGCGGATATCGGCTAATATCAAATAAACCATGATGGCGGTTATGAAGAAAAATGCGAGAATGATTCCGCCGATGCGCCATACGCTTTGACTCACTACCGCTTTGGCCTGCAGGTTATCCACCTCCATCTGTTGCATGGCCTCATTTTCTACCGAATGCAGGATACTGAGCATATTGCTGATAAGGGCATTGCTGGCTACGGTCAGTTCCATTTCGCGGTCAACGAACTGTTCGCGCTGTTGTCGCTGGAGTTGTTGGAAGCGCTGTACGGCACTGTCGATACGGGCCAATATGCTATCGGGTTGGGTAGCCCTGATGGTGTCGATAATGGTCTCCATCTCCTCCTCCACCATACGCCGTTCGGCGACGACCTGTTGTGGCTGTTCCGCGCGTTTCCTGCCAAAAACGCGGGAAAGGAAGCCGCGGTCGTCTTCTACTGGCGGGACGGCCACCGCACTGGTATCGCCGGCTATCGTTGTCGTGCGGCGTTTCCGTTCGGTGGTCACCACCTTGCTTTCCGTATTCGGTTCATAGATAACGTCGCTGAGCGATTGCAGTTGTTCGGAAAATTCTTTGCTGTCAACCACTTTCTCGCGCACCTTTACGTACGCGGTGAAGAGCTTGTCACGCTGGCGGAGCAGCGTTTTTATGGAGTCGATGCGCGACTGTTGCACGTCGCTGCCTTCATACAGTTGCTTCAGCGAATCGAGCGAACTGATAATCGCCGCCGACTCTTTGGAAAAGCTGCTGTAGGCAGTGTTGTTGCCAAAGGCCTGTGCGCGTTGCAGTTGGTCGAGACGCATGATGTCGCGCGAGATGCCACTCACGATTTCCAACTTGGGCTCCGGTGTGGTAATGCTTTCTACCGTGTCCATGATTTCGGTGAAAGCAACCCGGCTGATTACCCATGCTAATACCAGTGAAATTGCGCACGATAGGAAGACAAAGATGACTTTGCGCCGTACGCTACGTGTTGATTTTATGTCTCGGGTAGGCATGGATACTCCCTTACTTTTCAGTAAAGTTACCAAAAATTGTGCTAAAACAGTTATCGGCCACCAGCCTTTGGTTATCAGCTTTCCAGATAAGCTAATAACCGATAACTGATAACCGATAACTAATAACTGGCTGCGACAGCCGCTTACTGATTCAAAAACACGAATTTATTGTCAAACATGTCCAGTTTTACCTGGGCGTCCTTATCTATTTTCCCTGCGAGTATTTCTTTCGATAACTCGTTGAGGATGTGCTTCTGAATGACACGCTTGAGGGGCCGTGCACCAAATTGAGGGTCATAGCCCAGTTGTGCCAACCAATCGAGGGCCTCTTCACTTGCCGTAAGCTGTATGCCCATATCAGCGAGTTGCCGTTGCAGGTTTGCGAACTGCAGGTGCACGATTTTCCCCAGCTCCTCCCGGTTTAACGGCGTGAACATGATGATTTCGTCGATGCGGTTCAGAAATTCCGGCCGCATGGATTTCTGTAGCAGCTCAAATACCTCGTTTTGCGTTTTCGCCATCACCTCGTCATGGTTTTCATCCGTCAGGTTACTGAAGTTCTCCTGGATGAGGTGCGAGCCGATGTTGGACGTCATAATGATGATGGTATTCTTGAAATTCACAACCCGCCCTTTATTATCCGTGAGGTGTCCGTCGTCCAATACCTGTAAAAGAATATTGAAGACGTCGGGGTGTGCCTTTTCGATTTCATCGAGTAGGACCACCGCGTAAGGTCTACGCCGGACGGCTTCGGTAAGCTGGCCACCTTCGTCATAACCTACGTATCCCGGGGGCGCACCAATGAGGCGGGAAACGGCATGGCGTTCCTGGTATTCGCTCATGTCGATGCGGACCATGGAGTGCTCATCGTTGAATAGGAATGCTGCCAGGGCTTTAGCCAGTTCGGTTTTACCGACGCCGGTGGTACCGAGGAAAATGAACGATCCGATAGGGCGCCGCTCGTCGCTCAGTCCGGCACGCGACCGCCTGATGGCGTCCGAAATGGCCTCGATGGCCTCGTCTTGGCCGGCCACGCGTTTATGGAGTTCTTCTTCAAGGTGTAGCAGTTTTTCGCGCTCGCTTTGCACCATTTTCGAAACAGGCACACCTGTCCAGCGCGACACTACGCCGGCAATATCTTCTGCCGTTACTTCCTCTTTGAGCATGCGGCTGTCGGCCTGTTTTTCACCGAGCTCTTTTTTGAGTGTTTCCACCTTGTCTTGCGACTCTTTGATACGGCCATAGCGTATCTCGGCCACCCGGCCATAATCGCCGGCACGCTCCGCCTGATCGGCTTCGATTTTGTAATTCTCGATCTGTTCGAGCTCCTGGTTTATGCTGTCTACCAATGTCTTTTCACCCTGCCATGCTGCCCGCAGCGAGTCGCGTTCTGTGCTGAGGTTGGCGATTTCCTTGCTAAGCTCGTCGACCTTTTTGGTGTCTTTCTCGCGCTTAATAGCCTCGCGCTCAATTTCCAGCTGCATGATGCGGCGTTCTATCTCGTCTACTGCCTCCGGAACCGAATCCATTTCCAGCCGTAATTTTGACGCAGCCTCATCCATGAGGTCAATGGCCTTATCGGGTAAGAAACGGTCGGAAATATACCGCTGTGACAGTTCCACAGCTGCGATGATGGCCTCATCGAGTATGCGCACCTTGTGGTGCGTTTCGTAGCGTTCCTTCAATCCGCGCAGGATGGAAATGGCATCCTGCGTATCAGGTTCTTCCACCATCACTTTCTGGAACCGGCGTTCCAACGCTTTGTCTTTCTCGAAGTATTTTTGATATTCGTTGAGCGTGGTTGCGCCGATTGCGCGCAATTCGCCGCGCGCTAACGCAGGTTTGAGGATGTTAGCGGCATCCATGGCCCCCTCGCCGCCACCTGCGCCGATAAGGGTGTGGATTTCATCGATAAACAAGATGATTTCACCATCGCTTTGCGTCACTTCCTTCACCACCGCCTTGAGCCGTTCCTCGAATTCACCTTTATACTTCGCTCCGGCAATCAGTGCGCCCATATCGAGCGAAAAGACGGTTTTGGTCTTCAGGTTCTCGGGCACATCGCCTTTGATGATGCGGTGTGCAATGCCTTCGGCAATGGCCGTCTTTCCTACACCGGGTTCACCAACCAATATCGGGTTGTTTTTTGTTCGGCGTGAGAGGATTTGGATAACCCTGCGGATTTCATCGTCACGACCGATTACCGGGTCAAGTTTGCCCGATTCAGCGAAATCATTGAGGTTACGTGCATACTTGTTGAGCGCATTGTATGTGGCCTCGGCATTTTGGTCGGTTACCCGTGCGTTGCCGCGAAGGTCAGAGATGGCTTTTTTCAGATCTTTTTCCGTAATTCCCTGATCCTTAAGTAGCGATGCGGTTTTGTCGCCCGCATTGAGGATGCCCAGCAGGATATGCTCGATGGATACGAACTCATCTTTGAACTCCTTGAGATACGACTGGGCCTTCTGCAACGCCGTGTTAGCACTGGATGACAGGTAAATGTTGCTGCCGCTTACCTTGGGGAACGTGGCAATCTGTTTATCAAGTTCATCTTCCACGTGCTTCACGTTTACGTTCAGTTTCTTCAGGAGATGGCTCACCACGTTTTCATCCACCACCAGCAGTGCTTTCAACAGGTGCGCGGTTTCGATGGATTGTTGTTGATTGCCCACCGCAATTTCGGAAGCTTTCTGGACAGCTTCCTGTGCTTTGATTGTATAGTTGTTGAAATTCATGATCGTTAATTTATACCTGTGTAATCAAAACAAGTACCATCGATGATTTGATTGGTGAATCGGAAATTTTGTCTTACACTGTTTAAATGATGCTGAATAATTGTCTGGTGATTAGTGGATTATCCTGAAAAAATAGCAGGTCGTTGCCTTTTTTATTCATACAAAGTTTTCTTATGTATGTTTGAAAACTATATATTTGCTGTATGAGTTCGGCAAAACTACTAAAAGGGACCCTTCAAACCATTATTTTGAAGTTACTGGAAGACAACGACAAGATGTACGGATACGAGATCACCCAAAAGGTAAAGCAGTTGAGTCACGGGGAGTTCAAACTGACCGAAGGTGCTTTATATCCAGCGTTACATAAATTGGAAGCAGAAGGCTTATTGGAAACCCAAATGGAGGTGGTGGATGGTCGCGTGCGTAAATACTATGTGTTATCAACTCAGGGTAAAGGTGAAGTGAAGGAAAAAATGAGTGAGGCCGCTATTTTCATTGAAAAACTGCAATTGGTGTTAAGCCTTAAGCCTGTTGCATCATGAAACTGAATAAACAACAACTGGAATATATCCGGACTTTCGTCCGTCAGCAAGGCTTTACTGCGATCGATCTTCAGATAGAAATCATCGATCATGTGGCTTGCAGCATTGAAGAGAAATTGGGTGAAAATCCTGCGTTAACCTTTGAGGAGGCGCTGCAACAAACCCATGCTGCATTTGGTGTGTCTGGATTTGGTGAATTGAAGGCAGCGATGGCTAAATCGCTTCGAGAGAAATATTTTGGTCAAATGTCGCTGGAGTTGAAACGGTGGCTGTCTTTCCCTGCTGTGTTGGTGGTAGGAAGTTTCGCTATAATTTTATACCAGCTTTTTTTCCTTATTACCACATCTTGGCTATTTGTGATAACGGGTTTTGCGTATCTAGCTTTTTCGGTGGGGGCAGTCGCATATAGTCTATGGTTGCAACGCAAATATCATAAGCTGATGGCTATGCAATTCGCTAATCAATTTGTATTTCTACCCACTTTTCTCTTTTACGGTGGGGGAGGATGGTCGGCAATTTCTCATCAATTCACCCGTTATCCGGAAGAAGCCTGGGTCTACGCCTGTCTTTTCGCATGCCTTACCTTGTTTTTTACATTCCTTTTTGCAGCGTTTCTCCGGATCACGTCGTATGCAATCCGGAAGTGCCGAGCGCTTGAACGACATGAGCTCCTGTTTTAGCGGCATCGATGCTCATACCTAAAAAATGTTGCTAAATAGAGAATCTAATCAAGCGGCTAGGCACCTTTAGTTATTCTTCCGATCAAATCAAGATTCCGCTTAAAAATTCGGTTTGAGCAAATACTTGTCGTAAAACCGGAAGATGTGTTCTGCGGCTTCCTCGGCCGTATCCACCATCCGGTAGAGGTTAAGGTCCTCGGGGCTTATATTTCCTGCATCAAGCATGGTTCGTTTTACCCAGTCGATCAACCCGCCCCAGTAATCTTTGCCAACTAGGACGATGGGAAAACGAGCAATCTTGCCGGTTTGGATGAGCGTAATGGCTTCAAACAATTCGTCCATCGTGCCGAATCCGCCGGGGAGTACAATAAATCCCTGTGAATATTTCATGAACATCACCTTGCGAACGAAAAAGTAGTTGAATTGGAGGAGTTTGTCGCGATCGATGTAAGGGTTATGGAACTGCTCGAAAGGAAGCTCGATATTGATGCCCACGGACTTCCCACCAGCTTCGTAGGCACCCTTGTTGGCCGCTTCCATAATGCCCGGTCCGCCACCGGACACGACACCATAGCCCCGTTCGGTTAGTAGCCGGGCGATGTCTTCGGCGAGTTTATAATAGTTGTGGCCCTGAGCAGTACGTGCCGAACCGAACATGGACACACAGGGGCCTATCTTGGCGAGCTTCTCAAAGCCATCCACGAACTCGGCCATGATCTTGAAAATTTGCCATGAATCCTTGACTTTGATTTCCTGCCAGGTCTTGTTTTCGAAGGCCCGCATGATTTTATCTTCCCGTGTTCTTGCCATCGTTGGTGAATTTTGATTCGCTAATGTACTGTTTTTCCTTCGAAAGGGTGGAACGCGGATCGTGTTAGTCTGATGCAATTTTCGAAACTTTCCGACTAAAAAAGTATCTTTGTTTCATGAATTTTTCTTCCAAATTATTGGAACAGGCTGTGGCAGAGTTTGGCCGTCTGCCGGGCATAGGCCAAAAAACAGCGCTGCGGCTGGTGCTCCATCTGTTGAGGCAACCCGAAATCGAGGTATCGCGGTTTACGGAAGCCCTTGATCGGTTGAAACGGGAAATCAGGTATTGCACCACCTGTCACAATATTTCAGACACAGCAGTTTGCGAAATCTGTGCCTCGCACAAAAGGGATAGCGGATTGATATGCGTCGTGGAAGATACGCGCGATGTGATGGCGATTGAGAATACCGACCAATACCATGGCGTATACCATGTGCTTGGTGGGCTCATTTCGCCCATGGATGGGGTTGGCCCTTCGGATTTGCAGATCGACAGTTTAGTGAAGCGACTGGAAGCTGGGGGTGTGCATGAGGTAATCGTGGCCCTAAGTGCTACCATGGAAGGGGATACGACCATTTTTTACCTGTATAAGAAGCTCAAAGACTTTGGTGTGCAGATCAGCACCATTGCGAGGGGGATAGCCTTCGGAGGGGAATTGGAATATGTCGATGAAGTGACATTGGGTCGCTCCATCGCTACCCGGGTGCCTTATGAACGGAGCATTGCGTAATAAAACCGTTGTCATCACGGGAGCGTCGTCTGGCATCGGCTTAGCATGTGCAGACGCATTTGCCCAACAAGGTGCTAATTTGGTGTTGGGCGCACGCCGCTATGTGGATTTGTGTGCGCTGGCGCAGTCGTTGGAAAAAAGTCACGGTATCCGTGCAGTGGCGGTACAGTGTGATGTGGCCAATGAAGCGGATTGCCGCAGCCTTGTGCAGCAGGCATTGGCCACGTTCGGCGGTATTGATGTATTGGTCAACAATGCAGGTGTCAGCATGCGGGCGTTATTTGCGGATTTAGATTTGGCGGTGTTGCACCGGTTGATGGATGTCAACTTCTGGGGCACGGTCTATTGCACCAAATATGCGATGCCGGCGTTGCTGCGTAGTAAGGGCACGGTAGTGGCTGTGTCGTCCATTGCCGGCTATCGGGGATTGCCGGGCCGCACGGGGTATTCGGCCTCTAAGTTTGCCATCCATGGGTTTATGGAGTCGCTGCGGGTGGAAAATCTGAAAACTGGCCTGCATGCAATGGTTGCCTGCCCGGGGTTTACCGCTTCCGGTATCCGGGCGACTGCTTTGGACGCCGCTGGCGATGCGCATGGCGAAACCAGTATGGATGAAGGTAAGATGATGACTGCCGAAGAAGTGGCCCGCCGGATTGTGCAGGGCGTAATCAAGCGCAAGCGCACCCTGGTCATGACGCGGCAGGGCAAGTTCGCCGTGCTGATGAACAAGCTGCTGCCGGCATGGGTAGATAAGAAAGTGTACCAACTATTTGCCAAAGAAAAGAACCCGCTGGTTAAATGATGTGCAGATTTACATTTTTTTCACTACCAAGTAAAATCCGATAGCGATACCGATGAGCACAATGGCTGTGCCCGACCAAAGAACATTGAAGCCGAACTGATCGGCGATCCGGGTGCCTAGAAACGGGGAAAATACATGTGCAGCCGAAAAAGCGAGTGCATTGAGTCCCATGTAGGCACCTTGGTTTTGCCGGGAGGCCCGTTTCACGGCAACAGAAGCCATAAAGGGCATCGCCAATATTTCTGAAATGCTCAATAAGAAAATAGACATATAGAGGACCCAATAACCGGTAGGTATGGGAAGCAAGGCGAAAGACACGGCGGATAACAAGGTGCCTAAGGCGATGCTGGTTGCGTAATTAAGCCGCCGTTCAGCCATGTGCACCAATAGCATTTCGAACACAACAACAACCAGCCCACTGAACCCCAATATTAAGCCCACCTGCCGCTCATCGAGGCCATGGGCTCTTTGGTAAAATAATGGCAATGTATTCAGAAGTTGAAAAAAACAGATGGCGTAGACACAGCATAAGAGGCTGAATACCAAAAATGTCCAATCGCGGTAGGGCGACCGGCTACTTGATTCGGATGCTGTGTGGGCAGCCCCCATCGCTTTGCTGCGCACAGTTCCTTTGCGTTTGTAGAAAAACAGCACAAAAATCACCGCTGCGGCGAACGTACCTATCGCATTGCCATAGAAAATCCAATGGTAGGAGACAGAGGCCAGAAAACCACCCAGTGCCGGGCCCACGGAGAACCCCAGGTTGATGGCCATCCGATTCAGCGAAAATGCACGCGTGATATTTTCTGGGCGAGCGTATCGGGCTACGGAGACAGAATTGGCGGGGCGGAATGATTCGGTAACCACACTGAGGATGTAAATGGCGACAGCCAATGTGCCAACGGAAGTAAATAAGGGCAAGACGAGAAATAACGGTATAGCTGCCAGTAAACTTAATGCCTGAACCCAGAAATTACCGAAGCGATCGGTAAGCCAGCCGCCAAGCCACGATCCCGTGATGGCGCCCAGACCAAAGCATGCCAGTACGACGCCTACTTCGCGTATCGAAAACCCCAAAGCTTGTGTCATGTACAGCCCCAGGAAGGGGAGTACCATGGCCCCTGTACGGTTGACGAGCATGACAAGTGCTAACAACCACGCAGGTCGTGAAAGACCTCGGTACGAATCGATATATAGACGCAAAAATGTTTTCATGCTGAACCTTCCCGCGCCGACACCTCATATGCCTTAGCGGTAACCAGTGCCTTATTGCCTGATTTCCGCTCGAATTCATAGTCCAGCCGCCCCAGGTTAATACCCGCGAAGCCGACCTGGTTGATGACGGTTGCCTCACCTTCTAGGTTGCGTATGGTTTCCGGTTCGGGCATGAACGTATGAGTATGACCACCTATGATGAGGTCGATATAACGGGTTTGAGCAGCCAGTATCCGGTCCGACACCTTGCCGTTGCTATAACGGTAGCCCAGGTGCGAGAGACAGATGACCAGGCTGCAATTGTAATCATTTTTGAGCCGAGCAGCTATTTCATTGGCTATGGCGATGGGATCGAGGTAACGTACGCCCCGGCACAATGTGGGGTCTACCAGCCCCGCCAACTCGATGCCGAGTCCGAATACCCCGATCCGAAGTCCCTGCTTCTTGAAGACAAGGTGGTCGCGTGTTTTGCCATGGAGGATGGTATCGCTGAAGTCGTAATTGGCTGTAAGGAAGGGGAAGTTGGCGTAGGGGATCATGTCGGCAAGACCTTCCAGGCCGTTGTCAAATTCATGGTTGCCGAATGTGCCCGCGTCGTATTTCATTTTACTCATGAGTTCCAATTCGACCTTGCCACCGAAGAGGTTGAAGTAGGGGGTGCCCTGCACCATATCACCCGCATCCAGTAGCAGCACATTGCGTTGCTCGCGGCGGATTTGCTCCACCAGCGTCGCGCGTCGTGCCACCCCGCCCAGGCCTTGGTTGCGTGAGCCATCCATCGGAAAAGGTTCGATCCGGCTGTGCACATCGTTGGTATGTAAGACGGTGAGCGAAATGCGTTCATCATCGGCCCACGCCAATGCCGGCGCGCTTAGGGCAGAAAATGCAGCGAACGTCCCTGCCTGTTTCAGGAAATTACGCCTATTGATTGCTTGTGATTCTTCCATCGAGTTGCGTATTGATATCGTTGCCTGCTTGGGCTTTCTCGCTCACGTAATCAATTAATGCCTCGCGCACTTTTATACCCAGATTGGTGCGGTTTATCGGATCATCGAGGCCGCGCGAATTATCGCCCCCGTTGGCTAGATAATCATAGGTAACCAATTTATAAGTTTGGTTTGGGCCTATGGGTTTTCCGCCGATGCGGATGTTCGTAGCTATGCCATTTTCGATTTCCATACGGATACCCGATACAGGTTGCCCGCCCGTTGCGGCAATGAATTGGGCCAATTGCTGTACCTTTTCGCCGGTAAGTTCGAGTACAACGATTTCGTTTTCAAAGGGCATGAGCTCAAACAGGTTACCGATAGTAATAGGGCCTTGATTCAATTCTATGCGTAGCCCTCCTTTCGTGCCGAAAGCGAATTCGGCGTCGAGTACCTGCTTTCGCGCTTGGGCTAACAGCACGTCGGCAAAGAAATTCCCCAACAAGGTTTCAGGTGCTTCGCTTGGTTTGGTCAAGCTGACGGCTGTTCGGCCAACCACGCGGTTCATCTCCACCTCCAGCAGTTTCTTGTAGGGTGCGTAAAACTGTACGTAATCAGGGTCGTCAACAGTGGTGCTATCTACCTGTAATTGGGTGTAAACGGCTTGTCCGCGCGGTACAAAATGCCGACTGCAAGACGCACCCCCAAGCCATACGGCGACTGCCAGCAGCAGGAGGGAATTTCGGGTTGTAAGACGCTTCATGTTGTGACAGTGCCTCATTAATGCCGTATCAATGGACGTGATAAAGGTAGGTATTCTGGCGCTAAAGTTCGTCTTTCGTCTTATCTTTCGGTCTTTCTTCGAACGGAGCCGGAATGGAAGCGCGGATTGTCGCCCGTGTACGTGCTTTTTCACGAAGGCGAGCAAATCGTTTTTTACGTTTTTTGAATAGCGAAGAGAGGTTGTACGCATCCCAGTTGATCAATAAAACACTTGCCAAAATAACCGTGAGTGCAACGATTTGAGAGTCGGTAACCGCCTCATGCGCAAACCATGCACCGAGTAATACGGCGACAATGGGATTTACATACGTATGGGTGCTCACTTCGGTGGCCGGCCTTACCTGAAGGAGCCAGATGTAAGCGCTATAGGCAACGATTGATCCCATAAAAATCAGGTAAACGATTGCCCACCAAGCCGAAGCCGGTACGTTTGCCGGTTGGAAGTTAGCGACCTCACCCCGCACTGCTGCGGCAATGGTGAACGCGAAGCCGGCAATCAGCATCTGCCACGCTGTACTCACCATGCTATTGCGTTTTTTGCCGGCGCTGGGGTTACCAAAGTACTTTGAATACAGCGACCCGATGGTCCACGACAACGCACCGATCAGTAGTAAGGTCATACCCATGATGTTAGCCTGCCGTTCTGAAGCATCGAAGGCCTGTGCAATACGGTCGCCAAATAACATGACCACACCGAAGAAACCCATGAAAAGGCCCACTACAATGGGTAGGTTGCGGAAGTTGGTTTTCCAGTTGGGTTTATCAAGCACGACGAACCAAATAGCGGCAGAAGCAGACATGATAGCTACAAGTCCACTTGGCATGAACTGTTCGACCCAAATGATGATGCCATTGTCGACAAAGAGCAACAGCAACCCCATCAACCCCGCATGCAGGATGGTCGACTTATCCAGTATCCGGTATCCCTTGAAAGCGCACCATCCCAATAGGAGCAGCCCCGCCGTGCTGAACCGGACGGCACCCAAAAGGAACGGTTCGAAACCAGCTAACGCCTTATGGATAAAAAAGAATGTCGATCCCCACACGATATAGATCATCGCAAACGCCACGAAAATCGTTGCCCGGGGATGTGAATCTTTTGTAAAACCTGTTGTCATATTCACTATCAACTATCAATTATCAATTACCCTCAGGGATCACCAGTTGTTGTTCTTCCTTCACGGTTTCCAACACAATGGTGGTGCGGGTGGAGATGATGCTCGGTATTTTGGCAAACGACTCCCGCATAAGCGTCACCAAACCGGCTGAATCGGCTGTACGTACCTTTACGAGGTAGCCATCGTCACCGGCGATGTCGTGCACTTCCTGTACCTCGGGGATAGCTGCCAGTGCCTGGCCCGTTGCTGCGCATCCAATCCCGTCTGCTGCGCGGATGAAAATGAACGAAAGCAGGGTCTGGTCCAGCGCTACCGGATTGATCTTCGTCCGGTATTGTAGAATGACTTCTTTCTGCTCCAACTTCTTCACCCGTTCGAGAATGGCGGACGGTGCCATGCCCAGCTCGCGGGCAATGTCTGCGTTGCTGATGCGGGCATTTTCCTGCATCAACCCTAAGATCGCGTAGTCGGTTTGATCCAAATTATATTCCATTCCGTTAATTATTTTGCAAAAATACTAAATGTTCGAATGATATTCAAATTAATGGTATTTATAACGAATGATATTCTTTATAGGCAAATAGATTCTGTCTATCGCTGATCTGGAAAACTTAACTCATAGCTCCTCTGCTTAATGCGGGGTAAAAAATAATTGCATTTATTAACACTGTTAAGTAAATTTGCCTCGTTAATTAAAATACGATGGGTATCAAAGAACGAAAAGAACGGCACCGGGAGGATCTGAAGGCAAAAATTCTTGAAGCGGCGAAGAAGCTTTTTGTAACCGAGGGGTATGAGGCGACTTCCATCCGGAAGATAGCTGCGGAGATCGAGTTCAGCCCGACAACAATTTATTTGTACTACAAAGACAAAACCGATATCGCTTATGCGCTCCATCAGGAAGGGTTTGGCTTGTTGCGTGAGCGGTTTTCGGCGTTGGCTTACGTAGATGACCCTTTTGAACGACTAAAAGCAATGGGGAGGGGATATATCCAGTTTGCGATAGACCATCCCGATTTCTATGAGTTGATGTTTATTATGAAGGAACCCATGCAGTATTTGCAGGCCCATCATCCCGAAGAAGAATGGCCTGAGGGTGAGCGGGTGTTTGATGGATTGATTCAAACGGTAGAAGGGTGTAAGGCGCATGGCTACTTTGGTAGCATGAATACGGAGGAAATGGCTATGCTTTCTTGGAGCGTTGTGCATGGCTTGTGTTCGTTGCATATTACCAGCCATTTTAAACACATCGCAGAAAAATGTAGTGATGTGGTAATTGTTAAACAGGATACCTTGTTGGAAAACACTTTCCAGGCGTACCTGCGATTGCTGGAACGATTCAAGTAAATTTTTTGCACTTAAGTAAACACTGTTAATAATGAGAACAGTATTAATAGTTACGTTCTTGGCGGTCTTCACGAATGCTTCGGCACAGGAATCCCTACAGGCGTACATAGACACCGGATTGCGAAGCAATTTGCTGCTGCAGCAGCGGCACGTCGCTTTTAATAAGGCCGTTAGCGCATTGAAATCGGCGAAGAGTCTTTACCTGCCATCGGTGGATCTGCAAGCGGGCTACCAAACAGCCGATGGAGGACGCAACATTCCGCTGCCGATAGGTGACCTGCTTAATCCGGTCTACACTACCTTGAACCAACTGACCCAATCCAATCAATTTCCTACAATCGAAAACGAGACGATCAATTTCCTGCCCCGTAATTATTACGATGCGCATATCCGCACCACCCTGCCATTGGTTAACACCGATATCGGCCACAACCGGCGGATTCACGAATACCAGGTACGGTTAAGCGAATTGGATGTCGACACGTATAAGCGCGAATTGGTTAAAACGATCAAAGTAGCGTATTTCGGATATCTCAGTTCGGTGCAATCCGCCGCCGTTTATCGGTCGGCGTTGGAGTTGGCCGAAGAAAGCAGGCGCGCAAATGAACGGTTGGTCGAGAACGGCAAAGGGCTGCCGGCTTACGTGTTGCGTTCCGAAAGTGAGGTAGCTGCTGCACACGCCGCGCTCACCGATGCAGAACAACGGGTGAAGAATGCTAAATATTACTTTAACAGTTTACTGAACCGCGACGCGGAGGCTGGCATCGATACGGTGTTCGACCCTGCAAGCGCCTTGTTGGAGGCGGCCAACTTATTGCGTGGAGCGGCCCAACACGTTGCCGGACGCGAAGAACTCCAGGCGCTGGCCACGGCAGTAAGCATCCGCGAAACAGCATTGAAAATGGACAAGCAATATGCGGTGCCGACATTGAATGCGTTCCTCGATTTGGGTTCGCAATCCGAAGGGTTTCGTTTCAACGACCAAACCCGTTACTACATGGCCGGTTTGCAATTAACGTTCCCGATATTTAACGGCAACCGGAATCGATATAAGGTACAGCAGTCGCAGCTCGATCTGCAGCATGTCCAGTTGCAGCTGGCGGAGGCCAACCAGCAGTTGCGGCTTTCCCACTCCGTCGCGCTCAATGGTTTACGGTCGGCTTGGGAAAATTACGAGGCAGCGAAGCGCCAACTTGCCGCTGCGCAGGCCTACCAGCGGCTCATTGCAAAAGGCTACCAAGCCGGTGTCAACAGCTATATTGAGACGGTCGATGCCCGTAACCTATATACGTCCGCCCGTTTGGCATTATCGGTCAGTACCTATCAAGTGCTTTCGGCCGTGGCAACGGTTGAGCGCGAACAAGCGAGCTATCCACTTATCACAACGAATAACTAACGTTTATGCAAACATACAGCTATTATTCCCTTGGAGTTGCCCTACTGGTAGCCATGGGAGCCTGCAGCTCCGGCAGCCGGGATACCGAGCTGCCTGGTGGCGACACCATCATTCCCGTCCGGGTACAGCCACTGACAGCGACTGACACCGCTGGTGCAGTGGTGGCTACCGGCACATTCACCACCGACGACGAAACCGCACTGTCATTCCGTAACGGCGGCATTATCCAACAGTTACGGGTTCGGGAAGGCGAATCGTTCCGGAAAGGCCAGCTGCTGGCCGCAGTGGAGGCAACGGAAATCAATACTGCTCTGCAACAGGCCAAGCTCGGACTGGAAAAGTCGGAACGCGATTACCGCCGTGCGCAGCAGTTGTATGCCGACAGCGTGGCCACGCTCGAACAGCTAGAGAATGCAAAAACAGCATTCGATGCTGCCCGGCAGGACGTGGAGCGGGTATCCTATCAGATTAACCACACGGCAATCACGGCACCGTTTGACGGGTATGTGTTGCAACGGCCCGCCAATATCGGCCAGGTTGTAGGCCCCGGTACGCCGGTGCTGGTAGTAGCTAGCAGGGGTAAGGGCGGCTGGCTACTCAACGTCGGGGTTAGCGACCGGCAGTGGTCGGCGATACGCGTGGGCGATGCGGCCACAGTAACCACCGATGCCCTGCCGGGAAAAGATCTCCGGGCCGAGGTGGCACGCAAATCTGAGGGAGTAGACCCCCTGTCGGGCATGTTCAACATATACCTGAAATTGGCGGATGCACCGGTATCCTCGCTTGCTTCGGGCCTTTTTGGACGGGCTACCATTCACCTTGCGAAGGCATCCGGCGTTTGGTTCATCCCGTACGAGGCGCTGATGGATGGCGATGGGGGTAAAGCTTATGTTTTCGTAACATATGACGGCCAGACAGCACGGCGCGTAGCGGTAAAGGTGTCGGATATCCAGCAGGATCGTGCCGTGGTAACGGCCGGGCTGGAAGACGGCGGTTCGCTCATTGTGTCCGGTAGTCCGTACCTGCGCGACGGTTCTCCGATCATCATTAAATAGACAACCATGGGTCTGATTAAGTATCCGATTAAGAACTACCAGTTTACGTTTATCGTTGTCTTGATGGTGGTGGCCATCGGCGTAAGCAGCATCCTTACCATGCCCCGGGCAGAAGACCCCGAGATGCGGCCACCTAACTTCCCGGTGGTGGTGGTATACCCCGGTACCAACCCCAAGGACATGGAGCAACTGGTGGTGAAACCCATCGAAAGCCGGCTCTATGATCTCGACAACATCAAGCGTATCCGCACTACTGTGGTTAATGGCTTGGCGGTGCTGTTTGTTGAGTACGAACACGGCATAGATTACGATAATAAATACCAGGAGCTTATCCGGGAGGTGAGTGCTTTGCGCCCCCAACTGCCGGATCAGCTCTATAGCATCGACGTGCAGCAGATCGACCCCACTGGCGTGAACGTGTTACAGGTCGCTTTGATTTCCGAAAATGCCTCACGGAGCTTGATGAAAGCCGTTTCAGATGATTTGAAAGACGAGTTGGAAAAGGTAAAAGCACTCAAAGCTGTTGCCGTCAGCGGACTCACAGACCAATTGATCCGCGTGGATGTGGAGCCCACAAAGTTGGCCCAGTTGGGCATACCGCTAAATCAGGTGATGCAGGCCATCCAAAGCGAAGGCGCTAATATTCCGGGGGGTAGTGTATTGGCTGGCGGGAAGGTTTTTAGCATCAGGACAAGCGGAAACTACCAAAGTATCGATCACATTAAGCAGACCATCGTTTCCAGTGCGGAGGGCAAGAACATCCTGCTGGGCGATATTGCCGATATATACGCAGATTTTGCACCCGAAACGCACATCACCCGCCTCAATGGTTACCGTGCTGTGTTCGTCAATGCCGCGCAGAAGGCCGGCGAGAACATCAGCCGTACGCAAGAGGCTTACCTTGAGGTACTGGATCGGTTTGAACAGCGGTTGCCGGCCAACGTGGATATGGTATTGCATTTTGACCAAGGTGAAAATGTCAACAAACGGCTTAGCGGATTGGGCATCGATTTCCTCATTGCCGTTACGTTGGTGCTTCTTACGTTGTTGCCATTGGGTACGCGGGCTTCGCTGGTGGTCATGATCGCTGTTCCGCTTTCGCTGGCCATGGGGGTTATCGTGCTGAATGTGTTGGGCTATTCGTTAAACCAGCTGAGCATCGTCGGGTTCGTGGTGGCGCTTGGGCTGGTGGTAGACGATAGTATCGTAGTGGTCGAGAATATCGAACGGTGGATGCGGGAGGGCGTATCCCGCATCGATGCCGCTGTAAAAGGTACCCACCAGATTGCGTTGGCGGTAGTGGGTTGTACCGCGACCCTCGCGATTGCCTTCATGCCGCTCATGTTTATGCCCGAAGCGGCCGGTGATTTCATCCGCAGCCTTCCCATGGCGGTCATCGGGTCCGTAATCGCATCCATGCTGGTGGCCCTGCTGGTGGTGCCGCTTCTCTCCAGCCGTTTGTTAAAACCCCATGCACATCCCGAGGGCAACGCCGTATTGCGGTGGCTCCAGCGTGCTATCCATAGCACCTATTCGGTACTGCTCGACAAGGCATTGAAGCGGCCTTGGCAAACGGTAGTGATTGCCGTTGTGATTTTTGCCGGCGCGCTAGCGTTGATTCCAGTTGTTGGATTTAGCCTGTTCCCCCCTTCCGAAAAGCCACAGTTCCTTATCCGGATCAATGCGCCGTTGCAGGCCCATATTTACGTAACGGATAGCATCACGCGGCAGTTGGAGAAAGAACTTGCCGAATTGCCAGAAGTACAATATTTCGCTTCCAATGTAGGCAAAGGCAATCCGCGCATTTATTACAACGTGGAGCAAGCCAATGAGCGGGCCGATTTCGCCGAGATATTTGTGCAACTGCGACCCGACACGTCGCCAAGGGAAAAAGAGGCGCTCATCGAGCGACTCCGCCAACGCTGGACGCCGTACCTGGGGGCTAAGGTGGAAGTAAAGAATTTCGAGCAGGGCGTTCCGGTGATTTCACCGGTGGAAGTACGGCTCTTTGGCGACAACCTCGATACCCTGAAGCGGCTGGCCGGCCGGGTGGAGACGTTATTGCAGGGCACCCCCGGTGCTTTGTATGTAAACAATCCGGTCCGCAACGACAAGACCGACATCCAGGTGAGTATCCACCGGGATAAGGCCTTGGCACTCGGTGTGCCCAGTGCCAACGTAGACCGTACGGTACGGATGGTATTGGCCGGTGTTGACGTAACGACCTATACCGACCCTAAGGCTGACGATGACGATTACCTCGTTCGTCTCAGCGTACCCCGGAGTGCTTATCCAGACCTATCCGTCTTTGACCAAATCGCTGTGGACAATGTCCAAGGGAAGGGAATACCCTTCAGCCAATTGGCTACACTCGAATTGGTGCCGTCGCCCCCGGCCATCTACCACATCAACCGGCAGCGTACGGTATCCGTAAACAGCTTTGTTGCTGCCGGGTATACCAATGATGAGGTCATCAAGGACGTCGTCCGGCAGATGGACGAATTGGCATTGCCCGTGGGGTATCATTATGAGATGGGCGGCGAGGTAGAGAGCCGTGAGCAGTCATTCGGCGGATTCGGCACGGTGATCCTGATTACGGTTTTTATGTTCATCGCCGTATTGGTGTTGGAGTTCAAGACGCTGAAAAGCACGATTATCGTCTTGTCTGTCATTCCGTTGGGTATCGTGGGTGCTGTGCTGGCGTTGTTGGTTACCGGCAATACGCTGTCTTTCGTGGCGACGGTCGGATTAGTTGCCCTCGCCGGTATTGAGGTGAAAAACACCATCCTACTGGTCGATTTCACGAACCAATTGCGACGGGAAGGTGTGCCGCTCAACGATGCCATCGAAAAGGCTGGTGAGATGCGATTCCTGCCCATCATCCTCACGTCGCTTACGGCCATTGGCGGACTGTTGCCCATCGCATGGTCGAGTAACCCGTTGATTTCGCCATTGGCTATCGTGATGATTGGTGGGCTGATCAGTTCGACGCTGTTATCGCGTGTGGTTACGCCGGTGGTGTATAAGCTGATGCCGCCAGCTATAACAAGCAGGGATTAGCTGTCGTTACTTTGCCCGTTGTCGATTTTAGTTTTCCCGGTACGTACACCGCCCGCATTGGGTATCCCTTGGTGGCGTTTCATTGTGCGAGTGTCTTTGAATGCCTTATCGGATGTGGGATGTCCCATTTCCCGATTGTGGCTTTGATCGGGTAATTCGCTGATCGTCTTTTTCTTCATAATGCCTCCTTGTGTTATAGGAATAACAGCAGAAAGGGAGCATTGTTTCTGGCGTTTTTATTAGCTGTCTTCGGGTGGCCCCTCTTTTCCCGTTTCTTCCTTCTTATCCCTTGCATCCAAGATATCCCGCAACTTCCACCGCTTGAGCATTATTTTAGTAGAATACCGCTTGAGGTGGTATTTTTCCGGTTCGCCGATTAAGAAACCGAAGGCGTTCATCGAGGGTACCGCATCGAAGATAACCTTGATGGTAGCCGTTAATGGAAGTGCGAGGATCAAACCTGCCAAGCCAAACAGCATGCCGCCCAATAGGATGGAAATAATGGCCATCAACGGATTGATACTTACCTTACTGCCCACGATGTTGGGTGTGATGAGGTTGCCCTCGAGGAATTGCACCACCTGGAACCAGACGATAACCCCCACTGCATACCACGCAGTATCCTTGGTGGCCAGTGCAAAAATCGCCGGAAGGATGGAGCCGATGGCGATGCCGATATAAGGTAGCAACATCAACAGCGAGGCCAGCGTGCCAAAAAACCACGCATATTGGATGCCCAATATCCATAGGCCCACCGTGTTGAGTACTGCTACAATGCCCATTACGGTAACGAGTCCGAGCAGGTAACTCTGTACCACTTGGTAAATCTTGTTGAGTGTATTATGTACCGTTTCTTGTGGAGTGGATTTGAATACACGGAAGAAAAACTCGCGGAAGAATACTCGGTAATATAGTAGGAAGAAAGAAAACAAGGGCACGAGTACCGCTCCAGCCAGTATATTCCCAAGCGACCCAAATGCGGCCGTGACATACGACGCAGCGTTGGACAGGATCTGATTGGCCTGCCCCCGGAGTCGTTCAACAACTTCCGTGGGTTCTAATCCGAAGCGTTCCTGCAACCACCGCTGTATGGTGTCGAATATCGATAGGAATTTTTGTTGGATTTCGGCGCCATCCCGGCCGATAACAATCACTTGGTGGATGATGAACCAAACCAATCCGGAAAGTACGGCAATGGCTAAAATAACCGCTAACAGCGCGGAAAGGGCTTTGCCAAGCCGCAACCGCTCGAATGTGCCTGCCACGGGATATAGCGAAATCGCGATGAGGATGGAGAACATAAGTGGTAGCAGCACACCTTGCAGTACATACAGCAATGCGATGATAAGTGCCAATGAGATTAAACTGGCGGCCAATTCCACCGAATAAGGCCGTTTAGAAGGATTTTCTTGCATATAATTGATATAAATTCCTGCGTTGTACGCCTCTCCCAAAGATAATGAAATAATTGTGATAATATTACCCTTGGTGATTGCTGACAATGGAACAATTATATGCGGATAATGTTTTCATAGGCTATTTCATTGTTGATTACGGGATTAGCAAATAATAGCGGAGAATTTTGTACTTTTGCATCATCATAGCGATTAACAAGCATACTTTGACATTTAGCGATTTTAATTTCGACAGCACCCTTTTTGAAGGTTTGAATAGCATGGGCTTCAAAACGCCCACACCGATACAGGCTGAAACCATCCCGATTATTCAAAATAAACAAGATTTGATTGCCTGTGCCCAAACGGGGACCGGGAAAACCGCATCCTACCTTTTACCGGTAATGGACGCGATTTGCCGGATGGAACAGCGGCCGGCGGTCAGTGCGCTTATACTGGCCCCCACCCGCGAGCTGGCTATGCAGATCGACCAACAGGTGGAAGGGCTGGCATATTTCACGGGCATTACCTCCATCGCCATCTACGGGGGCGGAGACGGCATCGGCTACGAGCAGCAGCGCCGTGCGTTGCGCGAAGGTGTTGATATTATTGTTGCCACACCGGGTAGGCTAATTGCGCACATCAGTTCGGGCAAGGTCAGATTGGACGAAATTAAATTCCTTGTGCTTGATGAGGCCGACCGGATGCTTGATATGGGTTTCAAAGACGATATCAACCGCATTGTTCGCGAATTGCCGACGGAGCGGCAGACTATGCTGTTTTCTGCCACCATGCCGCCCAAAATACGGGCATTTGCCAAGAACCTGCTGAAACATCCCGAACAAGTTAATATTGCGCTGTCTAAACCTGCTGAAGGAATCGTTCAGCAGCAGTACCGTGTGGCCGACAACCAAAAGACACCGTTATTGAAGCAGATACTCAAGAGTGGTGATTTCAAGAGCATCATCGTATTTTCGTCGACCAAGGAGAAGGTAAAGAGTTTAGGCCGAGACTTGGCCAAGATGGGTTTGGCCGTGCAGCCGTTCCATTCCGACCTATCCCAGGAAGAACGAGAAAAGATACTCTTACGTTTCAAGAATAAGCAGCTGCCTATATTAGTAGGTACCGATGTGCTTTCCCGGGGAATCGATGTAGTGGGGATCGATTTGGTGGTGAATTACGACGTGCCACCCGACCCCGAAGATTACATCCACCGTATTGGCCGTACGGCGCGGGCCGAGACCACCGGTACCGCCATCACTTTTGTAAACAGCCGCGATAGCAGGCGTTTTGCGGCAATTGAGCAGTTGATGGAACGGGAAGTAGACAAGGCACAACTGCCCGATGGTATCGAGGCAGCGGTGCAGGCACCCGAGCGTGACGACCGGCGGCGTGGAGATCGGAACCGATCCCAGTCAAGGAATAAGCGTAAAGGAGGGAAACCGGGTAACCAACACGGTTCGCAAGTAAAAAAAGCCGAAGGAACTCCGGTGGCTGCCGGATCGGAAGCTACGCGCGATGCAACGCCTAAGAAGAAGCGTCCTTTCAAAAGGCGGAATAAGAACCGGAAGCCGAACGCTTCGGAAGGTGCAGAGACACCATCTGCGCCGTCGACCCCGGCCTCTTAGTTGATCACACCATTATCCCTGCGGCAGCGCCAGTACCCGCCATTCGCCCAATTGGAATAGACCTGCTCCATTCAACGTGGTCACCGTTGCCCGGTAAAACCGATAGGCGGTTTTGTTTTCGAAAATAAACGTCCGGGTTTGGAAGCGTTCGTCAAACACCTCATCGGTCCGCTCGTCCAACATCGTCCAATTTTCGCCGTCCATCGATCCCTCCAATCGCCAGTTTTTCGGGTCACGCTCGGGTGCATCATTACCCGAGGTAAAGGTATAAGCACCGAGGATAACGGGTTCGAAATACTCCAGCTCGAACCATATGAAGTTTGAGAAATTGAACTGGAGGAACTTCGTTCGGGTATCGTTGTCAATCAGTTTCAGCGACCCCTCGCCGGCAAACTGGCCACCATCATTATCGCGTGATACGCGGAATATGTTCCTCACGGTGGTGAGATCGCGCACCACGCCAAGGTCGGTGAGTCGACGGTTGATTTCCGCATACGATCCATTCGGGGTTTTCACGCGCAGCGTGTAATCCTCGAATTGCCCTTGATCTACCGAGATACTGATCGTACCGTCGTTGGTTATGAACTCCCCACCGGTGCCCACGCCTTTGTACCAAAAGACACTGTCAATTGCGATATCCGAGGCTACGGAGAGCCTAAGGCTGCCATCAGGTTGTGGCGCTGTAGCGACCTCCACGAGGCTATCGGGGTTGATATTGATCATAGTTTCGCTCTCAGCCCAGAACCCTTGGCTGTTTTCTGTTCGCAGCGTCACCCGGAAGTTGCCGGTACGCAGGAAGGTGTGCGCAGGCGAGTCATCTAACGACACACTGTCGTCGCCAAATTCCCAGCGCACCAGCGAGAAGTTGCTGCCCTTGTTGGTAAACGAATAGGAGAACGGGTCGTCGGGGTCGATCTGTTCGAATTCAAACATCGCCTGAGGTTTCGGCTCATCCGGCTCGGGTATGGGAGCGGGTTCTTCCTTGCAGGCGAAGAAGAGTACAATCAATAGTGCCCACGGGCCGCGGGCCGTTATCCATTTCATGATGTTTATCGTTCTCATTATCATGATTTTACTTGCTTTTATTGCCTAATCTTTATGTTCGTCAATTGTTTTTTCTAGGGGATCCGGATGAGACGCCATTCTGCCAATTGCCAGAGCCCGTCGCCCCGGTTCTCGTCAAAGTAAATCCGGTAATGGGTATAGCTGTTTGTGTTGTTGAACTCAAACCGACGCGTTTGGAAACGTTGCGGGAATTCCTCTTCCGTGCGTTTGTCTAGCTCCACCCAATCCGTACCGTTGTTGGAAGCCAGTATGCGCCAGCTCTTGGGGTCGCGACCTTGGGCGTCGTTTGCGGATGTGAGCGTATAGGCGCCGATCTTGGTCGCGTCTTCAAACACGAGCTGCGCCCAGAGATCACCGCGGAAGTCGCGGACCAGGAATTTGGTGTTGACGTTGTTATCAACCAGTTTCGGCGAGCCTTCGCCATGTCCCGGACCGTCGGGATGATCGCGGTTTACGCTGTACGTGGTACCTTGGTTGGTCACGTCTACCTCCAATACATGCTGCGGATGAATAAGCACGATGACCGATTTTTTCTCTTCATCCAGCACGTGGATGGATGGGTCATCGAGGGTCACGGCCACGGCCAGTAGTTCATCGGGGTGCTGTTCTACAACAGACCACTGTACGAAGAGATCCAATGGCGCCGAACTGGTATTGGACGCGATGCGTTTTACGGTATCCATGGTCACTTGTTCGATGGTCAACGCTACCGTATTTTCCGGTAAGACCCCAGCTTCGATGAGCGTCGCAATCGTATCGGTATTAACTCGGGCACGCACCGTGAACGGTTTGCCCGGGACGCCGGCCAGCGAAATGCCCAAGGGCACATTCATTCCGCCGGATTGCGACTGGTAGTTCTGCCGGTTGCGCGCTTCGAGTATGCCGCCCCCGCCATTGGTGATAGACAGGTAGCGGATTTCGCTAGGTTGCAGAATATCGGCGGTATTCAATACCACTACGGCTGAGGATGACTCGGCAGTTATCGTGTTGCCTTTGCCGGGGTTGGCCAATCGGTAGGCGAACGCCACGCGTTTCCCGTAATTGCGTTCCAGGAAGCCAAGGTTGATGGAAATTTCAAAGGCACTACTTCGGGCGCCGAACGAGAAGGTGGCGGCTGTTGGAATAGCTACCTGGTTCCTCGGTATGGCCACCACGTCATCCAGTTCGCCGCTACCGATCAACTGGTCGACGGTGTCGGGATTGAGCTGCAATTCAACCTGGAAGGCTTTCGATGCAGGTTGCGCCAAGGTGACGGCTAGCGGTACGACGATGAGCTCACCTTCTTTGCGAACCTCACCCATGTCGGCATCTGGCGAAACCGTGGTTGGGTTGTTGTGATCTAAATCGAATGTTTCCAGTGCTGGTTGCTCGCACGCTGCCACCAACAAGCCGGTGGCCAAGAGTGCTACGTAAACCAGGGATTTTATGTTTGACCTAATCATATGCGGTTAAATTAGTTAAATGAACAGCTCACTTATTGATCGAGCCATACCCGGCCATCCAATTGCCAGTTTTCTTGGCGCGGAACCTTGAGCCACGTCATGATCTGCACGGCAACATCAATATTGCGGGGCACTGTTTCGCCCAAATCTTCAGAACTTGGTGCACATACGTAGTCAGCAAGGGGATCGCGCGTGATGTTATCACCCGAAAGGGTCATGTGGCCTCCCAATGGTCCCTCATCTTTGATTTCATTGCCTTCAGATCCGACCACGGGCCACAAACCGGCAAGGAAATCGTGATAAGGATGGTCTTCGGGAACGCCGATTTCACACGAATATTGCCGCAGTACATCCTCGGGCAGTGCAACCTTCCAAAAACGGACGTCTGCAATGTAACAGTCTGCCTGCCCCTCCTCGTTTCGGGATCCAAGAATCAGCGGTAGGTCGTTGGTGATGCTACCGTAGTTCGTGATATTGACTTCGTTGTTGAATTGGCCGTTGGTATACGTGCGCACAAAACGCTCCCCGTCGCGGATGACGCCCACCACGGCAATGCTGTTCCATGTGGCATTGGCCAGGTTACCACCGTTTGTCTGGCCTACATTACCGCCCAATCCACGGGCGTTGAACTGCCAGCCGCGGCCTTCGAGGAAGATGGTCCAGCCCACGTCATCCCAGCTCCAACGGTTCCGCTTGGAGAGTAATGCCGGGTACCGGTATTCGAAGTTATTGTCCGGTCCAGGGTTTTTCTTGATTTTCAGTTCAATGGTAAACGCCGAGTTGTCCAAATTGTAAAAATCGTTGTTTCCGGCCGTTACCTCGCCGCGTACCTGGTCACGGAAATGGACAAAATCGCCCTGGAACCGGATGCCCAGGAACGGTTTGTTGATAATCCGCGTGTTGTACCTATTGGCGTAAAAAATGGTAAAAGTATTGACTTCCGGTTCGCTGAATATCGTGTTGTCGTTTTCCCATTCGGGGACTTCGAAATCACCACCTTTGCTCGATGTAATGACCACCAACCAGTTCTCCGAACTGTAATTGGGGCGGTCGCGCAGCGCTTGTAGGAGCTCGCCTACACGGTCGTCAAATTGGGTGAGTGCGGCTTGGTACTCCGGTACGGATAAATCGTAACCGTGCTGGCGTCCGGCCTCGTCTACATCGGTATAGTGCGCGGTTACTACGGTAATGTCGTCTTCGGTCAGTGCACTGGCTGCTGCTGCCTGTACCGCGGCATCGTTATCCAACAGCGTACGAGTATCGGCACCGGCCGTGAGGTGGTCGTGAAATGCCGAAGATGATGTATATACCTGCACGTTGCTCGTTGGTAATGCCTCTTTGATGCGCTCAAAAATCAATGGAAAGCTTTCCAGGTTGGCACTGGAAAAGTCATTTCCCACAACACCGTGCTTGTTTTTTTGCACACCCGTAAGCAAATCCGCCCAGTTGGTACCGTTCTGTGGCGATGTTTCCTCATCAGACAGTGACTCCCAAGAGTATATGGCATTCGGAAGCAGCGAGTGGATATGGGCGAAGTCACCCTCGCGTACCGATTTGCCGCGGGCGCCGTCTGCAATGATATAGAGCACACGTGGCGAGCCGAAAGCCACTTCAACCGAGTCGACCGGGTCCGTTTCCGGGATGACCTTAGCAAATTCCTGGTTGCATGACCAGATGAGGGTGGCGGCCATCAGGGCAAGTATGGCCGATGGGGATGTTATTTTGGTATGGATTGTATAACGCATGGTTTTACTAGTTATTCAATAATTACACGGATATAGTTGTATGCATCCTTGCTGTTGAATTGGCTGAATTCGCCATAGATAAGGAGTGCCCGGCGGCCATCCTGCCCCGTCGTTTCCACGATATTCTCTATTGTACCGTCGAATATGCCGGTCGCATTATAACCCGGTATGAGATTGCCCGATTCGTCGAGCACCATAAACCCGTTTCGCGCGACGCCATTATACGTACGGAAATCGCCGCTGACAATGATCTTCCCGTCGCTCAGCTGTTTGGCAAAGTTGGGGCCGCTGCCATCGAACGTTTTGGCCACAAACGATTCGTCGAGCGTGCCGTCTTCGTTCAATACCGCTACGCGGTTGGCAGGCTTTCCGTTGTACTGCCGGAAATTACCGGCAATGATGTATTTCCGTGTCGTAGCGTTATAAAAGAGTTTGGCGATGGACTGGTCGGCTCCCGATCCGCCGGGATTGAAGGTTCCGTCGACCGAACCATCGGTATTCAGGCGAAGTATCCGGCCGGCCGGCACGCCATCAAATTGGTTGAAACTACCATAAACCATAAATTTGCCGTTGTGTGTACCACCATCATGAACAATGGTGTAAACGTCACCATTGCCACCGGGGCGGAATCGGTCGGCAGCCTCGTCAAACCGGAAGGTCGAATCCAAGGTGCCGTCGGCATGCAACCGGGCCAAGTGCCGTACTTCCACGCTATCCATGATGACCGAATCGCGTGTTTCCAGCCGGTTGGGTTTATCATATTGCCTGCTGATGTAATAGCGGAAGCCGCCGCCTACTACGACCTTATTTCCTTGCGGATAAACACGGCCTACGTGCCCATCGAAGCCCCCGTTGAAACTCGGGTAGTATTTTATCGTATCCGACTGGTCTGGCCGCCGGAAGGGGCGAATACCCATCGTGTCAATGGTGCCGTTGCCGTTTAGCTTCGTGAGGTTACTGATGTCGGTACTCCGTTGCGAGTATCCGCTGAATGCGCCACCGATGAGGTAGCCGTTATTGAAAGGGACAATATCATTGAGGGCTCCGTTTGCGCCGAGACCGGAGCGTAGACTAGCATCGTAGGTGCCGTCAGAAAACGTACGGGCAATGCGGTTGATGCGACGGATGACGCCCTTGTTGTCGTAGTCGGTAAAGTTGCCGACCAACAGCATCCGTCCGTCTTCGGTCCAGATGACTTGCTCAACACTCCCGTCGGTACCGCGCGCTGCATTGAAGGTCGGGTCGACGTTGATTTTGCCGGTGACAGAAAAATTCGGACCGAATACCACGACGTCGCCGATGGAGACGGTGGTTACCCCCGTGCTCGCAAAATCGGGTACGATAAGCTTGATTTCCGTTTCCGTTACTTCGGTGATTTCCGCGATTTCACCGTTGAATCGGAAGACCAGCTCTTCGCGGAACGGCAGCAGTCCTGATGCTTTAATGGTGACCTCGGTGCCTGGAAGGCCGGAAGCGGGAGTGGGGGCCTGGTTCCGGTTCACGGTAATTCCCAAAGGCTCTTTTCCGGGTCCATACGGTTCTTCCGGTATCATTTCCTTGCTGCACGACCAGCAGCAGCACCCCAACGTGGCCAGTACAACGATTGTTTTTATTATTGATTGCATAGTTATCTTCGTTTACGTCTTATCGCTTGCTTTGAATGATATCATTGATGACTTCCTGCTGATTAAAGCCAAACCCAATAAAGCCAAACCCACGTCCAGTGAAGTCCAATACATGCACCACGCCGTTGCTGGGTTGGATGTCGGACGAAGCTACCGGCGCAGTGTTCCAAGATTCGGGAATAGAAACGTTGGGTATATACGAAATATGAAGCTGCCGGTAACCCATATACTTCAGTCGGGATTCGGTAGGTTTTCCCTCGTCGTTGACCGCATCGTTGAATACCACGCCGATGTTGCTCACCGTGTTGTTGTAAGCATAATAGTTCTGACCACCGAAGGTATTGAGCACACTGAAGTCGATCTGCGGGTAGTCGCTCAGCTTATGTCTGCCGTGAAACATATATCGTTGGAGGTATTTCCGCCAGATGGCCGAGTCGACATCGGCCAAGGTCTGGATGGTGTCCAAGCCGAGGTTGTAAAGCTGTTGGTTCGCGCCATTGCCCATCCAACCGGGATCGGTGCCTTGGTAATTCACCCGGCCAAGCAGCAGCTTGATATTCACATCGCTGGGCGAGAAGAAAGTCAATTCGTCGGCGGTGAAGTTCTCTTCCAAACCGGCCAGTCGTACCAATTGGCCAATCGTGTCGAGTTGCGGGTTTGAATCGAGGTATTCCAGCATCGTGCCGTTGAATGTTGGACTGGCCAACCCGCCGTCCAGGTAATAGTCATCGCGCTCGCACGATGAAGAAAGGCAAGCCAACCCCACCAGCAGCGGAAGGGCGGTGAACTGCCAAAATATGCGTCGTTTTATTGTATGCTCCATCATTTCAACTTTTTTTTTCACGCTGTATCTGTAATTTATCTGAAGTTGAGCCAATATTCATTGAGTACGACTTTCGGATTGTTTATCCGTGCCGATGGGTTTAAGGGCCATGTCCACGCCCTTCGGTTGTACTGGTCCGAGTTCAACGGGTTCCGTGCGAACGTGGGGTTCATGATGCGTTGCGTACGTACCAGGTCGAAATAACGGTGGCCCTCGCCAAACAATTCACGGCAGCGTTCCCAAAAGATGAAATCCCTCAGCTCCTGCCCGCCGGTACCGGTATATGGCGTAGCCTCGGCACGGTTGCGGATGAGGTTGAGCGACGCGATCGCTTCGGTGTCCCGCGATAGCTCAGCCAGTGCTTCTGCATGTAACAGGATGGCGTCGGCATATCGGAAAATCATGAACGTATTGTCGGGGTTGCGGTCTTCGTTGCCCGATGCATAAACGTTGAAGCCGAATTTGACTGCCGTGAACTGCCCGCTGTTTGACAGCATATCGTCAAACCAGAAATCGGCACGCTTATCGGCCAACCCGGCGGGGTATAGCTTGGCCATGTATGTATCGATGAAATAGCAATGGCTGATCTGGTTGTTGAAGCGTGGGAACTTGTACGGCCAACGCAGGAAATGGTCGCCGAAGGGTGACAGCGCCGCGTTGGCATCCTGGTAGTTGATGCTCCTGTAAAATTCGAACAGGCTTTCGTCCGACCGGCCCTTCATCACCGTGGCCCAGCCGTCTTCGGTAAGCGGGTAGAGCCGATAGGGGCCCTGCTGGATCAGCTCGGTACCCAAAGCGGCAACCTCGGCGTAATACTGTTCGCGCCTGTTGCGGTCAAAGCCGGCGTTCCACATGTTCATGTGCATAAGCAGGGCAATGATGCTGCCGCGGGATGCGCGCGCGCCTTTCAATGCCGGATCGGGAAACTGCCATGGAAGTGCGTCTTTGTGCGGGCGCAGGTCCTCCAAGCATTTGTTCAGTACGGATACCATGGGCTCGCGGGCCAATTCCTCGGCGTGGTAAGGGTCGGTGTAATAAACCACGTCGCCATACAGCCGCACCATCCAGAAATAAGTAAAGCAGCGCATGAAGGTCGCTTCAGCGATGTATCGGGATTTGTCTGTTTCGCTGAGACCGGGTATGCCTTCTTCCAGCTTGCTTATCAGGATATTGGCGGTTTGGATGACCTGGTAATACCGCTTCCAGTCCGTCACGTTGATATAATTATACCAATCCCACGGTGTGCCCGAAGAGATGACGGAAAGCATGTCGTTGTTACCGAGGAATTCGACTACCCTTCGGGCGCTGTAACTGTTGGCACCCGGCGAAGCGAACACTTCGCCAGAGCGTGTCTCGCCGATGGCTCCGATGACCCAACTCTCGTTGATTTTCTCGAAAAACATGCTGTACATATTGGCCACGTTGGCCTCTACATCACCTTTTGAAAGATAGAAGTTATTCCCGGTGAGCCGGTCTACCGGCTGTACCGTGAGGAATTCCTTGCAGGAGGAAGCGGTTACCGCCAAGGTGAGTATTATTATCCATTTAACTGTTCTCATAATCATATCGCGCTTAGAATCCAATGTTTAAACCGACGTTGTAGGTGCGGGGCACGGGGTAGCCCTCGGAAACATCACGGCCCATCGTCGTCACGTTTTCGGGGTTGGGGCCGGTAAACCTCGAGAAAGTATGCAGGTTTTCACCCGATATATACACCCGTAGGTTGTCCAGCCCCCATTGGCGGACCAGATCCCGCTCGAACATGTAGGAAAGGACAATGCTATTGATCTTGAAATAGGTGCCGTCTTCGGCCCATAGGGTCTGGTCAAAGCGTACCGGCCGTATGGCACCATAACGCTTGTAATCATAAACATACGGGTAAGTGGCCTGATCGCCCGGTTGGCGCCACATGTCCACGTCGTTCAACGGTACGACTACCCGATTGCCGAACGGATTGCCCATCAGGCCGAGACGCTGCGCAAGTGCATTGTTGAGGATCGTCCGTTTTCCGGTGAATGAGCCGTTGAGGTTAAAACCGAAGTTTTTGTAATTGAGCATGATGGATGCTCCGCCCGTAAACAGCGGCTGGGAGTTGCCCGTACGCTGGTAGTCTTCCGTGGTGAGGTAATAGTCGTTGTTGGCATCTTGGATCATGGGGTCGCCGGCTTGGAAGGCCTGGCCGTTGGTCTGGTAGCGGAGGCCCGTAACCGGGTCTACCGGCACGTCAGCATCCGTGGCAAACACGCCCTCGTTGACGTACAGGTAATTAGCCAAAGTGGCCCCGCCGACGCGCAGGATCACGTGCTGGTTGTACTGATTGACGTCAAAATCCCAGCGGATAAACTGGCCGGAATAGTGGTCGGGCAGCGAAAGCAACACATCTTTGTTGTAAGCGCCGTTTACCGAAAAGGTGAGGTTAAAATCGCTATCCAGGTTCAACGGACGGAACATGACGAACAATTCGTGCCCATAGTTGGCGATGCCGGCACCGTTGCTGAAGATTTTGTTAAAGCCGGTGGTGTTGGGCAGGAACTGCTCGAACAGCTCGTTTTCAACCTTTTTGAAATAGGTGTCATAAATCACTTCTACACGGCTGTTGAACAGCGAGAAATCGAGCCCGGCGTTGTATTGGGTATTCGTTTTCGGTTGGAGACCCGGATTTGGGATTTGGTCGAAATCCAAGCCGATGCCCTGCTGCCCGTTGTAGTTGCCGGTGATGTCGAATCTACCATAGATGCGTTCTAGGGTACCCGTAGGGATGATGTTGACACCCCAGCTCAACCTGATCGCGCCGTAGTCGAGCCATTCCAATCCTTCCAGGAACGGCTCTTTGTCGAAGTTCCAGCGGAGTCCGATGGCCGGGTTGCGGGCGTATAGGTTTTCAAAGCCATTGGCCGACGAACCATCGAGCCGGTAGGAGAGATCCACCACGTAACGTTTGTTGAAATCGTAAGATGCCGCCAAGGCGAATGAAGCGGCCCGTTCATCGGTATAGTCGTCCAACAATCCACCACCCCGCGAGAAGTAGCCATCGTACCCAAGGGGGCCTTGCAATTGGTCATTAGGACTCCGTTCGTTCCGCGTTACTGCGCTTTGACGCCCGGCGATGCGAAACTCGTTGAAGAAGTTGATGAATAGGTTATGGTTATCGTTGAATGTAGCCGAATAATTCAAGCTATTGCGGTTGTATAGTTGTGTGGTGCGTCCGTTGTAAGAGTACACCTCCGCGAATTGATTATTGGCCACAGCCGGTGTGAAGGTGTCTTCGGTCTTCGATTCGTACTCGTAACTTACGCTGGTGCTGGCGCGCAGTCCTTGGATAAATTCATAGCTTCCTTCGAGATTGGCGCGGATAAGTCGCGTCGCGTTATCGTTGTCTGTGGCCAGTACCGAACTGTGGCTGCCACCCGCTTGGTAAAAAGAAGGTGGCGGCAGCAGGGTAGAGGAAAGCCCGTTGCTTGCCACGCCGGTTTGCAACATACCAATGCCGTCGCCCACGCTTTGTTGGCCAAGTTGCCCCGTCACCGCTCCGATAATCTGGAACCGCCGGTCTTCAGGTTGATACTCCATGCGCAGGTTGGCGTTGTACCGCGTGAAGCCGGTATTGCGGATGATGCCCTGGTCGCTGAAATAGCCGAGGTTGGCTTTGTAGTTGAACAGTTGGTCGCCTCCGTCAATATGCAGGTTGTGGCTTTGGTTGTACTGGGTACGGTAATAATAGTCCTGCCAGTTGGTGGAGTTGTTCCAGTAGGCATTGAGGCTGTCGGAAAGAAACGGTGTACTTGAGATGTCCCAGATATCATTAACGGACATCGCATTGCCGTAGATTTGTTGCAGTTTGAGTTGCCGCTCCAGATTGCCACCCAGCGTTTCACGCAGCTTGGGTGGTGTACGGATGAATGAATTGTGCGTGTAGCGCACGCGCGGAATCGGTGAGTTTCCGCGCTTGGTAGTGATGATGATGACCCCATAGGCGGCCATTGAGCCGTAGAGTGACGTAGCCTGTGCATCTTTCAGGATTTCGATGCTGGCGATGTCTTCCTGCGGGATGAGTGAAAGCGGGCTGATGCCAGGGCCCTGCTGTTGGAAGCCGTATTCGGTAGCCCTGTCCGCATCCATCGGTATGCCGTCGATCACGTAGAGCGGTGATGTGGGCTGCAGGAAGGACTGGTTGCCCGAACCGGTCATCGACACCGTTGAGAGCCCGCGGATCTGGGTAGAACCACGAAAGCCGGGGGCACCCGTGGTTATCTGGGTGTTCATTCCCGGTACACGTCCTTGGAGCAATTGCTCGATGTTGGCCGTGGGGACGTCTTGCACATCGTCGCCACTCAAGCCGAAGGAAGAACCGGTACTTAGTTCTTTGGAGCGCTTCTGGTATCCGCGGATAACCACTTCTTCAAGTTGGTTGTCAAGCGGCGCAAGCTGTATGTTGAGGACCGTCCGTCCGGAGCCAACATTCTGTGAACGCTCATTGTAGCCTACGATTCGGAACACCAACACGGCATTGGCGGGCACAGATACCCGGAAATTTCCGTTATCGTCTGTGGATGTTAGCGCCCTGAGGGGCCTACCCGTTAATACGGTAACGCCGCCGAAAGGTTGCCGGTTCTCGTCAATGACGTGGCCGGTAACCGTTATATTTGTTTGGGCACGGGCAACATGGCCTTGAGACAGCAGGACTACTGCTGTTAATAGGGTGAACAATGCCTTCATGTTATTCATCTTCAAACTTTGGTAATTCATTTCTAAAATGGAATACAATCTCCCAGTCGCCGGGGCGGAAAATGCTGAAGTCCAAGCCGAATGTCGCATAGGTTAGCTCACCGCCGAACCCTTTCCGCGAATATTGGAAAGAAACGGAGGCATTGGTCCCACCGCTGGACGTGTATGGGGTCTGGAGATTCACCAGCGGGATGGGGTAGGCGACGTCGTATTGGACATATTCCGTTGTTTTCTCGATATTGAATCCATGCACCAACGTGCCCCACTTGGTTTCGTTGAATGCGTCGGGATCGATAAAATTGTCGTCAGGATCCATGAATTTAAAGCGCAGGTTGTGTCCATTACCGCCTTCGAACGGCCGGATATACACTACTACATCCTTGATCTGGTTGTTGCTTTGCAAGGGCCGGTTGGACTTCTCGCCGATTACATTATCCAACCGTGGGCGGATGTAGTCCCGCTTGTTGGGGTTTTCGGGGTCCGTAGGGTCCCGGGCCACATCTCCTGAGTATGGGTCGATATCATTCGACGGGGAGTACGGGCGTTCCAGCCAAGGGATGAATTGGAAATCAGGGATATATACCGTGCCACCCGTGTTGGTTACTTTAAGGTCGAAGAACCGCGTTTCTTGTACCAGTATGGTCGTGTCTTCCGGCCGCGGTTCAATCAGCTCACTATTGGCTGACGCCCAAAGGATGAATTGCCCCGATTCGCGTACCTCGAAAAGCGGCCGGTCTTCCAACTTCCGTTTCGCCTCAATCTCTTCGAGTGAGGTTTCAAGGCCGTCGTAGGCGGCTGTCCATACGTAGGTGGGCCTTACCTGGAATAGGTCGGTTACCGGCCGCCCGTCGCCGTAGCGGGCATTGACGATTTCAAACGTCAACGGCATGGTGGACGCGTCGGCATTGAACTGGCCCATGAGGTTCGTGCGTCCCAAGATTGGTTCCAATATCTTACTGCCGTAGTTGATGTTTTCGCTGATGTATTCTTTTTCTTCGGGAAGGTTGAACATTTTCTCACATCCCTGGAGAATGGAGCCCGCAACCAATATGCTCAGGCCTATGTTTCTCCGTATTTTCCTATTGCTTGTCATATACGCTCGTATTGTGGCATTAACTTTTAATCTTGTGCATCCCCATCCTCAGTTTGGTCGGGTGCGTTTACTGACCAATCGGCCATTTGCATGGTATCCCCACTCCGGTTACGAAGGATGTTGAGCCGGTAATATTGGTAAGCCACCCGATTATTGATGCGGTAGACTTTCATCTGAAAACGTTCTTCGAAAATCTCGCCGGCCCGTGAATCCAGGGTAACCCACGTTTCCCCGTCATGCGAAGCCTCAAGGTTCCAATCGATTGGATCGCGCTCGGGGAAGTCGTTGGCAGAAGTAATGGTATAGGCACCCGCAACGGTTGGCTCGTTCAGTTTGAATTGCAGCCAAGCCCCGCCGAAGCCCCCTAGCAGGAACTTGGTTTCGCGGTTTCCATCGAATGCAAATTGGGCGGCTTCGATATGATTTGGGCCACCCGAGTTTTCCCGGGAGGTGGACCACTCGCCGCCCACCAAATGGAACAGGTTGGGTGGTGGCGGTATGAACGTTAGTCGACTGATGAAATCGCCGAAACCGAACACGTGGTCACTGTTTACCACATGGACGAACGCGTTGTCGGTTTCAATATTAACAGAGCCGGTGGTCGTTGTGAACCAGTTACGCCGGAATTGGCTTTTCTTCGTATCGCTGAAATCGATGGTTTCCGGGCCGCCGTCGACGAATCCAGAGGAATTGGTATAGGCTAATTTCGCGTGCATCGGGTAGCCATGGCGTATCCCCTGCAAATTGACGCCATCTTGCAGCAGCATGGAATCCGTGGGGTATTTGCCGCGGATGATGTATTGCGTGAGCATGGTGTCCAAATGGCGTTGATCGATGGTGGCCAGGTATTCCGAAGGGCGGTCGGCCAGGTAACGGATGTTGTTGAGGTTGGTGATCGCCAATTGGAAACTTTCGTTGGTGAGCGCGAATACGGTAATGTTACTATCGCGGAGGGTCTGCTCCAGTCCTAACCGATCGATGACTTGCAGCAGGGAATCGTAGACACCGTGCTTACTCTGAAGGTAAGCGTAAGTGTCACCGTTAAAGTGCTTGTCGATTTCGTCAGGCTGGTAGTATCCGCGGTCTTTAGCGCAGGCGAAGACAAGCAGTAGAAGCACTAATGGATATCCGTATGATTTAATAACGTGTTTCATGTTGTTGTCCGATTCGTTATTTCCAATATTCGTTTTGAGTCAATTTCTTGTTTTGAGCCAGCAATGACGGTGCTACCGGCCATAGGTGGCCATTGTCAGCCAGCAGCGGTGCTACAACGGGGTGGCTAGGCCGGATGCGGTTGTAGCGTATCAAGTCATACCACCTGTGCCCTTCGCCCATCAGCTCCCGCTGTCGTTCGCGGAAGATGGAATTGAGCAGATCGCCGTTGATGTCTTCATTGTAAGGGTCTAAGCCGCGCCGTGTGCGGATGGCGTTGAGCATTTCAATGGCGCCTTGGCGTTCACCAAGTACGGCTAATGCTTCGCCACGGAGCAGCGTGATGTCTTCCAGCCGGGTAAATACCAGTGCGCTCGAATAGAAGCGGAAGGTAGGGTCGGAGACACCGCCCATGATGCATTTGATTTTGCTGAAAATCGGGTATCGGCCGTTGTAGTTGGTGAAGTAGCGATCGGATACAGGTGTGCCCAACGTATCGAGACTGAAGCGCTCATCTCCAGCTTCGTTGAAAATGCTGATGATCGAGTCTTTCGGCAGGTAAATGTCAGGAATGCGTTTATTAACCACCGGTTCGGCCAACGTGAGTTCTTCAACGTGCCCCGTAAATGATCCATCCACGTGTGCCCACACGAACGCGAAGCCGAAGAGTTGGTTGTGCCGTTTATCGTAGAAAAAGCCATTCGCATCGGTAAGGTGGCTGGTTGAAATATAGTCGTTGTTGCCGCGCTGGTAGTTGTCGATCACGAACTTGCTATAGATGGCCGCGTCGGGGTAGTTGCCCTGCCAAGCAGCAAGGTGGGCCAGTACCGCATATGCGGAAAGCTTACGAGCCAAAGCTCCATTCCAACGGCTCTCCGCTTCATTATAGTAATCTCCTTGTTGCTGTTCGTCGCCGGCACTGTAGCGATAGGGAAGGTCGGCCGCGGCGGCGAGCATTTCTTGCTCTGCCCATGCCAGTACCTTGGCTTGGTTTTCGCGCGGCTTATCTTCAAACCGGCCATCGTACGACGAGATGATGAGCGGCACATCGCCCCAGATACGTACCATGTAGAAATAGGCAAAAGCACGTAAAAAGCGGATCTGGGCAATATCAACCACCATATTGTTTTCGGTGTAGCGTAGATCTTTTTCGCGCACCTCGTGGATGCGTTCGAGGAATACGTTGGCCGAATTGATGACCGCGTACCACCGCCGCCAATTCGATACGGCTTCGATGCTGGGATATGATGCGGTGAGGTCTTGCATGATAATCGCGCGGAGGTCTTGTCGCGTTGGGGCGGTGAATTCACCCGCCCTGACATCGCCGTACAACCAGTGCGCATTGTGGTCTACCAATGCTGCCCGGACCAGTCCATAGGTGCCCATGATAGCCGCCCGGCTATCTTCGAGTGTGTTCCACATGTTTTTTTCGCCCACTACACGCGAAGAGTCAACGTCAAGCATCTTCTGGCATCCGCTCAATCCCACGAGCAAAACCATGCAGGGAACCAGTAGTTTTATCACACCTGTCAGGAATCGGTTATTTGTCGATTTATTCATCATTTCTTTTTTTTCTCTTGGCCAGTCGGTTATAAACTCATTCTAACACCCAATGTGTACGTCCGCGGTATTGGAAGCCCATAGCCTGTATCATACCCCATGAAGTCTGCCAGTTCGGGGTCCCTTCCGGTATACGGGGTAAGTGTAAACAGGTTATGGCCGGTGCAATAGATGAACATGCGGCCTATTTTCGAACCTTTGTTCAGCAGATCGGTCAGATCATATCCCAACGAAACGGTTCGCAACTTGATGAAGGATGCGTTTTCGAGGAAAAGATCCTGCTCTTTACGGTAGGGAATGACGTTGCTCCAGGGATTGTAAAGCGGATAGCGGCTATAATCGCCGCGTTTCTCCCAAAACGTGATCTCCTTCACCGAGTTCATTTCGGTAACCCCTTCGCGGTTGATGAAATCAAACCGGTTGGCCATTTCGGCATTCAGCACATTCCGTCCGATGTTGAAATAGAAATGTGCATCCAAATTCCAGTTGCCATACGTGAACTGGTTCATGAATCCGCCGACTACTTTCGGTAAAATCGTTCCCGTTAGCTCACGGTCGGCGTCATTGATGATGTTGTCTCCATTGACATCTACCCATCGGGGGTCGCCGGCGCGCAGCGGGATGCCGCTGTAGGTCATGGTATTTCCTTCGGCGGTCGGGACTTCGTCGTCCGTCAAGTATATGCCCTCGTTCTGCAGTATCCAGAAACGGTCGATGCGCTCACCCACTCGGAATAGCCGGTTGTTAATGACGATTTCGTTAAGCCCGCCGGGTAAGCTAACCAGCCGGTTGGTGTTGTAATTGAGGTTCAGCGATGGTGCCCAGGTGAAATTATCCTTTTTCACCGCATCAACACCCAATAGTAGCTCCACCCCCGTATTGTTCACATCCATGCCGGCGTTGTACGACTGGCGGTAGCCGAATTCGGCATACGAGGGGATGCCGAGCAACTGGTTACGGTCATATTTGGTGTACCAATCCAGGTTGATGCGGAAACGCTCATTGGCAAGTCCGATGTCTAACCCGATATTTAACTGGTCGCTATATGCCCAGGGGATGCCGTAGCCCGACCAGCCGAAATCATAGGGTCGGTTCAGCACGCCGAAGCCGTTGTAGCCGGGGGTGATTACGTTGCCGGTGTATCCCACAAAAGTGGAGTAGGAGGGGCCTTGGGAAAAATTGTCGAATACATTGAGGCGGCCTAAGCGCCCCGCACTGGCACGGAGGTTAAATGTAGAGAATGCAGCGGCATCCGCCAACAGGTCATTCTTGATGTTCCAATCAAACGATAAGGTCGGCGTAAACAGCCACCGGTTGGTGGGCTGGGCGTTAGACGAACCGTCGGTGCGCAGCAGGAGTGATACGGTATACCGGTTGTCAAAACGATAGGTGCCACGGCCGTAGAACGATACTAAGTTCTGGTTGGTATAATCCAAGAACTTGAAAACGAGTTCGCGGGGAAAGGCCAGGGGATTGAGGTAGTTGCCATCGTCGGGGTCCGATTCCAGTAGGTTGATTTTGATGAAATCGTTGATGCCTTTGTACGCATAGGCGTAGTTGTATTTAAAAGCGTCCCATTGCAGTACATTGCCGGCCTCGATCAGGAAACTGTGTTGGTCGCCGGTTGAAGCGTCATACGAGATATGATTATCGAAAATAAGCCGTTGGTTATAACCGTAGTAATTGGAAGCAAAGCTATTTTCTTCCATCAGCGTGCGCGGGTAGAACAGATCCCGTCCACTTTCATTATAGTCTACGGCGAGGCGGGAGGTAATCATTAGCCGATCGAGATCGAAGACCAGTTTGGCGTGCCCTTCAACGATGTTTGTTGCGTTGTTGTCAAAACTGTTGTCAAATTGGTTGAGGTACTGACTGTAAATGCGGTTGTTGGGAGAGAGCGGCGATGACAGATCAGGGATGTAGGACATCGTCGAAAACCGGTCGCGTAGCGTGCGGTTGCGGTCGCGTACCACCCGGTTGCCATTGATCATCGCCGAAAACAACAGCCATTCCGTCGGCTTCATGTTGATGTTGAAGAGCGCACTATAGCGCTTCATACCCGTTTGGTCGGCTACACCCTGGTTTTGCATGTGGCCTACGGCAAAACGGAAATTGGCACGGTCGCCCCCACCTGAAATATCGGCGTCGGCCGAGTAAACCAGCCCGTTCCGGTAATAGCTGTCGGACCAATCGGAAGGCCCATAGTACGCCACGTTCAATGAATCACTTAAGTATAAAGGATAGGCGTCGTCTGCCGAATACCGGCCAATGGCCGTGTAGCGGTCGTAAAACTGCTTTCGGAATGCGTTTTCGTAGTCTCCGTTGATCGTAGTGATGGTAGGGCGCTGAGCTACACCGATATACGAATTGAAACTGATGCTCCGCTTGGCACCGGGCTGCTTGGTGGTGATGGCGATAACGCCGTTGGCAGCCAGTGGGCCGTAGAAGGCGGTGTTTCCAACGTCTTTAAGCACCTGGATCGATTCAATGTTGTTCATGTCGATGTTAGTCAGCAGGTTAGTAGCCGTGCCGATACGGTCAAATTGATACTGCTGAATATCAAAAGCAAACGGGTGCTCGCCAATGAGGGGGATACCATCCAGTACGACCAGCGGTTGTGACTGGTAGATTTCCTTTTGGCCCAGGATAGGCATCGATATTCCACGGATATACATGGGCTGCACCGTTCCGGGTTCACCCGAATTCTCTTGTACATAAAGGCCCGGAGCTTGGTCCTTCATATACTGTTGGAGCGTCGCAGCGGGGAAACGTGCTATTTTATCCGCATCTAATGCCACGGTAAATACGTGCTGATCATTGAAAATGGAATCCCTTCCGGAAGGGAACAAGCCTGTTGCCGCTGAATCCACTGCAAGGCTATCTTGCTGCCCGGCAGCTTCCACTAAGGTGTCTTGAACTGCTCGATGAAGCACACCAGCTCGAAAAATAGAACCTGCAGACACTGAATGTATGGATAACATCAGTATACAGCCAATTAAGATTCTCATATTATGCATATATATTGGTTTTTCAGAATGTATCTTGTAAGGTTAATTCCGGTAATAGTCGGCACACGCAGTGCATACTCCGCGGATAAACTCGCATAAGTAAATAGCGTAACTAGCACGGCAGGCTTATCGCCGCTAACCGACACAACAATCAGTTGGGAATAGATGGCGAATGCCTACGCAAGCGCGACGACACGAAAACTAGGTAATGAATGTAAATACGATTCTCATAATTAATTTTTTCTTGGTTTTTTATTTAACAAGTTAATTTTTAACTGTGCTGGCTCGTTAGTCAGTGGTTAATAATAGTACTTGGTTTGCAACGGCTAAATTACAAACAAAAAACGTTTTAGCAAGTTTTTTTTTGTTTTTCTAAACGAATGACATGAAACACGCTATTAATGAGCTGTTTGCGATTGAATGTGTGGTGCTGAAAGAGTAATCAAACGTTTGTTTTAATTTTGTAATTAATAGCCATAAAATGAAGAATTTCTTAATTACTGTCCGTAATTTTGCAGCAATTATAATATAATGGCGAAGAAAACGAAAAAGGCTACCGAAGAGGTAGATGTTGTTCTTATCGGTGCGGGCATCATGAGCGCCACGCTGGGTACGTTAATCAATGAGCTGCACCCCCGTGCAAGTATCACGATATACGAGCGTCTTGACGAGGTGGCGGCAGAAAGCTCCGACGCATGGAATAACGCGGGTACCGGCCATTCCGCACTGTGTGAATTGAACTACACGCCACAGCGGGCGGACGGGTCGGTAGCTATCAGCAAAGCCATCAAGATTGCAGAGGCCTTTGAACTTTCTAAAGAATTTTGGTCTTACCTGGTCGCCAATGGTATCATCGATCGCCCCGAAGACTTTATCCGGAGCGTTCCGCATATGAGCTTCGTGTTTGGCGATGAGAACGTGGCATTTCTCCGCAAACGCTATGAGACCATGCGGGAGCATCACCTGTTCAACGGCATGAGCTATACCGAAGACCATAACGTGCTCCGCGATTGGATTCCCCTGATTATGGCGGGGCGTAAGCCCGACGAACACTTAGCTGCCACGCGGATTGATATCGGCACCGATGTTAATTTCGGCGCGTTGACGCGCGCCCTATTTCTTCACTTGATACAGCAAAACGGGGTCAAGCTCCGGTTGGCCAATGAGGTGCGTGATATCGAGCGGGCTGATGACGGCCGTTGGAAGGTGAAAGTGAAAAACCTTACTACCGATAAAAAGAAAACGGTAGTTGCCAAATTTGTCTTTATTGGCGCCGGTGGTGGTTCGTTGCTCTTGCTCGAAAAGTCGGGTATACCAGAAGCGGATGGCTTCGGGGGATTCCCCGTGAGCGGTCAATGGTTGAAATGTACGAACCCCGAGATCATCGCGAAGCACCATGCCAAGGTATATGGCAAAGCCGCCGTCGGTTCACCACCCATGTCGGTTCCCCACCTGGATACGCGGGTTATTGATGGGAAAACCGCATTGCTGTTTGGTCCGTATGCGGGCTTTTCGACCAAGTTCCTTAAAAATGGCTCGTGGCTCGACCTCCCCGCGTCGATTAAGCTCAGCAATATCCGTCCCATGCTAGCCGCAGGGATGGATAACATTCCGCTCACCAAATACCTGATCAACCAAGTACGGCAAAGCCCGGACGACCGGCTGGCGGCGTTGAAAGCGTATGTGCCTACGGCACGCAAGGAAGATTGGGAACTGGAAATTGCTGGCCAACGGGTACAGGTCATCAAGAAAGATGAAGAGCACGGCGGCATACTTGAGTTCGGCACCGAAGTGGTGAGCAGCGCGGACGGTACCATATCGGCACTCCTCGGTGCGTCACCGGGCGCATCCACATCCGTGTCTATCATGGTCGATCTGCTGGCCCGATGTTTCCCCGAGCGTGCCAAAACTGCCCAATACCTCAGTAAACTACGTGAGATGATCCCCTCGTTCAGCCAATCCATTGCCGAAGATGCACAACTGTGCCGGGAAACGCGTGAGCGGTCGGCTTCGATACTGAAACTGGAACATACGCTCGAATCCGTATAGGCGTGGCAGACGTCGCAAACTGGTTCCACGAATTGGCGGGACAACTCAAGCAAACGCCATTACTCCATTGGATCGGCGTGATCTGTGGGGTTATCCAAGTGTTGCTTGCGAAAGCCAACAAGGTATTGCTCTATCCATTCGGCATCGCCAGTATACTGATTACTGTTTACGTGTTGTATGAAGCAGGCCTCTACGCCGAAATCCTATTAAACGGCTATTACCTCGTGATGAGCATCTACGGATGGGTGCATTGGGTGGCGCGGCAGGACCAGCCGCAGGTGGTAGCGGCCTACTCGAAACGGACGGATTGGTACATCACCCTGCTGATTGTCGCCATCGGTTTCCCCGTATTGTATTTTGCGCTGATCCATTTTACAGACTCCACGGTGCCCGCGTGGGATGCTTGGGTAAGCGCCACGGCGTGGGCAGGGATGTGGTTGTTGGCACAGCGCAAGATTGAAAATTGGATATGGCTGAACATCAGTAATGCTTTCGCCATTCCGTTGTTGGCGTACAAAGGCCTCCACCTCTATGCGCTGCTAACGTTGTTTCTTTTCGTCGTCGCTATTTTCGGGTATATCGATTGGAAGCGCATTATCCGCCGCCAACGCGTAGAAGGGAGGATGGACGTATGAATGAACCAATGAAATACCGGGACGCGCCCGTGTCGTCTGCATGGGTTGAGCAGCTTCGTGGCAACGCCGGCCATGCCGAAAGCAGTGGGATGCTTACACCCGAGCAGCTGGCCATTGTCTATGACCACCGATGGTTTAAACTGTTCGTGCCAAGCAGCCTCGGTGGATTGGAATTGTCGTTGCCCGAGGGTGTACGGTTGGAAGAGGAGCTGGCATGGATTGACGGTAGCTTGGGATGGACCGTGACGCTATGTGCTGGCGCCAACCTGTTCGTGGGTTACCTGGATCGTTCGGTTGCCGCACCGGTCTTCGCCGACCCGCGCGTATGCTTGGGCGGGAGCGGACAGGCAACTGGAAAGGCTGTTGCCGAGGGAGACGGATACCGTGTGTCGGGCCGATGGCGTTACGCCACCGGCACACCGCACCTTACACATTTCACGGCAAACTGTGTGCTCGAAAAAGACGGCAAGGACTTGCTGGACGCAACAGGGGAGCCGCTTGTGCGCTCATTTTTCTTTCCCCGGTCAGACGTGCAAATCATGGACGACTGGAACGCATTCGGCTTGAAAGCGACCGCCAGCCATTCGTTTGCGGTTGATGACCTATGGGTGGGCCCATCACAGGCCTTTTTGATTACGCCTGAGGCGGCAACGTGGGATCATCCCATTTATCGCTATCCGTTCCTTCCGTTTGCAGAGGCTACCTTGGCAGTGAATACGTTGGGTATGGCAAGGCATTTTTTGGAGTACGCCACAGCCTTGGGTAAGCCGACGTTGCAAAACTTAGTACAGCAGGCTCAATTGGGACTTGCGGAAGCCAGGTCGTCATTCTATGACGTGCTCGATACCTCTTGGAATGAATTGCTTCGCGTAGGCGAACTGCCTCCGGAAGTGCAGGAAGCCGTAAGCAAGCACAGCCGAAGGTTGGTTAAGGTATCCCGCGAGTGGGTCATTGCCGTATACCCATACCTGGGATTGGTGGGTGCGGATGCCACCTCCGAAATAAACCGGGTATGGCGTGATATCTTTACGGCAAGCCAACATAGCCTTCTTCGCTTGTAGCTGCACAATCAATAGGCTCGTAAACCGATGAAAACGGACTGCTGTCCAGCGTAAGCTGTCGCCCGGTGAGGGTATCGACCGAAAGCGGTTTCTGTAGGAGCTTCCCATTATCTAGTTTGAAAACGACACGAAGGGTATCTTGTATGCCCTCTTGGGAAAACGTCCATACTAAATCAAAGACATCGTCCTCTAATGTGCCCAGTACTGTGCCTCTTCTGGCATCTTTTTCATACGGTATCACGTTGAAGATGCCGCTTACCGTTTCATCCCGTGCTACCCATTGAATATAAGCGGAGTCTTGTAGTTGCGTACCCTCCAAGCGCAAAAAGCAGTATTTTTGCTCGTTGTCTGCCGTGCTTCCCTCGTTGAGGTTACCGCTTTGGCAAGCTGCGAAAGAGAGGCAGCAAAAGATGATTACACGTATAGGTATGTGCATTGCCCCATGAGATTTTGTTACACCAATAACAACGCACGTCAGATATTGTTTATGCAGCAATGTATTTCTTGCATAAGAAAAACAACTTATCTAAGTTTGTAGGCAGTTATATGGTCGCATTTCCAAACGCCAAGATAAATATCGGACTGCAGGTCCTTAGCCGTCGAGCGGATGGTTACCATGATCTGGAGACCGTTTTTTACCCGATTAACCTGCATGACGCGCTGGAGATCGTAACGGCCGATGAAACCCGGTTCATCCCATCGGGGCTGGCCATTCCCGATAATGGCGTGGACAACCTGTGCGTACGCGCCTATCGGTTGCTCCAACGCGCATACGATTTACCTCCCGTCCATATCCATTTGCATAAAACGATCCCCATTGGCGCGGGCCTTGGTGGCGGATCGGCCGATGCGGCCTTCCTGCTAAAGCTGGCCAACGAGCAGTTCGGGTTGGGGCTCGATGAAATCCAATTAATGGGATATGCCCGCCAATTGGGAGCCGATTGCGCCTTTTTTATCCGCAATGCACCGGTGCTCGCCTCGGGAATTGGAGACGTATTCGAGGAGATCGACCTCGATCTGTCTTCGTACCATATCGTATTGGTCAAGCCCGATATTCATATACCCACTGTCGCGGCTTACGAAACAGTCGTACCAAATCCGGCAGGCAGGCAATTGGCTACAGCGATAGAAGCGCCGGTGACAACGTGGCGTGATACCATCGTGAATGATTTTGAGACGGGTATTTTTGCCATATATCCCGAAATTGCTGCTGTGAAAGCATTTTTATATGAAAAGGGAGCCGTGTTCGCTGCCATGAGCGGCAGCGGATCAAGTGTGTTCGGCCTGTTTGAAGAGCGTGTGTCGCTGCGCGGGCTCGACACTGCGCATACGGTCTTTTACGTTGATTAATTTAACCCTTAAAGTGCATGGTCACGTTCCAAGCCGAAATATTGCGGGCCGAAAACCAAGGAGCTGCCATGGCCGGGTGGGCTTATGTGGAGGTGCCCCGGGCCATTGCCAACCGGATAAAGCCCGATTACAAACAGGTCTACCGTGTACGTGGGCAAATCGATGACCACATATTTGCCGGCTTAGCACTGATGCCCATGGGCGACGGTGATTACTACCTGGCCATAAACGGCACCATGCGCAGGGTGCTGAATAAAGACGTTGGGGATATGCTGGCCCTTTGTTTGGAGGAAGATAAGGATTTCAAGATAACCATACCCGAAGACCTGGAAATTTGCCTATTGGATGAAGACGACGATTTGATGGGTAAATTTATGGCGCTGGCAAAGTCGCACCGGAATTATTTCATCAAGTACATCACTGACGCCAAAACCGAACCGACACGAACCAAGCGCATTGCGATGACCGTGGAAGCCATGATCCTCGGGCTCGATTTCGGCGCCATGATCCGATTGGATAAAGCACGTAGGCAGCACGGATAGGTGGGTGGGCAACTACTCGCCCGTAAAAAAGTACCGCGATTTTTGGTGGAGTTAATTTATTAACGCAACTTTGCTGCAAGTTTTATGGGGCGTTACGTTCAAATATCCCGATGGTTGCTGTGTGCGATTACGCTGAGTGTCGTCATTACGGTGGTCAGCATCCCGCTGATAGCCGCCATGCACACGCACGCGCAGCATATGGACGGCTGCGATGACCGGCATAGCGACGCTGCGGGTACAGCTGGCGCGGTAGACTGTGATTTCTGTGCTTTGTATGCCCAGTTTACGCCGCGGGAGGCGCTGCCACTGCCCGCTCTTTCTTTCTGCACACCGGTATTGCCCTTGCTGACGATATTTGCCCAACCGAGGCCAAAAGCGCTTTGCGAAGGCTTGGGACACCTGCATACCAATAGGGGCCCACCGTCCTACGTCTCCTAGCATCTCTCCCGGGTCAACAGTGATTTGACCCGGTATCCAACCGGTTTCATTTTTTTATATTGTTTCAATCAATGCGATTTGTGCATTCGATGAAGTTCATCATTATTACACTTATTGGCCTGTTTGCCTTCGCGTTTGCCCATGGGCAGGATTCTCGATTGGCCGGGCGGGTCACCGATACCATTGGCAACCGTGTTGTCGGTGCACGCGTGACGTTGGAGGGCGTCGGAATGCAGGCGGGCCCGCCCATAAAAGTGGTGCTCACCGATACGACAGGGGCGTTTTCTTTCGTCGGACTGCCACGGGGTAACTATCAGCTTGTGGTCCATAAGCGTGGCTATGCAGATTGGCAAACGACAGTTTCCCTCACTGGTGATACGGATGGCTTTACCGTAGTGTTGGAAGGTAAGGTGCACTTGCTTGACGAGGTGCTTGTGGTAGACAACCATGTGGAACGCCGAAAGCAGGAGGAATCGCTCAATTTGGAAGTGGTCGGTAAAGATTTCGTTTACCGCAACCTGGGCGGTAGTTTGATGAAAAGCCTCGAACGGCTTCCCGGTGTCCAGACGATCGGTATCGGTTCGGGACAATCGAAGCCCCTCATCCGGGGGCTGGGATTCAACCGGGTGGTTGTGGTCGACCGGGGCATCAAGCATGAAGGCCAACAGTGGGGGAGCGACCACGGTCTTGAGTTGGACCAGTTTGCCGTCGGCGAGGTGGAGATCATCAAAGGGGCGGCATCGTTCGTTTATGGGTCTGACGCTATCGGTGGAGCCATTGATGTGAAGCCTGAAGCGTTGCCTGCCCCGCACACGCGGGCGGTATCGGTCGATTTGGTAGGACGTAGCAACAACCACAGCTATGGTACCTCGGTACGTATCGGTGGGCGCAGCGATAAGTGGTTTGTCGATTCACGGCTGACATACTTGCGTTATGGCGACTACCGCGTCCCTGCGGATACGGTATACGTCTATGATTATGCGGTGCCGCTTCAAGGCCAGCGTCTCCGCAATACGGCAGGGCGCGAAACGGACGTACACTTCACCGCCGGTTACCTGGCTGAACGTTTCAATTCCATCCTGTATGTAAACAATATCGATAACAAAGCGGGTTTTTTTGCCAATGCACATGGCCTTGAGCCCCGCCGCGTGGATGTGGAGCTGCACGATAAATCGGTGCGGGATATCCTGTTGCCAAGCCAGCAGGTGAACCATTTCAAGGCCATCAGCAAAAATGCCCTACACTTGGGTGCGCATCACATCGAGGCCGAGCTGGGGTTCCAGCGCAATTTCCGGCAGGAGCACAGCCCTTATGTAAACCACGGTTATATGCCGTCTTCGTTGCCCGATACGTTAGGGGTCCCAACAACACTGGAACGCGAGTTTGACAAACAGGTGTACGCACTGAATGTAAAGGATTACGTGGAACTGGGTAAGCACCAGTTGACTTTCGGCCTCAATGGCGAGCGACAGCATAACCGCATCGGCGGATGGACCTTCCTCGTGCCATCGTTTGCCCAGTCGACAGTGGGTGTATTTGCATACGACCGTTACCGGTTGACGGATCGGCTGCTGCTGCACGGCGCAGTGCGTTTTGACCACGGTAGCCTGCGGATGCATGAGTACCGTGACTGGTTCCCTTCCGACGTACCCGAGGGCGGACAGGCGTATCTGGTCCGTGCGGCCGACCTGCACAGGCGTTTCAACAGCTTGGTATGGTCTATCGGGATGAACTACGAGCCGTTTGAAAACCTTTCATTGAAAGCCAATATCGGCAAAAGCTTCCGGATGCCCATTGCCAAAGAACTGTCCGCCAACGGCGTGAATTACCATTACTTCAGCTATGAACGCGGTAACCCGTCGCTCGCGGCGGAGCAATCGTACCAGGCCGACCTAGCTGTCGAGTGGAATACCGATGGTTGGCAAATCCAGGTGAGCCCGTTTTATAACTACTTCCCCAACTACATTTACCTGAATCCCACGGCAGCATTCGACCATTTCTATGGTGCAGGCAACCAGGTGTTCGAATATGCCGAGAGCCGGGTGATGCGGTACGGGGGAGAGGTGCAGGTATCACGTCGGTTGGGCCGTTCGCTGAAAGCGGAAGTGCTGGGTGAATACCTGTTTTCCCAACAGCTATCGGGTACCAAGAAAGGATTTTCGCTGCCATTTGCGCCACCGCCGTCACTTTTGATGGGGCTTTCGTGGTCACCCGAACGTCCGGGTAGTCCGTTTATTGAACTCGACTACCGGCTGGTGGCCGCGCAGGACCGCATTGTGCCGCCGGAAAAGAAAACTGCCGGCTGCGGCGTGATGGCCTTGCGGGCGGGCGGTACGGCCAGGGTGGCGGGTATGCCGGTACACTTGAACGTTCAGGTGCAGAACCTATTGGACACCAAGTATATGGACCATACCAGCTTTTACCGCTTAATAGAACTTCCGGAAATGGGTAGGAATATTGTCCTTTCCCTGCGCATTCCGGTAATCAGTAAACAAAATGAATAAATGATATGAAGATGATGGAGAAACTACGGATAATGCGGATAATCATTGCCTTTGGAGCGATGGCATTGGCGCTATCATGCAGCAAAGATGCGGAGACGGTGGATACGGAATACCCGGTCATCGACGGCAATTTCGCGGGCGCATTCCCGCAACAGTGCGGTACCGTACGACGGGGAGAGACATTTGTTTTCAGGGCTAAATTCAGCGACAACGTTGCATTGGGCTCCTTCAGCCTGGATGTACACGATAACTTCGACCACCACAGCCACAGCACGGAAGTCGAAGCGTGTGACATGGGGCCGGTAAAGGAAGCGGAAGCCCCTTTTAAGTATATCAAATCGTTCGATATCCCCGGTGCACCGAAAACGTACGAGGCTGAGGTAGCAATTGCCGTCCCTGCGGACGTCGATCCGGGCGATTATCACTTTCTGATGCGAGTAACCGATCGGGAGGGATGGCAAACCCTGCGCGGACTAAGCATCAAAATCGAATAATTTTTAATTAACTACTGAACATTATCATCATGAATAAGCAAAATAAACTCGTTATCGTTATCCTGGTCGGCTTTACGTTTTTTACGTGGGTAGGGTGCAACAAAGATGAGGCCCCCGCTGTCAATAAGCCGAAGATTGAGGGGCTGGAAGTAGGGTACAATAACGACCGTATAGCCCACCCGGGGTCGGACCTCCACCTGGATGCTGCCATTCTAGCTCCCGGTGGCATCGCCAGCATCACGTTATCGATCCATCCGGAAGGTGAAGCAGGATGGGAATTCGAACGCGAGTACACGGAAGGTTATGAAGGGCTTAAGAACACCGACTTCCATGAGCATATAGACGTGCCGGCTGATGCTGCGGAAGGCGAATACCACTTGCACCTCACGGTTACTGATCAGTTGGGTAACACGGTGGAGGCCGAATCGCATCTCGACATCGTGGCGGGTGACCACGATCATGACCACGATCATGACCACGACCATTAACGAAGAGTAGGGTTAGCGAGAACCACGGCCGTCTCGTCTCAGACGAGGCGGTTTTTTTATGACCGCGGGTGGTATTGGGTAATTACGGAATGGAGGTAATCGCGGTCTACGTGCGTGTATATTTCGGTGGTGGTGATGCTTTCGTGGCCCAGCATGTCTTGTACCGCCCGTAGGTCGGCACCCCCTTCCACCAGGTGGCTGGCAAATGAATGGCGGAAAGTGTGGGGGCTGATTTTCTTTTTGAGGCCGATTTTGGTTGCCAGGTCGCGGATAATGATAAAGACCATTACCCGGGTGAGGGGGGCACCCCGCCGGTTGAGAAACACGAAGTCTTCGTTTCCGACCTTGATTTTCTGATGTATCCGTATTTCACTCAGGTAAATACGGAGGAATTTGATGGCCTGGCTGCCGATGGGTACGAGCCGCTCCTTGCTGCCCTTGCCTTCGACCTTGATAAACTCCACGTCCAGGAACAGGTTGGATACCTTCAGGCCCACCAGTTCGCTCACGCGCAAGCCACAACCATACAGCACCTCCAACATGGCCTTGTTGCGCATGCCTTCCGGTGCCGAGAGGTCTATGGCATCGATGAGCTGTTCGATTTCCTGGATGTTGAGCACAGCCGGTATTTTCCGGGCCAAACGCGGTGTCTCGATAAGCGCTGTCGGATTTTCGAGCAGGTCGTGTTCTAGGCTCATGAATAAGTAAAACGTTTTGATGCCCGAAAGGATGCGCGCTTGGCTTGTAGGAGATAATCCGAAGCCATTTATCCATGTCAAAAAATCCTGTATATGTTTGGGGGTGATTTCCTTGGGCAGGATGCCTTGTGGGTCAGCAAATTGCTGGAGTTTGATCAGGTCATTGAGGTATGCCTCCACGGTGTTCGCCGACATTGCCCGCTCCAGTTGGAGGTAGTTTTTGAAGTCGCCGGTAGCGGATTTCCAATTCATTCTTGCATACCTGCATAAAATGACAAGCAGGATATGGGCAAACTTAGATAAAGTTGCTTTTATATGCAATTATAATCGCGTTCGATAAAAAAGCAACTTTGTCGATCTCTCCGACTGCCGCTGAGAGACAACTTTTATTGAGGAAATATACAATATTCACTAACTTTACGGCACATGGAAAAGATAGAGCTCGCCCTGGACCGTATCATCGAGGCCATGTTGTCTCGTGTACCCAGTGTCGTGTTGGGCATTTTGATATTGATTGCCGGCAGCTGGCTTATTCAACTGATCCTGCGTATCATCCGCAAGCGGTTTGAACGGCGCAGCGTTGACCTGTCGCTGCGCGATTTCGTAGCCAGCATTGTCAAATTCATCTTATACACCATGCTCATCCTTAGCGTGGCATCGATGGTCGGCATTCAAACCACGTCGTTCGTGGCCGTGCTCGGCGCGGCAAGCCTCTCCATCGGGTTGGCCTTGCAGGGCAGCCTGTCTAATTTTGCAGGCGGGGTTTTAATCTTGTTGTTCCGGCCCTTCCGCGTGGGCGACTATGTAAGCAGTGCCTCTGGGGCCGCGGGCACCATCGAAAAAATAGATATTCTCTACACCACGATGCGTACCTCTGATGGGATTGCTGTATTTGCACCGAATGGGCCGTTGGCCAATACCGTGATTACGAATTACTCCAGCATCACCAAACGGCGGCTTGAGTATAAAATCGGCATTGCTTACGAGGCTAATATCAAAGAAGCGCGGGACGTGATCCTTAAGGTGCTGATAGACGATCACCGGATATTGAACACCCCAAAGCCCGAAGTGCGTGTTTCCGAACTGGCCGACAGTGCCGTTAATATCGTGATTTGGGCTTGGGCGCCGAAAGAACAGTTTTGGGAAGCCTATTACGAAAACTTTGAGCGCATCAAACTGGCACTAGATGCCAACAACATCACCATCCCTTATCCACAGCAGGAGATGCGCATCGTCAACCGCGAAGCGCCATAATACGCGCCACGTATTTGCCAATGACATCGAATTCGAGGTTTACCGTGTTGCCGACGTTCACTTGGTTGAGGTTGGTATGTTCGAAGGTATAGGGGATGATGGCTACGGAAAACTGATCGACTTGCGAGTCCACGACCGTCAGGCTGATGCCATTGACCGTGATGGATCCCTTCTCTACGGTAATGTTGCCCTGCGACCGATCGAACCGGAAGGTGTAAAGCCAGCTGCCCTGCTGATCGTCGATCGATACGCACTGCGCGGTTTGGTCTACATGCCCCTGCACGATATGGCCATCCAACCGGTCGCCCACTTTCGTGCAGCGTTCGAGGTTAACGAGACTCCCCACCTGCAGGGCGCCCAAGTTGCTCTTCTGAAGTGTTTCGGCAATGGCCGTAACGGTGTGCTCACCGGGCGATAGGGCGACTACGGTAAGGCATACGCCGTTATGGGAGACGCTCTGGTCGATTTTCAGCTCGTCTGATAGGGTAGAGGCCACCGTGATGTGGAGGTTGCCCGCCTCCTGCCGGAGATGGGATACGGTGCCGAGGGTTTCGATGATACCGGTGAACATGTTTTTAGTCGTTTTAGTCGTAAGTTTTTAGTCGCCAGTCTATTGTCTGTTGTCTGTTGTCTGTTGTCTAACTTTCCGTTTGGCCAATCCGAGCAAAATGAAAAGGGCGAATCCGGCGCTGCCGGCAAGTCCGGCGTAAGCCAAGTAATCGCCGGTTGATACATAAAACGTGATTTCCTCGTTGAGGTTGATGTCTTGCTTGATGGCTGTGGGCACCCACCACGTGGTCCGTTGCACCACATCGCCCCGTTGGTTGATGAATGCGGAGATACCCGTATTGGCCGAGCGCGCCACCCAGCGCCGTGTTTCGATAGCACGTAGTTTGGCATAGACCAGGTGCTGGTCTTTCCCCGCCGTATTACCCCACCAGCCATCGTTGGTAATGACGGCGATGAACTGTGCTCCTTGCCGTACGTATTCTGCCACATAATTACCCCATATCGACTCGTAGCAGATGACGGGTGCGGCGCCGATACCGCTTTGCGCGTAAAAAACCGAAGGCGTGTCCTGGCTACCATACCCGCCCGTAGTGCCACCGAATCCGGCGAATAGCGGTTTCAAAAAACCCAGTGCACCGGCAAATGGGAACTGCTCCGCACCTGCAACCAATTTGGATTTGTGGTAAAACTGGAGTTTGGCCGAATTTTCAACCAATACGGCCGAGTTGAAGGCATCGTAATAGATGCCCTCGTATGCCCGTGCGGTCGGTGTCCGTTGGTCGCTATATATCCGATACCCTTCTATGCCGGAAAGTACGTTGCCATTTTTATAGTGCTGTAAGAACTGCTGGATACGGTGAAAAGCAGGATGTTCGTAGAAGCGATCTTCATCAAACCCACCTTGCCGGGCAATGGCCGTCTCCGGCCAAATGAAAAATTCAGTATTCGGCTGGGCGACGGAATCCGACAACCGGATGAGATTTTCTATCTGCTGTTCGGGTGTAATAAAGCTAAACTTTCCATACGGATCGATATTGGGCTGTACCACCACCACGTCCGATGGGTTTTGGTGTTCCTCGTAGGAGGCATAGCGGTATAATGACCAGGCTGAAGGTATCGCAATAAGGAGTACGAGCCCAGCCAGCAGCTTATAGCGGTGTGCTGGTCGGAATCCATCCTTGGCCGATAGGATGGTGAGGAAGACCAGGATGTTACTCGCCCAAATCCACACCGTACCGCCGTACACCCCCGTATATTCATACCATTGCACCAGCTGATGCGTGCCGGCAAACCCATTGCCCAGGGTCATCCATGGGAAGGACAGGTCCCAGCTTTGGTGCAGGTACTCGTAGGCCATCCAGAAGGAAACCAATCCAGCCAGCGACCAGCCGATCGCATAACGCTTGCGCAATTGATAGTACATCCGGAAAGCCAAGGCCATCAACAATGCGGCAAGCCCGAAGGGAATAAGCGAAACGAACGCCGCGGCATATACAGGCATCACGGCATTCATGGCATTGAATACCCAGTAAATCGACGCCGTGTTCCAAAGGACACCGGTGAGTCCTGCCAGCGTGAACACCTTAGCGCCTTTCCGGCGGTAATCGCCCCGCATCACGGCTTCCAGCGCCAACAAGAGCGGCACAAAAGCCACCCACAGCAGGGGTGAGGTATAGGAAAAGGGCGGCCATGCCAACCACAGCAAGCATGCACTTAATAAGGCCAGTAAATAGTTTCTCTTCACGGTTACAGTTGGGATAACAGTTCGTTTTTCTTGTTTTCGTATTCGGCTTCGGTAATCAATTCACGCTCGAACAACGATTTCAGTTTTTCGAGTTTCAGGGTGAGTTCGTCTGCAGGCTCAACCGCATCGCGTTGAACGGGTATGTCCCCTTCGTCGGCATCATCGACGGTAGCCTGTGCATTCAGCGCCTCCATGCCCGCCTGGTAAAGTTTGCGTACCTGGCTTTTCGGGATGTGGGTCATGGAGATGGGTTCCCCATCGTGTTGGACAAACGTCACTTGCGCACCGAGAATACCTTCCTTAAACGACAGGTTTTCAATGGCCTGCCACGGTAGGATGTCAAATTCGGTCGCTAAGCCCAATTTGGTCGATTTACAAATAAATATGCGTTTGTTCGTAAGCGCAATGCTGTGGGGGAATAACGTTACTGCGGGCTTCTTCTGCACAGCTACGTAGGTGATTTCCTCGCCGCTGGAGGCCAGCATATCCTGTAGCTTCAGGAGCAGTTTTTCCACCACCTTAGGATCCTGACCGTCGTTAATGTATGAGTCGATGCGCATGGCAATTTTGCCACTAATATAGGAAAGATTTAATTGTGGCTTACTTTCTACTTACAGCATATTTAACCTTGAGTTACTTCTTGTTTTTTTATTGACCGTAAAATAACCCATTAATCATTCGGGATTTATTCGCTTTTATCCGAATGAACTCCGAACAAACCCCGAGTAAATTCCGTTTTATCTCCGGTTAATTAATAAGCAATTAGTAAATCAGTATTGGATGAATAAGGGAACGGGGGTAAGGCGTGCACTGATCGTTTTAGTTAGATGATTTTGTGAATACTGGAAAAAAATTGATATGTTTGTGACGAGCATGTGACGAACCACACATTTCGAAACCTTTAGATAAACAAAAAACAAAAAAACCGATTGTGATTTATTATTCCTTTTCACGCATACTAAACGTATGTGCCTTTATAGCATGCGGCTTTATAGCGATTTCCTGCCAACAAGCGCAACCTACCGAAGAGCAACCCATTGCTGAAACCTCACGTTCACAAGCGACCGAGCAGCCCACCGAGGTTGAAACCGTCACATTGGAGAAGACCCCATTCCACCAGGAGCTGATTGCCAACGGCCGATTGAGCGCTGCCCGGAAGGCAGATTTGCGCTTTCGAGTGGATGGTATTGTGGAGCGCCTGCAGATTGCCGAGGGTCATCGGGTAGCGGCCGACCAGTTGTTGGCCACGCTCGACGATGAGGCGCAACAGCAGGCGTTGCAGCATTCGGCGCTGCGGCGGCAGAAAGCGGTGATGGACTATGAAGACCAGCTCCTCCGTTTGGGGTACCGTGCGGCCGATACCGCCGCACTCGACGAGGAGGTAAAACAAATTGCACGGCTTCGCAGCGGGCTCAGCGATGCCCTGCTCGAATGGCGTAAAGCAGAAAAGGACGTCCACTACACGCGGTTGTACGCGCCATTTGCTGGAAAGATAGCCAACCTGAAAGCAAAGGAATACAATACCACGGCAGGTTTGGAGTATGTATGCTCGCTGATTGACGACCGTGAGCTTCAGGTGGAATTTGCGGTGCTGGAACAAGAGCTTGAATTTGTCAAAGACGCCAAGTCCGTGCGTGTAACCGCATTCAGTGAAAAGGATAAGGCTTATGAAGGTAAGGTGACGAGCATCAATCCACAGGTGGACAAATCAGGGATGGTGATGGTGAAGGCCGTGATTAAAAATCAAGATGGTGGGTTGATCGACGGCATGGGCGTGAGCGTGGTTGTATCGCGCGACTTCGGCGACCAATTGATGGTGCCCAAAGAGGCGGTGCTTGACCGCCAGGGGCGGAAAGTTGTCTTTACTGCCACCGACGGCGGGACAGCCTATTGGAACTATGTGCAGATCAGCCACGAAAACAGTACCCATTACGCCATCAAGGAAGGACTGAAACTCGGTGACCGGGTAATTTACGCAGGCAACTTTAACCTGGCGCACGATAAGCCAATCGTGGTACAGCACGATAACCCGTAAGAGACAAGGGAGCCGAATATGGACCGGAACCTTCGTAAACCTTTTTCCTCCTTTAGTATCTTGGTTATTTCCCTGATGCTGGGATTGGTGGGCCTGGCGCTCATCCCACGGTTGTCCATCCAATTGACGCCCAGTAGGAGCTATGCTTCCGTCACCGTGCAATGTGCCATGCGTGGCGCTTCACCCGAAGTTGTCGACTTGGAGGTGACCAACCCCATTGAGCGTACGCTGGCCCGCCTGCATGGCGTACAGCATATCCGGTCTACATCGGGGCATGGCACGGCCAGCGTACATGTATCGTTAGATAAATGGACAGACCCCGCGGCATTCCGCTTTGAGGCAACGACCGTACTGCGCCAATTATATACCCAATTGCCCGCTACAGCGTCTTACCCCATGGTATACTTAAACCGCCCGCTGGAGAGCAATGCGTTCGGTAGCGATATCGTCGGTTATACGCTGGGTGGCCCCAGCACAACGGCCGGCATCGGTGCGGTCGCCGAACAGCGGGTCCGGCCGGTGCTGGCCGAAATAAAAGGCATCCATCGCGTCGACATTACCGGCGTACGCCCCAGTCGGGTAGCTATCGCTTTAGACCTGATGCGGCTGCGGCAGTTCGGCAGCAGCATGGCGGACTTCCAGCAGCAGCTGCAAGCGGGGCTGATGATGAATGGCCTCGGCGTGGTGCGGTGGGGCGGCGGCAATGCCGATCTGGCCATCGACCGCTGTATCGCCCATATCGATGACCTCAACGGGTTTCCCATAAGGGGTCGCGACGGACGTGTGTTTTACGTGCGCGATGTAGCCACGGTGGATGTACAGCCCGTATCGCCCACTTCGCATTACCGCATCAATGGGGAGGAGCTGGTGTATATCAATATCGCTCCCGAGGAGCACGTCAACAACATCAAGCTGGCTAAGGAAATCCGTGTTGCCATGGACGGCCTGGGTAACGAATTGGTGGCTGAGGGGTACCGGCTGGATATGGTATATGACAATACCGAGTACATCCAGGAAGAGCTGGGGAAAATCTATCTCCGCACGGGCCTGTCGGTGATGATCCTTTTACTTTTCGTGATGCTCATCACGCGCAAATGGCGCTACCTGCTGATTGTGGTCTTGTCGCTGGCCATAAACGTCGCCGTATCGCTTATTTTTTATTACGTATTCCGGCTGGAGATACACCTATACTCCCTGGCAGGCATCACCATCTCGCTGGGGCTGATCATTGATAATGTGATCGTTATCGTGGAAGATATCCGCCATACCGGCCGCAACCGGATATTCGCGGCGATCCTGGCTTCCACGCTGACCGCCTTGGGTGCGCTTAGCGTGATTTTCCTGCTCGAAGAAAATGCCCGGCTGAACTTGCTGGATTTTGCACTGGCCATCATCGTTAACCTGCTGGTGTCGCTACCGGTGGCTTACTTCTTTATTCCGGCATTGTTGGAGCGCCTGCCGGTAACGATCAAGCCCGGCCGGTTGTTTTTCCGCCGGAAGCGGCTGCTCGTGCGGTTCAGCCGGCTGTACGGCCGGCAGCTGTCGTTTATGCTCCGCTTCCGGTGGGTTTTCCTATGGGTTATGCTGCTGGGCTTCGGCCTGCCGCTGTTCATGCTCCCCGAGAAAATCGAGGGAGAGTCGTGGTGGGCCCAAACCTATAACCAGACGCTTGGCAGCGAATTTTATAACCGCACGCTACGCGATAAAGTAAACAAGTACGCCGGGGGAGCCCTATACCTGTATACCGGTAACCGCATGGGGAATTCCGGCGGCGGCAGGGGCGAGGAAGACCGCGTGCAGCTCCATGTCCGCATTACCATGCCCAACGGCGCCACCTTGGAGCAGATGGATGTCGTAGTGCGGGAGTTCGAGGGTTTTTTGGTCCGGTTCCCCGATGAGGTGGATCGCTTTGAAGCGCGGGTTTCCAGCGCCAACAGCGCCTCCATCAGCATCCGTTTCAACAAGGGCTTCGAGGGTGCTTTCCCCCATCGGCTGAAACGCCTGTTGGAGAGCAGTGCCATCTTATCGGGTTCGGCCGATTTCGGCGTTTACGGTGTGGGGCGTGGGTTCAACAACGCCATTGATCTGGATAACTTCGATTCGACCATCGAGCTGCGGGGCTATCATTATGGGCAGCTGCAGGCCATCGGTATGCAGGTGCGCGATACGTTGTTGCGCAACCCGCGTGTACAGGATGTAGTGATCAGCACACAAGGCCGGTGGCAGCAGCGTCGCTACGAGGAGTTTATGGTGGGCATCGACCGGCCGACCTACCTGGTATCCCACCGCATTGGGCGGCAGGCCATGGGTGCCGCGCTGCAAGCCATCGATGAACGGTCTTCCCTGATCGGTACGGTAGAGTCGGCCCCCGGTGTGTTCACGCCCGTGGCGGTGGAGACCAATAGGGACAACACCGCCCCCGTATGGTCGGTAATGCATGCCCCGCTGCAGGTAAACGACTCGACGATGGTGCGCCTCAACGACGTATCTTCGGTAACCAAGGTACGGATGGGCGACGCCATCGTCCGCGACAACCAGGAATACCTGCTCAACGTGCATTACCGGTTTATCGGCACCTACCAGTTGAACGAAATCGTGAAGAAGCGCGTGGTGGACAGTGTCCGCCCCACGTTACCCTATGGCTATGCGATAACCCTGCCCAGTTGGTCGGGATGGTTCGGCGGTGCCGGTGATAGCTACGCCCACCTTTGGCTCGTTGCCCTGGTGCTGCTGATCATTTACATGATTTGTGCCATCCTGCTCGAATCGTTCCGGCAGCCGTTTGCCGTTGTGCTGATGATCCCCTTCTCGTTCATCGGCGTTTTCCTTACGTTCCATTTCCTTTCGCTGCAATTTGACCAAGGGGGGTATGCGTCGCTGCTCCTGCTCAGCGGCCTGGTTACAAATGCCGCCTTGTACATCATCAACGACTTCAACTACCTGCGGCGGGGCCGCCTCGTGGGAGCTGCAGCCGGTAGGAAGGTTTTCATACGCGCTTTCAATGCCAAAGCCATGCCCATTCTGATTACCACACTATCAGCCATACTCAGTCTGCTGCCGTTCATGATCAGCGGTGCAGAAAAAGGGTTTTGGTTCACGCTCTCGGCGGGAACCATCGGCGGGCTGCTATTTTCCATCTTGGGTGCTTACCTGCTGCTCCCGCTTTGCCTGCTGGCGCGGCCGGCGAGGCCGCCGCGAAACATCTCCAAACGACCGAAAACATGATCCGATTTTTAGTCCATAGACCGATTGCTGTACTGGTCAGCTTTTTTGCCCTGCTGTTGCTGGGCGTCACGGCGTACCTGTACCTGCCCACGTCGCTACTTCCCGAGTCAGACATCCCCGAAATCATTGTGCGGCTTTCGGGCGAAAACCTGTCGGCCGAGGAGGTGGAGCAGCAACTGGCCACGCCCATCCGCAACGGGCTCCTGCAACTGCATGGGCTGGAACGGATAGAAAGCCGCGCCTCCGAGGGCAATGCTGCCATCCGTGTCCGTTTCGAGGCGGGGTCTGACATCAGCTTGCGCTTTATCGAGGTAAACGAGAAGGTGGATATGGCGATGAACAGCCTGCCGCGCGAGGCCCAGCGGCCGTTGGTGGTGAAGATGGGCGTTGACGACATCCCGGTATTCCAGCTCAGCGTGCTGCCGCGCGACAGCCTGGTGAGCCCTGCACGGTTGGTGAATGTCAGCACCTTCGTACGCGAAACCATCGCCAGGCGCATTGAGCAATTGGCAGAAGTAGCCATGGTGGATGCCACGGGCCTGATGCAGCCGCAGGTGCAGATCGCGCCGAAAGCGGGCTATTTGGAGAGCCTTGGATTGAATAGTGGGGTGCTGACCCAAGCATTCCGCGAAAACGACATCAGCCTTGGCAACATCCAGGTGGTGGATGGCCACTACCGGTATTTCCTCAAATTTGCCGCTGATGTAGCGTCGCTGGAAAGCCTGAGGGCCACACCGGTGAACATCAATGGCCGGGTGTTTCGGCTGGGCGAACTGGCGGAGGTCACGCTCACCCACACCGAAGAAACGGGTGCATTTTATAGCGGTGGGACACGCGCCATCAACCTCGGTATCATCAAACAGCCCTCGGCCCGCATGGAAGATCTCCAAACCCATTTCGACGAGCTGCTTGCGCAGATGCGGCAAGCCTATCCCGATCTGGCGTTTACGGTATCGCAGGACCAGACCGAACTGCTTGATTTTGCCCTGGGCAACCTCCGGCAGGACCTGTGGCTCGGTGGCGTATGCGCTGCGCTGCTGATGCTGGTATTTATCCGCAAGGTCAAGCCGGCATTACTGATCGGTATCACCATCCCCGTTTCCCTGCTCATCAGCCAGCTCGGGTTTTTTCTGCTGGGTATCTCCATCAATATCATTTCTCTGGGTGGGCTCATCCTGGGGCTGGGGATGATCATCGACAACTCCATTGTGGTGATCGATACCATCAACCGGTACCGCGACGCCGGGCTGCGCGTGGCCGATGCGGCTATTCAGGGTACCAATGAAATCATCCGGCCCTTGATTACCTCGGTATTGACCAATTGTGCGGTGTTCATTCCGCTGATTTTTTTAAGTGGATTGGCAGGGGCGATTTTTTTCGATCAGGCTCTTTCGGTCATCATCGGGGTGGTTGCATCGCTCATCGTCGCGCTGTTATTGCTGCCCCCGTTATACACGCTGGTTTACCCCGACCGGCCCGGCGGAGCACGCGCGGAGCCCGAAATTAAGGCCCGTGTGCACGTGACCGGTTGGTATGAATGGGGGCTGGCCCTTGTGTTCCGTAGGCCCATTGCCACCTGTTTGGTGGTGGCGGCGCTGTTCGCCGTGAGCGCAGGCCTGTTTGTGTCGTTGGATAAGAAGCGCCTGCCCGAGCTAACGCGCGATGACTTCGAAGTTTTTATCGATTGGAATGAACCCATCGATGTAGCCGAAAACTGGGAGCGCCTGCAAGCGCTGCTCGCCGGATTGGACGACAGCATCGGCACCTTCAATGCCTGGGTGGGCGAGCAACAGTACGTGTTTGATCGGGGGGAGCAGCAAGGGCAAAGCCAGGCAAACCTATACATCCAAGCGGCCGGCGAGATAGACCCTGTGGCGCTACAGCACCGGCTCCCCCGGATGTTGGCCGCGCGGTTCCCCCACGCCACGATGGAAATCAGCCCCGCACAGAATGCATTCGAGGCCGTATTTGCAGACCGCATCGCCCCCCTTCGGATGGAGGTGTCGGAAAGCGAAGGGCGGGAGATGCCTGCACCGGAAGAAATGTTACTACTGGTAGACTCCCTGCAACGCGCGCTGCCCCACGCCCGTATAGGCTCTGTGGCGCTGCATGATAAGATACTCATCCGCATGGACCCCGAGAAAGCGGCACGCTACGGCATCGGGCTTGGCGAACTATCCGCCAAAATCCAGTCGGTCTTCCGGCCCACCCTGGTTGACCATTTTCAAAGCGCGCAGGCCATGGTTCCCATCCTGCTGGTGCCGGGTACTGAAAGCGATGTAAGCGGCATGCTGGCCCATTCCTTTATCCGCAAATCCGAGGGCGCTGACATCCCGCTGTCGGCCCTGCTGGAGACGGCGCGGACAAACAGCTATCGGCAGATCATGGCCGGTGCGCAGGGACGCTACTATCCGGTAGCGATCCATACCGACAGGGAAAGGGAAGACCTCCATACCATCGAGGACCTCCTGCAGCGGGCCTTCCCCACGCTCGAAGTGGCCTTCGGCGGCGCCTACTTCGATAACCGGGCGCTCCTTGGTGAGATGGCGTTCATCCTATTGGTTTCGGTGCTGCTGCTGTATTTTATCCTGGCTGCGCAGTTCGAATCGCTGGTACAGCCATTATTTATCCTCGCGGAGCTGCCCATCGCCATATCCGGCGCATTGTTTGCGCTTTACCTGGCGGGCAATAGCATCAATCTGATGTCGTTGATCGGCGTTGTGGTGATGTCTGGCCTCATCATCAACGACTCCATCCTGAAGATCGATGCCATCAACCGACTGCGAAGGGAAGGTGTGCCATTGATGGAAGCCATCTATGAGGGCGGGCACAAGCGGCTGAAACCCATTGTGATGATTACACTGACCAGTATCGGTGCGCTGGCCCCAACATTATTCATGCACGACCTGGGATCGGAGTTGCAGCAGCCGCTGGCGCTCACCCTGATCGGGGGGATGGTCATCGGCCTGTTCGTCAGCCTATTTTTTGTGCCCTTACTCTATTGGTGGGTGTATCGGAAGCGCAGCCCAATTAACAACTAACTTGATATATGATGAAACCTGCTATGAAAAGATCCGTTATCCAGTGTATTGTTTTTTTGTTCGTGCTAAGCAGCCACCTTTCGGCCCAGGAGCGTACCATTACGTTGCAAGAAGCTGTCCGGCTGGCGCAGCAGCACTCGTTTGAATACAAAGTAGCGGTAAACAGCTACCAGAGCAGTGTATGGAGCTACCGGAACTACATGGCCTCGTTCAGGCCGATGCTCTACCTCGATGGCACCATACCCAATTACAGCCGCGCCATCAGTAAAATCACGCTCCCTACGGGCGAGGACACGTTTGTGTTGCAAAACCAAGCTTACAGCACGTTGAACCTGGGCATCCGGCAGAACGTGGCCCTTACAGGGGGCGTGGTGTCGGTGAGTTCGTCGCTCAACCGCATCGACGTGTTCGGCAACAACCGCCAGATCCGGTACTCATCGGTCCCCGCTTCCATCTCGTATTATCAGAATGCCATCGGCTACAACCCGTTCAAGTGGCAGAAGCAGATTGAGCCGCTGCGGTTTGAGTCGGCCGACCGGGCGCTCGTTACCCGGATGGAAGAAATCGGGGGGCAGACGGTGAGCCATTACTTCGATATGCTGGCCGCGCAGGCGCGGCAGGAACTTTCGTTGCAAAACCTGGCCAAAGCGGATACGCTGCACGGTATTGCGCGGGAACGGTTCAAGCTCGGTACCGTGGCGCAAAGCGAGTTGCTGCAACTCCGCTTGAATGTGCTGAATGCACAAAACCAGGTAACGAAAGACAGTGTGGATGCCGTGCTGGCGCGGCAGCGCTTTGCGCGTTACCTACTATTGCCTACCGGCCAAAGCTGGGCATTGGCCGTGCCGGAGGACTTGCAGTTTACAGATATTCCTATGGACCGAGCGTTGGCGCACGCGCAGGCGAACAGCCAGCAGGTGATTGATTTCAGGTTGCAGCGGCTGGAGGCCGAGCAGCAGGTGGCCGAGGCACGGGCGCAGAACGGGCTTAAGTTTAGCGTACAGGCCAACTTTGGGCTTTCCAACACCGCTCCGACTTTCCCCAGCCTGTTCAACCAGATGGAAAATCAGCAGCATGTACTTGTGGGTTTTTCGGTACCCCTTTTGGATTGGGGGTTGGCCAAAACCCAGCGGTTACGTGCCGAGGCGAACCTGGCGATGGTGGAAAGCCAGATTGAGCAACGCGAAATGCAATTGGAGCAGGAGATTGCGCTGCATACCGCCCGCTGGAACCTGCATCGCCAGCAATTGGCGGTGGCGCAGGAAACGCGCGACATTGCGGTGCGAAATTACGACCTCGAGATTGAGCGGTTCCTGCGGGGCATGATCACCATCAATGACTTGAACGCCGCACAGGCACAAAAGGATAGTGCCAGCAATGGCTACATCAGCGCCGTGCGGACGTATTGGGAGCTGTATTATACCCTGAGGCAGCTGACGTTGTATGATTTTGAACAAGAGGAAGAAATTGTCTTTCAGGCCGATATCATAAACTGAATGAATCAATCAAAACTAATGCACATGGATACCAAAACAATCGTTATCAGAAGCGTCGATAAAATTAATGTCGTAAACTGTGAACAGATTTGCTACTGCTTAGCATCGGCATCGTACGCCGAAATCACCCTTGAAAACGGGTTCAGAATAACGGTAACCAAACCATTGAAATGGGTGGCTAGCCAAGCCGATGTACCTTATCTCATCCGTATCAGCCAATCGGCACTGGTCAATATCAAACATATCGTACACATTCACCGGCGCGATCGGACGGTTGAAATGACAGATGGTGAACAGATACGATTCACCCTTACCATCAAAAAACTCGAGCGGCTCATACAAGAAGGATTGCAAGATAATAAATCAACAGGTACGGATAATAGCTGAAAGGGCTTATATACTGGTTGGGATGCCCTAAATAAAAAAGCGCCGGGTTGGGGGTTGCCTTAGTGAAAAATGCTTCTTAGTATTGTATAGGATAACACTAACCACTGAGATAGACAACAATGCCTTTACGCCCCATCAAAATATATGCCCGCCCTGCACTCCTGCTTGTGTACCTTGTATTGGGTTGTACATACCTCTACCGCATCCGTGCGGACCACAATTGGGGCGATGATTTTGCCTTTTATTTAAGCCAAGCGCGGTCATTGACGCAGCATACCGTAGACCAGCTGATTGAATATAACTTATTTTGCATTAAAGCTTCTAGCGCGGAGTTCTTTTCACCTGTACTGGCTCCGTGGGGATGGCCAATTCTGCTATCGGGTGTTTATGTGTTTTTCGGTGCAAATATTGTCGCCTTCAAAGTGCTGGTGATCCTCTTCTTTTTTCTATTCCTCGGCATGCTGTACCCGTTATTCAAAAACAAACTTAACGTGGTGCTACTTCATTTTTTTATCCTTTACCTGTTTGCTAGTACCTATTATTTTGATCATACTACCGTCGTATTGTCTGAATTGCCTTTTCTTTTTTTCGCAGCGTTGGGTCTGTATTTGATCGACCGCTATGATGGCCAATCCCCTACACTTAGGCTGATGATCGTTATGGGTATCGTTCTTTCATTTGCTACGTTCATTCGTACCGAAGGTGTTTTACTTTTCGGGGCGTTGCTGGCTGTTCAGTTTAGGCAAGCGCTGAAGAACAGGGTGTTTACCGTTGGCACATGGAAAAGAATCAGTATCCCCTATATCAGTGCAGGCATATTCACCCTGTTATTCATTTCGTTGTTTGAAAGTGGTTTTATCTCGCATGTAAACCATCTTAAACTCGTGTCGGCACAGACGATTGCCAAATCGCTGGAACGGCTTTTTAACGGCTATGGGGCACTATTTTCCGTTTATTTGGAACAGCCGTTGAAAAGCATCGTTTATGGTCTTTTTCTTTTTGGGTTCTTTTCGAGGTTCTGCCGGGATCTGCCGATTAGCGTGTTTCTAATGGGTTTACTGGCTGTGTTTATCATTTGGCCGTACCATGAACTGCGTTACCTGTACCTCTCGTTCCCCTTTATCTTATATTTCACCATTCAGGGGTTAGCCGGTTTCTCGACCTACCTGTTCAACGGCCCGGTATTCGCTTATTCGGTTGCTGCTGTTGCCGGGGTCATTGCCGTTATCGGTTTTTCCGCTCACGTCGGCAATTTCGATCGGTCTACCGTAACGGAAGGTCCGTATACTGTACAATCCAAGGAAATGTTCCACTACATCCGCGAGTATACTGATAGCGATGCTGTCGTGATTTTTTTCCGGCCTAGGGCATTGACGTTTTTTTCCGAAAGGCGGTCGGCGATGATTTTTGATCATATCGAAAACGTTATATCCACCGGCGATTATATGGTTTTAGCTAACGAAAAAGGAAGTTATTTCCAAATTGATCCCCGTACCGTCGATGCATATCGGCAGCGGTTCCCGACCAAGTTGATTGAAGTATTCCATAATAGCCAGTTTACCGTATTTGAAATTGCGAAGGATGGATAATAGCTACGTGATTGTACCCGTGTTTAACGAGGACGTTGGTCTTGTACGCAAGACGGTGGAGCGGCTCTCGCGGCTCCCGGTAAAAATCGTTATTGTGGACGATGGTAATGATCCGTCGTTGGAGCCAAACGTTATCGATTGGCCGGTGTATTATGTGAGGCACGGGGTAAACTTGGGGCAGGGCGCAGCGTTGCAGACCGGTGTTGAATTTGCTGCACGGAAGGGCGGTGAAACGTTTGTGACCTTCGATGCGGATGGTCAGCACGACGAAGGCGACATCCCCGGGATGATTGCGATGCTGAAGCGCGAGAAACTCGATATGGTGTTCGGTTCGCGATTTATCACCGATGAGAGCAATATCCCTTGGGGCCGCAAGATGATACTCAAAGGAGCGATATGGGTCAATTACCTGTTTACCGGCATCCGGATGACCGATGCCCACAACGGGCTGCGCGTGTTCAACACCAAAGCCATCCCGGCATTTCAATTCCGGGAGAACCGGATGGCTCATGCAACGGAATTGCTCCTCAATATGAAAGCAAATCGGCTCATGTTTGGCGAGAGCCCCGTTAAGATTTCGTATACGGCGTACTCAAAAAATAAGGGCCAGAGGCACAGTGACAGCCTATTTGTTTTAAAAGATCTGATCATCCATAAAATATTACGTTCATGACGATTATACAGGTTATACTTAGCCTATCAGCCCTTGGATTAGGTTTTTTGGGACTTTCGAGTTTCAGAAGGCCGGTCTTTCTGAAAGTATTGGTTTCAATCATCACAGTTGGGGCTGTTTTGTTGATTACCAATCCTGACTACAGTAACAGGGTGGCCGAATGGGTCGGCGTAGATCGAGGGGTCGATGTAGTGATTTATCTGGCTATTGCTCTTTTTCTTTTCCTTCACCTGAGGCTTTATGTGAAGGTACGGAAGCAGCGGGCTGACATTACCGCTATGGTGCGTGAGAATGCGATCAGCCGGGCGATGGCCGGCGCACAACGATACGTTGAAAATAACCCGGATGGTCAATATAATGCCTGAAAGGATGGAAATAATCGCTGGGACTGTCGAAATAATAAACGGCGTGTATTATGGCTTGTCAGTGCCCGCGATATGTGGTAACATTGTGAGGAAGATAAACCGGTTATGGACTTAAGTATCAAAATCATGGAAAAGCGTTTCCCAACCGTTGTAGGTGCAATTCCTTTAGTGTTGCTTGTTGGGTTAACTGTTTTGGTTTTGTATCCCATGCTTTTCCATGGTTTCTCACAGCGAAGCGACGACGACAATTGGATGCTGTACGAAAATTCCTTTGTTCGAAGTCTGGATTGGCAAACCGTTCGGCATTATTTCACCCATTTCTACAATGGTCAATATTCTCCAATAAACACATTGTACTATGCATTGATCTACCGCTTTTTCGGACTTGATCCATTCTGGTACCATTTGTTTAGCCTGATTTTCCATATGGTGAACCTAATATTGGTACATACATTTATCCAGCGCTTGTTGTCGGCGCATAGGTCGCGCAGCAATAGCCCGCTTGACGTTACTAAGATGCGGCTTATCGCATTTTCCACGGCGCTATTGTTTGCGATACATCCGGTACAGGTAGAATCGGTCGCCTGGATATCGGCATCCAAGAATCTGTTATATACCCTATTCGTTTTATTGGCGTTGCTCAGTTACCTGCGTTACCGGCCGGCCGGGAGGGTGTATTGGGGTTTGGCCATGCTGTTTTATGTCCTCGCTTTCGGGTGCAAGGAGCAGGCCGTGGTGCTCCCTGTCTGTTTGTTATTGATAGATGGGTATACTGGAATTGCGTTAAGGAGGCGTCGCTATTGGGTATCTGTATTGCCATTTTTTGTAATGGCGTTGGGTATGGCCTTAGTGAGCCTTCAAGCGCAGGAAAGTGGTTTTGCGGCCAAACTGGCCAATGAGTATTATCCCTTCTGGCAGCGACTGGTATTGGCCAGCTATGCCTTCACCGAATATCTGTATAAAAGCCTACTCCCAATCTGGCTCAATTACTGGTATGCGTTCCCGATGGAACCGGGAGAGGCATTACCCTCATTTTACTGGTTTTATCCGTTTGTAGTAGCTTGCTTAGGTATTTTGGCCGCCTTCGCTTGGAAGCGGGGATGGGTGACATTATTGTTCGGGCTTGGTTTCCTGACGGTCAACTTGGCCTTGGCGCTGCATATCATACCGATGGCGCGTGGTGTGCTTATTGCCGACAGGTACCTTTATCTAGGCGGGACCGGGCTGTTTTTCGCGCTGTCGTACTACGTATTGAGGCGCGATAGGTTATGTGTATTCCGTTTGGCGGTAGACAGCCGTTTGGTAATGGGGGTATACACCCTGTACCTTGGGGTGTTTGCTTGGCGGTATGCTTGGGCGTGGAGTTAATTGTTGTGTTTATGGATTTATTAACACTATATTTTAAACATTAAATGATGTAATCATGAAAAAGATCAGATTAACAGTAATTCGGGCCATTGCGGCAGTGGTATTTGTTTTTGCGTTTATGCTTAACATTCACACGAATCTGGAAGGCGAAACGACATTGTTTGGGCAATTGTTGGTAGCGAATAGCGCAGGTTCGGGGGGGAGTGGAGGTAGCGGACCGGGTGAAACCCTATATTTCAAAAAGGTGAAAAATGAAACGTATACCCAATGTCCGATAGTTAAAGTGCAAGGTACCCGTTGGGTTGGTGTTAGCGGAGATGTTCAAGTCGGAACTATAATTAAAGGATATACAGTTATAGTCAATGCGAACGGTCAAAAGGGGTATTATGAAGAGTACGAGTACTATACAAATGGTGTAGGAAATAAGGTTACGTGTCCCGATTGGACAATATTTTCTAGTTGTACGCCTGGTGTTTATTGTCCTGGTACCGGGGACGGCCCATATATTCCGCAGTAGTTGTTATCCATTTCATTTTTCAATTAAATTACAAATTACGTGTAAAAGGTGGTAAGCCTCACAAAGTTGTTGGATAGACGTCTTGCGTTTAATACACTGTAGTGATTTGAAATTTTTATGGAATAACTAACAAGCCAACAATCAAATTTTGATTAGAGTGTTACGATACAACAAATAGGGACACACGGATTGCAAGAGCATAACTACGAAAAGAATCATGGCTTTATTCTATGCTATAGGAGGTGGGTGCAGAAGGCTCTATTTTGGCGACATTTTCAGATACATCATTTATTAGTTGAATACGGTTGTTTGTCGCTAGAGATCTATGTTCGTTAACATTAAACATATAGGTGAGTAAGCTTTCGTTCCATCTGAAGTAGTGTACACTAGAGGTAGTGCAGATGTGACGTTTAAGGATAAGTTCAGAAACTACCTGTCCATCCAGAAGGACAACTTGGATACGGAGAAATTTGCGCACAGTCTTGTCAAAAATCAGCTTCAAGCAGCTGCAAAACCGTGCTATGATTACACATCTGCGCAGACATGACACCAGCTCTCGAAACGGTATTCAGAATGGATAGAGGGATTCTGCGCTCGATAGTTGTTGCGCTATCATTACTGAGTATCTTGACGCCAAAATTTATTTATATTTGTATGACCGCGCTTTATTAAATGTCGTTTATTCATGAGACGTAGCTTTATTTTTTCAGGTATTTGTGTATTACTTGGTGCTGTTGTCAGTTCGTGCCATTTTGGAGAGACGGACGCCCGGGCGGCATATTCTAAGAAATCTTTCCCCAATTATATGGAGACAGAAGGAGCGAGCGCTGCAGTAAAACCTTATTCCATTGACTCGTCTCATGTGCTTGATATTGTCGTTGACATGGCGAAGATTGAAGATCATGTGTATGTACAAGATATCATCGACAGCATCCGGTATGTGATGCTTGAAACGACTGATGAGTGCCTTATCGGTAACATTAGCGAATTGTATATTGATGGACGTTTTATTTTCATTGTAGACGACACCATCTTCGAATCCGTGTTTGTCTTTGACGAAAATGGCCGTTTCCTGAATAAAATAGGCCACCTAGGGAAGGGGCCTGCCGAATATGCCGGTATCAATGGCGTTGCTATCAACCGTAAAGCGAAGGAGATACTGATACACGATATGAAATCCAAGCGAGTCCACGTCTACAGCTATTCTGGCGATTACCTCAGAAGCTGGGAAACCTCATTTTTCTTCGACGATATAAAATTGACGGATGATGGGCACTATGTCTATTCGGGCTATGGAGAACCTAATCTTCACTTACCGGCATTTTCGTATCATGATATCGTCGTTTCGGATACGGCATTTAACTACCTATATAAATCATTCCGTTTTAATGAAAATGCGTCCGACTTTGGACACTGGTACGCGTTTAAGCTGCGGGACATGAACGATAGCGAGATCATCTATGCGCCACGCTTTGCCAATCGTGTTTATGCTTTTGGTGGCGATTCTATGGCGTTGAAATGCCGTTTTCAGTTCAATGGCGGGACCGTGGTAGATCGGGCCGTTTTCGACAGATATGGCTACCGGGAGCTGGAACACTTTCTGGAAACAGAACCTGATGCTGTTTTCTTCGATGGTACGTTCTCCGAGACAAATACGCATATTTTCTTTTCATGCTATAATGGCAAAAGGCATGTCAACGGACTGTTTGATACGAGTTCTGACAATTGCCGGCTTTTCGGCGGCTACGCCCTCGGTTTTAACGAGGTTCCTTTTTTCCGCTCCCCGCTTACGCAGGTTGGCGATTGGTTTGTAAGCGATATACCTGTGGCTGATATCGTTTCAAAGAAGCATAAATTAATTTCAGCATCATTCAAAGCGTTCTTCAAACAGGTTGATGAGCGGAGTAACCCAGTACTGGCATTTTATCGATTTAAACAATTTTAGGTAATGATAATAGGGGTTCGTAAAATATCATTTGTTTTGATTTTTGTGCTATTACTTGCACTCTTAAGTTGTATCTTTTTGTTGATACGAAATAAAATAGAAAAAGAAGAGCTAGAACTTTCGGAAAAATATTTGACCGATGATAATCTCATGTTGAAAAACAGGTTAACGTATTACGTCCAAGGTTATAGCCAACAGCTGTTTGTTGAAGGAACTACCCCTAACCAGGGATTGTTTGCAGATTTTTTCGTCGTGAAAAACCAACCTATACTTGTGCTTCGGTTCTCAGATTCGAATTGTAATGATTGTGTTACGGATATGTTTAATGAAATTCGTAGTTTTTTTTCGGAAGACTTTGTATCAGCGAATATTGTTGTACTTATCACAAGTGGATCTGCAAATTCAGATGTTTTAATAAGAAAAAAATATGGCTTTGGGGGTAAGATATTTTATCTAAAGAATGGACTTGCATCTTCTATGTTTGAAAGCTTGAATGTACCCTATTTGTTTGTTCTAAATAAGGGTAATATGACGATGCCCTTTATATATGATTCGAATATGAAATCACTTTTGCATATATATTTTAGAGATATCCAAGCAATGTTTGATGAAAAATGAGGATTTTTCCCCCTGTTAATGCTACTATCGTATTAGTTTATTGTGTAGCCTACTTAGGTAGTTATAGCGGTACGAGATACAACTCTGTCTCAAACAGATGCGATAAGCCGTCTCGTTCGAAGATATGAAGCTAGTTATTATTGTTCCTTGCTACAACGAAGAAGGCAACATTCATCAGTTTCTTTCACGCACGGAAGATGTTGTTAGGGAGTACGATTGCCGCATTATCTTTGTTGATGACGGCAGTACTGATGGTACGCTGAATGTGCTGAAGGCGCTTGCAGCTACCAATCCGAGGATATATTACGTGAGCCTCTCACGCAATTTTGGCCAGCAGTTAGCGTTGAAGGCAGGCTACGACCACGCCCTGGATGCGGACTGCGTGGTGTGCATGGACGCCGACCTACAACATCCGCCGGCGGCCATACCGGCCATGGTGGATAAATGGGCCGAAGGATATGAGGTAGTATGCGGTATCCGCCGGGGGCCAGATAAGGGAACGACGTCTTTTGGGAACCGGTTGGCCTCACGGTTGTTCTACCGGGTAATCAATCGCTTCGCCGAGCACGCCATCATCCCCAATGCACCCGATTTTCGGCTGCTTGACGGGCAGGTGGTCAAGGCTCTTTCCGGTTTCGGCGAACAGGGGCTTTACCTCAAGGGCATCATCCCTTGGATGGGGTACAGGCAGGCTACGGTAGTGTTTGACGTCGGCGTCCGCCAGCATGGCCGCAGCCGCTATTCGCTGCTGAAGCTCCTATCACTTTCGATGAAAGCATTTGTTTCGGGAAGCATAGCGCCGCTACGGCTTTCGGTGGCCATCGGTGCGGTGTTTGCCGGCTTGTCATTCTGCTACGGGTTCTACGCATTGTACATGCACCTGTTTACCGAGGAGACCGTTGCCGGCTGGACGTCCATCATTGCCAGCGTGTTGTTTATCGCCGGGATCCAGTTTCTGCTCATGGGTGTGATGGGCGAGTATATCGGGCGTACGCTGATGGAGGTCCGGAGACGACCGCCTTACCTCATCCGGGAAAGGAACATTTAGTAATGGCAGCGGCATCCGATGATGGGCATCCGAAAGTTTATAAAATACTATCTGTCTGGTTTTGCCTGCTTCGGTCTCGATTTCGCGGTAACATGGGCTTGTTTTTCAGTGATGGGGATCGATCCGTATATTGCCCACGGTATCGGCTGGTCGGTGGCTACGGGGTGTAGTTTTCAGTCAAACCGGATGTGGGTTTTCGTCGACCGGGGAAATGGCCTGCGAAAGTTTGCCGCTTTCATCACCTTGGCACTGTTTGCCGTGGTCATAAGTACGGTGTTGTTGCACGTGTTGCATAGGATGGCTGGTCTGGAATTTTACCTTTCTAAGTTTGCCGCCATGGGCGTGGTATCTGTAATGAACTATGTATTGGTATCACGTTTTATATTCAATAGTTTGGGCGGTCGTGTGGATGGAGCCGAGGATAATCGCTAAAAACAGCTTGATAATAAATAGGACTCATTAAACCTTGCAAACACGTATTAGATATACTACCTTGCGGAAGCAGCCCCGATTGTAAAGAAGATGAGCCCGCCGAACAAGTATATTCCAAGAAACCTTTCCACAACTGTATGGGGGCCGAAGAAGCGAGCATCGCGATATAGTTTTTAATGCCATAAACGTATGAGCGTATTACCGAAATTTACTGCTTTGTGTCTATTGTGTTGCGCCTGTGGCAATGATAAGAAATTTGAAAGTCATTACGCAGAAAGCGATGATAGTTATGTTATTGACATAAGCAAAATGCATCGGATGGATAACTTCAGGGAGGCGATAGCTGAAATCGAGTTTATCCCGCTAGAGACCAATGAACGTAGTCTCATTGCCGAGATTGACAAGGTGGTCTTTCATAAGGATCGATTTTATGTCTTGGATAAAAGATATGCAAGCCTCAACGTTTATTCGAAGGCAGGTAAGTACATCCAGTCAATAGGTAAAATGGGGCGGGGACCGGGAGAGTTCTCCACGTTGATGGACTTTATGCTGGATCCGGAAGACGAGAGTTTGCTGCTGTTGAGCAATAATGAGCAGGCTGTATTTGTCTATGATTTGGAAGGCAATCACCTCCAGACGATAAGGAACGGCTTATACGCCAATGCAATTGGAAAGATTGGCACGGATTATTATTATTTTATCAATCATAACGACAATGAGTTATCGCAAAAGAACAATTTAATTGTAATGAATAGATTGGGTAAGGTGTTGGATCGACTGTTCCCATTCCCAGAGGCGTTCAAAAAGACGCTAGGGTATTCGGGTTTTATATTCAACAACAGCGAAGGCCTGCTTTACAGTTCTCCACTTTCGGATACGATATTTCAATTAACAAACAACTCGGAAATATACCCCAAATACATGTTTGATTTTGGGAAAAGCACCCTTCCTATGGCGATGAGGAATTCATCTGATGAATATTCGAAGGGTGCATCAGCATATGCAGTTTTACACAAACAGGTTGTGGAAACGGAAAATACGTTAGCCTTTACATACGCATATGAAAGGAGCATTATTACCGCATTTTGCCATCGAAAAAGATCCCATGCATCGGAGGAAAGCAAAATTCTTGAACCTTTCAGATTAGGTTTTCCGCTAAGTTATGAAGTTGTAGGGACTGCTGGGAAAGATCATTTTATTACGAGTATTTCAGTTGATTTTGTCACTTGGATCGAACAAGGCCATATGTCTGGTGAGGCTTTGGAAAGAGATTATCCTAGCCTATATAACTTAATGCCCGAATTAGCGCCAACCGATAATCCCATATTAGTTGTTTATAAGTTGCAACTCCAGTAGTAGCTACGATTGCATGTGTGTAAATGCGAATTGCAATAGTGCAAAACTGATTTGCTTACACGCAAAACTGATTTGCACGCATGGAGAAATGAATTGTCCGCGTGATAACCTGAACTGCATACGTGCCAACACAAAATGCAGATGTGTAAACCCAAATTTCAATCTAGTACAATTTGCACGCATGGAGAAATGAATTGTACGCATGCTCACTTGAATTACATCCAAGCAAAAGCCGAATATATAGGCCTTTGGTTTTGGGTACTATCGGCCAGCAACGAGCGGAAGAATGAATTTTTTTCCTTTTCAAGCTTGTCGCCATGGACAGGGTATCGTTGGTGAACTGTGGATAGCGTCGGGGATAATCGCTGAAAGTGGCATTATAATAAATAGGACTCACCAAACCTTGCAAATCCGTATTAGATATACTAACTTGCAGAAGCAGCCCCGATTGTAAACTTTAAGCATGAAGATGAACTCCGTTTGGACAGCAGGTCTCACGAATAATAACAAGGTATCGATCGCTTTGCTCGTTCTGGGCCTATTGGGGCCTTGGTGGTCATGCCGTCCGGTGCAGCATGACTTCGAAAGCGGGGAAACCGTTCATACGGACAGCATCCCCCTGATCCAAGTTTCCACAAAGAATAATCTTGGCCCGTTCGATATCGACACGCTGATTGATCCGCGTACACTGGAAATTATCGAGCTGCAAACGGACGACCGCTCAACGTTTGCAGCTGCCGAACGTTTTTTCCCTTTGGCTGACGAGGGATATCTCATCGCCGATCTACACATGATGCCTTCGTGATATTCGATAATCATGGTTCTTTCATTCGGCGTATCGGTGAGCTGGGACAAGGGTTTTTATGTATTTTGCAAAGGTGTTAAAAAAACATATAATATTTAAAATCAGTGATTTACAAAGGATTTATCGCTCTAAAATTAAACCAATGAAAAACTTTATATTCAATACAGTTGTGATAATGTTAGCGTGTTTTAGTTCATGTCAAGAAACCACCAATGAGCAAAAAAATATAGCGGTAGAACATATAAAAGTTGATGTCCAAGAAAAATATCCTGTAGGTAATTTTGAAGACTATTTTACTTCTTCAAAAATCATTCCGCTGGAGACGATTGAAAATTCCCTTTTTGCTAAAATTGACAGGTTAAGTTTACATAAGGATAAAATTTTTATTTTAGATAGAAAATCAAACGCTGTTTTAATTTTTAGTAATACAGGAAAGTTTTTGAATAAAATACAAGACCTTGGTAAGGGCCCAGGGGAATATGCAAGCTTAATGGATTTTACAATTGATAAAGATAATGAAAGGGTTATTCTATATACTGACAGGCCTTATAAGCTTATTACCTATGGAATGGACGGGAAATTTCTTAAAGAAGATTTAATAAATGATTTATATTTAAGCATAGGGTATAAGGATAATAAGCTTTTATTCAGGCCTATATACACAGAGAAAGGTAAAATGTTCTCGACATATGATTTGGAAACACGAAAAAGGGAAGATTTTATTGGTACGGATGAGAAAGATAAATTTTTCAGCTCACTGGGCAGTTCGGCCCCTAATATTATAAGTGACAAAACTATTCATGTGAGCTTGCCTTATTCAGAAATGATATATGAATATGATGGCAACAAATTTAAGCCCAAATACTATATAGATTTTGGACGGAACAAAACACCGGATAATTTCTTTGATAATTTTAAAGACCTTCAAGGTGTTTTTAAATATGCTAAGGAAAACAAATATGTTTATGGAGTATCTAATTTTAGAGAAAGTAAAGATTATATTACTTTTAGTTTTCAGGGCGCGAATATAGCAATATACTCTAAAGCCTCAAAAAAAACAAAAGTGTTTAGTGCGATGCCTAATGACGATGATCGTATGGCATTTTACAATTATTTTGCCCATGATGGGGATGATAATAACCTAATTACTGTTTATCCTTCTGATCAATTTAAAATGCAGATGGAAATTTATAAAAAGAATGATGATGTTTGGAAAAAACTGCCTGACTATCTTAAAAAAATAGATGAAAATGTATCTATTAGCAGCAATCCATTATTGCATGTTTATACGTTCATAGAATAGGTGTTTTCAGATAAAGTCGAGGATAACAGCTTGATAATAAATAGGACTCACCAAACCTTGCAAATGCGTATTAGATATACTACCTTGCGGAAGCAGCCCCGATTGTAAACTTTCATGAGATGTAGCTTTATTTTTTTTGGTATTTGTTTATTGCTAGGTTCCCTTGTCAATTCATGCCGTTTTGGAGAGAAGGACCGCCGGATAGCGTATTCCAAGAAATCTTTCCCCAATTATACGGAGGCCGAAGAGGCGAGTACGGCGTTAAAACCTTATCCCGTTGATTCATCTCGGGTGCTTGATATAGCGGTTTTTCGAATCCGTGTTTGTCTTTAACGAAAGCGGCCACTTCCTGAATAAGTATAGTACTCCCCAAATATTGGACAGCTGCTTAAATGTTTAACTTAGCAGTTGTAAGAATGAAAAAAGAACGCAGAAAATTCAGTGCAGGCTTCAAGGCGAAGGTAGCCATCGAAGCGATTAA